>Ga0307931_1000198_pt1 | contig 35349 bp, 32 predicted proteins | sample OrgLakmetageno47_FD_201816 | JGI IMG/M metagenome (GOLD analysis project Ga0307931, IMG submission 201816) | Saline water microbial communities from Organic Lake, Antarctica - #47 | ecosystem: Environmental > Aquatic > Non-marine Saline and Alkaline > Saline | place: Antarctica: Organic Lake...
TTCGTGGCCCCATTTGCGTGAATTCTACTGCCTGAACAAGTCTTTGGCTTCCGAGAAGCCAATTATGTCGAATGCCGTGTGTTTGCGAGCCATTTTCCGAGCGATGAGGTCATAGATAAAACCAAAGTACGAGGAAGCACCCCCGTATCGACTAATGGCATGAGGTAAGAAGACGACCGCTGTGGCCGTGCTCATTGAGTATACTCTATAAAGAGCTTCCCTGGTCTTCGCTTTTTCCTGCTTTCTTCGCTTGTACCGTGGCGCTTCGTACTGTACTGCATGTTTCTTGGAAACGAAACACGCGTAAAATCCGCAAAACTCGGGTTTGTTCCTAATTATGTGTTTCCTTTTCCTTTTTCCTATGTTTCGGCTTCGGCCCAGCTTTTGAGCAGCACTTTCTTTTTACTGCTATAGATGTACTCTTGATGTTGATGCCCCCGCCTTATCATTCGTAAACCTACGTCCCAAGAATCCTACCTACTACAGACCGAAGGATTCTTGGGGCGTAGATTTACGAATGAGAAGGCAATGATAATAAGGAGTAAAATGGAATTTCGTTCGTGGTTCGTTCGTGGTGGTCGTCGTTTTTTGTTTTTTATGTACCTACAGTACCGTACTACAGTACAGTTCTGTTGTACATGTGCAGTAAACAAATACACAAGGCGGACCACGAGCACAAGAAGGGACACGCACCACGGGCACCATAAGGGAACTCATTCACGGGCATTTCAAGGCCGCGCACTAAAGTGCTAAGAACACGCACGTACTGCTCCGCAGCAAACACATTGTTCCGAAACCGCGCATTGCGCGGGCACCTGAACTTGTAGTGGTTGGTGGTTGATGTCTTGATGTCTTGACCGACCAGCTAGAGCCGCCATAGCCTTAGCCTACCCGACCAGCAGCGCCAAAAATGTTCCAATTAGCGTAGAAACACGTAGAAACATACGTACCCAGCGGCCAATCTCCTTGATAGCATCGAATAAACGATACATGACGACACATTATCCTCTTGCTCGTAGTGTGCTTCTCGTGGCCATCTCTTTGTTGTGGTGCGGTCTTTGCTTTGGGCAGCAGGATGGATCCTTCGCTACTTCGAGAGCTTCGGTGAGGAGACTTTTGTCTTAACTACTACAAGCAGACACTTCGTTTGATGTATTGGCCTTTCATTCCACTGAATATTTTTATTTTGAACGAAGTTTGCTTTAGCAATCATCTTTGTCCTTGATTGGATAATTAGACAGTAGACCGACAGCCTACATGGAATCTCGTGACTCGAAGCTCGGACAGACCTGATGTATCAATGCAGTACGATAAACCAGCAGAAGAAGGAAAATTTAGTTATAACATCGGCCGTACAAAGCTGCAGCTGACTTTGGTGCCCTTTGCGATCCTGGGTTAGGTTTTGAATCAGTTTGGGTCTGAGCACGAGTCTGTTAGAAGCTACTCCGACGTTCCGTCGTGCTTATCTTTGTCGCTGCTGACCGAAGAACGTCGAAGTTGTTTGATTGAAGAAGGCAATGCATTCGTGCACGTATGGGGCGCGGTACGCCTAATTATATTATTAAGCGGCATGTTTATTTTAGATATTTGAATGTGTGGGACTGAAGTCATCTAATCAGTTCCACGATTTTTGTTTATAACTTAGGATGGCAGCGACGAACTAACAAGTAAGTTCAGCGTGCATAACAAATTGGTAGCTGCAATTGCTGCAGCTAAAGGCAAGGCTGTACGCGTTGCCATCAACCTACCGCTTGAGATTCCGGAGTGCACTCGATGTCCTCGCTTTATGGTAATTTGCGCCTACTCTTGCTCCAATTATATTAATCTTCTTCCACTTGCGTGAGCTTTAGCTGGGCGTGTACTATACTGCCTTTGTGTAGATTGCACCAATGGATGTCTCACCTGAGGAAACAGTTGCAAAGGCCATCGAGGATATCTTAGCTATTCTTGACTTTGACGTAAAAGCAAAGTTGGATATTACAGGGACTAAAGCGGCGCTCACTGCCATGGTCAAAGAGGCACAAGTGCTTCAATTCAAAATGGTGTTGAAGGATCTCAATGCGCACTTACAGGCCAATGGTATCGACATTGCTACTTTAGAGGGTTCTACTAGCTCGTTCCTCGGATCAGTGCGATTCATGCAAGCCACTGCCCTTCGAGACTGGAATACGAATAAAGGCAGTCAAATCAGCCCTGAGAAAACAGTTTGTGAAGTGGGCTTCAATGCAGGACACAGCGCACTGTTGTGGTTGTTGGCGGGCGCATCGCGCGTGATTTCGTTTGAGCTGGGTAAACACAAGTATTCACAATTGGCGAATGAATGGCTTTCTGCTCGCTTCCCCGGAAGACTCCTCGTAGTAATGGGGGATTCCTTACAGACGGTGCCAACTTTTCATACAATGTTTACACATGAAAAGTGCGACATTGTCTTTGTTGATGGCGGGCATACTTCCCAACAGGCCTGGGAGGACTTGACTCACTTCAAAGAACTTGTGGATTTAGGGCGAAATGCGAGCAACGGGCACATTTTACTGGTAGATGACACGAACATGCCTGGGGTAGGCGAAGCTTGGGCGCAAGCACAGGCACAGGGGATCGCCGTCGAAGACGGTCATGTTCTTTCTCATAACGCCGATGTGAACGACTTCCCGTTTTCAAGTGACCTGCGCTGGATTGGAAATTTTGTGACGGAAAGTCCTGGAGCAATCAGGTGGCCATGGCCCGGAAAGCTGTCGTACGGGCGTTACCTGCCTTGAGGTGAAGAACGCACGCGGGCTTCCAGTGAGCGCTTTGGTACACCGACATCGACTCTGGCACGCTAAACCGCAGAGTCTAATAAGTCTTGAATAACCACAGGCTATGGGCTTGGTTGAGATTTATGGCAGCGATCCGAAGCACAGAAAAGCTGCAACATCCAAAATTTGGTCCGGCAAATGAAACATGCATTTGTTTTCCGTAGCAACCGGAATTGCGGTCCATTCGATTCCGGCCCCTCAGGGCATGTGTCAAACATAGATACAACCCCGTAATTCGCACGCAAGGCTCCGAAGGACCAGAACGAAGAACGAAAGAATTTAGAGGGGCAACATCAAAAAATTGAAGGCCAGGAATCTTATCCTATAGAAGGAGCACCGTATCAAAATGTATCTTCCCTAGAAGTCCACGTGACACGTGAAAAATTCCCCGCCGTAGCAAAGCAGATCCATATCATTTAAATTTGAAAAGCTTATCTATCAACGATATGGGCCCCCTCTTGACCGGCCTATTTGTATATAATTTTTCTACAGGTTACTTATTTGACTAATTACATAACTGATTGTCCGAGCTACGTGCTGAAAGTTACAAGACCCTGCTTCTTGTCTAACTTCTGAGACAGGCCCCGAGGCCCCGAGGTGCTAGAATTAGGAGGCTAACAGGTAGAGATAAAAAGCAAAGCAGCGCAAACTATATCTAAGAAGCTTGTAGAACTTTTCATGCAGTGTATGCAGATGCAGTATAGAAATACGGTACTAATAGGCGTATATAGACGATTTGTATGTCTACCCTATGTATCAAATGGAATTTCGTACGTACGTGGTTTGTGGGATTAGATTAGATTAGATTATACTCCCCAATTGCAAAGAAACAACAACAAAAAGCATAAAGCTGCGTTTTGATGAATCCTCCAGAACAAGTCTGACTGGGCTGAGGGTCCTTTTGCGCAATGAAATATTCATCTTTACTCTCATGAACCCTGTAGGGGTCGTCATTTTTTATGTTCATACAGTACTGCAGTACAGATTTGTCGTACATGTGTACAGATGTTCAGTAAAAAAGCACAATTCGGACCATGGGCACAAGAAGGGACACGTACCACGGGCGATACGAGGGCACTATCCTCGGGCATCTCAAGGCCACGCACTGAGGCGCTAAGAACACGCAGCTACTACATGTACTCCACAGCAAACACATTGCTCCGAAATCGTGCATCGCGCGGGCACCTGAACTTGTTTTGTACAACTAACCTGAAATCAACAACCAACCGACAATCAACAATGAACGGTTGGGAAGAGTACATCGTACAACCTGTCCTCAAAAGGCGCGCACATTGCCCACGAGTACACCGCTAGACTCACACTACTCCTTCGATCATCATTCTAAGAACAGCAGAGCGTACCGATTTGCCATGGGTGCTGGCGCTTCGATTCCGGATACAGAGGAAGAAGCTCGTCAACAAGGCTACACCGAGCGCCAAATCGAAGATTACAAAGCCAATATTCAGAAGCTTGCAATGGAGAATGCCCTGAGCGCTCTCGCAGCCCGCAAAGCTCGCCAGTCAGAAGATGCAGCTGCGGATACTAAAGACACCGGTGCATCTCGAACTAGGCGAGACAGCAAGAAGTAAGTCCATTCCCTGCCTACTGCGAGGCTAATTTATCCACCTCAAATTACGTAGTACTGCACAATGATTCTTCGGGTGCGATCGAGTGCGGGCACCTGGCGAATTACACTAGCAGATGAACCAGCTCCGAATTTAGGCTCCCTGAAGGCAGCGGTTGAATTGGCGCATGGCCTACCTACTTCTAGCCAGCAATTCGCCTCTGACCCTACTGGCAAGCAGTTGCTTCAGAGCACACAAGGCAGCGGCGGCGGCAGTGATGCAGTCGGGGGTAGTCGTCTTCTTTCTGAAGTCGGCCTAGGCCACGGTGACCTTGTATACTTGATGGGTAAAGTGGTGAAGGTATCAGCTGACCGGGCAATGCCAGCGCGGTATGATGTTCAACCTGACTCAGATGACGACCAAGAACCAGACAATAGCGAACAAGGCGAGAATATGCCTCTAGCTTTGCCTTCGCGCGACCCACCTCAACTTCCTATCCAGGCAGCTGATGTGAATGCAGCATCGAGTGGCGGCAGCGACGCAGCTAATGTTAGCGTACCTCCTACCTGTACTGGTAGTCCTACCCCAGATTTAATAAGTTTCTCGTCGATTACTACTCCTACTCCTGCTGGAGCTAGCACTTCTATGATGGCTAGACCTGATGGAGACGTAGCTCATGCAAGCAGCTTCACTGAAGACATATGGAACGACACGCCCAGGGGAGCTGCTTTCGCGCAAGACAGCGGCGGCAACGTGCGAGCTCCAGATGCGTCACAGCGTGAGCGCATGGTCGAGGCTTTCCCCGCCCTTTCGTCGGAGTTAGCAGCTGCGATTGTCGCCGCAGCCGCCGAAGAAGAACACCTTCGCTTCGGTAGTAGTGGTAGTGGTAGTATTGCGGGTGGTAGTGTAGCAGACGCAAGCAGTGGCGAAGCTTTGTTGGCAGCAGAGTTGCAAGCAGCAGCCGGCGACTTCAGCGAGAATGGTGCCTTGCGCAACCGAGACGCGTCTTGGGTAGACGAAATGGCTGCGCAGCTGTTGGCGAGACGAGCCGCGGCCAATGCTGAGTCCATGGACGCACGGCTGGCGCGTTTATTGCAACAGGGCGAAGCCGATGCAGAGGACGCGGAGGCCTGGGCAGCAGATGCGATGCGTGACGCCACGCAGCCCTTCGAAAATGGCTATGGCCAAGACAACGACGACTACCACCACTTAAGCCTCCTCAACTCGCGAAGAGCCGCCTCTATTTCGCCCTCACTTGTACAAGATGCCAGCAGTAATCACCTCAGTGGTCAAACTTCTTTAAGGTCTCCGCCGCCGCGGTCGCGCCCCCGTTCTCGTGCCTCGGACTTTACACCGTCACCTTCAACCGTTGATGATGACGATGACGGGGTTTTACCGGCAATGTTTGGGAGTAGTAGCAGTCGTGGGCATGGCAACGACGATGATCGCTTGACAGAAGCTATTCGCTTGAGCCTTTTGGCGTCGTCGACAGGCTCTACGGGGCCTCCTCTTGAACAGCCCCCTAATGAGCAACGTTTAGCACAACGACATCACGAGACAAGAGACCCATCGCTGCAGCCGTCGCGGCCGAGATCAGCGAACCGCCGACAGCGTCACGACAACACTGATAGCGCTTACGGTGCTCTCTCTACTAGTAGTAGGATTCCACCTCCTGTAGAGCTGCAGGAGGCAACTTGGGCACAGCGCCAAGCTACAGTGCGGCAACAAGCGGATGCTCTCTTGCAGCGGTCACCTGGTGTAGATGGTGCAGCTGCAGAAGGCAATTACAGTAGTCATGTTGCTGTGGGATTGTCTCAAGTGCCCCCACGCGTACCTTCGGTACGGCCACAGTTCACTTCCGATTACCTTTCCGCGACTGCTGCTGCTGCTTCGTCTTTTTTTACTAGCAGAGGAGGCCAAGAAGCTTCGTCGGTTCGGCCGTTGAGTGGCAATCGCCGCCCCCGTACTCCACTAGCTGCTACCTCTGCTGCAACAACTGATGCTGATGCTAGCGCTGCAATCGGCGTGAGCAACAATCGCTCTTCCGAGTATGCCATGAGAAGTGAGGGTAACGGCACCGCCACCACCACCACTGATGCGGGCGGTGGGTGGTGGCAAGAAGACGGTACGATTTCATCGTCAGCGGCATGGGCTCAAGCAGCAGCTGCTTCTTCAGTGAGTGCTACCAGTAGAAACTCCGCAACTTGGGCCATGAGTCACAGAGGTGTCCACAGCACAGGCGCAAGTTCAACAGTAACGTTAGAAGCTAATCAAGAAGAAGAAGACGATGCATTAGCATTAGCATTAGCAGCGTCGATGCACGACCACCGCGAGGTTGCGACGGCTGCTCAAAGAGATCAAGAAGCTTTTGAAGCAGCGCTTCAGTCTAGCATGACGAGTAATGATTCGAGCAGTTTGAATGCACACACGGCTTTATCAAGCGATGGGTTCAATAACACTACGACAGTCAACAACTCACGGCGCCCTCAGCCAGGTGGATTTACTCTAGAGGACGAAGAAGAGGCCCTTCAAAGGGCGATTGCTGAAAGTCTGAAGTAGTAAATAGTACTCCATATTTATTATCTCCTTCAAACTCCCTGGCGTTCTATCTAGACTTCTGGCTCCTAGCATGCTGCATGCAGCACGTCCACATCCAAATTAAAAAATTCTTGTGAGTTTCATCGGATATCATTCATCTGCGCCTGTTATGGTACATGGCAACGGCAGAGAGGAGAAGCAGATGACTTGCATATCGGCTTTTGGTTATTTTTTCCTGTTTGCCCCCCTTAAGGATTGACCAGTTCCATACCTCCATTCTCTTTTTATTACTAAGGCTAATGATTCATAACACAAATACAAGAATCCCCTGTAGATATGGCTGTTTGCTTTTGCTTCACTGGCAATTAACACGATTACACCTACACTACTAAGGGCCATTAGATGCAAACATTTTCTTCAAGTGCCGCATGTCGTTTGGCCCACAGCAAATCATTCATGACCTACTAGCTGCTGTCATCAATTTCGACCGTTGTCCAACGCACACCTCCATGCTCTTCGAGGAGCCTTTTCACGCGCGACAAAAGCGCCGCCCGAGTCCCTGGCTCTAAGCCATTCTTCGACGCTTGTTTCGAAGCGTCCAGGCTAGGCGCCGAATTATCAACTGCGGCCAAAGGCGTCGCGGTAACATCTGTTCGTCTCCTCCTGCGAAGGCGTACAGTAGCGCGGCGGTTGCTTTCAGTGAAGTCCAGAGCCGTCACTACCATCGCGGCTTGAGGCCAAGCATCAGAGCCGTTGAAGGTTTCGCGGTCAGTGCTGCCGTTGCGGTTCTCAGAAGCAGCCACCGACGCAGCAGCAGACTGCGCTTCAGATGCAGGATTTCTGTCTGCTGAAGACACTTCTAAGCGCGCAGCACGCATTAACGGGTCTTGGTTCAAGATTGACGTTAATTTTGCGAGTTCTTGCGCGGAAAGAGGTGACGTTTCAAGCAAAATAGCGATGGAGCGTGCCAACACCCCACGCATCGCATGTGCCATTGCTACGGCCAAGACAATGGTTACCAGAGGATCAAGAAATGCCGTCCATTTTGTGCTAGTGCTGTTGCCACTAATATCGCTGCTGCTACTGCTCTCACCGCTGTTCCTGTCATCGTTCGAGGAGTCTTCTTCAACGAGCAGGACGAGTAGCCCCGCAATAAGCACTGCCAGAGAGCTTGCAGCGTCTCCAGCTGAATGCACAGCAACTGCGAGCACATTTTCATCGATGGGCTTCCTCTTCCAAACTAGCTCGCCACAGCTCAAGCAACTTTGAACCACGCGAGGCCCGAGCACTTTGAGCGGAAACACCACTGGCGTTCGCGGAGAAGTCGGTGGCGATTGTGTTGGCAATGATTCCACAGCACGGGGCGCTAAAACAGGTAGGGTTTGATTTTTTTTTACCGAGGCTAAACTTGTGGATTCTTTATTTTGCGCTTCGATATCGATTTGCTCGGTTATTGTTCCTTCCGCAACACCTGCCTTTTGTTGCACTGCCTTGTCTCCGTGCAATACGGGAACTGTAGTAGGCAACTCCAATGCACCGTGCGTCGCTAATGCTGGAGACAATGCAGTTGATGCTGCTAAAATAGTGGTCGAAAGGCGACCTCTTCTAGGACGCTTGGCTGCAAATGCAAAGGGCACTTCCAGAGCAGCAGCGTCGAGAGGAGCAGCTGGTGCACAGCAAGCGTCCTGGCAAGGCGCCGCCGTGGCAGCAGCAACAGCAGCAGAGATTCTTGCTCCATTATTACCACCAGTAGGTCGAGGAGTGCTTGCGTCGGATGTGCTATCTTTACCACTGAGAGACGGAGCCTCCTCCATTGAGCTTGGGCTGGCAGGAAAACTACTGTTGTGAAGGCTGCCGCACTCGCAGCCGACGTGCGCGTGCACATGTATGGGGTTCCCATGCTCGTCCTTGCCGCCGCAAATGAGGAGGCCAGCCGAGCCGAGGTTCAGCACCACCTGGACATCCCATAAGAGCATCACGTGAATAATCAAACAAGCATACTACTTTAAGCGCTGCCATTGAAATATTTAGAATAAGCAAGGAAGGTAGACTCTTCGAGAAAGAAAAAGAAAATTGAAGGGAATGAAGATGATTATCAATGATGCTAGTTCGTAAATCTTCTTCCTCCAGTCTTATGCTCAGAGATATATAAAGTCGAATAGAACGCAAGCGAAGCATCTCACCCCAAGGGACGCCACAGCAAGGTAAAGAGGCGTGGGTTGAAAAGCAGCTTCGGCTTCTGCTGCAGCAAAGAGGGCGGGTGTGGCCGCCAAAATCAGGTAGCCCGCTAAGCTAACCAAGCAAACTGCATTGATGAGAGCACCCAGCACCTAAATCACGGAGTGAGGGACAGGTATCGAATCAGCAACGCAGGGAAGCGAGGACATGCCTATACTCTCCAGAACTTTCCCCGCGCCCTGGCGTTTTATACATTTAGGGTGTTAATGGCACCACCTGCACGCGTAAGTAGCCGAAAGGCATTCCGTCGGGAGCGAGCTTTTTGCGAAAGCGCTCTGCTTGAAAGGCTATCACGGCAGCACCCACGTCGCTACGGCAGAAAAGGCAAAGGATAGTACCGGGCAGAATAAAGAGAACGGATAAAAGAGGATGGCAAGTTTAAACTAATGGCTGGAAGGAGCATTTATATGATAACCATAAAGAAAAAAAGAGGTTAGCACAGAAGGAAGCAACAACCGAATGAAATTGAAGGCCATACGAAACAAGAGAAGGTCTAGAAAGAATGAAAATAGGCCATGGTAATGACTGGCACTTTGCAAGCACAACAAACAAATATTGCGCTACTGAAAATGTCGTGGCAACGCTTCTATTTTTTGTACCTAAGATTGTGAAATGCATCACTGAGCATGGCAAGCGAGCCTGTCGCAGAAGCAGCGCCAAGTTGTAGAAAGACATAGACCAAGTTCACAGCGCCCACTATAGCAAGCGAACGTTCAGTAGGCGTCAAGTCCTTCAACGGTTGTTGCCAGTTCCAGCTCGAGTGCAAGCCTGCGAGATATCCTTCGTGGCCACTACTTCTTGGAGCAGGTCCATCATTGCGAAGCAAACCATAGCGCATTGTCGCTGCTCGGCTTTAACCACAAATGTGCTAGCTAGAGTGCCCACATAAGATGTGTGCCTATTCAAGCGTTGAACGTGAATGATAATTCATGAAAAATCTTTCGTGGGACTTGAGCCACTCAGGCTGCTAAACTGCAAGCTACGGGGCTGCTAATTACTACATAGTGCGACATCAAGATACTTCAGGCGGAATAAGGCAGGACAGGGACGGGGAACATGAACAAAAAAATCTGACGACAGACCAATTTTTCAACGGCTCGCACGCCGGATATTCATGATTTCTTGCTTTCTTGCCATCGGTCGTCAATAATGAGATAATGAGTAGAGCACAGTCTTCGAGCAGCGTTGGAGCAGCACCTTGAGGCACATAAGTATAGCGCTAATTAGAAATTAGCAGTGCGTACTGTGCACATTTTGAACCTCAAATTGAAAGCTCACGCCGTTGACTATATCATATCGCCCGGGGAACTGAACTTGAAATCAGCGGTCCTGTGTGTTGCTTGCCCAAGTGTAGGCAGTGGCCTGAAATATCAAACCTTAGCTAGCTAGAGTGGTCGAGAGGCAGGCAACGATCAAGAGCTGCCCTAAACTTATCACATTCGTAGGTAATACACCCGAGTCAACTGCTTTCTGTTTGAAGTTCTGGGCGCTAGGTTCTAGTTGCTCGAAGAGTGTGCTGAGGGCTACGAATATGATTCATTCGATGCAATCCTCTGAGTCAGCGCCGGCTGCGCTTGCCGAGGCGACGACTGCTGAGAATGTGGAGAAATCGATAAGAGAAGATGCCCGGCAACGATTACGGCAGTGCAAGCAACTATTAGAAGTTGCTGGCTTGTCTAGCTTCTATCCAGCCCTACGAGACTCTGGCGCGGTGAATACATCGACGTAGTGCACTTTACCATAATCGCTCATTATTTTATAATTTGAATTTATACGGTGATTCATCGTGCCATTCTACACAACTTTAATCTCGAATATCTGGGTGCACTCCTATACTTACTTCAACTGTAGGTTTCCCGCGCAGACTTATTTGCTTTGCTGCAGCACAGCGACAATGCTCTCCAGTCTGCTCTGGGAATGGACCACAGTGCTGTCGGTAAATTCCGCTCAGCGCTTCAGGAAACAATTCCAGCTGACCTTGAAGAGTTTCTTTTCAAAGCTAACTTATTCAGCCTGGTAATATTTAATGGCTAAAACCGAAATGTGTGCTATTTTCACAGTACTTCAGCGTTTCTATTTCGCTCCGATACTTTGCACATGTGTCCTTAAGAGTCGCAGAATTTGCTTCTTAGGGTGCTGGAAATAATCGGGAATACCTTTCTTCTTCAAGATTCCTATCAATAATCGTGCTGCCATTTATTCATTCACAGATGGAGCGCTTTCTGGCAGTAGAGTACACCGACCTCGATGACGTACTTGATGACGCGGATGACATAATCTTGAGCCAAAAGGCCTCTGATGCACTAGCTGTATCTAGCTCACTCAACAACGTCGAAGAATCCCAGACATCTTCTGATTCGCGGTCGGAGCTCCTCTCGAGGCCGCCATGGCGGGTCGCTGAGCGCCTTCGTTTTGAAAAAGCCGTACAGACGATGACCAAGTCAGCATTGCAAGTTAACCGTATCTCGATCTCGCTTGCCTTTGGCAATGACCATTCCCGTCGCCGTGGCAGTCATAATACACCCAGTGCGCCACGATTGTGGGGTGAAATACGAGACAGCGGCGACGGTGACGAAGTTGGCGAAGGAGGCGATCGAGAAAGCAAACGAGAAAGCGAAAACGAAGAAGTTTGCGATTTCACTGAGGCACTTGCTGATTCAATGGCCATTGATGTATTCACGAAGAAATATTTCAAAGACATTTCTTCAACACCTGGGGTAATGACTGCGCCTATAAGCTTTCAAAACGCTGGAAGCAGTATTGGAAGTGTTTTATCAGAGGAGAGAAGAAGAAGCAGCAGCAATTTGTTGACCACCTCTGCATATGGGCCACGAGCAGAAGCCACTGCAAGACTTGTACAGTCGGAACGACCCACAGATGCAACTGCCCGAACTGAGAGACCTATTGACATGTCCACCCAAGAGGCAAACCAATTCGAATACCACGTGCAATCGACCGACGCTGTAGTGACACCTCTTGGAATTATTCAAGCATTGCCAGCCAACCCATTGCATCTCTCTTCTGAGGCGATAAATAGTAGCAGCAATAGCAATAGCAATAGCAGCAGCAGCAGCAACTCTGAAAATAGCTCCAGCACTACTTCTGGTAACAGTGCCAGCATCTCAAGTAGTCCTAGCAGTCACGAGGGCTCCCACCCGAGAGTACGGCGGCGGCAATCGTTGGATTCCTTCCCACGATTGCAGCGCCTCTACGCTGACAATTTTAGCACCCCCTCGAATAGCAGTCTCAGAAGAAGTAGCGTCGATTCGCGCGATCGCAGTGCAGCATTTTCCAGCTATAATGGCAATGGCAATAGCACCAGAAGTAGTACTAGTAGCAGCAGCGGGAGTGGCCGCAGAAGCTCCTTCGCAAATAGTAGTGTGCTTTCCCCGGTGGCCCTGGAAAAGATGCGTCCTTTGCGCAAAGCCGCTTCAAAGCTCACGGGGCGGCGCGGCACTTTCAGTGGGAAGCACCCGGATGCGGTGGTCGCAGCAGAGGCAAAGTGGAATGACTTAGCTGCCGTTGTAGGCAGAAGGGGCGTTTTACCGACTAGCGCCTGTTTATTGCGTTTCTCTAGTTCACAATTTACTTGTTCAAGCTTCTTGTTCGAACCACAAAGGCTGCGATTGCATGAATAGTGCATGTTGTGAGGATTTTTACCTCTTCCACCTTTACCAATTCAGATCAGCGGAATGGGGGAAAGCGCCGAAGCGCAAGCCGAAGCGTTGCGCGTAGCAGGAGAAGCATTAGGGGTTGCGCATGGCACCTTAACAGTGCGAGTCACGGGGCCGAGGCTCGGGCTTACGCTGGACAACCAAGCGGGCACTGGCCGCTTACTGGCGGGCTTTGTGCAACCGAATGCGGTTGCGTGGCGCGCTGGTCTTCGGTCAGGGGACGTGATTGAGGCGGTAGGAATACTATTGTTTTGCCTCTTTCTTGTCTTGGCACGTCTTGAGTGCCAACTGGATGAGTGTTGTAAACATCTGTAGTTCATTGCATTAATTGTGTTTTATTGGCTTATCATTCGACAAACGAATGCGATAATGTACTTTAACCGCATTTGAACAACTTTTTTTAGGTGGATGGTGACGTGTCTTTCTCTACTCTCGACGCAGTCCTGGCTACCTTTGTGTTGCGCGATAAAGTCAACGGATCTTTCGGCAATGTAGCTGGCACTGTGATCTTCACTGTGACCCGTCCGCCACCTCTCCTCGACGCAGGCTATGCCGTTATGTTGAGTGGACAGCCGCTGGGCCTGTCACAAATTCTACAGCAGCAGCAACATTCGCAAATGGCATCAGTGGCTTCAGCTGCTGAAGCTGATACGCGTGCCACCGCAGCAGCAGCATCTCAATCTAGGAACTTCATGTCTGCCGTAACACCTCTATCAGGATGGCAGCATGGCAGTCGTGTCCAAAACGCTGCTGCGGCATCTCATGGTGCGTCGCAAAATAACAGAGGTATCGATGACGATGATGAGGACGAGGAAGAGCTGCTGGCAGCTGTGATTGCAGAGATCGAAGAAGAAGAGAGGGAAGAAGCTTTACGAAACGGTCAATTTTATTTCCAAAGAAGTCTTGATGACGCTCGTGACAACGATGATAACGAGCCAACATTGCATGGCTGTAGCGTCAACGGTAGTACAGCAAGGAAAGATTTGACAGCGAAAGGTGTGACAACACCCGTCATGTCTCCAAGAATATCTGGTGACCTCGCATCTCGCGATGATGAAGAGGAGTTTGATAATGGTTTATCAGATGATGAATCCTTAGCGTATTTGTCATCATTGCCTTCACCACTGTCGTCGCCGTCATTGACTTCTTCGAATGCTCTCAAGAAAGCATCTGCAACATCACAAGGAGAAGATCCTTTTGTTGTGGCATTTGCGACATCCTTGGGATTAGAGGCGTTGCTTCCTCGGCTCCTAGCATTAGGCGTGTCGAGTGAGCAGGACGTCGGTGACTCGTACATGTTCACCGATCAAGAACTCTTTGAGAATGACGACTGCCCCGAAGTTGTGGAACCTTGGCAGGTGAGAGGACATTCATGTCACGGTGTCTATTATCAAGGATGCAATCTTGTACTGTAGATATTAATTTGTTTTCCTGTCACGCACACTTGTTGTCGCTCCTTTTCAACTTATTGCCTAAACTTGTGTGTTTCTCTTTACCTTTTCTCCTCCGCTCAGCGCGAATTGTTCCGCGATGCTTCTGCTGAGCTCCAGCAAAACCAGTCCTCCTCGAACACACGAACGCCGGAAAGCGCCACGGCCCATTCCTCTGCCGTTGCGTCCTACGGTGCTGCTACTAATGCCGCTGCAGCTGGAACGCCATCAGAAGCGCAGAGGCATGCACAGGCAGGCCGTACCTTCGAGGAAGCGAGCCAAGCGTTCGATGAAGAAGCAGCTGCCTCTGTTGGTGCTCCTGAAGTTGAAAGCGGAAATGGAGCCGCTGAGACGCACAACCAAATGTCTTCTGGGCATTGCTCGAATGATAAAAGCGAGATTAAAGCTGCACCAGTAGAAGGGGAAAGCGAGGGTATCGACACAGGTGATTTTTCTAAAGACATTAGGTCAGAAACAAGACACATGGTTCATGAAGCACATGCCAACTCCACATCTTCTATTCCTGTGGAGGAATGTGCCAACGCCAGTGATGTATTCTCTTCGAATGACCCGACAACTGGCGCGAAACCTCCGTCAGATGCGCCTGTCAGTAGCAACGAGCCTTTGCCTGGTGTTGTAGCAAAGAAAGAGGCCTCATCCTCCATTTGTCTCACTGCTGATCCGATAGCGGATGCTACTGTGGATTTCTTGCCACCCGCTGATAAATTGGTTCAGGAAGTGCCCACGAGTAGTGCTTCGTCGCGAGATCTCAAGGATATTGTAGATGTAGCAATGCCAGAGGACAGTGCCGATGTTCTTGTGCCTACAGAGTCCAGTAGTACATCTTTTGCTCCTGCTCCACCGCCCCTGTCATCGTCGCCACCATCATCACCTGGTAGAGCTGTGGATAACCTTGCCGCGCCTGATACGCATGTAGGGTTTGCAAAAGCAAAATCCCCGAGACAAGGCTCAGGGTCCCAGCGCTACGAATGATGGGAAGTAACTATTTACTGCCGAGCATCGTCACATTCTGACTTGGGATATCAGAACTCAGTGCCCCAGTTTGCAGCAGCACCAACAGCAGCACCAACAGCATGAGGCCTCTTTGTATCATTCGTTTATTTATCCAGCGTCAGAGCTCTCAAGGAAGTGTTCAAAATCAATTTCTTTAGCTGCCACATGTACGCGTGAGCATTTTTTATCACATCTTAATGTGTAGATATCATTCCAATACGACGCCGTTGCAGTTGCAGTCGCAGATATGGTTGATGTTATGCCTCTATGAAGGCTATTACTTGTCGATAAGGAAGTCCAGTTTAATTCAATTTTTGCAATCTTATGTTGTGAAGTCAGGAGCCAGGGCATCATACTTGCGTGTGTCAGTGTTCGTAAGCTCGAATAACTTTTGAATGCAGATCACCAGGTGGCCTTAATTGCATTCCAGGCTATGTGTAGGCATTCAGCTATGCCGCGTTCGCTTCGCCGCTTCACCCGCACCTGCACTTACGCAGCTATACTTATAATTATTAGTAGGGCCAACGCAAATTAGACCTACATCTAAGCATCATTCTTTTAAAACAGGCCCTGAGGGGCTGGAATTAGAAGGCTTACAGGTAAAGGCAAAATACAAAGCAGCACAAGCAAATTCTAACAAGCGAATCAGGCGCTTATGCCCCAGTTGCCATGGAAATTATGGTAGCGGCCACAACCTCCGTGCATTCAGTCACCCTGTTCTCTAAGGTCTTCGCACGTCTGGCTCTTCAAGCAACTCACAAGAAAATGGTTGCCTGGTTGGCGGTTTATTTCAAGCCCGTGAACAATTCAAACTGGTTGACTGAGAGTTCTCGCAGTGGCACCCTCCTCTGCGGGCGGGAACCTCTTTTGAGGGGCACTCTCGGAGTACAGAGGAGCGTACCATTTACGATCACTATCATCAAACTTCCATGTATTGGCTCCGCTACTGGCATAAGCCACTTGGCCTTGTTTTTCTGCCTGCTAGCCTCCAATTTATGGTCCTTCGGGACCTGTGTTAAAAGTGTAAAAAGTACAAAGGTAAGTAAGTAGGCGACTGCAGTGCGCACTACGTTCCCACGTATACAGAGTGAGTGTACCTCCAGTCGTCTGTACCGTATCTGTAAGTACGATACACAAGTTAGGGTGCCCGCGCGATGCGCGGTTCAGGTGCAGTTAGTTTGGTGCGGAGCACCGCATCCCTCTCTTCGCAGCCTTGAGGTGCCCGTGGAATAGTGCCTCGTGTAGCGCCCGTGGCGCGTGACCCTTTTTGTGCCCGTGGTCCGCTTTCTTAACTACAGCACATATACAACAGAACTGTACAGTAGTGCAGTACAAAAAGAAAGGGCGGACACCAACGAACGAACGAATGAACCACGAACGAAATTCCATTTAATAGAAAGCATCTGTTTCAGGATCGGGTGTCGAACGGATTTCTGGCCGAAATTTTCGTTTTTTTAGAGAATGGTCCTCTGATTGCGTGCCGCCATTGCCTCTAGTAAGCAGCTTTGGAGCCCTAAACTGCTGGCGCTTGCGCATTATGGTGACTTCAAATTGTTATTGGATGTGGGTAGCGCACTTTAGGCATACTTCAGCCCTGTTTATCCTCTCTAGTATCCCCACTTTATGCTGAGCCATCAGCCACTGCACATTCTCTGAGTCACCGACATCGCATAGCTGGAAATGCTGACGCCAACGTGTTGTGTGCGAGTTGACTGAGGTGCGTGTCAAGCTTTTGTTAAGCCGTAAGATTTTCCAATGTAGTTGTTAGTTGGTTGCACTGCTGCATATTGTGAAATCAAAGGTTGAGTATCGTTGTTGCTTTGACAGAAGCTCGTGCCGGCATTCTTAGCTCTATTTGAAGCGTGGTGGCCAACGCGAGTTGTGCGGCCCCTAGCTCTTCATCTGTTTGATTGTCGTGGTGTGCTTTTTGATCTTCGTCGAGGCGATCTCTTCGCTTTGGTTGGGAGGGTCGCGGTTCCCATTGTCGGGTTCCTCCGACGGTTTGTCTCACTTGATTATGTACTCTTTGATTTTCATTCGATGCTCTTTTCGAGGCCGGTTCATCCACAGCCAAATAGTTGTGAGCACCCGACCTGGTGTCTGCCATCTGCGTTCTATGTGGCAGCCGTAACAATAGGTGCTCGGATTTTTCGTATGCCCCTGGACAACGAATTCGACTGCTCTCCGCTCTGTTAGTAGTGCCTAAATAAAATCCCTTCTCGAGTTACGAGTTAGTACGGGGCATGGGGTTCAGAAAGGAATAGCTGCAAGGAGCCTTATCTCTTCTTCTTCGGCCGGAGCCAAAGCGCCTCCCTTTATCACTTATTCGTAATACAATTCAGTGCCAGTTAAGTGACGTTTGTCAAAACCTTTAGATTTCAGCTCTAGTGACTCATCAGAAGTAGACCAGGCCTTGCACCTCCGTGTCAAGCAAGGCCATCACATTTCGGCGTTTGGGCGCACCTAGCTTTTGTTTACTCCTTATTAAAAGCTTAATGGGTTCGTCTTATATGCCACTACCTCTTAAATGAAGCCAACGCTGCACCAAGGCGGGAGCATCAGTTGCAAGTTGTTGCAGTGTACTCAAATTGTATGACAGTCTTGCGCTGCATTGAGGCCATGCGCACTATCTACCCAAAATGACTCCCGGACTGATCGCTACCACAACCAATCCGCCCACGCTACCATAGTGTAATCTGCATCAAGCGTCGTATCGTAGCCAAAATCCAGCCGGTCTTTGGCGCATGCCAATAGATAGCTCAATAACAATTTGATACTGTGGCCTACGAAGGCCAACACATTTCGCAAACACATAATAAGATGGTGAAGATCGGAGGAAGTATGCATAAGTATTGTAAATTTCAACTCCGCAATCACTTTGAAAGCAACTGTGTTGACCTTTGGTGTCTGTCCACTCTGGAAGCCAAGAAGCAGTGTACTCACAATGCCAATGCCAGAGAATGTGCTACGACCGGCGACTCAGACTAAAGCAAACATATTAGGAAGCATGCCTAGGACCCGAAAGTTAACACAGCAGTGCGGTCGTGATAATAAGCCATTGGATGCTTAGTCGCACGTGGCGGAGAGCGATACAACAGCGTGTTGGAGCTTGTGAAGGCAGGTACTCGGTGCACCATTTTCTAGTTTTCTGTTTTTTTTTGGTGGAGAAATCCGTTCGACACCCGATCCTGAATATCCTGAAAGGATCTCTTCTCGGACGCTTCCGTGATAATTCTGAGAGGCTACAAAACAGAGTCAACCTTGCAGCTCGGCGGCAATGTTCATCGTGTACATTCAAGCGCTACATAGTGCATTAAAAATAAGCCTAATTTGAATCAATGGCAGCACTTTCTAGCACCCAAGACGCGCCAGGTGATGAATCGCTTGTCTTCAGAGCACACTTCGACGACGAGGGCGTGTATTTCTATCAGGCCTACAACGATGACATAGCTAACTGGGCTCTCACAAATCAGCGGTTCGGAGGACCGAAATTCAATGCAACTCGAATGACTTGGATCAAACCATCCTTTGCGTGGGTGCTTTATCGATCTGGATACGGCGGAAAGCACAACCAGTATCGAGTGCTCAAGGTGAAAATGACGCATGAGGCAGTCGCCAATCTCCTGAGCCAATGCCAGTGCAAAGAGGGCGGCGGTGGGGCAAAAGGCCGAATTCAGTGGGACCCTGAGCGTGATGTAATGTCGGCGGAAAACAAGGAACCTCGCCGCATGCTTCGTGAGCGATCTATTCAGATTGGACTCAAAGGTTCTCTTTCCGAGTTTTACGTCCAGAGCGTAATCTCAATCGAAGATGTTACTGATCTTTCGCATCAAGTTGGTGAAGCACATCGCAGTAAAGACGTCGGTGGTCTGATGGCTATAATCAAGGATGAGCTGCCTCATGAGAGGCCATATCAGCCCCATTGCACGCCGGAAGTTTTGCGCCGAATTGGAATCCTACCTGGGGAAACCTCAAAATTTGTTAGAGGGCTAGGAATTGGGAAGGCAGTGTGTGCGAAGTCCAAGTAATGAGCTTGCAACTCGGCAGCTGCGTTGAATATTTGCTTAGTCCTTAGCCCTGGCTGTTTTGTCTGTGTCTGTGGTTAAGCCATTGTCCAAGAAAAAAACTGAGGCAATATACCCTTGACCGTGGGTGGTGATAAATATTGAATGAATAGGGCCCTTTCCAAGAGGAAGATTATAGGGTTCTGTAAAGTCCGATAAAAATTACCGCAATGCTAAGCTAAGGGAATAATGGCATTTATATTAATTACCGGGTCTATAATGGGTGTTTTGATTTAGGGCAAATATCAGCAGGGAGAATCGTGATACCTAAATGGTTTTCCAGATCCATAGATCCATATGTAAACAAAGAACACAAAAAGTATAAGCAGAAGGCCATCTAAGGTTTCTCTACGGGCGTTGCCACGCGCTTTTGTCCACGCCAGCATATACACGCGGTGGAAGGCGGCGCAAGAAACCAGGCCTCGGTTCCTTGAAACCCGCAATTCCTAGAGGCTTCACCGCACTGCCGGTCCCTGTAGAGGGCTCCAACCCTTGGCATCCTCGCAAATCCATGAGGTCCAAATACGGAGCCAAGGGCTCACTGCTGTAGCTCTCGCCATTCGAACGCAACGGTGCCAATGGAGCTGCATGGTCTGCGGCACCCTTGGCGGTGCTCTTCAAGTCGATGCTGCCAAAATTGCCACTCGTGCCCACAGCGTTTCTCAGAGCCGGCACAGATCTCGATGACGTGAGAGCAAAAGGTTTCAAAGTTGAAAGAGGCGGTGTCGGTTCACCTCCTAGCAAGCTACTTCCAGCGACCGTGCTGTTCGTTCCAGAAGTTCCCGATGCACCACCACCGCTGCTGCTACTGCCACTTTCGCTTAAAGTACTTCCAGGAATGTTTCCCACGCTTGAAATGTCTCCGGGGTACCATGACGGTTGCACGCCTCCTCGGGCACCCGGTACTGAAGGATGGTTGCTTGGGTGTATGTCCACTGAAGTGGTTGGCCGCCCCGATAGATTGACATTCCGAGCATTCTCTAGCATCTCATGCTCCATTGCGTCTTCGTCATCGTCGTCGTTAGTTCCCAAGGCTGTAGTCTCTGCTGCATCCGCGGACAGCTGACGTGGGCCCAAGCCAGTTGCTCGCAGTGGTTGCTGCAGTTGGTTCAACATTTTCGCGTGCTTGATGCGTTTCGACGCCAATTTGAGCGCTGTGGTGCGCCGGTGAGGTGGCTCTACACCGTGCGCTAACATCCTGGCATTGACCAGCTTGCAGTAAGGGAGCCGCAATTCCAGGAGGCGAGGGCAGCACAAGACGAACCGAAGCACTGCCGGGGTCGTTAACTGGCGACAATGGTCAAGGGCAAGGGACCTCAAGTGAGGGAAACGGCCAGTGCAACTCGCAAGCCCTTTGTCGGTTAATAGAGTCCAACAAGAACAGTCCAAGAATTGTAATAAGTGCTGGCGCTGCCCAAGAAGAATTAGGGTAGCATCTGTAAGACGATGGCAATGTGCTAAATTTACGTCCCGTAAATTGATCGCAGCTCGGAGTGGAAGGAGTGCACTGGTCGTAGGGTGGAATAGACAAATAAATGAGGAACATGAAGTGAGACGAGGACAACGATGAAGGTAAGTGAATTTCATGAGATGAGCGACAAGAAAAGAATCTTCACAATTGCACATGTATATCATTACCTGTCCACTAGGTTGTGGCAGCCCGACAAATTGATGCACGTCAAAGGTGCAAACGGCGTTTTCGCAGCTGGCAGAGCCTGCGGCAACAGCACGGGGGCTAAACTACCTCTGTCGCTGCTGCTGCTGTCACTAGCGCTATCCGTGCCAAACCCACCGTTATAGCCTCCAGCTGCTACCGATTCCGTCGAAGAAGAAACTGACGCGCCACCACTAAACTCCTCCGACTCGTTGTTATTGTCGTAGCCCTCGCTAGCAGCAGCACTAGCAGCTGAGCCACTACTAGAAGAATGCCTCGCGAAAAAGAATTCACCACTCTGACCACTTGCATCTCTAGTGGTGCTGCTGCTGCTGCTGCTGCTGCTTCCGCTGCTGCTGCTACCACTGCTCACTGAGGAGCCCATGTTAGCCCCGCGGCGAGGTCTCGAACCCGGTGACGGCGGCGGTAGTGGCAGGTGAAGGTCTACTGCAACGTCTCCCAATGTCGTCACGAGGTGGCAGTCCCGCAACGAAAACGTGTGCAGAGACGACGCGCCGGCTTGGAGCAACAGGTGAGCCATTTCCTGGCCCGTGAATTTAAGAAAGGCCAGGGTGCACATGCGCAAATGCTTGCAATGCACTCCTACGGCGGTGACCGCAGCTCCCGTTAAGCGAGGGCAACCGGAGACGTCCACCACCTTCAAATGCTGGCAAGAGGCTACGATCGCCGTCAATCCTTCGTCATCCAAATTCGGCAATTCTTTGAGCAGCAGCACCTCTAAGTTGCTGAGGTGGTTGGCAATCCCATGGAAACAGCTCGCGTCGAGCTGAATGCAGTTGGTGAGATCCAGCACACGAAGCCCGGAGAGCGGTAAAACCTGGCAGCGTTTAAAAAAAAGGTACTGGTTGTTGGACAGAGGAGGGATTTCTATGATAGGAGACGTAGATTATGACGACGCAATTTTAGAGAGAGAGTACGAAAGAAAGAACAAGAGGCTGAAAGTAGCATGTGCTTGTCTTTTCGTGTTTGGAAGAGAGAAGAAAAATATAAATATAAGGGCAAAAGAGTGCACGTACCTTAGCATGGAAGTCGTCGGGCGTCAAATCGGTTCGATTCACCAGCCCGCAAGTCACTAGCGACCGCACCGAGTGCTCAAGAGCCCCAAGCAGGAAAGTACGTGAGCAGTTGTGGAACACTGGCAATAGGGTGTGCACCGCCCTACAGGCTCCCGCAAAGTAAAATACCCCATGCCAGGTGGTCGAGCAGACCGAGCACGCTACCCGCTCTAAAAAACCCAAGTGATCCACGAGGGCACTCAAAATGGTCTCTTCTCTGAAAGAGCCCCCCAGGCCACCTGCCAAACCGCTGCTACTGCTACTGCTGCTGTTGCTGTTGTTGACGAGAGTTGAGTGACCGGAGCCGCCCACGCAGGTGCCAACCCTGTTTCCATTTCCACTTTGACTTGGAATTGCGGTGCGAGTGGAAAGACTGCCTTGGTCTGTTGACATTGGAGCACTACTCGCAGTGCTGCTGCTTATGCCCTTCTCCAAGGACATTGCGCTGGTCGTAGTGCTAGTGTTGGAGCTGCTACTCGAGCTACTACTGGAGCCGCTGCCAGAGCTGCCAGGACTGGTGCTAGCAGCGGAGAAGCTGCTGAGACCGCCGCGAGGCCGTTTCGCTTGTGCTTCTTTTGCCGTTCTCTTGTGCTCGACCGTGCGGCTGTCCTTGTCCTTCGCCGTGCGTTTGCTGTAATGTTTCGCCCCGCTGGCTTGTGTCAAGTCCACGATCGTCCAAGCCCGCTGGTTCCCCTTGCTGGCTGCACTCGCCGCGGCTGCCGCGGCATAGCGAGAATGACCCCAACGCCAACTCCGAAAGTTGCGCCCTTTCTCTGGGCTGCTGCCACAACCGTCGCTGTACTCTGCCGCGCCCGAATAGTCGCCACAGCGAAAAGCTCGGTATTTGAGGCGCCAGTCGACCATTGCTGCTGAATCCATCCCTGGCACTACCGCAGGTGCTAAGGTGACCTCCCGTCGCGGCTTTTTCTGCAAAAGCTCCGGAGGTAAAGTGCCGCCGAACTCGAGGGCGTCGTTGACCGCCGCCGCAGAAGTAGTGGCCACCAATGGAGGTGGGGCAGTTTTAGGGTGGTTGGCATCGTCGTCGTCTTTCGGGGCATGCGCCGCTAAGGAAGGTCGCAGCGCAGCGGCCCCGGAACAAAACGCTAGACTCGGCCCAGACGATGCCCATTCCCACCCGCCTCGGCCGCCGCGCCGTGCTCCTACCACAGCCGCTGATCGACCACCGCCGCTGCTGCCGCCATTGTTCAACTGCCCGTTTGCCCCTTGATCGCGGTGCGCTTCCGGGTGGGCGCTGCGCTGGAGCGCGAGTGGTGGGCTTTGCTTCCACAAAAACTCGAGAGTGGTGAAGCGAATGTCTTCGTACTGTGTGCCAAGAGTGAGAAAGGGATTGAAAGCAACAAACACGCGCACAAGTGTTAAGCGTACATATATGCATGTGGTGTACGTGAGGTATGCTGCTATTGACATTCAAAGAATTGAAAAATACGCTTATCACATGTGACGAACCTCGTTAAAGGTAGCAACATGCACTTCATTCCTTGGTGAAGCCACTGCAATGCGGAGCTCTTTCGTGATCAAGGGCGCAGGATCACTGAAAATTGAATTTAGAGAGCCTGCAGGCAAGAAGAGCGGCCGGACTAAGAGCTCTCCTAGCTGAGCTGCGCACCGCCGTTGCAACTCTTGCGGCAGCCTGTGATTGTATGCTAATGGCATCGCTTCCCCTAGCGGAGGGCCATAAACTGCGTCGACGATGCGAAACATAGGGCCCTCGGCAACATCCGCCGCAATGTTCGGCGCGGGTGTGAGATTAGGTTCCCACATTTAAATACTTCCTCTGAAGAAAAAAAATATCCTTCGGGCTAATTGCTATGGGAATATTCTTCAAGTTCGAATGCTTTTTGGGAACTCAAGCTGCGTCAACTACTGATCAAGGACTACTCGCGAATCGCTTTCTACGCCACGGATTTGTTGTATATTAAGAAGCTCTTGAGAAATGTAGTCCTTCTGGAAGTTTTTTTAACTAGGCTAAAGCTCCTCGTATCGTTCGACTATATTGTACGCAGAGCTTCTGACTTCCGCCATCCGCCATTCATGTTATGTTGACATGTTGAACGATAGCTTTACAGGGTTGATATATAGAAAAGTTCAGGGGCATGAATGCAAGAAAGAAAAGCCGATGATGCGATGATGACTGGAAACCGCTGTGTTGAAGACCGAAAACGATTTTTCAAAACGTCATACTTTCGTCAACTTCGAACACGATCCAACGAATGACGTATCCAGAATAATTTCATGTAGCAGCATGACGTGAGCTACAGTAATAACTGTGGTTTGCGCAGCAGTAGACACTTCCAGGGCAACGAGTACACACGCGCTCTCAAGCGCAAGTGCCTCTTCGTTCTTCTGCATATTATATTTCTCAGCTGATCTTAGAGAGCACCCGTGCTGCGCACCGTAAGATCTTTCCCAAATCTTCGTGATATCCAAGCCCAACGACAAAACACTCATAATGACATCTTTACCTGGAGATTCTCTTGTGGAGCAACCGCCGCGCGCGCCGCCTGCAAATTTGACCATTGACCTAAAAGCAATGAGTGCACCTCCTCTCGTATGCACGCCCGACGGCCGTAGCACCTTCAAGGTCAGTTGGATCTCCCTTTTTGAGAAATCCCCAAAAAGATGTGTGACGCTGAGAGTGCATCGCTGACATTTGCAATTTCTGTCGTGGTTGACCCTGTGACTTTGTGCGCCCTCTCCACTGCGCACACCACATGTGCGCTGTATATCATAACAAAGAATGTGCATAATCATACGAGTGTTGACCAACGTTCGCCGTGCGAGTGAACGGATGTTCGGTATTTGACTTCACCCGCTGCATGTGCAGAGAATCTTTTATGAAATCTTTCCACCTTTGGACTCCTCTTAATTGCCGCCCAACCCCGCCTCAACCCTCTTTCTCTCTCTTTTCCATCGTCTTCTTTACAGCGCAAGATGTACACGGGCTCAGAAGGTGACGTGTGGGCGGCCCTGCGCCGACCTGACCCTCCCAGCCATGCTTCTCCCCTCAGCTGCCTCGATGCTCCCTGTCCAAGCCCGGAAGCTGACCTCCTCGACAGCGACGCCCATCCCGAGTGGGTGGCGGTGAAAGTGATTCCCGCTAACTCCCCTTGTCAGCGCACCTACATGCAGCTGGAGCCTCTGTGGCCTCGCCTGTGCGCCCATCCCCATGTGGCCAGGGTCCACGAGGCCACTTCCGAGTTTTTCTCAAGTGCAAGCTCAACCACTGCCGCGCCCGCGGTGTCTCCGCCCACGGGTGTGCCGCAATCTCCTGTGGGCAGCGCGCATTCCATCCATTCCCCCGCTTCATCAACCTCAACTCATCCATGTTCTGGTGGAAGCAGCGACCCTCATCACCCCTTCTTCCCCACTGCCCACAGCGGCCGGTATTTTCTCACCCAACGCTTGTACGACGGAGATCTGCACCAGGCCATCACTTTCTGCAACGACAGCAGCGCGCAGGGGCCTTTGGGCTTCGGGGAGCCTCTGTGCGCGCGGTTGTTCCTGCAGCTGGCGTCGGCTCTCGCCCACTGCCACGCTTTAGGGGTCTACCATCGGGACGTGAAGCTGGAGAACGTGTTTTTGGATCGCCAAACGCGCGAATGCTTTTTGGGCGATTTCGGCGAGGCCCGAGTGGTGACTCCACACCACCACCACCGTAACATCAGCTGCGGAGCTCGAGATGGTGCTTCCGCGCAATCCGCTGCATCGATTTCAAGCGCAGCAGTGCCCACTATTTCAACCTCTGTGGTGGTGCCAGCGGCCGCATGCGAAATCGAGCCGAGTTCAGCTTGCAGCAGCGAAGCAGGACCCTTGGATGCGGCAACAGCTGGAAGCAGCAGCAGCAGGTCTTCAGCGAGGGACCATACCGCAAGAGAGGCAGAGCTTGCGTCTTTGGCGGCTGCCGATGTGGGTGGGCTGGGAGTCGTGTTGTACTGCATGGTCACTGGCCATTCTCCGCGAAGGTTCCACCCTCACCAGGGCAGCGCTGCCACCTCCGGAGACGAGAAGCAAGGAAGATCTCAGCTGTGGACCCCTTCGCACTTGAGCCCTTCGTTGGTGAACTTGCTGGAGCAGCTCCTCGTGGCTGACCCGTTGCAACGGCCGTCACTGGAACAGGTTTTGCACCACCCGTGGTTAACACTGCCCAAGTTGAGCCCCTCAACAGCAACAACACTGTCGTCCGAGGAAGAGGTGACCGCCCCGCAGGAGGAGCACCACGAGGAGTCTAGGCAAAGGGCGATTCCTGTCGCAGGCCCCAGTCTGAAGCGCGCACGAGTGGAGACCCGAGTCGAGCCGCGTTTGACCACTGCATCATTAGGAACCAAGCCTTTAGTGGAAGATGACATAGAAGACGAAGAGGAGAAAGACGCTGAAATTGCTTCAACCAGGTCGCATGCACCTGAGCCGGAGGAACCATCTCCACGCATGCGGCGCGCTGTGACAGACGAAAGCAATCTCGCTGCTCAGGAAAGGTCGCAATTATCGTCGTCAGCCGCCTCTTCAAGAACAGAAACAAGTAGAACAGAACCTAAGCGCAGATGCGTGATCACCATTGACGCGCAGGAAGGCCCCCATCCTTGATTGATCTGCAGCTTGGTGCTTTGAACCTTCTCTGCCCTGACCCCTAGTGCAATGAATTAATTTTTCTGTCTTACCTACCCTATGTTAAGATTCACGCACGTAATTACGCGGGAATCACGCGGAAAGTGAAATTTATGCCAATCAGACGTGATTTCCGTCACGGGAATCGGTTCAGATTAGACTGACGTCACCATGGAATCTACTCGAAATTCTCAGTAACATTTCGCACTTGTCTGTATGCGCACAACCATGGTCCATGGCGATGAACACTACAGCTGAAGGGGCGCACGCACAAGGCGGGAGGAAAGGGCGCGAAGAGAGAAAGAGAGAATAAAGATAAAGGCAAGCGCACCACACACGAAACTTGAAGACACGACGACCCCCCACCACCAAAAAGAACACCGATTCCCCCGTATTTACCGTATATTTGAGGACGATACCGCATATATACCGCACGTGATTCCCACGTAAATGCCGCGTAAATACCGCGTGAAGTGAATTTTTGAGACCTCGCGCGTGATTCCCGCGGGTACGTGAATCGCAACCTTGTACCTACCTTTAACTTAACCTCAAAATTTCAAAAAGCAAGATCCAAGTGTTATGCTTCTTCCTTGAAGTACACCAGGGAATTTACGGTACTTCATAATGACTCCTACAGCTCTTTAAAGCGGGTTTCTCTTGTGGTGTCTCTCGTTTCTCGTTTCTCGTTTCCCTTGTGGTTTCTCGTTTCTCGCGGAGTCGAGAATATGATTGATATGTTCCTTCTTCTAAATTAGAAATGAACCACACAAATCAAAAAATCGAAACCAGCAAAGAATTATACGGGCCGTGCGAAGTACAAACAGCCAACCGGCCGAGATCCGTGTCCGGTGCCGAGGTGCTTTTTCTAGCGCGGTTTCGGTTTCTTGACCTAATTGCCAGCTGAAGCGCCACGATCAGCGAAGTCAGCGTGATCTCTCTCATCGTTGTCTATATTTGTTCGTTTTGTTGTTTCTTCATGATGATTTGATGATCTTCTGGGGCTTGCGTGTCGTCAGTCGTCATCAAAGCTAAAAATGTCGGAGACTTCGTCTCTATTGCTGAGCGATTACGCTCGACGCTCGGCGCCAGTTTTGGCTGCAGGCATTGCAGTGGGGACATGCTTCGGGATCTGGCTGTCGACCCTGAAGTTAAGCGATGCTGAGTCCAATCACGATGAGACAACGGATATGAGGACGGTGCACTCAAGGCCGACGGAGCTTGATAGATCTACCGGGTTTGCAACAGAAAGAACAACAGCACCGTCGAAGTCATCGCAGCCTAAGGCACTTGATATCGAAGATATGATTGCTAGAATGCCTAAGGTATTCTCAACTTTATCTTTTCTACTGTTGGTCTTGTCTTGGGTAACACCACATGAGATGGAAAGTGGATTTTGACAGGAACATCTGCATGCCTCATTCTGCAACTAGTGTATTGCATGCGGCGATCGATCCATGAGCTTACACTAATGATGTATGCCCTATTTACCTAGGTCGAACTCCATGTGCACCTCGATGGCGCCTTCGACGAGCTTGCCGTGTTCGCTGAGGTTGGTGATTATTGCTGTATTGAACAGTGCCCCTTTTCCCACGCCGCTCTTCTTGCTCCTATACCTCCACGAAGTAGAAGAGAATCTTCCTCGACAAAGTGAACCATTCTATTTTTTTATGTATCAACTTTCAAAAGGCAAAAGCGCTGCAGGCTGCAGGACTAACCGCTGAAGTGTTGCCCGAGCAAGTAACGCTCTTTGGTGAGACCTTTCCGGTGCGGAAGGCGGTTGAGACCTGCGCTACAGGGTCGGACTTCAAGCGACTTGCCAGCTGCAAAGGGAAGCGGTCTTTGCACGCCATGTTCCGCTGCTTTGAAGTGTTTTTACCGGTGGTGCGAGGCCGCTTGAGCTTGATTGAGGAACTCGCGTTTCGGTTCGTGGAGCGCCAAGCTGCGCAGTCCGTGGTTTACACTGAGGTAATTACTACTAAGTAAATGTTCTTGCCTACATAGACTTGGTATGTTCACTTGGAACTCCTTCATCTGCTTCGTTACTTTTTCAGTCGTTCTCATTCGCATTGTGTCCCTTTTCTTAGGTCCGATATTCTCCTCAGCTGCTCGCTGATGGTGGGTTGTTGGTTCAGCAGAGCCCTAATGAAGAAGAAGACGCAGCGTCTGTGCCCATCCCGAGATCGGAGCACGCGTCATCGCCCAATCAACAATGGCCACTTCGCCGACAAGTAACGACATTCCCTTTAAGCTTTCATTTTACACTTCTTTGCTAGATTTGCCTGTAATTTTTGCGGGTTCTACTGTTGTTGCCGTTAGTCGTACTTCCTCCTGCTCTATGGATGTTTGTACAACTTCTCAAAGGTGTCCGCAGAAGACGTGTACGAAGCTGTCACACGAGGCTTGCGGCGCGGCGAAGCGAAGTTTGGCGTGAAAGTGAACCAAATCTTTTGCCTCTTGGCGTTTCGGCCGGACTGGGCGGTAGGCGAGTGTGCGGGTGTAAACATGTAGAAAAGATGAAGTGTCGTTTTAGTCCTCCACTTGCACTTGATAGGGCATGTTGTTATTGTTGGCATCGCGTGTTACGTATACTTGTCCCTATTTGCATTTTGGCGGCGACTGGACGTTAATGACGTTCATCTTTCCTGCAGGCGGATGTGGTGCGCTTAGCTGCCAAGTACCGAGCAAGCAGCCCTTGTGCCGTCGTTGGTGTGGACGTGGCAGGAGGCGAAGAATGGATCGCCAAACCTCCTGCCCCTGTAGGCAAAGGTGGTGACAACGATCAAGAAGACGAAAGCACTAGTGACTTGCACACCCGGTGCGCTGACGCCTTGACCGAAGCCAGGAAGATTGGGTTGAACATTACCCTACATGCAGGGGAAGACACCGGCGCTGCCAACGTGGGTGCTGCCATTTTTGATCATGGAGCCTCTCGTATCGGGCACGGGTATGCACTTTATTCATGCACTGTGCAGCTAGTTGAGCAAGGTTTTTGTTTACTTGTTAGGACAACTACTTCATTGTCTCATTTTCGTCTTGGTTATACCCCAGGTACCACCTGATCGACGACCCAAACCTGCTTGCTTCGGCCATTGCCAGAGGGGTGCACTTTGAGTGCTGTCCCACCAGCAGTTTTGAGACGGGAGGCTGGAGCGGGCAAGCATCCGATGCGATGAATTGGAGCCAGCATCCGATGGTGAACCTATTGAAGGCCGGGGCATCGGTGGGCGTGAACAGCGATGATCCTGCGGTCTTTGCGACGAGCTTGCGTGATGAGCTGGTGCTCTGTGCTACGACACCTGTGACCAATGGCATCAAGCACAACAAGCCTGGACTCAATCACTCATCAACCACGGGCAAATCCTTGAGCTTAGAGCAAAAAAACGCTACTACTGCTAAAGGAGCAGCAGTGCCATCAGCGCCAACTGCTGCTGCTTTCCCTGAAGGAGGCATGGGATTAAAGCTGTCAGACTTGCACCGCATGACTATGATGGCAGCTGAGGCGGCTTTCCTGCCACCCAATGAGAAAGCAGCACTGCGCAAGTCCCTGGAAGAGAGTTTCCGTAGAGCTGATTTGGCCTGAACTGGAAGAAGTTGAGTTAAAAGTTGGAACACAAAAAGCCGATGCTCAATATGTCATCCATTTCGTTGTTGGTGTAATCTGACTTGAGGTATAGTTTAATAACAACCCAACGATAATCTCCGAATACAAAAAAATCCCTAAAACTCAGTGACAGACATAGGAATGTGAAACGTACAAAGCTCGTTGTTTATAGCCTTCGCGAGAGTTCCCTCCTGCCTTATGCACCTGCTTTAGCAATTGGATATACCTAGGACCCTGCGCGGTAAGTAGATTGTAGTGCCTATAGTCCACTTACTAGAGGTGGGCTGGTGAACCCCATCCACCAACACAAGAACGCCGTGGTCGAGATTAATTAGTGGATAAAAAAGAGTTGTCGTGAGGTGCAAGTGCACTCACGTCATTGGTATCTCAGGCAAAAAGCCCGTAGTTTTTTACCCTATATCTCCCTGTGGTTCACTGCTCCTGAGCGGAAGCGTCGGTACGTATGCCGTGCCTTCCTCTAGAATTATTTACTTTGTTACTGTTACTCAAAACTCTCAAGGAGGTGGAGGTGCCTTTCGGTATAAGATATGATAAGGCATCACATATTTTGGGCATTTGGGATTGAAGTGAGTCTGCTATCTGGCCCTTATCGCCCTGCCTCATTATCGGCCTGCCATTGCCAGTGGTGACACACACACATCGACCTCCTTTGAAATTCCCTTGCCCTTACATGAGACTCTCATGTATGAGAGCGAGCGTTTTCCAACGCACTAATCCCAGACCATAGCGCGAATGCGCATGAGCCAGGCGCTAGGGCAGTTGTTAACCAGCTGGTGTAGTACTCTTGGCTGAATTGCTGCCCAGACATGACATCCGGTAGGGCGCTGGGTGGCGCTATAAAAAGAAAGAGTATTTCTAAGTAAATAGATGTGCATTTAATGTGTGCATCGCTACTATTGCCAAGGACATGCCGAAGTGGAAAAAAAACATACTTACCCCAATCTCAGCCCTCCTGATGTCAGATGACTGAAGGCTGGCGGGCCAGAGCAATTAAATGCGATTTATTTACGCAAAAAGGGATCTAATTCATTCAGACTTGCATTGAAGCATGAACTTTTCTCCTAGTTACTGCTCAGAGGGGAATTTTGTACTTGGGATTACCACCCAGACTTTCAGTTGATATCATGGACATGCGTTCCGTGGCAGAGGGTAGGTCGAAGTGGAGATCGCGGTCGAACTCGAAGCCTGGACTTCCTCCTGATAATTTCATTCTACAGGGCCATGAGAGCAAAAGATGAAAATGCGTTCTACGAGAGAACACTTAGCAGTCAGACTTGGCTTGCAGTATAAGCTCCGTACTGCTCGTTGATGTCACTTTGGAAACTTAACCTATTTATGCGACTCCAGAAAAGGGCATGCACGAAATTTCTTCGCGGAATAGGCAGCTAGGCGGCATCTGTGATCGTCTGTGGCTACCGTATTTGGTTTCTTGACCGGGATGCCGGGACTTGAGAAAAATTGGCTACACAAGATTCTTTACTCGGAATTTTATGCCCGAAACGAACCGATGTAAAGGTAATTGCAGTTTATGCTTCAAAGACGCGAGTAATTGATGGGTTCTTATCACGATGTGTTGGCTACTATTCATTCGTTGACACACTGCTCATATATCATTATCCTCAATCAAAACTTCACTAGTGCGTCGTGCCCACGCCGCCGTGAAAGATTCCCAGTTCAATGCTTTCTACTAATTCTGCTGCCACGAAGAATATCGTCAATAGGTGAAACTATCTTTTTGAATATAGCGAGTAAGCCATTTACTCGAAGGAATCTCTTGAACGTCCGACATCTGCGATTCACACGCACGTCGAATAAGACACATGATTGCTTATAAACTCCGGAAATTAACACCTCCCGTTTTTTCGACTCTCTCGTTGTGGAATAATTCAGTGTCGAAGAGGTAGTTGCGTCCGCTGACGAGTTGCTTTTCGTTTGCTCAACACGTTTGGGTGCAGTGCTTACACAAGACCACATCCTTAAGTCCGACCATTTCCCGAGCGGCCGTGACACAAAGCTTCCAGTTCAACTCCCTGGGGCGCCGAACTTTCGCCAAGTAAATTTTACAATTAGATTGTGTAATATAATCTGACTCAAGCACGCTCCCTGATATTTCCTTTACATTTTTTTTAAGTTGTCGGCCAGTTTTTTTTCAAAAAATAAAGCCCGGCGGTTCGGAATTTTATATGTCTAGCACGAGATCATTGTGAAGCCAAAAAATGTCATGTGCTAATCTCTAAGAGATCATGCTTGAGTTTGTGCAGTCTCAACTGATCTTTTCTCTCTGTCTCATTTGATTTTCACTCCCACACATGAATCAGGCCGCGGCGGAGCCTCGTGTCTATGGCACGGGGCAGCCCAGCAAGGAAGGCGTGCTTGAGGTGGTACGCCACTTGATGAGCACCGCCGACACCAAACATGTGACTTGGGTCAACATGCGCCAGGTAAGTAGAGGAATGAAAGTGGAAGAAGAGAGCAGTGCGAGAGAGACAAAACTTGAACCCACGCCCTAGCTGTAAGCTAGCTAGCCAATCATCCAATCGTCGCCTGCCGTACCAAAAAAAATCATCCACTCCCATTCTTGCTATCGTTTCTCTTTGCCAGGTGTCTTTGAAGTTTATTTTTATTACAGTACTATTCAATTATTACTCACATACATTCCTGTGCATGCTTGCATGCAAATCGTTTTTTTTTTCAGGAAGCATTCGTGTACATCAATGGCACTCCATACTGCCTCAAGCAACGCCTGGCCCCCTTTTCGAACCTCGAAGCGCCAGGCACCACTGCTGACCAGGCAAGCACGTAGATGTGTATTTTACTTTCATGAAATGAGTAGATACTCTCAAAGTTAACTGTACTTAATCGCAGAACAAACGCTTGTTGCGTCTCTCAGGCTGGATCCTGGTTATTGATGCTGCTCATTGAGTGTTCTTGCGCTCCTTCACCACTTTCCATTCCCTCCCACCACATGTATAATTCCTGTAATTTGCTATAATATCAATTTTTTTCATGCCTTTCCCCTTAACAGGTGCGTCAACGAGAGCAGCACTTGAAGGCGGAAGTTCTGCGCGAAGCCCAGCGGTTCGGTGGTAAAGTGATGCTGCACGGAGAGCGGTCTTGCGAAGGCGAGCTGGCGGCATGGGGCGAAGTATACGCATTTTGGGAACCTGTAGACGTGGCCAACCCGAAGAGCGTGCAAACGGTTGACGAAGTGTTTGCAGACGCTCAGCAAGCAATTTTAAACGAAGCAAAAACAACGGTGGCTGCAGAGGGAGGCGGCGGTAATGATGCAGTTTTACCTCACCTCGAGCTGGTGCGCGTGCCAGTGATGGACGAGCGCGCACCTTCCCCCATTGACCTCGATGACGTCACCAAAGCAGTGACGGGCAAACTTCAAGGTGAACCCACTTCAACGTCGCTCTTCTCTTCGTCTTCCTCGTCTTCCTCGAGTAAGTCCACCATGCCTTCGTCTGAACGGCGGTGGGTGTTCAACTGCCAGCTGGGCCGCGGCCGGACCACTACAGGGATGGTGACGGCTTCCATGCTCCTCAAAGCATACGCCAGGCAACAAGTGCGAATTGCTTTGCCCACGGTACGAGCAAGAGATACCGCTGCTGCATACAAGATCTAGTTAAGTTCAGTGACAGTGCTCGGACGAACAGTACTAGTGTCCTTACTTTCTTCACTATCCTTCAATTTATCTTCACTGCTCCCTCTTTCTCACTTTACTCACTTTCTCTCTTGGTTTAACAATCAGGGGTCCAGCCCCACAATAGTCCCACGCGGCGGCGGTGGCTCTAGTCCAGCGACAGTCGCTGCCCTCCGCGTGCTGCGCAACAGCAGCACCAGCAGTGTGGACGAGTCAACATCCAAACCATCCTCTTCGCCCACTGGAGCAGCACCTGCTGTTGCGTCTACGTCGTTCACTCTCTCACTGGCCGACCAAGCATGTGCGCCCTTGGGTTGCTTTCTAGCGCACGAAGGCGTGCCTGCGATGCAACTCCTGAAAGAAGCGTGCGAGAGCTGCGGGCGGATTCAAAACTTGCAAGAAGCGGTGGAGACCCGCCATAGCCGTGCAGGAGGGCATGCCACGCAAGCTCGAGCAATGCTCGACGACCTCCTGCGTGTCTCAACTTCTTCACCTTCCACAGCAGTAAGCGGTGAAGATCCTCAGCCGAAGCGCATCAAGCTGACGCAAGCAGACGAAGCGGCACGGGCAAAGAAGTGTGCCGAAGATGTGGACTCCACTGCCAAGAAAGTTGCGAAATTTAGTGCGAAGCAAACGGCAGAGATGGAGCTGGCGCACCACTATCTGGCTCGCTATGCTCACCTGCTATGCTATGCCAACTATGTCTTGGACGACGAGTGCTCTCCTTCTGTAAAGAACGCCACAAGCAGCAGCGGCTATGAGAAGTGGCTTCGCGAACATCCACAAGCCTGGGAGCTCTTCAAGGCACTTCATGCACTTCGCCTTCCTGAACCAGCCCCTTCAAGAGTTTAGAATGCCCTTTTCTTATATTTCAAAGTTTGTTTGTATTTGAGTTATTTGAGAGACGGCCTCATGTGTTATGTGGTTATGTGAGTAATACGTTGCATGAACATGGATGTATGGAAGTCTAGAGGTAAGGGTGTAGAATGTAGAAAGTTGAAAGCCGGCAGATACGGGAATATTCGGTTATCTGAGATGGGTAAATGTATTCCTCGCTGCCGTTTTCGTATCTTTATGGGCTTCCAGTGTTTTTTTGCTCTTTGCTAAAATGAAGAAGCCCTTTTGTTTTGTGCTTGCGTCCGCCGCTTTAGCATTTAGCAACTGCTCAGCAACACAAACACTAGCAACGAGTAACTAGTAAGTTAGTAAGCCACAAGGCCACAGGGAGACACGTAGATAAAAAAGGAAGCGATTGACCCGGTTCGGGTAATTATTACCAAGGATATCGAACTCGAACTCGAACTAATACAAACCCAAATGGCACAGAAGCCAATGCTGCGGGCAGAAGTGGGAATGCGCGTGCGTTGCGCAAACAAAGCAAGTGCGGAATGATTCAGGAGGGAGAGGGGC
>Ga0307931_1000204_pt1 | contig 35115 bp, 37 predicted proteins | sample OrgLakmetageno47_FD_201816 | JGI IMG/M metagenome (GOLD analysis project Ga0307931, IMG submission 201816) | Saline water microbial communities from Organic Lake, Antarctica - #47 | ecosystem: Environmental > Aquatic > Non-marine Saline and Alkaline > Saline | place: Antarctica: Organic Lake...
AGCAATTTGATTCCAAGTCATTTAATAAGGCTAGAAGTCGGCGATAAACCCCGCTGCTGTGTTATCGGAGTCGGTTTAAAATGTAGGAGGAGGGGTGGTTCGGTGATGTCTACTGCGCTCACACCCAGCGCTGCTGCATCTGTTGACGTCGCTGCTGCTGCTGCTGCTGTTGCTGTTGTTGCTGCTCCTGCTGCTGCTGCTGTAACCGCCGACTCGATGCAGGATTGGGTTGCGGTGCCGCCACGGCATAAGCCACTGCTGCTGACGTAGGCACCTCCGACTCTGGCATGGCAACAGCCACCACAGCCGCGGTGGTGCTAGTTGTAGAAGCAGTAGTAGTAGTTGGAGGAGGGCGGTTGCGACGATGTCTGCTATTATCAATCCCACTGCTACTACTGCTGCTGCTGCCACTGCTATTGCCACTGCTACTGACGCGCACGGCCAAGCCCGCATCGACTGGATCACTGCTGCTGCTGTTGCTTGCGTCACCTATACGACCATCCCCATTCCCACCACCATCATCATCGCCATGGTCACTGTCACTGCTGTCGCTGTCGACAACGGCGCTTGGCACAGTGCTGCTGCTCGTTCTTGTGGCGCCGGAAAGTTCGAGGGCCGCGAGGAAGAGCTCAGAGGGTTCGTCGAGGGTGTGCAACTGTCCACATTTAGCGCAACAAACATGTTGTGCACACAACAGTACCCACGCAGATATAAGAAGAAGAGGGAATCATATCAAGAAAGTTGGAACCTAAAACCTTGACAATTTCAAATGATTTTTACGGGCATACACTGCACACATGTGCATGCCCGTTGTACTAATACAGTATGACTTTTACCACGAGGGTGGCATGCAGAGCCACGGCAAGGACTCTCGGCGTTTTGATTTCGGAGACGTGCGACGCGCCCGTGCGGACCAACCACGCCAACGCGTCCACGTGAAGTCCTCTGATGAAATAGACGGGAACAACGCAAGAGCGAGAGGAGCAATTTCGACACACAAATATGAAAGAAGACCAGCGCCAAATTGTTTTGTTACAGAATAAAGGACAGGGCGAGGAATACAGACAAAGGATATCCGAAACCAGCGAGAAGTAAAAGATAACGATAATTAATTGTAGCGAGAAAGGTTCACGAAATCGAACGAAAGCGCGCGAGAGAGATTAAACAGGGGGCAAGGGTCAACTGAGTGATTCTTCACCTGGCTGCGAATTCAATGGGCGAAAGGTTGGACGCCGTGTTGCCACGCTTGGTGCGCGTAAGAATGCCAGAGCACGGCACATGGTGATCCATGATGAGCCACTGCGAGATTTAGAAGAAGAAGAACAACGAAAAAAAGAGCAACGGTACTAATGGCATAGAAATTATGCTGTGCTTGCATTCTATGTCTTCATCTTTCAACCCTAAATTCTTCTTGCTCAATCTTTTTAAATTTCTTTTCTCCTCACAGTAAAACTGTATCACCACTCTTTCGCACCTTGAGAAGCGGGATGCTTCCCGACATGGCCGCTAAATGCACGGGCTTTTCGCGCAAACGGCCGGTAAATTCCGATGACGATGCTGCTGCTCCATCGCTGCTGTTGCTGCTCGGAGGTGGCAGTGGAGGCAGGGGCGCTCTCAAGTTCACGTTTCCTTTTGCCAGCAGAGCAGCGCAGGCCCTGGCGTTGCCAGCCGCGAGCGCAGCCCGAAAGCTGAAGGCAGCGCGGTCGCAACCCACGCAGATGCGCTGTGGGGCGTTGCTGCCCCCGCTGCCCGTGCTGTTGGCGTTGAACAGGAGGGGCCCTCGCGCCGCGGCGCCTCCGTGGCCTGCAGCTGCGCTCGCCGACAAATACAGGGAAGGTAAAGCCCAGGCGGGCCACCGCGCCTGCGCACAGGTGTCGCAGACGGCAGCCCCGCAGTTGCGGCAGTGGTGGCGGCGCCGCAAGAAGGCAAAGGTTGCGCTGCACAGCTCACACCTGTTTGTGCGGGTGGGTATCATCGTCGTGCATTGCAAAGGTTGGGCAATACATGGAGTTGCATTTGAGGAAAGAGCAAGAAACACGAATCAATGAATGGCTCGCAAGGCCTCACGTCAGGAGCCCCTTTCTCTCTTTGCCTCTTTCACCAAAATTGCCTCTTATTATCTCTTATTGTATTCAAACCACCCACCCAGGCGCGTCCCGGTCCGGAGTCCAAAGTGGCGGTGCTTCGGCCGACGCCCAGCTTTCGGCGGCCGCGCGGCTGTACAGGGGAGGTTGGCCTTGCACACTGAAGGGCACGCCATGCTCGTCGAGGATCTGTTTTGGCGAAATTTAAAAAAAAACGAAGAACAAAAACACCGCCAAGCCAAATTGCAGTACAACCACATTGCAAAACCCTTCAATGACGGCAACTTTCTAATTCATTACTTTCAATCCAAAGGAAAGAGACCTATTGCTCAAATTTGCACCTGTACCCAGGCATGATCTCACAATTCCTGTAAAATCTTGCCCTCGCACCTGAACTTCAAAACGCTTTGTGTTCAAAGGTTCTTCCTGAGTAGGCCTCGCAGGTCGCTCGACGATCGTATATGGAGACAGGAGTCGGCGTTTCAAGGGACCTTCGTCACCACTGCTGTTGTTGGTGCCACTGTTGCCATTGCCATTCAAACTGCTTCGGCCAGCTCTGCTGCTGATGCCGATGTCGCCGGTAGATTCCTTATGGCTTGCCCCAAAGAGCGCTGCGCCTGCGTCACTGCCACTCAGCAAGCTTGCCGCCCCTCGGTAAGCGGCGTTTAGGAAGGCGTCCCGACGGCGAACGCTCAATGCTTCCCCCTTTTGATAATCATCAACAAAACGAGGCAAAAGAACATACGGGGAGAAGAGGCGGGAGGAGGATGGTGAAGAAAACAGGAGAGAATCAGAAAAAGAAATGAATGTGCAAGCGAGAAAACCTGAGAAGCTGGCATTGAAATATTGATGCAGGAATCAGTAATAATGAAGACCAAAAGTTTCAAGTCTTCACTTCTCAAAAGGAGTCGGCTTGAAAGGAATAGAAGATGATTCATGTACGCCTAACATGTGAACATGCTTTGTGTAATTGCCAACGCACCGGTGCGAGTAATGCTTGCGTCACCGCCAGCTGACTGTTCAGGCGCTGGTTTTCTTTAGCTTGTTCAGCAGCTAATTGAGTGCGCGCGCGCCGCTGAGCCCTCAACAAAACAGGATCCGCAGTGCTGCCGCCACCCCCGCCACCGCTTCCTGTGTTGGAATTGGTGGACGAAACAGCTGTGGTACTGCTAGTGTTGGTGCCGAGCAAGAGAAGGTTCGTTTCACCCGCAACCACCTGTAGTGCCAAAGGACACAGACAAGAATAAGCAAATACAGCAAGAACAAGAGTGCTTGGGTAACATCAAAATATGATGTTGCATGATGCAAAGAAGGCTCAAGGACTTGGTTCATCTGCCGAAAGCTTCATGGAGGAGACAGGATGAAGTAGAGGAACAAGAGATCTGCGTTCTTTGCAAAAAATAGAAGTGCTTACAGCCGTCGGCAATCCCCCACGTCGCTCGAAGTCGCGCTTCGTCTTGGCATTGGCCGCTGGATCAGCCAACTGAGCTGCGAGAATGTTGCCTCCACCAGCACCACCACCGCTAACACCACTGCTAGTCGCACTGTTGCTCCTACTACTGCCCATAGCCCTTGCATGGTTTGTGTTATGACTTGCTGATGCCACAACAGCAGCTACGTCAGCAGGTGGAGCAGAAGGATCCTCAGTGGCAGTGTTGGTAGCCATTACGCGTGCAGCCAACTGCTCCGAGGAGGAGGGTAAATTGACAGGTGTCTCTTGTTCTTCCTCTGAAGAAGTATCTGCTGCCGTTGCTTTGCGCTGTTCCTGCCTTGATTGTGCTCTCACAGGGACATTGAGTGATGATTGTTCTACCGCAGCAGAATGTGATACTGAAGTGGCCGCGTTAAATGAAGGTTCTATTGTATGTGGTCGTTGGTTGGTTACTCCTCTAGCGAAACCAAGAGTAATCGGGCGGCCAAGCTGATGAAGCATTTGCACTAGATCAGCTTCTGTGACTTCTGGCCCCAACCGATTGCCATTGAGCTCTACAATGAAATCGCCCATCTATACACACACGTGTGCGCAGACATGAATGAGCACTATGATTATTTGTACAACTTAAAATAATTCCATAGCTAGAGAGAGAAAAAGAGATAACGAGGAAGGATAATGCAAAAATAGTAGAAAAATGAAGGTGTCAAGATAAAATTTAAAAAGCGAATTCAGAAAGCGATGCAAAAACCAAGAGCGAGCAACCAAACTCGTTTGCCTACCTGCATGCCACAATGCGCCGCTGCGCTGCCAGGAAAAACGTGCGAGACCACCACACCACCACTGCAGCTGCTCAAGACTGACGCGCCAATGGCGTTTGTAAACAATGCACGGTGGATACCGTCAGGAGCGCGAATAGCCGCAGAAGGTGTAGCTTCGTCAACTTCTTGCCTGGTAGAGGAATCAAAATTGATGGCATTGTTACTATCTGTAGCACCCATATTAGCATGCTTTACGATCGTTCGGTTCCTTTCGTCTAAAAGAGACGCTGCGATGGCCTGCTTGAGCTCCTCGTATTCATCTTCATCTTCAATAGGCTCGTTCACTCTTTCTGAAGCACTTTCTGGTGTTGCATTAGACGCAAATTCAGGTAATGCTTCAGGTATTGAATCAGGTACTAATCTTGCAGCTGAATTTGATGATGACGATGATCCATAGGATGGTTCCAATTGTGATTGAACATTCGCGGACGCCGATTCTGACTGACTAGAAGACTGCGTTAAGGAATTCGATATGGCATCAAGAGGTAGGACAGTGTCTTCTCCCGTAATGTTTACGCAAGCTGAGTCCAAATTATTCGTAGCTGCGGGTCCATTGGTATCTTCCTGAGAGTGCCTGGAAATGGAACCAGCTTCTAGAGTGCTAGTCTCAAGCTCACGAGCGTCGTTAGGAAGGATCTGAACATTAGATGTTTCGCTTGTTGACAATATACTAATCATTTCGTCGTATGATGGTGGTCCTTCCGCGGCCTCGGCAGAGGGAGCCGCGAGAGTCGAGTATTCTGGTAGGGGTGTATATTCCGGCAGCGGCGTATCCACGCATTGCGAAGGAGGGTCTGGAAGCAATGCACTGTTGGATCCAATTGACTCAGCATGCTCATGGTGAAAATCAGGAGACGCTTCATTAGACTTTTCATCACTTGCGGCTACACTCGGAGCGGTCACCGCTGCTGCTGCCCGATCGTCGTCAAGGGTTGAATGTCCAGTTGGCGTGGGAGCTTCTTGAGATTGCACAAGAGTCAGTAGAACTGGCGACGAGGTGGGAACGTCGGGGAAATGAGAATCTAGATGTGCATCAATTACACGTGGCCGGCGCTCACTTCCGGACTGTTTTATTTCATCGTCGTCCCGAGGTAGCGTAGCCATCTTTGAATCAATTCTCGATGTACTTATGTCAGTCGACGTCGATGGCGCCAGCAGGGGTAAAGAATGAGCAGCTTCCATTTTTTTGGAAGGAGCTCCCATTGGTGCAACCAGTAGTCAGTCACAGTTCAGTACAGTTTCAGGCATGCTCCCACATCTTCTTTCTTATGCATAGTATCTGTAGTAGCTCTAGCTAGCCTAGCTAGACTATCCCTAAACGTATAAGTTGAGCTAGTTGCCGAGTAATTGCCGCGAGGAAGAAGGACAGCCAAGCAGCCACAAAACTGTCGAACGGTCCCAGTCCCAGTGTTTTTCCTTGCTATTATCTGAGCTGCAACGCCAGCACTTCCAATTTTCTTGACCACGGCGGAACTTGTCGAACTCACCATGCCTAACGAAGACCGCTTCAGCACGGCCGTTGCCAAAGGGCGGATCAATGGCGCAAGCGAAGACCAGGTTAGGATGGCAACGGGTGCTTGCATTGGCGCTCTAACCGTTGGCACTATGGTCTTCTCTCCCTCTTCCCTATCGCCGGGCACGTGCACCACTGGCTTGGGCACGGCACTAACCGTGTGGCGCACCGGCTACCAAAGCTTGTGAGGGTGCGTGATGAAGCTCAAGTGGAATCTGGCTGGGCGCACTTCCCTCGGGCAAAGCAAGGACCCACCTCCTAAGTACTTGGACTTTTTGCGCTCCAAGCGCATGGAGTACGTGATGCTCATTGTGCAGTCGTGCGTCTTGGTGGCCCTCTTTGTGAGCGGACTAGAGTACTTCAAAAACGGAGACAACGTGCTTGCAGAGACCATGAAATCAAGCGCCACTATTATTGTCGTCAGCCTCTTGATTGGCATGGTCTTGTAGAATAGCGGCAGTGTCCACTCTGACTCCAATTCTATTCGCTTGTCTCAAATCGCTGCTCGTCCAGCCCCATTGCAGAATGACGGAGGGCACTCGGAAGCCAAGTTCTTCTTGTTTCCTCCTGAAAATGACCATGGAGCTTTGAAGTGCAGTGATATTATTGAAAGCATAAGTATCCCTTGCGTTGAGACTAATGTGCCTCGTAATCCTTGGGCTCGTTTGCTTTGGCATTTCCATTCTTTATTCTTTCTATTTCTATTACTTTATCGCAATTAATGGATTAATGAAATATGCACCATTAACATACAAACCAATATACACATAGAGTTCAATGCAGGGGAGCCCATATGTGAGTTATTGTAGAACCAGATTCTTCTAGTGGACACATAGCCCAGCCTGGCCTGTTCTGGAGAGTTCATCAGTACGGCGCTTCGTCTTCGCGCGTCTTGTTGCTTGTTGGGTTGGTGTTTCGTATTTTTCAATTCTTAATGATTATAATTGGTTGCAGAGTGGGAGTGGGACTTAGTCTAAGACCAGAAGTGGCCTTAAAATTGCTTTTTGGTTATGGGATTGCGACTCACATATGCAATGAGGAGGTAGAAGGAAACCAAACCAAACCAAGGCAGGTCGTACCGCTACTGCCTCAAGGGCGCTGACTTATTCAAGGCAGCTCTAAAAACAGTACGAAACGCGCGGCAAATGAAGTTCCATTCACATTCACAACTGTTCCATGTCCCTAGGTCATACCAAGGCACCTTCAGGATAAGCCGAACTCGCTTTAGCCACTCCCACTTTGCAATTGCAATAGCACGCAGCCCAGGTCGTATTTCTTGTCCAGAAATCCGGGCTGCTGTAACGATTTCAACTGCAGTGCGACAACATCCGATCATTTTTGCCTTCAAGAAACTGGCCTCAGACTTTTGATTGAAAGAACTATAGCCTTGTGACCTCGAGAGTGAGAATCGTACGCTTCGGCTGCTGAGTCATAAACTGCAGTTTCCGTAGCTAGCGCATTCATGAGAAAAGCGCTTCTCTCTGCCATTCATTCAACAACTGAGTAATGACTTCTGGAGAGCACCAAGCTTCAACCAAGAAAGAAGAAATACGATACCATGCTTAACGTTTCGGCCGGTGGCGCATCATTGTTCGTACTTCAAAGCAGACTAATCAGATGGGCCAGTTGTAGCGCCCATCGGCAAACGAGACCAATGCGCTTCAACGCGGTCTTTTCGGATGGCAAGAGCAACGTGCAACTCCTAATGTAGAGCGCGTGTGTAATGCGCACAACAGCAAAAAGTAGAAATAGGACGAAGTTAGGCACGTTACAACAGGAAAACAGGAGTTCTCTGGGAAACGAACTGTTCAAAATCTATTGCGTAGAATCATAGAGTTTGATGAGAAGCAACACACACGTAATTATCCTTTATTCTTCATTGACTTTATCTTACATGAAAGCCTGGGTGGCCGGCCAAGCTTTTGAAGAGCAGCGAGTAGAACGAGTGCAACAAGTCGGGCGTTTCTCCTGGCGATTTGCTGAAGCCACCACCCGAGTGCAAGTTTTCGCACGAAGCAATGAAAGCGGACACGCTGTTTTCAACCATGCACACGGAAAACAAAGGGAAACAACTAATTGAAGACAGAGAGTAATTGCTTAGAGGTGGAGGTATAAAATACAGAAAAAGAATGCTACACCAGCCAAAATCAAGAACAAGAAGACGCAGGGTCGGCAGCGTACCTCTCGCAGTGCACGAGGTGAAATTCGCCGAGGAGGGCCAGGGTGCCGCCTACCCAGAAAGAATAGCACGTGTCGGGCGCCTTGTTGACTCGGCCTGTGAACCCACCCGGCGGTTGCAACACCTCACCCTGTACATTGCTGCTATTGCTGCTGCTATTGCTATTGCTCCTTCCACGACCCGCATCTACTGCCGCTGCAGCTGCCGCCTCAGAGGCCTCTCTGCCTTGATTGTCACTGCTACTTTGAGCACCGAATGTGTTGTGGTCTTTGCCACCACGTTCATTGTTCGGTGGCTGAGAGGGCGGATTGGCCTGGCGACGAAGGCACCACGCTATCAGATCTTCTCGCTCCCATGCCGCAAGTACGCTCTTGTTGTGTCTGCAACTGCTACTTCCATGATTTCTTCTGTAATTGTCTCCGCTGCTCTTACTAGTGGTTCTGCTCGTACTGTCCCTATCGCTATGGCTAACGTTACGAAGTGACACGGAAGTACGATGAGAGCGTCCTTCAGGTAAGGCCGTTATCGTTGACGCAGTTTGTGGCTGCTCAGCGGTCAACCGTTCACCGAGCAAGGCCAGCGCTGCGGTGGCCGTAAAAGTGCTCCCCCCGTGTGCCTCTTGGCCTGGCGTTAAGGCAAACCCACCGTCGCCCATTGGTGCTAGGCACGACCGCAGGTAGCGCTTGCAAATGGTTGGGTTAATACCACGCCAATCCTTGAGCAAACTTGCCGTGCAGCATGCAGCGTACACAAAACGAGTATCCGCTTCCAGGCAACTGCTATCACTACTGTCTATGCCATCGCCACTACAGCTGAATTCGTTATAGCTGCCACTGCTGGCAGCGCTACTGCTACTATTCTTAGTAGTGGCACTAGTAGCAGTGCTTTCAGCTGTACTTCTGCTGCTTATTTGATCATTGCCATCAGCATTGTCCGTGCTCTCTTCCTGGTAACCGTGTGTGCTATCACTCGGCATCGCTTGAAAGCTTCCATCCTTGCGCTGCAGTGCAGCCAAGCCTTTGGACACAGCGTCCTTGTTGACTCCATCCAAACTGTTGCCAAGCGTGACCAAGATGGCAAGCGCCGTGTACGTCATTGCTATATGTGCAGGCTCCTCATGGGCTAACAGCGACGACGACGACGAAGGAGAGGCTAAAGTTTTGATAGCTTCGCTCTTTCTGGGCGCATTGAGAGGATTAGGTCGAAAGGGAACACCTGAGCTGGTACCTCCACAAAAGCCACCTGCGCCACTGCTGCTTCCCGGGTGAACCTGACACGCGTACACCCAATCCACAATGCGTGCTCGCAACGTTCTAGCCTCATCGCTATCATCGCCAACTCGGTACTGTAGAGGCGGTGCGTCGACTACCTGACCACATGACAGCGTGTGAACATCCTAGGAACATCACCGTCAAACGCATTGAGCTGCTCTATGAGTTCGAAACTTCACGGGGGTGATTGAAATGGTACGTTTTCTAACTTTTATCGTTACCAACCTCTTCCAAGGCTCCCATCAAATCGAGAGCGACCACGCAAAAGTAGACGAGACTCATCCGGCTCGTATCTAAGGCAGTATATTGGGCGCTAAAGCCGAAGTCTAAGCATTTTCTAAAGTACCGCACATGCACACGGCGACTTTGAGGATCCATCTGAATTCAGTAGAACTGAATATTTTACTGTCTAGCCAAGTGGCCTGCTGTATAACTTTCTATCAAGCGCCATCTCTCGCCATGTTGCCATCTCGATCTCATTTGTTAATAGCTTTTTCAAATTACAGGGAAGTCTTCGATAAAATCCTGATTTCATCATCCAAATCCAAACCAATCATCGCTGTCATCGCCGTCACTTTCCTGCCAGCATCAAGCAAAACAAGCTACAATATAGCACCTCTAATCCTGAGCATTGGTATCGCTGGGTCTACCGTTAGAGTAAACTATCCGAGAAACTGGCTGCTATCCAGAATTTAACTGCCAGGGCCTTTCGTGCCTCTTTCTTCGCTCGACCAGCATTGAATTTCACTCGTACCATGGCATCGTCGCCTGCATCCACTAGCTCTATGACAGCAGCTCCCGTAGCGCCGCCGCGGCCTGGCACGGTACCTCCAGGCTACAAGTTCATCACTGAAGGTTCCGCCTCAATTCTCTACGAAGCCAACGAGGAGGCGGGCGACAAGGGCGAGCCCGTGTTTTACAACAAAGTGCAAGTGCTGAACCGCGATCTGAGCATTCGCATGATCACGCAGTTTGTGCGCACGCGAGCTCGCGAGAAGGCTACCCCAAAAGGCAACCGCGCCAAGCGCCGCGCTGCTGCCCAGGCCGCAGAAGCAGATGCAGTAGCTGGAGCTGCAGCTGTCGCTGGCACCGTATCTGGAGAAGCTCCAGCGGCCTCCAGTGAGGGCAGCAACGGTGCTGCCACAGCCGCCGCTGCTGGCGCTGACAGTGAAAGCGCAGCAGCCTCCACTTCTGGTGCTTCTGCTGCTGCTGGTGCAAACGTGCTGAACCTCTCGTCGGCAGAGCTAGATGCCAAGTTACGGGCCGAAGCGCCCGAGCGAGGCATTCGCATTTTGGACGCGCTCGCAGCCACCGGTTTACGATCCATCCGCTACTTCAAGGAAATTCCGGGCGTGAAACAAGTAAGCGAAACGAAATTTTTGCTGGGGTGTGTCTCATCTAAATCTTGAGGCTTTTTATGTACGAATTGCATATAAGCACTGACTTGCTTTAAAGTCGGAATTTTCTTGACCTAGGTTGATTTCGCCGCCTTTCATTTCCGCCCACACTTTTTTTCTTAGTAGTAGCTAGTCTCGAAAGCAAGCTCTCAATTGAATAATACCTACTCGTGCATTGCTCACTAAAGCATGAATTTCACCACCCACCCTTTTTCCCATTCTTCTAATCCCCCTACCAGGTGGTGACCAACGACTTGGACCCTGCCGCGGTGGTAGCCGCCAAGCAAAACGTGGCCTTCAACGGGTGCACTCTGGACCAGGTGCGAGCTAGATCCTTGTGCAACACTGCTTTTAAGGTTTATTTCCTCGAAATCATCGTCATTAGCTACTTTTTCTTAAAGTTCTCTCATCTGCTGGCTTGCTTGTTTATTGTTCTCAGGTATCGCCGCGACAAGGAGATGCTTGCGCGGCCATGTTTACGCCTGAAGGTATGAATGACACAACTCTGCTGCTGCTGTTGTTGGATACAATTCGTAGTGCTGCCGTCACAGTTGTTATCTAATTTCGAATTTTTGAATAAATACCCGAACTTCCTCTATTTCCTTCTTTTTGAAATTACTTTCACTCGAATTCTAATCCAAGCACGCTCGAAATCATGCCACAATTGTTACAGGGGGCGGGAAGTACGACGTGATCGACTTGGACCCGTACGGCTCGGCGGCCCCCTTTCTCGACGCAGCGGTGCAGAGCGTAGCGGACGGCGGCCTCCTGTGCATCACATGTACCGACATGGCAGTCCTCAGCGGGTACATTCAAGAATATTATTGTTGCAGCAGCTGTTAACAACATGAGCAATAGGAACAGCCTTAATAATTAATTTAGAGTAAATACATGTTTTTCTTCCTTTTTTTTCGTTCTCTGGCTCGCTATTTTTCTTGTGTTTTTTTGCGTTTTTCGTTTGTCTTCATATTCGGCTGGCAATCGCTGTTATAAACAACAACTATATACCATCATTTCTATTCTACTCTACAACAGGAACCAGCCAGACGCGTGCTTTGCGAAATACGGAAGCATGCCCACGAAAGGTGAGGAATAGAAGGACCGCGCTCTGTTGTTGACTTTATTTCTACCTCTCGCGTGTGCTCTCTCGTATACAGCTATTTAATTTAATTCCACTTTGTTCATGCTCTCTGCTATCTCTCTCTCTTTCTGTCTTTCATTCACACAACACACATTTGCTTTTTCCTCTCCTCTTCTTCTCCAACAGCGAGGTACTTGCACGAAATGGCGTTGCGGATTTTGCTGCACAGTTTGTCGACTTCGGCTGCCCGCTACCGGCGCTACATCGTGCCTACCATCAGCTGTGGGATTGACTTCTACATTCGTGTCTTTGTCCGCGTGCATGAGTCAGCTGCGGAGGTGTGTCATTGGAATTACTAGAATTTTTAAAATACTTCATCCTCTTTTGTTCCCTTCCCTTTTTTGTGTGTGTCTTTTTTCTGCTTCAACTACAAGGTAGCTCACGCATTGGCAGCCTTTATCGCATCTATTTTTTTAAAACCAGAAAGGGCTATTTTATGCATGAATTTGCTTGAACTCATTCTAGGTCAAAAACACCTGCCTCAAGACGGGTTACGTGTTTCAGTCGGTGCGCTGCCCGAGTTTCCACCTGCAGCCTGTGGCAACACTCAAAGGCCACTCGTACCATGGGAACGTGCTGCCGGTGGGGCTGTTGGACAAGTGCCACGAGACCAACGGCGGGTTGCGGATGGGAGGGCCCATTTGGCTGAACCCGATTCATGATCTCACTGCCGTTCAGGTGACACTGATTGGATGGGCCGGAGGGTGATGGTGGTGTTTGTAGTGGCAGTGGTGGAGGTAGTGGTGTTGCAGGATTGTAGTGAGATTAAGTTAGAATTTTGAACTCACAAGAGCCAATATGACGTATGAGTGTTTCAAGGCGAGGTCTATGTATTGATTTATCCGTCTATTCTTACCCAGCCTTCTCAAATATTTTTTTATCATTACATTATCTCAGGAAGTTTTGGATGACGTCACTGCTTACAAGGAGGCCCAAGCGCAATGCCCCAAAGACCAGCCTCTGCTCTTTCCCCCCATTGCCACCCGCGACCGGTTGCACGGCCTCTTGACTTCCGTCACCGAAGAATTGAATGACGTACCCCTGTACTACACTTTGCCCGACCTGTGCCAGACGGTGAGTTGAATTGTCTACTTTCTTGCAAATGAGATCAATTGGCTGATCTTTTTTTCCTTCAGGGCAAATGTTCTTGCATGCATTGTCGCGTGGTGGTACTTTCCTCTGTGATGTGACTCTTCTTGATGATTATTCGTTCATTTCTTCATCCTTTATTCTTTTCCCTTTTTCTGTTTTGTTTCCAACAAAATGACTCTATGTATATATATTTTGTGCATTCTCTGCAGCTGCACTGCACGAGCCCCAAAATGGACGATTTCAAGTCGGCGCTCATCAACGCGGGCTACCGCTGCTCGGCGTTCCACAAGGAGCCGGCGGCGGTGAAGACAGACGCTCCGAACGAGGTCAGAGAGCGTGAGAGCAAGAGAGGTTGAGAGTGAGTGGTGGAACGAAATTGCACCATGAAAGGGGGGGGGATAGACGGTGGAAGGAAGAGAGACAGAGATCGAGAGAGTACTGGAAAGGAACCGAAAGCGGTGCAAGGGACAATTCCACTATGAAGTTGTTCTCATGTGTTGTTTTCGGAGTCATGCCCAAATAAATGAGAAAATAACGGCCTGGCGTGCGTTGTTGGGCTTCAATTTCCTCATGCAGGTGGTGTGGGACATCATGCGGTGCTGGGTGCAGAAACACCCGCTCAACAAAAAGCGGGTGGACGCAGAAAAGAGCCCGGGCACTACCATTTTGGACACCCCTCCTACCATCCAGGCGAACTTCGCAAGGCCCAAGGTACGTACTCGTAATTATACATGCTTCCTTACACATCTCGGCGTATTTTCGACATCACATTATTATCCTTTCAAGTTCTCTCACCACCTTCATATGTTTCCTCTCTTCCATTCTTTTCCTTCTCCCCCACTCAGGGCGGTCTCGCTGCCAAGCCCAAGGCCCAGCGCTATCCCCACAACCCCGAGGAACACTGGGGCCCTAAAGCACGCGCGCGCACGATCAAATCTGCGCCTCCTGCTGCTGCTGCTGCTGCAGGCGATGGCGGTAGTGCAGGAACAGAGGCCAACAACGGCAATGGGAGTGCCGAGGCAGAAAAAATCGAAGAGGCGAACGGAGAAGAGCCAGTTGCGAAACAGGCGCGCCGCGAGTGACAAGGCACATGCGCTCTTTAGGTGTGTTCAATGGTCATTCGTACGAGGGCTGGAATCTTTGGGCGAGCGCAGACCTCCCCAGGATCCCAGAAGGCACCCCAAGAAGAGCTGGTCCGATACGATAAATATTTTACTAGAACTAAAATGCACAACGGCGTGTATGGAAAGTGGAACGGCGTAATTTTGATTCTGAAGCAGCTAATTGGAAATATGAATAGTCTAGTCTAGTTAATACTCCCCAAAATACAAAGAAACACCACTGTGGCATATAGCAACAGAAAAATGTAACCTTCAGAACAAGTCTGACTGGGCTGAGTGTCCTTTTGCGAAATGAAATTGTATTCAGTTTCTCTCGAGGTGTCCTTCAGCCGCCAGGCATCAGGAGGTTTGGGAATGGAGTGAGCCAGCTGTCTCCACTTCGACCTGTCCTTGGCAATGGCGATCCGCTCATCGAAATCCTTCGAAATGCCCTTACTTTTGAGCGCGTTCTCCAACGTCCTGCCCCAAGTCATCTGTGGACAACCAGTCGGTCGAGAATGCGATACCCAGCCAGTCAGTAACTGCATGGAGTCAAACCAAGTCCCCTATACCTATACCTGTAGTCAGCTACTCCACTGGGATATATGGCCAAAGATCTCCAGGTCATCCGGGCGTAAACGAAAGGAGTGCCTTGTGCCGTGTGCCGTTGTGCGTTGTACCTTGAGCCAGGACTTATATACAGAAACTCTTACTTGCAGTTCACGTGCGAGGTATATTTTAAGTTCTTGCATTTGCATGTGCGTCTGATTAGCTACTTAGTGACTTCCTAGCTTAGTTCTTAGTTCCAGTTTGAGCTGCTTTGCTTTTCACCACTTCCTGTTAGCCTTCCAAATCTAAATCTAATTCCGGCCCCTCGGGGCCTGTCTCTGCCTACTGTCTCAAAATTTTGAAACCTCTTGCTTTTGGGGTTGATTTGGAATGATTTGGTTCATTTACGGGAAACCGGGGATGTGGGTGTGGCGGAGTGTTGGTGTTAATAAAGGCAGAAAAGATGACGAGGAAAGGTGTATGTCATCCTTAAAAAAAACCAAACATCCCTATAGAACTGCGCGCACGGAACCTGGCTGCTCTTCGTCGCCTTGTTCTGGTGGCGACGATTGCTCCAGTAATTGCTGCTGCAGCTGTTGCAGCTGTTGCAGCTGTTGCTCCTGTAGATCATTTTGCTGCCCCGGCTGAAATTCATGTTGGTGTTGGTGTTGTTGTTGTTGTTGTTGAGCCAGTGCCTGCGCTTGGGCCTGAAGCAGAGGGGCATACAGCGGGGGGGCTCCAGCACCCGCAGCAGCACTGGCAGCAGCGCCGCTCATGCCTGAGGACTGCATCAGCATCTGCATGTGCTGCTGCTGTTGCGCGGCCTGCTGCAGCTGTGCCTGCACCTGCTGAATGTACGCCAGTTGCTGCTGCTGCTGGGCCATGTGCTGCTGTTGCAGCAGCAGCTCTTCCTGCTCCTGCTGCCGCGCGCGCACCGCGGCCTGCTGCTGCTCGTAAGCCAGGTTCCGCGGTGACTCGTGGTCATCGTCATGTTCACCCGCTGCCGCCGCCGCCGCCGCTGCAGCTGCTGCCGCCGCTGCTTTTTTGGACATCTTTTTCGGCTTCGCGTAGTTTCCGCTGCCGTCGTGATCCTCGTAAGAAGAGTTCCCGCCACTCTTGCGACGCTTCGTCGTCGTCGTGTTGTTGCTCGCGCTGGCCGATGCTGTGGCTGCAGCGGCCCAGTGCTGCGGCGGCAACGGCTGCAGCCCCCCGCCAACAAAAACAAAGCAAATCCAAAGTATATCAGACACACGTATTCATGCCGCCAGAGAGGAAGTTTAGAAATACTCAAAAAACAAGGGACGCTAGAGTTGCAAAGCTCAGCAGAATGCATCACAGTTTTCTCCTTGGACCGCAAGGAAGGTCACGCACTATCAAGCGGACGTGCTTTCTCAGAGAGCGTTGTTGAGTGTTACTGTATGCTCAAACAGAAAACGAAATTCCCGTGGAGAGCAATACCTGCTGTAATGGCGCTAACATTCCAGCACTGCTGCTGCTGCTGCTGCTGTATCCGCTGCTGCTGCTGTTTAAATTCTGCAAATAGGCCTGCAGTTGATTATTTGCCGCTTCGGCCAGCAGAGCTTGTGCCGCTTGGGACTGCTGCTGTTCTCCACCGCCGCCGCCTTCTGGTCCTCCTCTTGCGATGTTGTACCAAGAGCTGCTGTCCGTGCTGCCAGAGCTCGTAGCGTATTCTCCGCCAGTGTTGCCGGCACCGCCACTGCTAGCGCCGACGCCACTGCCGCTGAAGTTGTTGCTGCCGTTGTCGTTGTTGTGGCCTCCTCCAGGTGTGCTCGAGGCACTGTTCGACGCGCTCTGCGACTGCGCGTGTGACGCCACGGCCAACTCCGACTGCAGAGCTGCGAGAGCGGACGGAGAAAGGCCGCCGCCGCCTGTCCCCGCGCCCGCTGAAGAAGCTCCGTCGTAGCTCCCACTTCCGCTTCCGCTGCCGCCGCCGTTGCCCGCGGCTGCGAGGGCTAAGAGGGCATACAGTCCATTCGCAGCGTGGTTCTGGTTTTGGCCGTTCGTACTCGCCTGTTGTTGCTGTTGTTGCTGCAAAAAATGTTGCTGCATCATGAGCTGCTGCTGGTGCTGCAACTGTTGCTGCAGTGGAGACAGGTGCCCGTACTGCTGTTGCTGCTGTTGGTGGTTCGGGGCTGGGTACAGAGGCAACTGCTGTGGCTGCTGGTGCTGCTGGTGCTGCTGGGACGAGGAGGAATCTGCCGTGTATTGTTGCTGTAGTTGTTGTGGAGCGTGCTGCGCAGCAGCGGCATGCAGAGCGGCCATGGCTGGGTGCATGAGGCCGCCGGGATAATTCAACCCGCTGGAGAAACTACTCCCGCTGCTGCCGACGCCGTTGGAGAGGGCAGAGGGAGGCGACGTCCCAGCGGTGGAACCCGTGCCGGCAGCACCGGGAATGTTCCCACCGGGACCGGGACTACCGCCGGGCACGAGCCGAAGCCCGAGCATGCCCGCGCGCCCGTTGGCCGAGAGCGCCAACCGCAGCGTCACCAAGCAAAGCACTGGTGGGGGCGGCGGCAACTCCAGCGCAGCCAAAGGAGGGTTGGGTGGCGAAGGCGCTGCATTGCTGCTACTGCTGCTGCTGCTGCTGCTCGTAGTGGCAGTGTCATCTCCAGCAGCAGCAGCATCAGCAGCAGCAGCAGCTGTGCCAGCACCACCACCAGCGTGGGAAGCAGAGGGGGACTTCGGCTGAGCATGGGCCACGAAAGTGGTTTCCGCCTGGAGCGAGTCATGAGCCACCAAAAGCTCGGTGAAGGCCTTCAAGTACACCGCGTGGTCTCGACCAATCAGCAGCCGCTTGATCACCGCGTCGAAATCCCCGCTCGCTGTTTTCAAGAGTGGGCAAGTTGATACACAAGTAAAGGAGGAAAGGCAGGCAGACAAACGCAATGAAAAGACGATGAAAAGAAAACAGTTCATAAGTCCATCTCGTTCAAGAGTTTACAAGTACTAAAAGGAAATAGACTGGGCACCTTTTCGTGTGACTTGCGCCGCGTCTGACGTGGTCAAGAAGCGGTCGGCCATTTCGCCGTCGCACGTGTGGTGCGTCACCGCGCCGTCGGTGCAGGATTGGGTCATCAGCGCCGCTCCGGAAGCTTCCCCCAGGGCGGCCACGTAAGCGCGCACTTGTTCGTTTTCTGCTTCTTTGCCCTGTATTTCATCCCTCGTTGTGTCAGTGTTGTTGTTGGTGTCGTTGCTCACGAAGGGCACGGCGCTGGCAGTCTCGAGAAATCCGAGTTCCTTCGCTAGATCTTCCACTTCACTGTGCAGGTCTTGGCGCTGAAGAGCGCGAGCAGTGCGCAAGAGCCAAAGGAGCACCTGTGTAAAAAAAAAAGAAGGTAAGAAGAGCGAAGTTGAGAAGCAGTTCTAGTGATAGTAATGACGACATGATAGGTGTAAACAGGCAAGCCATTGTTGAATACAGTTCAGACGTCTTTGGAAATTAAGACCAATGCACACTCACCGCTTGAACTTTTACTTCGCGCGCGCTCCCAGGTACGAGAGTTTGTGCGAACGTCACAGCGCTATCGCCGCTGCCTTCTCCTTTGACAACCCCATCGCCGCTGCCGCTGTTGCTGGTTTCGGGCGCCGCTCCAGTGCTCGGCTCCTGATTGGCTGAACTCGTCGGCGCGTCGGGACCGACGGCCGCGTGCTGGAGAGCCGCCGCGGCCATGGCTGCACCCGTAGTTGCAGCAGCGTTTGCCGTAGCCGTCGCGGCTTGAGCGCGCAAGGCAGCCATCACTGCAGTCATCGACGCAAAAGGAGCCGAAGAAGAGGACGAGGCGGCGTCAGCATTCGAAGGTAACCCCGCCGCCGCAGCTGCTGCCTGCTGGTGCTGTTGGTACCCCATGGCCAACTGAAACTGAAACTGTTGCGCCATAAACAGCTGCGCCAAGGCATCCTCTCCTAGAAATGCAGTGGAGGGAAGAGAAAGATTGTAAGAGAAAGTTTTTTCTGGTATCCGAATTTGGCAAAAGAAATGTAAGAGGGGCACATTGATCGAAAATGTGGCGACCTTCGGTAGTAGCTCATTCTTTTTCTCTCTAAGCACTTCTCACTCACCGCCAGGTGCGCTGCCACCGCCAACGCCACTCCGCGGAGTTAGGCCCCCAAACGACGACTGCGACGACCCCGCGCCGAAGCTGTTGGTGGAGTTGAAGCTCAAGTTGCGGTCGCCGGCCGCCAGGGCGGCTCGGCGTGCCTTGGCGTCTGCGCGCTCGGCCTCGGTGCGGGCGGAGTTTGGGGGGCGGCCGCGGCCTCGGAGCTGCACGGAGCACTCGATCCCGAGCCGTGCGCAACGGGCGCAGGTGGGCCGGAGCTTGTCGCATTTCACCTAATGTGATAACGGATATAAAAGAAAAAGGATACGAAGGAAGACAAAATGGATGGGCCATGAAAGGGGGTTAAGAGAGATTGATGGTTATGCAATGAAATAAAACAGTAGCTAGAATGATGGGCCAGCGAAGTGGCGAGGCACAACGGGCGGCATTATAAAACAAAAACCGTTATACAAACGCCAGCGTGCTTAACTCCAACAGAGGCAGCGACACAATAAGCAGGGGTCGCAAAATAAAAGGTTAGGTGACAATGACAATGGTACGGCACAAAGACAGATAGCAACCAGCATAGCAGAGTGGTAGCTCTGGAGCGCTAAATATGTCTAGTTTATGGTATCGGGATATGTGCATGTATGCCGAACTCAAGCCATTCGAGCATTGAGATAAGAGCGCCCGTTTGAATGGGAAGCAGAGGGAGAACTAGAGTAATACTCCGAGCTCGTGCTAGAGTTACTACTATGTGCGTAGATAGGTGCACGGGGCTCTGTGTGCATTGAGAGTACACCTTGGCGCGGGCGCAGGCGCAGCAGGTGCCGCCACTTATCGAAGAAGATCCCGTGTTAGACTTCGGTGCAGCTGACTGCATCGCGGAGGTAGCTGGCGCTGAGGCAGACTGTGCGAGGGTAATTGCGCTGTTAAAGCGGACGTGTTTGGTGCAATATCAGACGATAGTGGGTTGGAGTTCAAGTCCATTGATATCCGACCTGTTAGCTTTTATCTTACGTAAGCTTACCGCCCAACTGGTTCAAGAAGTGCAGTCGGTCGGTTTTTTTGAACAAAATACCGGCGGGCACTTTCGGCTTCTGAAATGTAACCCAGTCCTCCAGAATTGACACACAGGATTACGGGATTACGGGATATTGCGACACGCGAAACGTAACGTTTTTGAAACAGGCCCCAAAGGGCCGGAATTAAAAGGCTAACAGGTAGAGAAGAAAACCAAAGCAGCGCAAACTAAACCCAAGAAGCTACTCAGGCGCACATGCCCAAGTGGCCATGGAAGTGATGGTAGAGGGCACGCTCCTCTGTGCTCTGAGAGTGCAGCTCAAAAGAAGATTTTCCGCCCGCAGAGGAGGGGACTACAACGAAGTCCCTCAGGCGATCCACGATCCAGAAGCAGAGTAGAATTTTCGTTGTTCGAAGTAAAGTCAGTTATGTAACTAGTGATCGCTATGCTTGTGGCATATGGGATAAAAGCACGTGAAGAGCATATGGTTTGAGCCCAGGTTCGGTACGTATGGACTTACTATAGCTGCGTAGTTGCACTGAAATGCCTGGGGCATGGTTTATAGGTTCACAAGAGCAGAGGCCATTAAAAGGGCCTTGCGTGCTGTATTGAGTGGGCTTACTTTATATCTTTTCTCTCTTTGACCTCTTCACGCCGGCAAATCCTCCACTATTTCTATTTCACCCCGCACCGAAAACCCCGCCTCAGCGCCATTAATTATCAATCTCCGCATGAATAGATCTAATTAATATTACTATTACTACTTTTGCCTTTTGGCAAGCCCGGCAAGAAATTTTTAACACATTGACATCAGATATCAGAGAACGAGCTCGAAGCAGGGGGAATAGGACAGCACATTGACTCCAGCACTATCAAATCCGAAGAGAAATAAGTTTCTTCACGCTTTTCAATCAGCCAATCAGTAATCTTGATATAACTTGATATAACTTGGTTGAGGCCAGAGGTCCAAACGACCAACTGCCGAGACCTCGCAAGACTTGAACAACTCGGTTGGTTTTCTTGTGTCGCGAACAGGGAGACATATCAACTCTCAGCACAGCTCTCCGAACCCCGTAGGAGCACCTGCCATCAAACTGAGAATGCCGGCACTGGTCATAAGCACGAGGGCGACGAACATAATGGCAGCCATGAGCAAAATAACCTGCGGGTTCAGAAACAAGGCCGAAGAAATGTGACAATGGTAGTAGTGGCAATGCCAATAGAAGTTAAAGGCAACAGCAGCATCCTGATTTATGCATGGAATGCACTACAGTGCTATAAGTTGGCAAGGGGAGAAAAAGAAACAAACACTCAACCAGCATTTGTATGCGTACCACAGCGTCTTTTTTGTACTTTTTCAGGGCCCAATCCACGGCGGTTTGCCCAAGCACGGTGCCCAAAATGCCGATGCCCGCGAAGCACCACGCATAATCCGTAGGCACTAAACCGAGAATTGCAACCTACATTACATAGAATGGGTTTTGTTCGAGGAGAGAAGTAAGGACGTGAAGAAGGTTGTGTGAATAATAGCAAAAAAAAAAAAAACACACACACACACAGTTAATGAAAATAGGGGCTAAAAAATGTATTCACCTGTGCCAATCCCGCCGTGGCAGTTAAAAGCACCGCAAAAGCCGAGGTTGCAGCTGTGGATAAAGGGTCACAGCCCAAAGCAACTAACAACGGCCCAAGCACCATCCCACCGCCAATGCCCAGTAAACCTTCAGTGACAGTAGTACATCATGCATATCGCCATTATCGTCGTCATTGCCACCGCAACCATGACGACCACCACCGAGGTACAAATCAAGAACGAAGAAAATATCGAAACAATGTGCATTTCGTCAGGCTCGTCTCAGAGATAGCTAACGAGAAAAAAACAATCGAAAGGAACGGCACAATTTCCAGCACCAAATCAATGAACGAGGATGAAGTCAGTAAAGATAAATATCTAAAAAAAGCCGCAATCTAGATTTGAGGTTTATGGCAAAACTCAACATTGCAGCATGCATGCATGGCCAAACACCAGGCTATTATTACGTCTATTCGCATACCTGCCGCAACGCCAGCAGCTACGGAAAGGGCCGGGTATTCCAGAGTAGTGTTTCGGTTCCAGCGCAGGTCGCCAACGACGGGACGGTGCCCTAAAGACTCCTTGTATTCGTGCCTGGAAAACAGGGAGGAAGATAAAGGGAAGTGCGAGAAAGAGAGAATTGAGAAAAATCAATAGAAGGAAATTCTTTACCCGTTTACACTTACAAGCATCACAAGTATATTTTTCTTTCGTCTTGCTTTCCTTCTCCTTGGACCCTTGATTCCTCCTCTTTCTCCTTCGTCCTCATCTCCTCCTCACTTTCTTTTGACTTCTTTTCCCTTCTCCTCTAGCTAGCACACACACACATAGGAGAGCATGAGTGTATACCTGGTCAAGACCAAGTCCCGCGCGTACACCGTGCAAGCGAAAAGTAACGCCAAATTGAGGCCAAACACGCCCCAGTACACGCCTCCCCCGCAGGGGGCGTCCAGCCACGACTGGCCCCCTTTCCCGCCCCGCAGCAGCGCGCACACCAGCACCGAGACCCAGGTGACCCCTGTAATGGTCAGTTTGGACACCGGCACCAGGGTAGCGTCGGCGTGGTACACGGCGCGCAGCCTAGGGTCAATCTGGGAACGATGTTTCAAAAATATAACACCAAGAAAAATAAACAGCGTTGAGAGGGTAGATTTCCGATTATACTGTAGGCAACGGAAGTATTGCTGACATGAAATAAAATTAGTGGCTTGAGAGATAGAAAGGAACATAATAACAATACGGATAGGAAATGACTCCAAAGAAGAATTAAATATCTCAATGTCTCTCCTAGTGCTTTAATGATGTTTACACTAACCGTTTGATCGTGCATGAGGGCGTATTGACCCGCCACCGTATTCGCCCTCTGCTCCGCCGCTTTGGTCATCCCCACGGCTAAACTGCGACCCAGAGCCGTCGAAGGCTGCTTCATGGGGCTAGATGCTCCGCCGCCTCCTTTCGTCACAAAGAAAGTAAGATGAAGCGTGAGAGGGTTGAACAGAGAAAGGGAGAGTATCGGCACAGAATAGAGAACCTGAGAGAACTATGCATGCAGGACATCACGGCTAAGTAGTACCCAACTAAGTATCATTCCAAGAAATAACGAGCAAAGTCTACTTGATCTCAACCCATGTACTACAACTAAACAGTATGCACCGTTGGCAGCCACACGCCCTAACGGGGCCAGCTCCAAAGCATGCTCGTCTAAGTCGTGTAAATCCAAGTCGGGAGAAGGAATCGAGAAAGATGTGCTGCCAGTGTTACGGCTATGGTTGCTGTAATTGTTGTCTCTGTGCTTGTACGAAAAAGGTCGATCGATGTAGCGGCCAAATCCATTATCGTTGTTGCTATCGAAGCCTTTATGTGCACTATTCGGAGCAGAAGACGAAGACGAAGATGAAAAGCTATTCACCAAAGCAGAGGACTCTAGGACCGGCTGGCCGTCGGGATCGATCGCAATCGCATCTAGATGAGAACCTGCAGAGGAATTATTGGACATCAAATGACTGCTGTGGCTGAAATCGGTACTTTCCACCACAACTTCGGTGGAGTTAGCATAGTGATGCCAGGGGACTGATATGTCAGAGCGTAAAGTAGCCTCTTTGCGTTCTTCCTCTTTGTAGCTCCCGCTGCCATCATGTATAATGCTAATATCACCTCGGCGGCAAGCCTCGTCGTCGTCACTGTCATACATACCGCTATTGTTTGCTTGATCACTCGCATCGTTCAAGAGCTGCGCTGCGTCTTGGTGCTTGTCGCTGCTGTTCGGCTCGGAGCTTCCTTTCCAGGCTTCTGGGTCTTGGCGCCATTTCACGAGCCCCGTCGACAGCGTCTTGCGCGCTGATTGGCCGAGCACGAACACCAAGCACACCACCACGAGCCACTCGGGAAAGACCGCAGAAAACACCGCGCCCACCATGGTGCCGGCGAGAAGTGGGGGCCCAAACAGCAAACTGGCGTCGTAGTCAATCAATGGCCGCTTCAAGAAAGGGTTCGGGTGGCGCCGTTGCGCGTAGGTCCACAAATTTGCTACGGCGCCACCGGATATGGTAGCGAGCGACAAGCTGGTCGCCTGGTTGGTTTCGAAGTTCAACACCACTAAGTAGACGGGTACCAGGAGGCCGCCGCCGCCTACTCCTCCGCCAGCAGCGAGTGCGCAGCACGCAAGCACGAGCACTGCTGCCCATATGTCGGACGCTTCGAGCGGAAACAAGGGCTTGTGCACGCAGGTAAACAACAATGGGTCGCTGCTGCTGCTTCTGCTGCTTTCATGTGACAATTCTGACATGCGAGGCTGGCACACGCTGGAGCTTGGGCAGAGCGTAGTTACGTTTGTGATAGGATCAACGCCACAGGGACCGTTTGGCACGCTCATCACATGCGCCGCCTCCACTGCACCAGGCATAGAAACTGCTATAAAGAGCAAGTAAAATTTCCCCATCTCTGACGTCGACTGTTTTTCTAGTAATCCAACGAGTTGTGACTAGCTCTTGGGGTAACTACCAAAGATGTGCTTGACCAGAAAACATGTCTCTTCTAGTAAAGATACATTCAAAACGCAGATGAGGGCTCAGGTCAGAGCATCACGATCTTCAATCAGCGCGATGCAGAGAATGTTCCATCAAACCTACCATACAAAAAACTTCGATAATCTTAATCCTGATGCTGGTGTCATGGCGTGTAGCGCAACCATCAAGTTGTTAGTATCGCACGCGCACGCGGCGCCGACTGAACGGTTGGAGAATAACCTCACACTACAGGGTAGCTTTTATTACCGAAGTTTACAATATATTGCCGTCGTTTTGTTGCTGCGTGCTGCGTGCGCCAAAGCGTTTTATGCAAGCAAACAGTAAGGCGTGGACGACAGCCTTGGCCGCACAGCTAGAGTAGCGGCGTGGGCCGCATGAGGTAGCCGAGTTATTGATGCGCCAAAAACCACACTTAGGCGCAGAGCCAACATATTCCATTTCCATTCCCCGCTAAGGAGGGATCGTCCAGGAGCTGGACCAGAATGACCAAGCCGCTTAAATTCAACCACAAAAGTTTGTTTGGATTAGCTCAGCGCACCAAACGCGCGCTTGCTGCTCTGCTTATCCCGGCCCACCTCCCTCAATTTTTCTTTTGTACCCTTCGGGAGGGGGTTGCACGCGCCCGGCCTTGGGGCCTTGGGGCCTTGGGTCTCAAGGCGGGGAGCGAGCTCCCAACATGCATACTTTTCCCCCAAGTACCCGCACTTGCCTGATTTAGTGTTTGGTGATGGTGATAGTTTATTCCAAGTGCAGCACCGGTTCGACTGAGTTCTCGTTTCGCGTTTCGCAGCTACGCAGCTACGGCTCACGGCTCACAGCTTCGCTTATGCCTAGCTATCTACATCGCGGTACACCAATGCGGGCAAGCCCGAAGCCCGGGCCCTTCCAATAGGCCGTATCTTGAGAACGAACAGCTCTGACTACAAACCCCACTTATCTCACATTGGGATGTACTATACATCAAATATGAACAAAAAACCGGGAACTTCCCATCCCCATCGCGCAGTCGCGCAGTCCGCAGTCGACATTGCGAGTGACAAAGAGTCGTAGAGATAACATGAGATGGCGAGTTGATGACGGCCATGGTAACTTAACGAAGACCTTGACAAAGGCCTCAAATTGGAAATCAACGGGATTTGTGTTGGTCTAGTCTAGTCTAGGAGTCTAGTCTAGTCGTCTAGTCAAATACAAAGAATCACCCATTGGACGATGCATATAGCATATAGCAACAGAAAAGGGTAGCATTCAGAACGCATCTGACTGGGCTGAGTGCCTTTTTGCATAAAGCAATTTTAATATGTTGCTCGCTATGAGCGTGATGCGCGATAAATGGGTTGGGACTGCCGCCAGAACAAAAAGAAACACCCAATCATCTCTCACCTCGTTCCGAGAAGAACCCTTAGGGGCCAGAATCAGATGCAAAAAGAGTTTAATTGTGCTGTATATCGCAACGCCCACACATAAGGAAGCTCATTCATGAATGTTTGATCGAGCTAGTACCATATAATAAAGCGGGCGAGCTGATGAGCCGCAATCGCAGTGTGTAGGATCCAATCCAGTCACCAATGAGCAAAATTCCGCATTTGGGCGTTAGGGACAGCCTCTGTCCAGCAGAGTAAACTATTACTCTTGTGAGGACAGACCATATGCTGCTACTTCACGCAGGAGTCTACGAGTACTTTCCTTCGGAAAGACTAAGTAAGAAATCAGTACGCGCCGGATATGTAAGAATCCATCGTGAGTGACGGCCCTCAGCGTGAGTTTAGAGTCAACTACGTCACCATCAGTTGAGTGAAACAGTGCTGCGTAGCACGCCCGGGAGTCGGCTAGCGATGCTGAAACCCAGGAAAGAAGCTGATTCCACGCGGGTGGCGGTATATAGGGTCCCCATTGCATGATTGGAGCAGGAAACTTGCCAGATACAATGGCATCGCGAAATCGCTCGACGCGCCCAGCACAAGCGTCAGTGAATGCGCCTTCTGCGCTCTTTAACAGGTCAACTACACTGGCATGGTCTGCCTGTCGAGCGAGTTCTAGCGCCGTCTCCGCGTGAACACCAATCTTTGCTTCAACGTCGCTACCATACTCGAGCAGCATCTGAACTATTGAATCAGAGCCAGCCGTTGCGGCCATGCCAAGTGGAGTCATGCCGTCAATGCTGCGGAGATTGTAGTTGGCTCCATGACGCAACAGACGCTCAGCAACAGCGTCATGTTCTTCATCGATCGCAATCATCAAAGGTGTCCATTCATCGCTTTCTCTGTATTGATTTACGTCAGCACCACCTTGGTCAATTAATTCTTCAACAATTTGAAGATGACCTTCCTGAGCCGCCACGAAAAGGGGTGACGAACCTGCCCCAGCTTCGACGAGATATACAAGAGCATTCCGCTCTAAGAGGAGTTCAACAATACGGATATCTCCTTCAAAGGCAGCGATGAAGAGAGCCGTCTCGCCAAGGTAGCCTCTATAGTTGATATCCGCCCCGCAGTCCAGCAGATGCCGAACAATTTCCAGATGGCCAGCCTGCGCAGCAAACGTGAGCAGGATGCTTCCAAGATTGACAATGTTCGACGGATCTGTATGTTTGAGCAGCAATCGCACAATATCTAAGTGGCCTTGTTCGACAGCGAGCTGAAGAGGAGTAGAGTCTTCGGCACTGATCGTTTGATCAACTTCAGCACCCTGAGCTAACAGCCATTCAACTACATCGAGATGGCCGTGGTGGGCAGCGAAATGTAGCGGCGTTGCACCATCAGCGTTGGCATGTAAAATGTCAGCTCCTAAATATTGGAGTAGTTCTACAATATGCAAGTGCCCCTGCTGCACGGCAAACATGAGAGGTGTGTTTCCTTCGTCGTTGACATGGTCAACTTCAGCACCTCGCTCAAGCAACAAGCGAAGTATTGAATCGTGTCCTTGAAAGGCCGCCACACTCAATGCCGTCGAGCCGTTGTCTTTTAGTTGGTCTACAAGGGCGCCTCGTGTCAACAAAAGTTCTGTCGTGTGCAGATGCCCGCCCTTGGCCGCGAGGTACAGTGGAGCTTGACCATGCTCGTCTCCCTGGTTCGTCGAATACCCTTGGTCCAACAATTTGCAAACCTCTTCCGTATTCCCATGTAGCGCATGGTTCCAAATTGTTGAGCTGAAGTCTGGAGCAAGCATTCTATATTTTGGAAATGCTGAAACAAAACTGCTTTGTTGCCACTTACAATAGGTGCCACAATGCCGCAGTAAACAGTTCGAGAATGAGTTCTGTCCTAACAGGGTTGTCCGATATGAAAGAAGCGAGAACTAATAAGAGTAAGAGCGCACAGTGCACCTATAGAGCTCTGGCTAGAGCTAGAGGGGGAAGGGGAGGAAGACAAGGCACAAGAGGCACAACTCCGAGTTCAGAGCTGAGAAGAGGATTCCTCCTCCTCCTCCTTCTTGGGGGAGCGGAAAATTTCCAAACGAAATACGTTTCCATGTTTCTTCAAGCTTCAAGCTGAATCAAGCTCTTTGCCTCTCCGTCTAGGACGAGAGCAGACACGAAACTTGGCGGCCAGCAGAGCACTTCTTGACCATTTGTTAGCTTCAGTTCACTCTAGGTATCATAATTTTACCACTGAGAAAGTCAGCTGATAACATTCCACAGGTGCATTCTCAGCCATACCAAATCAATTGTTGACGTATCTCCGGCGGTTGAATCTCTTTGTGCAGGAACTGGCGCAGCGTTGCCAATCTCGAGGATCAAATCTAGCTCGTGTTCTTCAAACAAAAGAAAGATCATCATGTCATGCCCGCCGAAGTTTCGATGGGTAGCACTGGTGGCGTCTCTAGCCTTCCTAGTACCTGTACATGGTTTTGTACCACTTCGTAGCTCGTCGGTGCTTGGGCAACACCACAGTTCAGCCGACCGTGAATCCACCAGTAGCAGCAAGCTCTTTGCTGCCACTACTGATGACATCAGTATGACTTCATCATCTGATTCATTGCCGATGGAAAACGTCAAGACGCCAAAGGGATCGAGCAACGCTTGGGAGGTGAGTGAGTAAGACTTTTCTTTGGAAGTTGCTGTGTCAACTGGGACATAATTAATTCGTTACCACGTCTCGTCTCAGATTATCTAAAGTTGGAAGTTCAAATTTATAATTCACTTGTCTTTGCACTTGTCTTGATAATTGTTTGCAACCATTTTTGCTACTTTCATCGTCGACAAATCTCCCATCATGTGCTATCACATCTCGTGTCTGTTTTTACTACTCCGTTCGTCATCCTCAATCAGTGTTGATGTTGTCCGCTAGTTTGGAAATTAATGATGACCACTGTGAAACAAATTCAGAGAAAAAAATATTGACAATGAATTATCTGCGATACCAACACACGTAACATACGCAACAATCATCATTCACATTCTCAGGTGCACAAATTCGGGGGCGCTTCCCTGGCGACCGCAGGCCTCTATCGTACCGTCGGGGATTTGCTCATTCAAGAAGCAAAAGGCCGTGGTGATACCAGCGGTATGGTGCCGACTATGGCGATTGTCTCAGCGCGCGGTGGAATGACGGACCTCCTGGTCAAGGTGGGCTGTAGTGCTGATTGTTGTTGTGTTGCCTATCGACAAATGATAACAAGCAAAATCCAAGAGCGTGTTTGCATGCATGAAAAACAGCTGTTCAAATTTTATTCTTTAAAATTACTTCGTTCCTGTAACACAAATTAGGATGCCCCTATGATGCCTCTGCTGCCAATTTCATCGTATGTAATGGAAAAAAAATCGATCCTAAAACCCCCAAATAACAAACAGGTGGTGGATTCCGCCCTCACCAATTTCACGGACGCGACCACTCAATTGGACGCGGCGGTGGCTTCGCAGCTCAAAATTTTGCACCAATTGGCGCCTCCGGAAATTGCCGAGCCCGTTGAGGCCGCCATCCAGCAGGACGCCAGGGACATTTTGTCGGTGGTGCAAAGCTTGAAAATGATTCATTCGGTGCCCCCGGTTTCCATGGAAGTAGTCACGGGCTTCGGGGAAATTTGGTCGGCCCAAACCTTGCATGCCTACTTGCAGACCCAGGGGGTGACCACGGCGTGGCTCGACGCCAGGGAGGTGCTGGTGGTCAAGTCTGACGCGAACAACGGCGGCCTGGGAGAGAAAGGGGCGGCGTCTACAGGGGGAGTGGTGCCGCTGTGGGAGGAAACCGCCCAGAAGCTCTCGACGTGGTGGAACACGGTACTCTTATGTGCGGACAAAGGCACATGCATGCATGATGATATATTAGAGAGATGCGACGCAGCGAGAACACGCCAACAAATCAGCACGTTTACGATTACTTATCTTGAAGAGGTCTTCGACGTATCAAATCGAGAGAAGCCTCCCTCCCTCCATACGCGTTGATCTCTTCCAAATTCACTTTCTCTCCTACCCTTTATCCCCCCCCTTTCCCCTCTCCGCGTCATTCTTTCTCTCCCTTCTTACCGAAGGTGGGCATCGCGAATGGCTTGCACGATTGCACCTACGTTGACAGCAATGACGATAGCAATGGCAGCAGTGCCGCCACAGCCACCCATCAGGCTCCGATTGTGGTGGTCACTGGCTTCGTTGCTTCGACTGCGAACGGCGTGCCAACTACACTGAAACGCAGCGGGAGGTACTGAATCGGAGGTGTTGATGTTCCGTATTATGCTTCACGTTTTCGTTTTGGGGGTACAATGAGAGATTAAGAGAGATGAAAAAAGGAATTTGACGAGGAGCTTCACGTTTTTTTCAAATACTAATTCAGCGCACTTCTCTTTTCATTTCTACTCAACCGCCCAAACCCACGTATATCTATTTCCTAGTCGACTGTATTCTCATCTTATTTCTTTAGCTTTCCCAACCTCTTCTTCCTCCCATTACCTCCTGTGCAGCGACTATTCCGCTACGATATTCGCGAAGCTTTGCGGGGCGGGGCGGGTCACCATGTGGAAAAACACCGACGGCGTGTACACGGCCGACCCGCGACGAGTGCCCGAGGCATTTCCCATAGCTTCGATCAAGTAATGAGAAGTGGAGGGGCACAGAAGATGACGATAGAGGAAAGAGTAGTACGGACGGGAAAAATAGAAGGAGGAGAAGAATGCTTTGAGATGAAGAGAAAAAAAGAGATGTACGAAGGAGAAGTAGTTATGGTGTTGAAAATATCATTAGTGGATAATTTCTGTTGAACACCTCACCTCATTTCTTTGTCATTATTCTGTCGATCATTAACAAATAGATACGATGAGGCGATGGAGCTGGCGTATTTCGGTGCTCAAGTGTTGCATCCCAGCGCAATGATGCCATGTATCGACGACAACATCCCAGTTTACGTGCGGAACATTTTCAACCCGAGTTTTGAGGGCACTGTGATTCAGGTATGCTAGCATGCTGTGTATTTGAATTTTTGAATTTTGTACTTGATTTGATTTGGTTGTACCTGCACGTAGAATTGAAACAAGTCTTTTTTTGCACTCGTGCATTCACTCAAGCATGTCTTGTTATCATTCTTACCATCATCATCTAGGTAATTTCTTCTGCTTCTTCTTCTTCTTCTTCTTTATTACTCTTGCGCTCTACCCAGGGCCGCTGCCCCACTTTGAAAGAGACCAATTTAGACTTCGTAGCCAAGTCCTGGCGCTCCAAGACGGGGGAAATCCCGATCAAGGGCATCACTTCGGTGGACAAAACGGCTTTGGTCACGCTAGAGGGCGTGTCGTCGCTTGGGGGGGTAAAAGTGGCCGAAAGGTATATTCTGCCAAGGATATTACAGTTTGTTTGGGCATATAATTCATTCATAAAGAGCTCTACCAAATTGATATGTTATATATTTGCATATCACCTCGCTCATCTCCCCCTCCCCTGCCGCCTTTCTTCCCACACCCACTTTGTAAACAAACTTTTTCCCCCGTACAATGCCATAAAAAAACTTCTATTCACCCAGGTTCATGGGCGCGATGGCCGAGGCCAGCATCAACGTGCTCATCATCACCCAAGCTTCGTCGGAATCCAGCATCTGTGTGGTGGTGCCCGAAAACGAGGGCGACGCTGCGCTTCTGGCCCTGCAAGAGACTTTTGAACTCGAACTGGCGAGGTGGGGCTGAATTTCTTGTTTCCCTTCACAAGGGCAAAACTTGTGGGGGAATTTCTTGCGAGAGATTTGCACAGTGGTTTGGATTCAGAAATTAGTGCACACTCAATGAACTAAATGAAGTGTGCATGTTTTTTTTTTTCCTTCATCTTTATACTTAACCTCTATGTACTCCCTTGAACAGTACTTGAACGTTTACCTACACACCAATCTGTCTTCCTTTTGTTCCCCTTCCCCTCCTCCCCCGCCCTCCATTCACACAGGTCCACGATCAGCTCGGTGAGTTTAGTGAAAGGCATGGCGGTGGTGGCGATTGTCGGCGAAGGGATGGCGTTTACCTCGGGCGTTGCTTCCACCTTTATGTCCTCCCTTGCGACGGCCAACGTGAACATTCGCCTCATCTCACAAGGTAGTTTAGGTGAAAAGAGGGCCTTGTTTCAATTTTTGGTATTGCACTTCCTTTATTATGTCATGAACGATGTTGCACTATTTCAGTTGTACTAGAATCTTTTGCGTGTATGAATCAATTCTCCCTCTTTTTTAAATCCTACTTCTGTATTGATTGCTGATGCATGTCTCCTGTACCAATGTCATGATACACCTAATCAAAGGTTCCTCGGAGCGCCAGATTGCAGTGGTGGTCGAATCCAAAGACGCAACTCGCGCCCTTCGAGCGGTATGATGAATATCTTTAGTAGATTGAAGGGAGATAAAGGCAGAAACTAATTGTGAATTTAAAGGATGCGGAAAAGCAGAAAGAAGGCTATATAATTGTTGAAAGTAACCAGAGTAAGAGAGGACTTTCTTGAAACATTTTGAAAACACTACGATTGAATATAATATTTACTCGTTTCTTCTGAGAATGGTTCGATTTATCTCATTAGGTGCACATGGCCTTCACTCTGAGCGAAACAGCTGCTTCCGTCACCATATTAGGCGCGTCCGGCGCATTGGGGGCTTCTTTGGTCGATCAATTGCGCGTCACGCAAGAGCAATTGGCGTCCAATCTCGGGGTTCGCTTCAACGTTGTGCAGGTCTGCGCTCTCCTAACTTTTTTTGAAATGGTGAAAGGCTTAACAAGCACAGTGTACCCGTAGGGTCAATGTTTTTGAAGACATGCATTTGTTGATGTTTGACATCAATTATACGTACTTTCCTCAACTTGGGCTAATGTAGCATAGATACATATTCTTCGTTCAACTTCTTTCTCATGCTTTGTGATTTCTTTTCTCTTTTATCTTTCTCGATCAATTTTATACAGGCGGCCAATAGTAAACGCATGGTCGTTTGCAAGGACAGCCGAGGCCTGAACCTGAAAAACAAGCAAGCTTTGTTCAATGCCCTCCGCCCTGACCCTCAGAACAGCAAGAAAAAGACCAAAATCGTGGTCGAACCAAGCACTGCGGACAGCCTAGACCAAGAAGATGAAGAAGGAGAAGAAGCGTTTACGGGTATCGCGCAACCTACGGATTTTGAAGCTCTGACGGAGGCAATGGAGGCTGACGTCAATCCACACCGGGTACTTCATTCATAAACCACTTTTACTTTAGTACGAATAGTTGTATTCTGCAGAATAATCATCCTTCCCTTTTCTTGATGTATCAATCCTTTTTCTAATCCATGAATTTGAATGTCCTTCTTTTTTTTGCTTATCGATGTTGCGCTGGGTGCACATGTATACTCAGGTGGTTATTGACTGCACCAATAGCGAATCGCTGAGCCTCCAGTACTACGACCGGTGGCTGAAAGCCGGCATCAACATCATTTCGCCGTCGAGGAAGATCTGCGCTGGACCCATGGAAAACTTCATCAAAGTGAAAGAAGCCATGCGTGGGAGCAAGTAAGTTGCCACTTTTTTTTTCGTTTTTCTAGGGACTGACAGGCATACTCAAGTCTATGATTGTCTTTATTTCTATGTTTCGTCTACATCATTTCTTATACTCTGGACTCAAGTTCCATGTACTTTTTTGAAGTATCAAGAGTACTTTTCTTCGAGAATCTCAATCTTCAAACTTTTCTATCCCCTTTCTACCTTCCTCCCTCCTCCTTTGATCCATGTACAAGTGCTAACTGGCAGTTCGAGTCGGCAGTGGGCAGCGCTTTACCAGTGCTCACGACTCTCAGGGACATTTTGGAGACGGGCGATAGTGTGCGCGCAATCAGCGGTTGCGTGAGCGGGACCATGGCCTACGGTGAGATAATGATGATGATAATGATGATAGAAGAAAGGACAGAATGAAGAAAAATGGCAATGCGGAGATTTCTATCGATCCAAATCATATCGAGCGTATGCCACGAAAGTTTTGTTTGTGGTCTTGCCCTTTGTTTCGCTGTTCTTCCTCCTTCCTTTGTTTCGCTCTTTTACCCTGTTTATTCCTCGCTCAGTGCTGCGAACGATGCAAGACAAGGGCATCAAGTTTTCGGAGGCCGTGGAGCAAGCAGTGAATCAAGGGTTCACGGAAATTGATCTACGTGAAGATCTGTGCGGAACTGATACCGCTCGCAAGGTTTATCTATGTACCGATCTCAATAATGCCTATATATTTGTTTTACTCTATTAGTGCACTCCTGGTCTGTTGTATTCTGCTTTATTCTATAACAATCCAGTGTAAACATGGCCTTGAGTTTGTTTCCTTCTTCTGTGTTCTCCCATTCATCAGCGTTTTCATTCATTTCCATGGAACGTGCAGGTGGTCATTTTAGCGAGGGCCGTGGGTCTGACCCTGGAAATGAGTGACGTCAGCGTGGAGTCGCTGCTGCCCGCCGAATTTACGGCCAAAAACTACGGGTTCGACCAACAAAATACACCAGGAGGCCTCGCACAAATCCACCAGGACCAGGTCAAAGACTTAGCAGCGCTGGATATGATCATGGACGCCAAAATGAAAGAAGTAGCCTCGGATCGCGCTCTCAGGTGACTCAAATAGACACAACGTTAAAAAATCAATATCTTGGCCTGCATAAAAAAATCACAATGAACAAATTGATGAGCGAAGGTCATATTATGACATTTTCAACATTTACATACGCCACCTCTTGTGTGTGTTCGTGATGCGTGCGGCAATCGTTCTTTCTTTTCTTGCTGTATTTTTAAAATGTGTGTACGGCCATTGTCATCCTATACTACAGGTACGAATTTCGCATTGACGTGGCGACCCAATCCTGCAGTGCGAAACTCACCGCGGTCGACACCAAAAGCCCCCTGTTTCGGTTGAAGGCCAACGAGAACCTGGTGGCTTTTGAGACGGAGCGCTACGGCGACAACAGCCCTCTGATCATCAAGGGCGCCGCTGCGGGGCCGGAGTTGGCGGCTGCGGGCATATTTGCGGACTTACTGAGGCTAGCGCGGGCTTTCTCCGCCAACTCCAACTAATTGGTGCACTGTGAAGACAAACAAGATTTGAATGACTGCAGCTGAAAAACGCGCACCTGTTTTGCTTTCTTTCCGTTGCATGCTGTGCTTTAAATGAAAATAAATAACGAACGCACTAGATGCAAAAACCGATTCAATTGGCTTCTAAAGGCAGTCCGGTAATTTCGGAATTAATTGGAAGCAGAAGCAGGAACTGAACTGCAGCGCTCTGAGCTCGCAATTTATAATACCCAATCGCTGCTGGCAGCGGCAGCAGCTAATTCATATTTTTTATTTGTTGTAAAGTGGTTAGTGATTAAAGGTTGAGATTTTTTATTTTGGTGATGGTTAGGGAGGCAATGCGCCTCGTATATACTAGATAAGAATCGCAGGTGGCTTCAGTTCTAAGTTC
>Ga0307931_1000208_pt1 | contig 34618 bp, 30 predicted proteins | sample OrgLakmetageno47_FD_201816 | JGI IMG/M metagenome (GOLD analysis project Ga0307931, IMG submission 201816) | Saline water microbial communities from Organic Lake, Antarctica - #47 | ecosystem: Environmental > Aquatic > Non-marine Saline and Alkaline > Saline | place: Antarctica: Organic Lake...
ATTTTCCCCGTCCAATGTCAACATTTCTTAACGCGTAAAAATAATACAGGCTTCCATGGTGAAATTTTTGCTGCACGGGGGCGCGGACGCAACGGCCACCGACCGCCACCATTGCTCGGCCTTTTGGCACGCCTGCCGCTGCGGCCGGATCAGCAACGCGGTGCTGCTCGCAAAGAAACTCACGACTCGCGAGCTTCGGCGCCCTCAGGGGCTCGACCACACGTCGCCCGCGGCAGAGGCTGCCCGCAATCAGCACCACGTGCTGGCAGGGTGGATTGGCGAAGAAATTGCGCAACGGCTTCGAAGCAAAGGAGTCGAGTAAAACCGTTCGCGCGGGTTGAATTTTGAAGGTCTTGGTCTTGGGTCTTGGGGGTTACATAATTGATAAATAGCACGAAAAGAACTAGGTAACTAGTAGGTATTTCTGGAATGGAGTCTAAAATTTTTTATTATTCCTTCTCCTTCCGATTGCACTTGAACTGAGTAAGCCTAGAACGCCCGGCGCATCGAAAATTTTAATTGAATCGAAATACAATTAATAATCAAATTTAGTACCGTAACGCGCTCAAAAGTAAGGGCATTTCGAAAGATTTCGATGAGTGGATCGCCATTGCCAAGGACAGGTCGCAGGTCGAAGTGGAAGTGAAGACAGCTGACTCACTCCACACTCCATTCCCACACCTCCTGATGCCTAGCGGCTGAAGGACACCTCGAGAGAAAATGATTGCAATTACATTACGCAAAAGGGCACTCCGCCCAGTCAGACTTGCTCTGAAGGTTACATTTTTCTGTTGCTATATGCCACAGTGGTGTTTCTTTGTATTTTGGGGAGTATTAACTAGACTAGACTAGACTAGACTAAGAGAATTTCAAATGGCACCTATAGGGCGAGAGCAGGTAGATCTGACCTCATTTCTTCGTAAATCACAAAACCACAGGAAAATCCCACTTATAAATTGTCAAAAAAATACTACAACGCGCACATCTGAACGTGCTCTAGCGATCCATGATTCAACCGAATGCTTCTTATTCATAGACCCTCGAAAGGATTCAATGCGTCTAATCCACCGCTTTTCTTTGCCGCTGGAGCCGGTGCTTGCGCAGTGGGTGCAGCAGGAGGTGCAGCCGCAGACGCAAAAGGATCTCCCAACGGATATGAAGCAAGCGGACTAGAATTCATTCCCATTGACATCATAGGCTGCTGCTGTTGGTGCTGTGGGCTAGGGTTCATTCCCATCATCATTGCTGGCTGCTGTTGCTGCTGCATATTTGGTGCATATTGCAAGCTTTGCTGCGAGTACATTGGTTGCTGCTGCTGAAACGCTTGCGACGGCTGTTGTGGCTGCTGCGGCACTTGCTGCTGCTGAGCTGGATGAAATCCATTGAACTGACCAAAGTCCCCACCACCAGTGCTGCTACTGCTGCTAGTGGCGGGTGCACTACTAGGCCCTGACGCACCCACGAAGTCTCCAAAGTCTCCAAAGTCATCGTCGCTTGCTACTGCAGCTCCTGTAGGCGCGCCGCCGGCTGGGGCTGAGCCAAAAGCGTCAAACGACGGCGGCTGCGGCGGCGGTGCTGGTGCTGGTGCCGAGAACGCGGGCGTATCGAAAGCACTGCCGGCAAAGTCTCCCCTGCTGCTGCTATTGTTGTTGCTACTGTGGGGAGGTGCGGGGTCATCGAAAAAGTCAAGGAGGTTGGGCGGCGGTGCAGCAGGAGCGGCAGCCGGCGGCGGCGTAGGAGGCCGTGCAGCGGCAGCAGCGGGTGCTGCTGTTCGTGGCGGTGCTATGGATTGAGACGGTGGACTCTGCGCCTGTTTATCCAAATACTGCTTCAGAGCGCCCTTGCCCGAATTCTCTCCTCCAGCAGCAGCACCTGCTCCCGAGGCTGCTCCAGAGCCCCTGGGCTGCGGCGGAGGCAATGGCTCGTGCTTGGCTAGAATGGCGAGAAAGCGGCGCAGTTCTCCCATGTTGGGCCTCGCCAAGGGATCTAGGTTCAAGAGACTGCGCAGGAGGTCACAAAACCCCTCGGAATACACACACCCCAGTGCGTTGCGGCGCTGCGATGGAAAGCTGTACTTGCCGTTCAAAATCGCGAGCCGTTTCACGCCTTCGACTTCGGACTCAAAGGGCGACCAGGCGTCAAAGGCCATGGCGAACAGGGTGCAGCCCAGGGACCATGAATCCGCGGCCGTGAAATCTAGGGCTGCCGGGTGCCGCACTTCCGTCAGCTCGGGGCACCGGTAAGGCGCGCTGCACTTGGTAGACGCTTCGTCTTCGGCCTTGTGCGCGTCTTGCCGCGTGGCAATGTCCCGCCGGTGCGGCGCGGCGGACCCCAAGTCCATGATGATGGGGGTGCCGTCGTTGGCAAGCATCACGTTGTGGGGCTTCATGTCCAAGTGCGCGTAGCCTTTGTCGTGCATGGCCTTCAAGCCTTTAGCCACGCCGCTGGCTACCTGCAAGAGAAAAGGCTCGGGGAAAGGCCATGCTCCGCCGTCGCTACCAAAACCTTGGCTACCGCTCCTGGTGCCGTTGCCGCCACTGCGTTTCTTTTCTAAAGCAGCCCACATGATGTCAAAGAGCGAGCCGTCGCGGTACAGTGGGAACAAAAAGTGAATTTCCATGGATTCAACCCGCTGCCCGGGCACTGTCATAGCGCGGGCCGAGGCGCCGAGCACTGCGATCAGGTTAGGGTGTGCGCCAAAGGCCTTGAGCAGCTTGAGCTCCGACTTCGCGTCAGCCTTAGCCGCCGCCGTCTGGCACACCATGCGCTTCAGCGCGAACAAGTCTTCGCCATCGGCGTCGCGCGCCAAGAAGACTTCACTGAAGCCGCCGTCTGCAAGCTTCTTGAGTTTCACCAGCCGATACTGGCCCACAGTGATCGGCGGCTGCGCGCGAAGCTTGGCCTCTTCGAGCTTGTCTTCCGCGAGTTTTCCCGCTTCGCCCAACTTCAGTTCAGCAAGCTTACTCGCTTCAGACAATGTCGCGGCAGCTTTGGCTCCGAAATTGCTCACAGCAGCCCAGTCCATTGTATGTATGATGAAGGGACGGCTAACTTACAACTAACTCCTTCTGATGAAAACTGTTACTGCATGGCCAGCCAGCCGTAGTAGAAAAATTTAATACCATCTTGACGATCTTCTGTCCTCTGCCATATTAGTGTACTCCTGATTTTCGAGCTTTTTTTAGCTTTCCATTGATTATGTCGCATTCGCGCAGAGGCTCGTTGACTCCTAGCCTGATGTTTTGCCTTGCATTTTATCAATACTAGAAGCCTTACAATATATATTATTCAGCGAAGTCTTAGCTCCAACAACATTGGCCTAGAGTTAAGCTATCATGCCATCATCCCGGATGTTCCTAGCATGGTGCATCTTTGCCTTGCCCTTAGCATCAAGCTTGACTCCTCCACTGCGCTCGGTAGGACATCGGACAACTGCAGGCGCACGCTTTCGGTTGCATGCGGTTGATAATGAGAATCTTGAAGAGAAGTTCGACAAGCTCAAAGAAGCGCAAAGTAAGTTACATGGAATACATCTCCTTGCACTTAAGTCGCGGCTGCTGCTCATAAATCGAGTCCTCTTCTTCAACTGTATGCACAGGGTTAGCACAAGAAGAGAAAGACGCGCTTCGAGAAGGCGTATTTGCAGCTAAACGCCTTAACACTGCCATGTACGCTCCTACTGCCGAAGACAAGGCTCAGGTCCAAGAAAAGTTTCGCGAAGAAAGTTACACGCTGATTGGTGACTCGGTGTTTCTGTCGCTACTAGGCATCTGCTTCGCTTGGGGCGTTGGGAGCATGACAACGGCCCTGTCCTACGCCGTAGGTGCTGCTATTGGCACGGGCTATGTTATACTTTTGTCCCAGTACGCAGCGAGTTTTGGGGATCCGTCAGGAGGAGGAGGCGCATCACAAGGCCGCTTTGCTCTCGTCTTCTTTTTGATTTTGCTGGGCGGCAAAAACAAAGAAATTCTAGACATTTTGCCGATGCTCTTTGGCTTTTTCACGTACCAGATATCTGCTTTCGTGCAAGGATTGAAATCTTTGAATGCTAGCGAGTAGGCATAATTCTGATTCAAATAGAATAGCTTGATCAGCTTTATTTCTATAACTCCACGTACACAGGTACACAGGAAAGAGCTAGAGCGAGGATTGCTGGCCAGATCACAGATCAGTTGTCAGAGGGAGATACACGAGCGATCCTTACATTTGAGTTCTTGCTATGGAATTTATGAAGTCTTTGTGCAAATGTAACTCCGAATTGCGTTTTTATAATGGATAATCGGATAATCGGTTATTAATTATTAAGGACTGAGGATACCAATACCACGGTAGGTTGTGCTTAGTTCTCTTTCTCGTACCGGGATACCGGGCGCACCGCAATAATTTTCATTTTTCATTTAACATATAGACTTCACACATTTCTTCTTGGTATCAGTCTCAGTCACACCACAAAACCCGATGAGGAAACCCACGGGGAGAACACATAAAGAAGGGAGGTGGGGAATCTTTTCTTCACAGAGCCCCGGTATTTTTTCGATTTCAACAAGCCTCAAAATGTTTTCATTCGGACTTGGAGTTGGCTGCCATGAAAGCGTGCATCTTGTTGATGGTCATGTCGGCGGTCATGAAGGACGGGTTCACCGAGCTCGTGGTGTGCCGGTTCATCCAGTTCACCACTTCAATCGACGACAGCGAGTCCAAACCGTAGTCGTTGAGCGCAGCTTCCGGGTCGTAGTCGCCTGCTTTGCCTCCCAAAATCTCGGCAAACTTGGCCTGGATGGTGGGCACCGAGAGCTCAAACGCCGCGCCGTCATCGTTGCCGCCCTTGGCCGTTGCCGCCAAGCGGTACGAGGTCACTACGCCGCCCATGGGCAACAACTCGTGCAAGCTGGCCATGGACGCGTCGATGTTTTGGAACCCCAAAAAGGTCTCCAGCACTTTCGCGTCGTGGGACCCGAAGAACCCCACGTTGTCGATCATGCCCCACTGCACCGCCACCCCCTTCAAACCTGCGGCGTTGCGCTGAAGCACCACGGTTTCGCAGGCCGCGTTGGCGTAGGCGTAATTGGCTTGCCCTACGTTGCCAAACAAGCTCGAGACCGACGAGAACGCAACGAAGCAATCCAACTGGCTAGAGGGCAGCAACTGGCGGCAGCTGGCGTCCAAATTCTCCAGGCCGTTCACCTTGACGGCGTTGCAGGTGTTCCATTTCTCGGGCGTCATGTTCTTGAACAGCACGTCTTGCAGGACCATGGCCACGTGCCACACCCCTTTCAGCTCACCCTTCTTGTCCCCAGTGCCGTCGCACAAGGTGAGCAGCTCACCGCATTGCTGTGGGTTCACCACGTCCAGCGAGCTCAACTCCAGGCAACCCGCGCCAAACTGTGCCTCGAGGGCGTCGGCCCGGTACCGCTGCCACCCTGAGGTCAAGCCCGAGCGGCTGGTCACCACCACTTTCTTGGCGCCGTGGGTCATCAGCCACCCCGCGAGCTCCATCCCAAAGCCCCCGGTGCCGCCAGTGATGAGATGGGTGCCGGTCGTGTTGAACCGAGGCAGGACTTCGGGCGCGGCAGCGGCAGCAGCCTCAAGCGACGACGACGACGATGATGCAGCAAAGGCTTCCACGGGCGCTGCGGTAACAGCCGTGGTAGGGTTGAAGCCGCTCATGCGCACCAGCACTTTGCCCCGGTGTTTTCCCGCGCTCATGAACCGCAGCGCCGCCTCCACTTGCGAAGCCTCGTAGACCGCAGCCGGCAGGGGGGTCACCTCCCCCGCAGCCAGCGCGTCGGCCAAGAGCTTCTGGAGCACCAGGCTGAGGCGGGGGTGAGTAAACATGGCCGCCAAGTCAATCGCGTGGTAGGACACGTTGGCTTCGAACGCCTTCAAACCGACCGGGGTGTTGTTTTGTAAGTCATACTTGCCAATCTCACAGAAGTGGCCGTAGGCTTTCACGCACTGCAGCGACGCGTCCAAGAGGCTCCCCGACAGCGAGTTGAGCACGCAGTCCACGCCTTCCCCGTTGGTGCCGCGGTACACCACTTCCCGGAACGAAGTGTCGCGCGAGTTGCCGATGTGCGCGTCGTCGAGGCCGAAGGTGTCCTTGAGGTACTGGCGCTTGGCGTCCCCGCAGGTGGCAAACACTTCAATGCCGCGGGCTTGGCACAAGTAAATGGCCGCGTGCCCAACGCCTCCCGTGCCCGCGTGAATGAGCGCGGTGTGGCCCTTCTCGAGGCGGGCCTTCTCGAACAGCGAAAACAACGCCGTCGCGTACACCACTGGCACCGTAGCCGCCGCTTCCAGGGACATCCCGTCGGGCACCGGCCAGCACAGGGTAGGCATGGTCTTGAGCGCAATGCACGACGAAGTGCCGATCCCCATGACGGGGGACTGGTCCGGGCCCACGGTGCCCGAAAACTCGAGCCCAAACGAGGGCTTCTCCAGGCGCAGCTTCCCGAACGCGTACATGATGTCCTTGAAGTTGAGCGACGAGTACGCCACCGAGACTTGGTACTCCGGCGTGGCGGGGGCCTCAATCCACGCCAGCGTGGACAAGTCTCCAGGGCGCATGATGTGCAGTTGCACGTTGCCGCCTGCCGCCACCGCGCTCGTCGCGGCGGCTGCAGCTGGCTTCGCCGTCACGTCCGCGCGAGCTTGCGCCACCGCGGCCTTGTGGGCCTGACCCGCTTGCCACGCCGCCGCGGGCACCACCACCAGGGACCCCGCTTTCCCCCCCTGCACGTGGGTGAAGTTGAGGGGCAGGGCCAAGCTCTCGCCGCTGAGGTTGGCCTGCGCCGCGGACCCATCCAAATCCACCAGCGCTTGCAGGGCGTAGTTGCCCTCTTCCAAGCGCAAAGTCTTCACCAAGCCGTCCGCACCTGCGCCCCGGAGCACTTGAGTTGGGGCCCCTTGGCTGTCGCCGTTCGAGGCTGCCGCTGCGTTGAGGGCCGCCACGTCACTCCACGACGCCTGCACGGGCGCGGCGGGCTTGGGGCTCGAAGTCTTGCGCAAGAGCATGGTCACGTGGTAGTCGCTGCGGTGCCACGCCAGGAGCTCGAGCCCTTGGGTGGCCTGAATGGTGGCCAGCCACTCGCTCCACGCCATCCAGAGGCCGTAGCTGCGCGGGTCCAGGTCTTCGTCCACCGTGGTCCAAATGAAGTCGTCCAAGCCCCACAGGTACAGGCACGCGTCGGTGATTTGCTCTTCCAAAAGCACGAAGCCCCCCTCGGTGAGCGCGTCCCGGAAGTACGCCAGGGTCTTCTTCACGTTGCCCGCCGTGTGAATGGCGTTGTTGGCGAGCACCAAGTGGTGCTTCCCTGTAGCGCCTTCGATGGGGAAGTTCAAGTCGTGCTTCGCGCTCTTGATGGACGGGTGGCCCGCCAGAGTGCCGAGCCGAATCGCGGAAATGTCCGAGCACGTGTACTGCGCCAGCTGGCCCTCCACCAGGGGCACCACGCGGCGGGTAAACCCGCAGGACCCGCTGCCGCCTTCCCACACGTCCAGGTCTACGCCGTGCCACTCTTTCCGGACGATCCCCACCAGCTCCGCGAGCTCCGCGTCGGTAGAGGCCATCACCGCATTCTTCTCGTACAGGGCGTCGTGCTCCGGGTGCAGGCTCAGGGTCAAAAAAGTGTTGTCGAGGAGCTTGGGCAGGTCTTGGTACAAGTCCACGTGCATGCGGTAGTGGAGCGAGGACTGGTAGAGGGCTTGGTTCACGGAAGGCACTGCGGGGGCACCGGGTGCCGTCTTGGCCTGGGCCTCCACCCACTGCGACGCGTGCTTGAGCACGTTGGCCAGCCAGGGCTTTTCGGCGAGCACCTCCGGCTGGGTCTTCAAGTGCGCGGTGATGGCGCAAGCCGTGTAGCGCCGCGTCGCGTCGAAGGCCGCCGCCGTTGGGGGGTCGTCCCGGAGCTGCTCGCCCAGCGGCACGAAAGTGTGGGCGCGGTGGAGCAGGGGGGGGTGCACCGGTCCCGCCGCCGGCATGGTGTGCAAGCCGCGCATCCGCACGTTGGGGGACTCCAGAGTGCCGCAGCCCGTTTCCACCTTGACCCGGCTGCCCCTGAGGGCTTCGTCGCAGGCCCCCGGCAAGAGCTCGGCTTCGCGAATCAAAGTCGGCAAGTTGAGCATGCTCAAGTCTTCCAGAAACAGCTGCAGGAAGTTGTCCAAGTAAGGGATCACGTGGCAAGCCCCCCGCAGTTCGCCGCAGCCGATGCCGCCGGGGTTGCGCGCAGGGACGGTGCGGCGAGTCACCAGCTGAAACTCTTCTTGGTATTCGTAACCATACCTGACAAAGGCAGGCACACAGTCAAATTACATTAGGTGGGAGCTTCAATAGAATAGCCTCATGACCGTTTGAAAGAAAACAACAACAACTAAGCGAGAACAACAACAACAACAACAACAGGACATCAAACCCCCGACGTACCGCTTGAAGTGGTTGTAGAGCTGGCCGCGGGGCACCCACAGGCGTCCTTCCACCGTGTCACTGCTGCCCTCCAGCTCGAGTTCTGGCCGCGGGGCGCACGCAGCATTCTCCGGGGTGGCTTCTCCGAGCACCTCAAAAGTGGCCCGCGCCACGACAGCACCCTGGTACAGCACCGCCAAGGTGTTGCCCATTTCGGCTACGCCAAAGGTCAAGGTGGGGGCATTCGCGGGGTCCAGCACCACGGCGGTCAACACTTCAAAGTCCCGGAGCTTGAGGCCTTGGGCGAGGCCCTTGGCGTGCCACATGGTGTACAAATGGCCGGTGGCCGGGAACAAAGCCCGGCCGTTGACCCGGTGATCCATCAGGAATGCGTCCGCGCCCGCCAGGTCGTAGGCCACTGCGGTGGCGCCCCCCATACCCTCTGCGTCGTCGCCGCCCTCGTTGGGGATCTTGAGCTCGAAGTCGAGGTGCGTGAACACCCGCTGCTCGCGGTCGTGCTCCCACAGGCCTGCGGGCCACCGCTCCTCGAAAGGGGGGCGCGGCAGCTCCACCAGGGCCGTTGGGAAGGCGCCGGGAGCCGGCGGGACCGCGGGCGGCTTGGCCTTCTCGAACGAGTGGGACTTCTTGATGGGCGCCGGAATGAGCGGGTCGTCGCCGAGTTCCGCCCCCGCGTACGCCACCAGCGGTTGCGGCGCGTCATTCTTGCCCTTGATCGCCGAAGACGCGGCGGCTGCGGAGGCGGCGGCAGCCACGGTGGTGGCCGGCGAGTAACCCGCTTCCCACAGCGCGGCTTTGGCGAGGAGCGGGTGCACCAGCAGCGTCTCCGTGGTGGGCTCGAGGCGCTTGACCAGGCCCGTCAAGCCAATGTCCGCGCGAACCCGCTTCACTTGCCCCAACAGACTCTGCGACGAGCCCACCTCCACCACGAGGGTGCCGGGGGGCAAGGACTCAATCGCCTGCTGGAAGTACACGGGCGACACGATGTTCCGCGCGTGGAACTCGGCGTCGAGCATGGGCTTCTGGTGGGTCAAGAAGTCTTCGGAGTTGTACGCGGGCATGGGGGTGGAGGTGGTGCACCACCCTTGGTCCAGAGGGCGGGCTTTGGCCCCAGCCGAGGCCGACCCGTCGCCGAGAATGCGCTCAAACTCCCCCGTGAGGTAGTCGAAGTAGCAGTTGAGGTGCGGCGCGTGGTACGCCACCCCGTCCGTGTCCACTTCGCGCCAAAACAGCGACTCGCCGTGCACCGAGGCCAGCTTGGCCTTGAGCAAGGCTACTTCCACTGCGGCGCCCGACACCGTCTGGCCCGCAGGGCCGTTGAAGCACGCCACGCAGGTTTCCTTGAGGTTGAGCTCCACAATGGCCGCCTGAATTTCGGCGGCCGGCAAGCCCACTGCCACCATTTGGCCGTTGAGGTCGAAGACTTGGTCGCTGGGGCCGGCAGCGGCAGTGGCGGCTTGGGGGGACGCGAACTCGTAGTAAAAGTTGCCCTTGGACACGCACAGCTGCGAGGGAAAGTTCGGCTCTTGGCTGCGGTCTTGGGGGGTCTTGAGAATGGCCCCACCAGCCTTGATCCCGCCCGACAGCTTGGCCCGCACGTACGCAATGAGGATGGTTTCCTTCTCCGACTGCAGGCCGCGCGCGTGGCCCGCCGCAGTCTCGCCCAGAGAATGGCCCATGTAGTAGTCGGGAACCACGCCAACCGACGCGAGAATTTGAGTGGCCGCCACCTGGTGGATGTGAATCAGCAAGAAAGCAAAGATAGCATTCGTAAAAACCACAAACACACTAAAGGAAGAGGTCATTCTCCTTTAAGATGTAAATGCAAGCATAAGATCATTCGCAGTTCTCCTATCCCTTGGGTCTTTTCGATCTCTCGCACAACAGCACATACAACCATAAGAGTTGTAGAAAACGAGAGAATGCGCGCGCCACTGTGCTTTCAAAACACATTTCTTTCTTCCCATACCTGGTAGGCGGTGATGCCCAGCACCGTGTACTGCTTGTCCATCCACTTGTCACCGGCTTCAAAGAGCGCACCCAAGTCGAGAGAGGCATCTACTTCCTTGAGGTGCGTCCCAAGGCGATCCACGCAGGCCTTGAAGGCTGGCGACTCCCGGTACAGCTTTTGGCCCATGCACGGCCACTGCGAGCCTTGCCCCCCGTACACGAAGGCCACTTTCGCCATGGGCTTCACCTTCTTGCCGCCGCGGCACTTGAACGGCTTGTCGTTGCCCAACGCCACCTGGTTCGCGAACCACTTGTTGGCGGGTTTGCCGCCCGTCGCGTCCGGGCCGGGCGCGTTCGAGAAGCGCAGCGCCGCTTGCGGCGGCAGGCCCGCGAGCAGAGGCGGCTGCAGCTGCGGAATGCTGCTGGTGGTAGTCGCGTCTATCGCGGGGCCTAGCACCGCAAACGCGTTGGTGCCGCCAAACCCGTAGTTGGAAATGCACACGTTGCCCGGCTCCCACGGCTCCAAGCTGGTCACCACCCGGAAGCGCCCGTCCAAAATGGGCGCGTGCTTGGTGGTGGCGTAGCGCTGGTTGGGGAGCAGCACCTTGCGCTCAAGCATGCACAAGCACTTGGCCACCGACATGAGGCCCGAGGCCCCTTCTGCGTGGCCCATGGCCGACTTGACGCTCCCCAGCGGGATCGCCGAGAAGGCCCGGCCCCCTTCGCGCAGGCCCGCGGCTTCGTCGCCTTGCCCACCCGGTTCGGGCCCGGTGGCGGCGTCCCCGTAGAACACGCGGCTCAAGCCGTCGAGCTCTTGCTTGTCGCCCGCCACGGTGCCGGTGCCGTGCGCTTCCACGAACTTGATGCTGGCCGGGTCCACGCCGGCCGACGCAAAGGCAATGCGCGCGTTGGCGCACTGGTCTTGGCCCGACGGGAAAGTGATGCCCTTCTCCTTGTAGCCGTCCGAGTTCACCGAGGTGCCGTGCAGCTTGGCGAGGGCGCGGCACGGGTTGCAGACGCGCGCCGCTTCCAGCACCACCGTGACCACGCCCTCGGAGCGGCAATAGCCGTTGGCGCGCTCGTCGAAGGAGTAGCACTCGCCCGTGGGCGACAGCATGGTGAACGCGTTGAAAATGGCGTTCTTCCGCGGGTCCAGGGTCAAGGACAGGCCCGACACCACGGCGCGGTCAATGAGCCCTGCCTTCAGGTCGGCTTGCGCCATGTGCAGAGCCACGAGCGACGAGGAGCAAGCAGTGTCGATGGCCATGCTAAAAAAGTAGTAGCAAGCATGTTCCACACGAGATAGTATGGAAGTAAAAACCAAGAAAAAAAAAAAGAGCAGAGAGTGCAGGATATGAAGAATATAAAAACAGGAGAGCTCAAGCTAATTCGTGAGCGAAACTCTTTCCAAAAGTCCCACCATGCCATAGAAGGGGGGTTAAGCAATGACAATCACAAACATATGCAATTGAGGGCGTTAACCGACGCTCGTCACAACAAAGTACCTGGGGCCCTTGAAGTCGTAGAAGTAAGAAATCTTGTTGGCTGCCATGGTGTGAGCGCCGTTGACAAGCTCGTAACCAGTAAGAGATGGGTCGTTGGTCGAGCGGTTCAGAAAGTCACTGAAGCAGTGGCCGACGTAAACACCGGTCCGAGAACCCCGGAGGGACTCCACTGGAAGCTGCGCGTCGAGCAGCGCTTCGTGCGTCACTTCGAGCAACAAACGAATGGCCACGTCCATTTTCTCCGTTTGCTTAGTGGAGAAGTGGAAGAAGTCTTGGTCGAACTTGTCGATTTCCGGCAGCGTTCCTGATCGTGGCGGCAAACCCAAGTACCCCTCAGGGTAACGGCGCGTAGGTGTCGTCATGTCCTTCGACTCCGACAAGTTTGCGTAGAACTCCTTCGGGTCATTGGAAGAAGGAGCTCGCAGGGAGTAACCCGTGATGTACATGGGCTCAGCCATGGTGAGGCGGTCAGAGAAGTCCTACTGGTGCGTTTTGTTTGGGTCGGTTTCGAAAGGATGACGCGAGCAAGTCTCAAAACAAATTTTGGAGGAGACGCTTCGATCGGTAAAAAGTAAAAAGTGATCGCACTTGTTTTACTTATTTGGCGATTATATCTTTTCCAGCTAGAAACCTGTACAGTGCCGTAGTTTTAAGTGCGCATATTTTAACTACTATAGGTACGTAGTACATATTAGTACCTCCACACCTTTATAGTTCCACCCGTCACGTGACATTTCAGAACACAGAACATACACAGAACAGAACGGAACATTTCTACCGACTGCACAGTTGCAGTTCAGAAATTTTTACAGAACAAAAACTTCTGCACAACAGAACAGTACAGTACAGTAAGTACAGTACATTACAATACAGAACAGCAGTACAGTACAGGAAAGCAGTACAGTACAGTACAGTACAGTACAGCAGTACGTACAGTATCGGCGAAGCCGGTAGAACAGCGCAGCGCAGTACAGAAACTACTATGCCGGCGAAGCCGGCAAGAACAGCGCAGCGCACAGTAAATAACCTATGCCGGCGAAGCCGGCAGTCGAACCTATAGTAGAACAACCGCCTTTATTGAGTGAAGCGAGAGTACAGCGTGCCCGTGCTAAAGCTAAAGGTTAAAAAAAGAAAAAAGAAAAAAAAGCAAAGAGACCATTTCGAACGACGAAATGCCGGCCTAACCTCAGGATAGAAAAACTAAGGTCTAGTCTAGTCTAGTTAATACTCCCCAAATTCACTTCCATGGCCACTCGGGCATGTGCGCCTGATTAGCTTCTTAGGTCTAGTTTGCGCTGCTTTGCTTTTCTTCTCTACCTGTTAGTCTTCTAATTCCGGCCCTTCGGGGCCTGTCTCAAAAATACAAAGAAACACCACTGTGGCATATAGCAACAGAAAATTCTAATTCCGGCCCTTCGGGGCCTGTCTCAAAAATTCCGGCCCTTCGGGGCCTGTCTCAAAAATGACTCTTCTTCTGGATCGCCTGAGGGACTTCGTTGTAGTCCCCTCCTCTGCGGGCGGAAACTCTTCTTTTGAGCGGCACTCTCAGAGCATGGAGGAGCGTGCCACTTTGGACCGCTATCATCACTTCCATGGCCACTCGGGCATGTGCGCCTGATTAGCTTCTTAGTTTTAGTTTGCGCTGCTTTGCTTTTCTTCTCTACCTGTTAGTCTTCTAATTCCGGCCCTTCGGGGCCTGTCTCAAAAATGCCACTTTGGACCGCTACCATCACTTCCATGGCCACTCGGGCATATGCGCCAGATTAGCTTCTTAGGTTTAGTTTGCGCTGCTTTGCTTTTCTTCTCTACCTGTTAGTCTTCTAATTCCGGCCCTTCGGGGCCTGTCTCAAAAATGTAGCCCTCAGAACAAGTCTGACTGGGCTGAGTGTCCTTTTCCGTAATGCAATTGTAATCATTAATCATTTACTCTCGAGGTGTTCTTCAGCCATCAGGCATCAGGAGGTTTGGGAATGGAGTGAGACAGCTGTCTCCACCTCGACCTGTCCTGGGGCGATCCACTCATCGAAATCTTTCGAAATGCCTTTACTTTTGAGCGCGTTCTCCAACGTCCTGCCCCAAGTCATCTGTGGACAACCATTCCCCTCTACAGCTGGGTAGTGATTTAAACGCTAAACACCAAACCATTACGCAAATCGAAACCCTTATACCACCCGTTGCTGGCCCGCTGGCCCTCCCATTCCGCAACTCGGGGCCCAGGTCTTTAAAAAAATGACAACCACCATCATGAACGAACCACAAGCGTAGCTGCAGTTCACATATAGGACTGTTCAGCTATGGGGTTGCGTGAAGGCCCAAGGCGAGATCCAAATAGATCAACGTAGTTAACAAACCATATTTAGTACTGACATGACCAGAATTTGTCTACCAAGAAATTCTGTGACTTTGTGACTCTGCCATATCATATTTTTATCTGGATGGCGTTACATATGTACCGTGCATGTTCTGTACGTCTTGGCTACGTATGTTCTGAAACGTTGTCACTGACATCAACTACGTTGATCGCGGTTCGGCGGACCCGCGCCGCTGCAGTCAGATGGATATAACGATGCAACTATTTTCACTATTGCTAATCAGTTATTCCAGCCGTAGAATTGGCTGCTATACCATTCGGATTTTTATGGGCTCGACTTCGAATCGAAACCAGAGCCAGTTAAGTATTGGCAGAAAGGCCATTCTTTCCGGACAATCGACAAGTCGACAAGGAATCGGCACCAGGAAGCTATAAGCACGTACATAAATGAACATCGAACTAGAGAAAGAGGAGCAAAAAGAAGAAGGCCATTTCGCCACAAAAACAAAGAGGCAGAGGCAAATCTCAAGCGCCGAGAATTTCTTTTCTTGGAAGCTCTCAATTTCTGGGAGTTAACTCCTTAATTGTTGAAATCAAAATTTGTCGTGACTTTATTCAAGAGATGATCTCCGTACTTCACCGAAGAGTCGTTGCCGGAACGAATGTTAGAGTTCGTGCTAGCGTAAGCCATACTTACTCTCGCATTAGCCTGACTGCTTGAGAGTGTTTTCATGACTGGTAAGGGACGAATGAGCGCGTCAAAGTTGGGCTCGTAGAAAAAGGGCACAGAAATGCGTGCAGAGGCACCGAGGGGTGGCGGTTTGACGCGGTGGGGGGTAGCGCGCAAGAGCCCACCGGTCCAATGAGCAAGCATGTCTCCAACATTGACCTGAAGAATCAAGGCACGGGTAGATGGCCATGAAAATGGAACGATAAAAAGGTGAACACGAGAAAACACTTTGCAGGGCCCACTCCTACAAGCGCCGCAGAGTAATAATAAACTTGACATGACAAGAATGCTATGCACGTAAAGAAGTAGAAGCTATGATCAAATATCCAGAGATTGAGTCGCACCGGGAGGCAGCCGGGCCGATGGGGCACAGGTAGCCAGTTTCCCCCCACCGTTTCAGCTTCGAGGCAACCCTCGTGTAATGGGTCTGAATCTTGGTTTACAATGGTCCAGCAGCCGTAATCAGAGTGCCTGCCGCACCCAAGCAACTCTTCCGTTTCGTCAGCTGAGGGTTGCTGACCTTGCGGATAACGGATGAGCCGCATTGACCAGTACGATTGGTCGAAGAAAGGTTCAAAATAGTGTTCATTGGAGAGCCCGAGGCCAAGTGCTAAGCCTCGGCAAAGCCGTTCTCCTAGTGCCAGCATCGCAGTGGAGTACTCCTTTTCAAAGAAAGGCCGAAACTCGGGCAGTGCTTCATCAGGCCACGGGTTCACACCTTGCAACCCATGACGCGTCCTTGTGGCATCTGCCGCTACAATAGGGTCGTCGCGATAAAGGTCGAAGCCTTCATGTTGGTCGCGACGGCCTTGCGTAACGTTCTCGCCGACGTGCTGGTAGCCGCGGGCTTTGGAATGCGTGTGCCGCACGTGTAGCGCGTCAAGAGCTTCGGGCGGAAGTTGGGTAAAAAGCTTATGCGTGTGCTTACGAGCCCCATCGAGCACGGCCTCGCTTACGCCGTGGCCTTTGATGTAAAAAAAGCCTACAGAAGATGCAGCACGCATCAGTTCGGCACCTGTAGCTTGCCGCGCACCTCTGCCAGCCGGGCTAGAATCCATGAGCGGTGCGATGTCAACCACGGGGATTGTGCTGCTGCTCATCGTTGCCTTCCCGGTACACTGCAACACACGTCTAGCACCATACGCGTTTCGCCGCAGGCCAGACCACGCACTATTCCACATGTTAATAGAATATTCAACAGGCTCTAGATACTGCGATGGTGGATATTGTGAGTAGAAATCAGAAGGCAAGCTGAAACTATTATGGAATAATGCTCGGCCAGTGAGTTTGGCCTCAAGGATATGTATGACGAACTTGAAAGCTCCGCTAGCCTCTCACACAGTGAATCTGGATATAAGGTGGCGGTTTCAACAAGTAAGCACGATACACAAGCACTATTGTCTGGTGAACGGTGCGACAGCGACAGAGTGCCAGAGCCTTATTCGGGAGCAAGTGACAACGTAACCTTGCACTTGCTACTAACTTAGAACATTGACATTCTAGCTACTAGACTCATTGATTCAAACGTTTATGGGCCTTGAGACTCGCTTCTTCTATTGCTACGCTCACAATTTCACTCAATAGGTGCTAATGTTGTGTTGTAGAGTTGTAGAGCTATTTGCTACTTAATGTAGCAAAAAGTGAACTGAAAGCGTCGGTTCCAGATAAAAAGATGCAGAACGCGAGCCAGAACATCTGATGACTTACTTACTTGTCGGAAGTCATAAGATATTCGATGAAAGCCATCAACCCTCATAAGCACACTGCCTATTCCACCATGCACGTCAGAAGATTGTCAAATTATTCTTTACTCCTCTTCAAAGTTGTATAGCTCTTCGAACAATCACTGGACTTTTATGTCCCAAAGGTGACTCAAGAATGTCTCTGAACCAGCATGAAGTGGATGCATCCCATCGGGTTGGGTTACTGAGGGCCGACGATTCATACGCGCAAGAGAACGATGCGTACTGGCGTGCAAGATCGCGGCCTAAGTTGCAGGCATTGGATCCTGCTGGCGAGGTAAAGGCGAAGCTTTCTACTCCGCCGCCGTCAATGGCCGTCTTGGCGCTCGTCACTGCCAGTGTGGCCAGCAGCTGGGTGCTCACAACGGAACTCGCAAGCGCTGCTCAGGACAGTGGGTTCGGTTCGTGCGTACTTCTATACGCTAGTACCTCCCTGCTCAGCTTGCTTGGGCTAGTGCCGGAAGTGCGGAGGGCCCGCTTAGTACCATTGGCGAGGTCGACACCAGGGAATGGCGGCCGCGGTGGTTTTCTAGCCTCCATTGGCCCAGCTGGCTTTCTAGTATTATGGATGGGAGCCAATTTGAGTTTCTTAGCTGCGCTCACCATTGATTCGCCTTCAACGGTTCGTTCAAGTTTCATTGTGCGCGTGTGTTTTGCAGTATTTTTTGGACGACAATGTTAAGAGCTGGTACTGACATTCATGAATCTGCCCATTTGTAGGTCACAGCCGTGTTCAGCACCAACCCTGTTTTCGTGTATGGTCTTAGCATCGTCGCCCTCAGCGAAAAAATCGACAATCTTGGTCTTGCTGCTGCAGCTCTGGCAGCTGGCGGTGTCGCACTCACTGCACTCTCTGCCAAAGCGAGTAAAGATGATGACGCTGACGACGATGGTGACGCCTCTACAGCTGCAGATAGTAGTTTAAACGACGATGCGACCAGCAGCAGTAGCAGCACCCTATCGATTGGTGCCGCTGGTTGCTTGTTAGCCCTTTCTTCCGCACTCCTTGCAGCCCTGTACAAAGTGCTCTTCTTTCGCCGGTACCACAACGGCGTGACCCCGGCGCAAGTGGGCCACTTTCTCGCCCGCTTGGGTGGCCTGTGCCTCTTGACTGCCTGGCTCCCCGTGCTGGCTTTGCACGAAGCAGAATCCCCCTTAGGGGCAGTGCCCTGGCCCCCGCAAGAACACGCCAAGGCGTGGTGGTTGGCCGGAGGGCAGTCGTGTGCGTCGGCAGCGTTTAACGTGGCTGTGAATTTGGGCGTCGCCAAGACGTACCCTCTCTTTGCGTCCATCGGCACGGTTCGTACTTCCACCGCTGCCGTACTGCCTCTATGTTAGGGTTAGCCTTTTCAGCTCAGGTTTAGGTCTCTAGACTAGTGCACTCCGAGCTCAATCCCAACTCTCTGGTTAGCTTACTTGATATCTACCTTTTCGCACTTGAATGCTCTATTTCCTTCTGTATTCATGCTCTCCTCTCTTGGTTACTCTACGCTTTTGTGGTGCCAGTTGCTGGGGATTCCTCTGGCCGTGGTTGCCGACTGTGCCCGCGCTGGTGGTTTTCAAAGCTCAACCTGCCACTCTCTGACGTCGGCTCAGCCGCTCGCAGGTGCCGCGCTCATTGCGGTTGCTTTCGGGGCGTTGTTGTGGCGTGGCGCAGCGGCGACGGCTGCTCACAAGGAGGCCGTAGCTGTTGCAGTTGCAGCCGCCAGTAGTCGAGGCCCTGTTGTAGCAGCAGCACCGGCAGGCGCGTCATTGATCAGCTCGTTGCGGACTTCAGACGGCATGCTTCTGGCCTCAGAAGAGGGCGACGACGATTACGACGACGACGGCGACGATAAAGTCGACGTCGACGAGCTCATTCAAACCAGTGACCATGGCGTGAAGCCAGACACATTTTCAGTGGGCCGTGCCAACAGTAGCAGCCGGAGTGACCATGGAGGCAGAATGTTTGAGCCCGAGCAGAGACCAGAACAAGACCCACGCAGTTACCCGTGGAAATCTTACCCTCAATCACGCTTAGAACCCGACTCCCAACCAAACCTTGATGAGCATGACGAAGGAGGAGGGCCGCAGCAGCAGCGGGCATCGGACTTCAATACGGGTCCTGCTCGGGGTTCGAGCGATCTCGGATGGGGTGCAAGGTTCGAAGGGGGCGGTGAGGGCTACGGCCCTGGGAAAGCGGCTGGCACAAATCCACTCGCTGGGATTGCGGGCGAGCCAGAAAAAAGCGTGCTGAGCTAGCTCATCGCCGCGTGCTCTTGTTCATAGCACTGAGAAACACCCAAGCAGAAAACCAGGTGACTATAATTCATTTGAGCAAGCGCTGTCATATGTAAGGATTAAATATTCAAGGACATGACAGTAGCAAATACAACTAAAGTATAAGCACGAATATATTTTAGATGGCTTTTATCTTTATCGAAATTTTTAGAAACGGGGCAGTAGTTACTTTTAAAAAGTTCAATGCTACGCGCAGGGCACAGGGCAAGACCAGAAAACCACCCCGTTTCATTTGTTAGCGCGCTCTGTCTACTGTCTATGACTAGTTTTCTCTGTTCCGGCCCCTGGGGGGCCTCTATAATTCTATAATACCAAATCTCAAATCAGATATCAAGGAACGCACAGCACGAAGCACGTCACGTCACCCGGTAAATTATTGCAAGTAAATTTGAGGACCTAAGGAGCTCAGTGCTTAGTGTTGTTGCTCTAAGGGACAGGACAAGGCGCGAGACCCAAGCAGCTCCTTCTTCTTTGTGTTGACACGTTTACACTAGAAGGCTTCACTCCTTGAACCAGTAAGCTACGTGGGGCAGTATGGAAAGGGCGAGGTGCTTGTTGTGAACGAACAAACTCGTCTTGGGGTGCTCGCAGTGCTTGACGCCCTCGGGCCCCGCGGCAGCACCTGCGTCCGAGCCCCCAGCAAAGGGCGCAACTCGCTGCCCGCCGGAGCTGCACGCGTACACGTAGTCCTGCGGGACCATCAGCACCGGCGCTCGAATGTGGTGCGCCGCGCGGTACTCGTGCGCAGCCGCCGCGGCCCCCACCAAGTGCCAGTCGTCGATGATCAGCACGCCGCCAACGGCCAAACGAGGGTACAGGGCCTCCAGGGCGTCGCGCACGCCGTCGTAAGCGTCGGCGTCAATGCGCACGATGCTGAGCTTGGGAGGCGGCTGCTGCGGCGGGGCAAAGGCGTTGGGGCCCCCAAAGACGGGCGGCAGGGACACGTTGAAGAAGCCGGGCAAGAACGTCACGCGCTCGTCCAGGAGGCCAAACCGGCGGAAGTTGGCCCGCACCTCCGCCAGCGACACCGCGTAGCGCTCGGTCCACGCGTCGCAGTCTTCTTTTTCGATGCCCCCACCCACGGCGCGCCGGGACGGTGGAATGCCTTCGAACGAGTCGGCCACAAACACGCGCCTTGGCGCGCCGTGCGTGGTGGAATAGTTGGGCGCTGGACTTTCGGCTTCTCGTGCTGCGAGCGCGGCGCGCATCAAGATGGTTGCTCCTCCGCGGAACACCCCCGCTTCAATGAAGTCGCCTTCGATGCCTCGGCTTAACACGTGGTCAATGCAGAACAGCAAGTGGTGCAAGTGCCCAACGGACAAGCTGGTGAACGCGCGCGGGTAGTCCGCTGTGTTCAAAGCCCCACTTAAAGCAAAGCCTCCGTAGCTGTGGCCCAGAGGCAAGTCCCATGCCGTCCCGTCGGCGCCCGAACTATCCACGGCGCCCTCGGCCGAGCCAGCGGTTTCTTCCAGAACAATGTCCTTCCATCCCGGCGTTAAGTCTGCACCCAAGTAGTCGGTCAGCGATCTCACTACGAGATCCAGGTACAAGTCACTTGCGGATGATACCACCGATGACGAAGTAGCACCCGTAGGACCAGCCACAACAGTCTCGGTAGACACTAGGGAATCATCCGAATGCGTAGCAGCACCAGAGGCGGCCGAGCGGCGTTGAGCGGAAGCAGCAGCTGCAGCAGGAGCCCAGCCGCCGTTGACGCTAGGAGCACCTACGGTGTTTCGATCGCCGCACACGAAAGGTTCATGGGGCGGAGGAGCAAAACCTGGCTTGGTGCAGACGGCAGCGTTGAGGTCCAAATCGAACTGCGTGAGAGGAATCAGCTCCGGCGGCGTTGCCACGAACGAGCGGTACAAAATGTTTTCTTCGAGCATGGATTTTCCCAGGTCGAGTGCGGCTTCAAACCACTGATACGCGCGATTGTAAGACAGCCGTGGCTTAGAACCGTCCTTGGTGGTGTCACTTTCTTCGAAGGCAGCAGGCCGGGTGCCCTCCACAAAGGCTGCGTTGCGGCAAAGTGCCTGGCGCACATCTTTAGGTAATGCCTCGTTCTGTGCCAGGGAGGTAAACACCTCTAGAGCTTGCTCAGGAGCATTTCCCCGGCCGCCGCTCACCAACCATGCTGCCAAGGCAGCATCTGACTTTCGCGCAGCATCTTCCGACAGAAAGAATGGATTGCGCTCATGTTCATCATATGGCGTTGTAGCCTTCTCCTCGATGTTTTGCAGCTCGGATCGCGCAACAGAGTCGGCCTCGTTATAACGTCCAAGTTGAAGCAGCTGGCGGACGGAATACGTCAATTCAGCCGCAGCATGAGGAATAAGTGCCGCTAGTAACCATCGTGAAGGCCTCATGCGTGAGTACAAAAAATTGATGGTGTACACTAGCTAGAGTAAGAATACTAGCGGCGTAGATATATTCGAAGAAAAAACAAAAGCGCTCATCCCTTCAAAACTAAAGAGCCACTCGGCTTCACATAGGTCGCTAATTCGCAATCGTTGCTGAGCCACTATGAAATCATGCCGTTGTTGACATTTTTTTATCCAAGTTGTGCGAAGAGCGAAGAGTGATGTCCGAAAATACGATGACAACATTAATCTATGCCCCTACGGGGTAAATCCTCTAACAGTATGCCCCTACGGGGTTTTGGCACTAAAATCCAGAGGGCATGTTCGCCTGATTAGCTTCTTAGATTTAGTTTGCACTGCTTTGCTTTTTATCTCTACCTGCCGGCCTTCTAATTCCACCCCCTCGGGGGCTGTCTCAAAATCCAGTGACTTAACGATTGAGATTTGACTTTTTGAGTTGTGTGTTGGCAATAGCAATAGAGCAACAGCAAACAGCAACGCTGATGACAAATGAGACCTGGCAAGTGCAAGTTCTTGGATTCTTGACTCCTTGTGGATATCCGCATTTGTAAGGTACCGAACAAGCCAAAAGAGATAAAGGTTGACCTTAAATTGGGCGCTAAGTACTCAGTAACCAAGAAAACCGCGGGTTTTCTGGGTTTTTACCCACTTCGACTCAGCAAAAGCAAAAGATCCGGTAATTACTGATTATGCTGAAGGAAGTAACTTCATAGCCCATAGCCCCATGCCCACTCCAACAAAGCCCCCATTCCTAAATTCCTATGGCAGCGTTTTACTCCATCTCAAGACCACCCGTGAGGTCGAGAAGTTCCATCGAAGACGTGTGGCAAGCCGCAAGAAGCTTTCGGAGTGCATCCCCATCGAGGCACGCATAGAGCGCATGCTGTCGAGCGGCTGCCAAATCCGCGACTTGGAGCGCGCGCCGGAACTCCGTTGCTGCCAAACGCTGCAACCCTTCGACTTGCCCGCCACCGCTGCTGCTGCTGCCACTGCTGCCGGCGTAGGCACTGGCGGCTGCGGACGTCTTCGCGGCCCCGAGAAGCCAAGCTGCCGTGGCGTGGTGCACTTCGTGGAGGAGCATGAGGCAAACGGGGAGCACCGCGCGGCGAATGGCCATGGACGCCCGCGAGTCGGCGGCTTGCCGCTGCGCCGACGCCACGCGCCGCGCCCGTTCCGCAGCCGCCGCGCTGCCACCACCGCCACCGAGCTCCGAAGAGGATGCGCCGCCGCTGAACGCCGAGCCGCTGGCACCGAACGTAGATGCGTTCGAGGCCTCTGCTTCCGCTAAGGTACGCTTGTCGGCGCTGCTGGCGTCACCAGGAGCCAAATAATCCTTCTCAAAGAGCATCCACCCCGCTGGGTGTACCTCACAACGGGTCAAGCTGTCCACCATCCGGTACACGTCCGCGTCAGCATCGCCGCCGTCTCCAGCACCACCACTGGCGCTGCCGCCGTCACCGCTAGTGCTGGTCACGCTGTAGCAGCGCGGCGTGGGTTGAAAGTCGAGCACCGCTTCGAGCGCCTGGGTGGCGCGCGGCATGGCCCCCTGTAGGAGGGTGGCCAACGCATCGTTGAGCCAGGCGTCGGTGGCCTGCGCGTGCCGCACCCCGTCCCGCTGGGCTGCGTAGCGCCGCTCTTCGACGTCCATCGCGGACGCGCCGCCGCGCCGCTGTAGGCCAGGCGAGCCCCACGAAGCTGCTTGAAGAGTGGACGACGGCTGCTGCTGCTGGGATGAAACTTGAAGTTCGGACGAAGAAGCAGCGGCTTGAGGAGGAGTCGAGGCAGCGGCCATGGCGGCGCGCCATTCGTTGACCGCTTGCACCGCCCGCAGCAGCACCCGCCACCCTTGGTGTTCCTTCAGCACGCGCGCCCACTCCGCAGCAGCGCGACCATTGCTGCCACCACCGCTGCCGCCGCCTTCTTCTTCCGCCACGAGCGCTGATTCCAGCGCGGCCAGCACTTGGGTGGGGAACGCCCGGGGCACGTCGTCGTCGCCGAGGCCGCGGCTCGCAAGCAAAATTTCAGCCGCGTCGCAACGCCACGCCCACGACGAAGAAGAAGGCGAAGATGAGCTGCTCGCTGCAGCCGTGGAAGTGCTCGAGGCCAGTGCTGCAGTGGCCTTGGGCCCCAGGAAAAAGTCGCGCAACAGCTCGTTGGCTTGGGCCACAGCTTCGGCCTTGTGGGTGTCGTCAATGCACAGCCACTCGATGGCTTTGATCTTCGCCAAGTCTCCTGCGGAAAGACCGCCACCACCGCCGCCGCCTCCGCCGCCGCTGCTTGACCCACTGGCGCTAACGAGGCCGCTGCTCAGGCCGCCGTACTCCACGAGCTGCAAACTACCCACGCCCAACGCCAGCCCTTCAGCATTGGCTGCGCTGTTCGCTTGCAGCGCCAGGGCGCCGCCGCCGCCACTGCCACCTCCTGAAGGGCCACCAAACCCAAACGAAGAACCTCCTGATTCTCCCTTTTCTTCTTTTTCTTCTCCTTGGAGGCCGCCTTCGCCCGTGCCCTGTTGCCGCGCCAGCTCCACCGCTTTCCGGGTCACGTCCGCCAGGTCATCGGGAAACCATTGCTTGGCCAGTTGCACGCACAGCTCTCGCGCCGAGCGTTCTTTGACTGTGGCCAAGAGCTTGACGTAATTGTCGACGCGGCGGCGGCGCTGGTGGATGTGCTTGCAGTACAGCGCCACCAGCCGGGGCCGCCCCAGGCGCACCAAGTGCTGCACGTACAGCTCCACCAGGGCGTCCACCCTGTCTTCGGCCGCGGCGTTGCCGGCGCAAAACCCGAGCATGCGGAGCGCGATGGCGAGGTGAGCTCCGAAGCGCTTGTCGTACGGTGGGGAGGTCTCGGACACTGCTAGCGCGCCCGCGAACGCCTCGATACCAGCACCGCCAGCACCGACAGCAGCCGACGCCGCTGCTGGAGCCGCCGGGGGTGGGGCACCGAAGGTGAAGGACGCTGCTGCTGGCGGTGGTGGTGGCGCCAACTCTGGTGCCGCAGCAGACGAAGATGCACTTGAAGAAGGCAGCAGAAGAGCAGCGAGCGCGCGCGCGCCCATGAGCGCCGCTGCCTGAGCCTGCCGGTGCACATTCACGCCATGGTTGCGGTTGCCTCCCATAGCAGCACCGCTTTTGTCTGATGACGCGTGCCACCCCACTGCACCAAAGACTTGAGCAGGCGTGAGCACCGTCGAGGGGGCAGCCGATGACGCCGTCGCAGGTGCTGCTGCACCTGTAGGACCATTCCGGGCAGCTCCTGCCGCTGCAGTGAGGGAGCGCTGCACGAGGCTCAAATGCATTGCCTCGTCGTTGTTGTTGTTGGCTTGCAAGCTTCTCCCACCGCTACTCTTCTCCTCAGAAGACGACGACGAGGTTGAAGCGCCAAACGCTACACTACCACCGCCTGGGCTCCCAAACCAATTCCCGGCTGCGTTGCCTCCACCCGCACCGCCACCACTCATGCCGAATGGGCTCGCTGCCACAGCGCTACCACCACTGCTGGCGTTGCCTGTAGCGTCGAGGGCACGCGCCCAGTCTCCGCTTTCGTCGCCGTCGAGATCAGCCGCCAGGTCGCTGTCGACGCAAGGCCACAAGTGACTGCCCCCCAGCTCGCGCTGTGCGCCGTGGTGCTTTGACAAGTGCGCCTGCAGACCCGCGCACTCCATCGCTTTGAACAGCGCCCAGAGTCGGTTCTCCCAAGCCCGCGGTGAGTCTGACACCAGAGGGCTCGCCAGCACACCGCTCACGTCGCCGCACAGCGCTGACAGCGTGGCTCCTTCTACCGTGGCGACTGCTGCGTCGGCGGAGTTGCTCCCAATTCCACCACTAGCACCACTACCGCTGCTGCTGCTGCTGCCAATGGTAGCGGCAGGAGCTGAAGCAGCGGTGGCGGCTGCGGCCTCCGCGAAGCTTCGACCGAGGGCCCAGCAAGTGCGCATCCAGAGCGCGCGGCGAGAGTTGCCCTCCGAGGCCCAGCCTGCGCTCGCCGTCATGCCCCAATCGTCGGCTGCACTGCTGCCGCTAAACTCCTCCACCAGCGCGGCCGCTGCTGCACCCTCTCGCAAGAGGCCCAGTTCAAACAATTGCCGGTAGGCGCCTTCCAGGCTGCTTTCATCACCGGAACCTTCTTGGGCGCCGCCACCGCCAGCTACACCGCCGAGGGGGGCGCTCCCGTAGAGCTCCCCACCGCTCAACAGGGCAGCGCGCCAGGCACTGCCCCGGCTCGCGCAGGTTTGCACCGCGGCCTGTAGGTCGCCCGAGCGCACCAGCCGCCACACGTCCAAGCACAGGTCGCGCTCCTCCGAGGCGTCCCCCGAGGCCAAGGCGCGCCACCCGCTGCCACTGCCACCACCAAGACCGCGCAACGGGGCATCGGGATCGAGCGCGTCTACTTGCACGCCACTTGCGGCTGCTCCGGCTCCAGCTCCTGCCCCCGCCCACGCCGATAACGACGACGACGACGAGGCCTGCGCGCTGTCCTGCAAAGCTCGCTGGGTGCGGGTCCACTGGCTGGCTTGGTGCACGCTGAACGGCTGCTTGCTCCACCCGTAAAAGTCCGCGGTGGCCGCAAAAGTCCCCTCCAGCCACCGCCGCGCCACGCAGCAGCGCAGCAGCGCAGAGTCGCAAGGGTACGCGCGGCGCGGGAGCTGCGGCCAGGCCCGCGCAATGTCGTCGTCGTCGTCTTCCAGGGTCGTCACTTGCCGCACCACTTCCTTGTCCGTGAGCCACAGCGCTGCCGTCGGGTCGCTGCCGTCGTTTCTGCTGACGTCATCTTCAACACTACAGCCGTCGTCGTTGTCGTCGTCGTTGCGCAGGAGAAGCTTGTGGTAGTGCAAGAGTGCCAGCAGCTGCCAGGTGGCGTACTCGTCTGCGAGCGCACCAGCCAACTTGCTCACTTTTTCATCCGCGCCAGTCCCCCTGTCGCCCCACCCGCTGCTGCTGCTGCTGCCGCTCGTTGCCGTGGCGCCACAGGCATGCGAAGCCAGGGCAGCTGCAGCACTGGCGCCGGCAGGCAATTCACGGTCCACGAGCTCGAATCGGGTCTTGCACTCGGCCAAGCATTCTTCCAGAAAATTGGCCACCGCTGCCTGTTGGCCGCTTTCCTGATCCACGCTCCCAACCGCAGTGGCGGCAACGTTGTTCAACTCCAGCAGAGCATGGTCAAACCTCTCTAAAGCGTCGTGAAAAGTCTCTTCGGGGCGCTCAACTTCCTCGCGGTCGCCACTAGCACCGCTGAAACCAGCGCCCGAACCCCCTCCTCCTCCCCCGCTGAACGCGCGCCGGTTGGCAAACCGCTCGAAGCGACGGGCCTGCCCTTCCGCCGACGACTCAGCGCGCGACCGCACGGCCACGACCCCACGCCACAGGCCGGTTGAAGGGTCTCGTTCGCTGCTGCTGCTGCTGCTAGCTTGGTTGATGCGGCTGCTGCTCCTCGAGGGCGCTTCCCACAGGGTCACGTGGTCGTGCAAACAACCACTCGCCGCTCCGTCGTCGCCGTTTGCGTCGCGCACCAACGGCTCCATCACCAGGGCTGCTGCCAGCGCAGCCTGAGACAACTCCGGTGCGGGTGCTACTCGAGCGGACCCGCGGGGCAGCGTTTGCGACTCCTGCTCCCATGCTTGCTGCTGAGCTCGAAGCGCGTGTGCAGCAATGTATTGTTTGAGCTGACCTACCGTACACGCTGTCGCCTTCGATGCCCCACCTCCGAGCACGTCGGCCAGGTCCAACTGAGTCGGAGCGTTGGGCCATACAGTTTCAGAAATGTCCACCTCTAGCACCAGGCACACAGCAGCAGCCGCCGCAGCCAAGGGTGGAGCAAAAGATGGCTGTGGCGCGGTCGCGAGCGCATTAAAGTTGCCGCCTTGGCCAAAACCGTCGTCACGTCGAACACCTTCCGGCCCATAGGCTAAGGTCGTCGCAAGGGGTAGAGCACTGCCTGCTGGCCATTGAGGTGCGGCGGCGGGCACTACTTCTGACATTTTGAATAAGTTGCGCTCTGGTCGCCCTTCAAATTTGTAGTCCGCCATGCCATCAAGCTCCTCTTCGTCGTCATCGTCGTTTGCGCCGCTGTCAAGGTAGCGCTGAACAACACTAAGCAACTCGTCGTTCCGCGACATTTGAGTTATTCCGGGCTGCACCACGGACGCTAGACTACCTCGTTAGCCTACAACAATTCTTCGCCACTAGCCTTCTTTTCAGCTCTACACGACCAGAGCACCAGAGCCAGAGCCTGTTGTCTCGTCGCTCCCACTTATAATTTACCCTAAACGTACGATTGCACACATCGATCAGGTCGTCAACATTCGTTCGTCAGCACTCGTCGCGCACGAACGAGGCCCGAGCGACGGCACGAGGCTAGGCGTGTAACATTTTTGCCTTTTTACCTTCTAGCCCTTAGAAGACACGGAGGTTAAAGCTAGCAACTGCTTTCCTGATCTTCATAAGACGCGGTATATCTTTTAAAGAGCACTGCCTTCTTCCTAACCAATAATTCAACGCACTACGTAGTGTTACTCAGACGTCGGATAAGCTACCAAGAAGTAGGAAAATAATTAGGAATTAGGAACCGTCTAGAGTTGGCTTTAAGATAAACAACTATAACCTGCCCAAAATCCATGTTCCGAGTCAGTGCACGAGCATGGGCCAAGTTGCGGGCTCGTGGTGCTCTGCCGCTGTCCTTGCCAGCGCGCGACCTCATGTCCGAAGCCGTCTCACACCACACGGACTTCACGGCGGCATTTGGTGACGCGTACAATTCAGCCCTAGTTTCGGCAGGCGTCAATAGTCCCAGCCGTTCACCTGACGTTGTGTTTTGCGTCGCTGCTGGCCACGAGGCCACTCTAGCTTCTGAATTTGTAGACATTCCGCCTGCAGTAGTTGGTGCTATGCAGGACGGTGCCGTGGTACTGGGAGCTGGCGGAGACAGGAGTTCTCTGGAATTCCCTCAGCGTCTGAGCGAGTCCAATACGGACAGCCCTACTCTAAGCGCCGTAGGTTGCAAAGTCCTCTGGTTTGAGAGCGGCCGTCCTAAGGTCATATGCCCCTTTGTGTCTGCTGACGCGGGGCGTGCCAGACCGGCTCTTCCAGATTTCAAAAACGACGGCTCTCTTATGGAACTCGTCAAAAATGACGAGCCAGCCGCTGTTGTTCTTCTGGCCCCCACGAATGACTTCAGCCTTGAAAGATTGGCTGACCGACTCGGCACTGCAATGCCTCAAGTCTTGCAGGTGGCCTCTTACTTCAACCCGCCTGCGAAAGTTGAAGGCAGCAGTAGAACTGGCGGCAGCGGAGCCAGTGGCGGGCGCACCTTCGTCGGCGGCGGTGACTGGGAAATGGACGCCACGTCAAGCCAGCTGCCGGTGCTTGCGAACACTGCCGTTGGCGTGGCGTGCGGTGGGGTGGGCGCCAAGGTCACTGCACCCGAAATGGCAGATGTAGCGGTGCGCTTGCTATCTTGGACGCACCGTTCGGGCTTTTGGATGTCGCCTGAGCTCGAGACTGAGCTCTTCGTACCGACCTCAAAAAGACTTGATGACGATTCTTCAAATGATAGTTCGGACAGCAATTATTCCCTGTCACCAAATGAAGTTGCAAGCGTGCCCGTCTTTCTAACTCCAGTGATGCTTTTCCCAACGGTGAACATGCCTCTGCGGGTGTTTGAGCCACGGTATCGGCTCTTAATCAAGGAGTGCCTCGAGAATCAGCGTCCGTTCATGCTTGTGCACCCACAATTGTCCGGTGAAGTTGGTTGCTTGGCACGTGTGGTGGCGGTAGACAGCATGGACGACCAGGGCTGCTCCAACATAATCGTGCGTGGAATTCAACGGTGCGCTATTGAGCCCAATTCGATCCAGTCTGATCCCGGCTCAGGTCGCTTTGGGCTGAATTATTGCAACGCGACTGCGCTACCGGAAGAAATTTTCCGGAGCTCCTCCAACAGTGGCATCGCTGATAGGGGTGACAACAGTGAGCCAACCGCTGAGGAGCTTGCCTCAGCAACGAAGACAGCCCTTCTCATGGCCAAAATTGAGCGCGCTTTGCCTCTCCTCCCGCTCGCACGCGCTTACTGTAACGTCGTTGGCCGCGGGATGCACCGCACGGTAGACGAGGCCGCGACAGCTCTGGCAGCACAGCTACAGGCGGACCCAGTAAGCTTTGCGTTCCATTATGCGAATTGGCTGGCGACGGCAGGCGTGTCTCTGCTTGACTCAGGGCGCTTGCTGGCGCAACCTTCGGTGCTCGTAATACTCGAGCGGCTCAATGATATCCTGGAGGCCCATGATGCGAAGAACAGCAAGTAGATCTGCAGCTCGGATATGCACTTCTTTCTACTTTTCATTTACAACCCTTAACTTGAAACCCAGAGGTTCGCCGAAGATCTTCCAGAGGTCCGCTGAAGACCACAACGATCTTCCATTAATATCCCCCAGTGTCCAGTATCTAAATGGGAACATAGGTCTACCGGGGAAGTAGGTTTAGGTGAGATGTTCTAGCGCATTGCCCTTCTTGTTGTTGCATCGTGCTTGTGCTTGTGTTTCTACCTGCTGTTGGCCCTCCAATCACAACAATCCCCCATCCCGGTCCTTCGGGCCAGCAGTGTCTGCGTCAAACCACCATACGTATATCATTAATTCATTGAATGTTGAATATTCGATATCATTCCCACTCCATCATTCAGCATTAACATTTAACTACAGTAGGCCGGAACTCCATATAGAACAAATGTTGTAAAGATATGGAAACTCCAACCTTTATCTCGGGCTTCCCGTTTCCCTCAGAAATTAGATATTCAGCAATAAAGAGAGGGCACTTGGCGAACAATTAGCGGCGAAGAAAACATTTCGAATAAAGACCTACTACTTCATAAATCCACAGACAGCCGCAGGTAGGGAGCTGAGAAAAGATTTGGCCTGTACGAATGATAATGCAATTGTTGACTCGATAGTCGCCAGGGTAAAGAGACGAATGCCTCGCATAGTGCTCAGTTCTTAAGGAAGCCCAACTTCCCAGTTCCAATAGCATCGCGAACGAGATCCTGTGCACTTCCATGTGCAGCCTTAGGGTTCACAATAAAGAAGCGCGTCGTCACCTGTAACGTTGCAGAGTGAGTGAGCACATTCATCGCAACCTTACGAGAGCTTTGGCGCGCAAATCACACATAACAACACAAAGATTAAGAAGCTACCTAATCACAGTTCATCAACAAATTCACATTTTTAATGATCTATTTCTCGCACCAAGTCTTCGCGCGGCACCACGTAAATGCCTTCGTCGTAAACACGCCCACTCTGACCATTCGAGTTGCAAGCTCCCTTGCCGGGGTAGGTCGTGAAGTCGTCCTTTTTGTCGACGATTTCACAGAGTGCTAGGCAAGTAAGCTTGTCGCCAAAAGCACTCTTTGGCCAATGTGTTTTGATGGGATCGCCATTGCCACCAATGCCATTCGGACGACCCATTCCGCAGTATTGAAGACTCACCTGAAAGAAATCATAGTAGAGAAAAGAATTAGAGAGAGATATCATGGTGCACAATCGCAAAACAGAGAACGCAGTATACAACGAAGGCGAGTTTCAAAAGAGGCAATTAGATATCGCATGGCAAAATTATTGGTTCGTAAGCATGACTTTATCCGGGCACAAATGTCAAACAAGTTCGCTTCAAAATCGGATATGATATAGAAAGCGCATGCGCCATGCATTATGAATGAAAACATCACGCCAATTCATGCCTGGAGTTTATCTGAAAAGTAGATGCCATTGCCGTAAGCGGCACCTGCCGACATGTACTTCGTGTTAGACATGTTCTTTAGCGAGGTACGCAAAATGACGTGCCAATTGCCACTGCTGCTGCCGTGCCAGGAAAAGAGGCTTCCATGGGCCTGCTTGAGCGCTTGAAAATGTTGCTCGCGTTCCACGGGACCCGACAACAGCACAAACTGAAACGGCGTGTCGAGCCTTTATTCATAATATCGTATTGAAGAGCAATAAGAAGGAAAGTGTGCGACGTTAAAAAAATACAAGAATGAGAAAGACGAGCAAACTCAAAGTCATGCAGCCTTTAAAAGCACCGTATTATGAAGGAGCCTTTCTGAATATGCTTATACTCTACCCGCTGAAGCGCTCATCTGCTCGAAGGGGGCGAAGGTGGGCTTTGTTTGTCCTGCGGAGCCATCGCAGCAGCGGGTGAAGCAAGTCGTCCAACTGTGGATATTCGAAGACAACCACACTATGAAATATCCAGAAAGACATACTTCGAAATATATGACGAGAATGCACGATCATTCTTAACTTAAGTACATCGATATACACATTTACGTGCGAATACAAACTCATGTTCGTGAGCTACTCAATACGTGATAGCCTAGAACGCTCATGAGGTTCAAGATAGTATGCGTGCGTCCTTGAGGTAAAGACCAACATGATTACGCATCTGACCTCATCCAATTTGCGCCGCAGCATGGTTCCGCTGCGCTCTCTGGCGGGATGCTCAGTGCCAGCAGATTCAGCTTTACCTTGCCTTGAGTCATCAGGCATAGACTTGAGGGCAGCGCCACCGCTGCAGCTGTCATCCGTGGTTTCGGCATCCAACGGCTGAGCTGAATCTTGGAGCTCCTGAGAGTATGAAGCAGTCTTGATAGGTGCTTCTTCGGCACAGGCTGAGTCCGAAGCTACCTCGATAGGTGCTTCTTCGCCGCGGGCCCACGCTTGCAAACATGCAATGGATGGCATCTTGTCAAGCACATCTTTCAGCAAGGGCAAATTCATGCGCTCTGCTGGAAATCCGACGTTCGACTCGGGTGAAAGTGGAGAAGCAGCAGCAGTATTGGTAGCGCTTGAACTTGCGGCCGCTCCATTCCTATCAGAAGGTGAACTGCCATCATTGTTCTCGAGGTCTGATTTCACGAAGGATCTCACTGTTCCATCAGCTTGCGATCTTTGCACTGCCGAAGGGTACATCAATCCAACGCGGCCACCATGCACAGCGGTGTACAGAAATGACACCAATAAATCGAGCAACGAAGGGTTCCGAAGAACTTCAGCCGCGAGCTCCAGCCCTAGACCTGGTCAGGAAGCATAGATTAGAATGAATGCCCAAACATATATGAAAGAACCATTTCAGGCAGTGAAAAGTGCTCACGTACCGAATTCTTCATGGCGAAAAGAGCAGAGCGGTGCATCGCACACAGAGGGCTTGAAACCAGGTATGGACAGCGGGCTGTCGCATATCATACAGCGTGAGTTTACTGACCGCACCTGTCGAAGTGTGCATTGATAAAGAATCGGAAAAAATGTACAACACTTCAATTTAAATGCATAGAGTAAAGATCTGCGCAAACATGGATGAGCGCGAGAAGCAATACATGTACTTTCTGTAAGATAACAATAGAGAGAGTATTGCGATGGTCCTTCGTACTTTGTCTTCAATGAAGTGTACAATTCGCATGATAAAGTTCGCCTGTGCCATCGTTGATTCTTTAGCTCGCCAAACGGACGCAGCATCCCAAGGCGATTCCAAATTACTGCTTCGAAGGGAGCTTTGAATTTCAGGATTATCCCCGAGTGCTGTAGCTGCGCTTGCCAAGTCGCACTTCCCCTTGCTTGCATCAGAAAAAATCTCTACGGTAGCAAGCAGTGCTTCACCAGGTGCGTTTGGGAAGAGGCTGCGCAAGGAAATGACTGCCTCTCGTATCATAGAATTGCGGGCAAAGATGCCGCGAGGGTCGTGATATCTGACACAATAAGAAAAAAAAAAAGACTTCAGGTATCCGTCAAAACGATGCAATGCAATTTCTGAAGGCATTTGAAAAAGGACTGTTGTCTCACTTTATTAGGCTCCTCAAAACTTGCTGATGCGTACAAAATACGTTCATTTGATGTCTCAATCTCTGTCTATATATTTGAGCCGTGATTTATCGTTTCATTTGATTCTCATCATTTTTTCGTTCAAGTGCTCTATCTGCCTCTGTCCTCTACTGCGATAACTATACTGGCTACAACAATAGCGCTGAAGATTTGAGGGCTGGTTATTGTTAGTGAAAGTGCATAAAGCCAAATCCACACTTCCTTTCTTCCAAAAAAAACTTCAGATTTTACCGTGGAGGCAAGGTAGGCGCAGCTTCAGCCTCAGTGGCGAGGTAAATGTCAAGATGCTCACGCTTGGTTGGATCCAGGAGCAATTCTAACGCATCGTTCTTGTCGCCAGACGATCGCCGCAGCGCTTCGATCGCCAATTCAACGGACGCCACAGCACACTCAGCCACCTGAAAAGACAGTGCAGTATTCTTTTGTGAAATCTTAATTCTTGAAAGGAGATGAAAAGTGATGGAAGGAGGAAACCTCAAGAAAAATGGAAATACATTCTTTGATTAAATCTTATACGAAGATCTATTCAATGGAATTTAGTTGTACGGGGAAAGTCAAATACTTCAGATCTGCAGGAACATCATGTACTATTGAGAGCTTGACCTCATCAATTACGGTTCGGCTGAGTATCATGTGGGGCCATCCCCCAGCTTCTCGGAAATACGAGTTGAGCCGGTCTTGGATTACCCATTCGAGGCCACAGGGCTGAGTTTCATCAAGCTCGAAGCGATTGAGGTCGCATCCTGGCGGAGCTTGCCGCACTTGAGTGATTTTTGGCGCATTGTGCGCATCGAGATACAAGCTGTCGAATTCTAAGCGGGCAACCTAAGAGTCATCGAGAAAGTATATTCACTTCAGCAAATAAATATGTGCGCACGAACACAATAACCAAATACGAGAATGGCACGGTATAAAAGCTACACCAAATTCGATTTACGTAGTGGTTTGTTTGATAGAAGAGTGAAAAACTAACTGATCAAGCCCGGCCGTGAAAGCGGGCTTGAATTGATTGGTACCAGGTCGAGATTTGGGTCGAGCCCCCATGCCACGGCGCGCTCCCAATCAAGCAAAAAAACGGGCAGGGTCAATGGCAATCCACAAAATCCTGCGACACCACAATTCCATCCGCACACCGCCGTGTTTTGACCGGGCTGCGACTGCTGCGCGAATCATCTCAGCTCTAGCGGCAACCTCAGCTGCTTCAGCCGCGTTTTCGTCCTCAGCAGGTGCAGGAAGAGGAGGAGGAGGAGGAGGCACAGCAGCACCTGAAGCAGCAATGGAAGCTGGTGGCAACTCACAATCTTCAGACCTACTCTCTTGAGCTGCTGCAGCGCCAACGAGTGCAGCGCAATATTTCGAGCCGTGGAAGGCAGCTAGAGCGTCCGGGGAGGACATATACGCATTTAGTTCGTCGACATCACAACGCGCTCTAGGCCG
>Ga0307931_1000211_pt1 | contig 34416 bp, 32 predicted proteins | sample OrgLakmetageno47_FD_201816 | JGI IMG/M metagenome (GOLD analysis project Ga0307931, IMG submission 201816) | Saline water microbial communities from Organic Lake, Antarctica - #47 | ecosystem: Environmental > Aquatic > Non-marine Saline and Alkaline > Saline | place: Antarctica: Organic Lake...
CCCTCTCCCTCCTGAATCATTCCGCACTTGCTTTGTTTGCGCAACGCACGCGCATTCCCACTTCTGCCCGCAGCATTGGCTTCTGTGCCATTTGGGTTTGTATTAGTTCGAGTTCGAGTTCGGCAGCTGTTCGAGTTCGAGTTTGCTCGGGCTTTGGGCTTCATTTTAGCGCTCAGGATTTACATACTTATTTAGCAGCTGCAATTGAAGCCACTTCAATTTCGAACTCGAACTAATACAAATCCAAATCCAAATGACACAGAAGCAGAAGCAGCATAATGGTGCGGGCAGAAGTGCACGCGCGTGCGTTGCGCGCAAGTAAAAATCGTAAGGTGGCTTCAGAATTCCCAATCTAGCTACTTAATCCATGTCCTGGATTATAAAAATAATTATAATCAATTCTTTATTGAACTGTGCCAATTTCAGTGCCACCTCTAACTTCTCCACTTCGAAAGTAGAACTAAAACAAGTACGAAATCCAATTCTCTGTTGGTGGACAGCAAACAAGACGAAACATAGCTGAATAAAATCTTTGGAACTTTGAAGCTCCCATGCTCTAAAAGCGGCGGAACGTCTTGAGTTCTTTCGAAGGCTGCGACCAGTCAGTCCACCCCGCAAAGCAAAGCGCTTTCACGCGGAACGCATACGTGTGCCCCGGTAAAAGGACGCCCACCACTAGAGTGGGGTGCGCTCGGCCAGCGCCTTGCACCAATCCTGGCCCGCCTAAATCTTGCACGCTGCGCCAAAGATTGGTGCCATTTTCCTGGCCACTGCTTTGAGGAATTGACGACGACGACGAAGCAGACGATGACGACGAGGACTCTTTCTGTTCGAGGTACTCGAGCGCGTAAGAGTCTACCTCTGACGGCGGCACACCTGGCGGTGGAGCCCAGCCTAGTCTTAGGAAAGTAACCCCCGCCCCCGCTGCCGTAGCGCTGCTCCTACCACCACGGCTGCTGTCACGCCGCGCGGCTGCGACTACGGCAGCACCGCTGCTGCTTTTGATGGTGTTCTTGCTGCTGTTCCTTCTTCTCCTACTACTGCTTCCGCTGCTCAGAGGACCACTGTTGCTCTTCAAGGATCCTTCGTGGTCGGCCGCCTTCACTTCTTCACCGTTGTTATCATCTTGTTCGTCTTCTTCCTTCAGGGCATGAGGTGGGGCAGGCGGGAGCACTCGAAACACGGTCACCGCCGGCGACGGCTGCGACCACGCACTCCACCCTAAGCGGTTGCGCGACCGCGTGCGGAACTCATAGGCGCTGCCCAGCATCAAGCCTCGCGCCATGACGAATTGCGTGCCCGGCGTGTTGCAGAGGAGCCGCCACCCCGATTCCGGCTCGTGGCCTAGGCCTGTGCGGCCCCAAATTTCGTGCTCTTCAATCGGGCAGCCGTTGGCCGGACCAGGCAGCCACGACGTTGCTATCGATGGCAGAGCGACAACGGACTCAGTGCTATGAAGGCTCTGAACGCTACTGCCGTCGTCATGACTACCATTATAGCCCTTTTCCACTCCTCCTTCGTCGCCGCTGCTGTTAGAGGCAGGAAGGCCTCCGCGAATATCATCGTTATTACCGGAAGAAGCATCTGCGGCAGCAGTGGTGGTGTCGTTATGACCGCCTTCAAAGTGGTCAGCGCTATCACTGCTGCTGCTGCTGCTGTCTGGAGCTATTCCTCCCGTGTAGCGGAGGTCTGCTTTGGGTACGGTTGGGGCACCAGGCACGTCGCTGGTGCATTGTAGGACTTCCGACACGAGAGCAGTCTTCCAGGGCCGCCACCCGTTGTTGTCTGCGGAGCGCGCTCGGAGCTGCACACAACCAAACAGAAAACAATGAGGCGAGAGGCATAACAGCTGAAGCGCGTGGGCGCACTTCTCGAATTTGAATAATGTCTTCTTTTTTTTGCACTTCTCTTGTACATGCACAGTCTACTAATGTACGAAATCGTCCAGTGGGCAGAGACAGGAAAGTACGCTCACAAGAAAGCAATCTTCGCTTTCAAATGTCTGCACACACCTGATGCTTCGAGCCTGGCTTGAGGTTTCGCACCGCGAAACGAATGGCGGTGCCATCACTCGACGGTGGGATGGCATCTTTCAGAGTCACGTACTGGTCTTCCTGGAGCACCAGCTTGTAGGGGCGGCTCTGCACTTCAAATTTGTCGATTTTCATGCCCGGCGGGCAGTCCCACTCGATCTTCAAGTACGTCCCCGCCACTTCGACCACCCGAATCGAGTCGCCTCCACTCAACACAGGGCTGAGCTTGCTGAAAGGCGACCACCCGAAGCTGTTTCTCGCGCGCACGACGAATTGAGCTCTGGGGTCGTACTCGCGAAACTTCACTTGCATGTAATTTTCTTCGCCAACTGCAAAGAAAAGTATTGAAGCAGAAAGTTGAATCAAAATTGAGACGAAAGAAAAACAATGTAAAAAATGAAGCAACCAGAATACTTTGGATGAACAAGAAAGAAGGGCATGTCGTAGAAGGAATATATCAGTTGGCTGATTAGCACACAAAATGCACACACACAAAAAGGTTCTGAAACCACGGCTCGCACCGACACGGTAGCGCAGGCTGGGGCCGAGGTGCGGGAAAAATTGGTCGTTGCGGCTCTTTTTGGAGGGTTTAATAGGCGAATCCTTCTCATTCTTGTCGGCAGGCAGCTCTGGTTTCACCGGCTGAAAACAGCGCACTTCGTAGGTTTCTACTGCCGAGCCGTTGTCGTATTCGGGCGGAATCCACATGATGGTAATGGAATTCCGGGTCATGCCCACCTTGAGCGAGAGAGGTGCACCGAAAAGAATTAGTGAGAATGAAGCAAAAGCACCCTTGGTTATCTATGAATGCATAGGAGAGAGTTACACATCAAAAGTGGATGAGTATTGTGGTGTGAACCAAGCCATGCGTAGAAGCTAAAAAGTTGGGGGTGAACAAAAAAGCACACACACACACCTGAAACGTGCAACTAGGGGTGGTTGGCACTTCTCCTTTGGTGCAGAAAAACGTCTCCAGCGTAGGCACCGAACAACCCGCCAAGGATTCCGCTGCAATCTGCACCCCATAGGTAGTGAACGGAATTAAGCCTCGCACCGTGAGAGGGGGCGCGCCGTCCACCAACACGCAGCCAGCATCCGGCCCATCGATGATGGGGCGCTCTTCCTGGCCGTTGTTGTGAATGGAGTCTTGGTCTTCTTGGCCTGGGATCAGGGAATTGCCGCATTCGCTCGCGGCTGCGGAAGAGACCCGGCTAGACTGGCGCCCACTGACATTATTGACACCATCCCCACCAGCACTACCTCGGCGAGCACTAGCTCCTCCGCGAGCACTGGAGGTCGCGCTGTCTTGGCTCCGATGCGAGGCCAATCCTCGAACACCTCCTCCCTCTTGCTGATTGGCTGCTTGCCTCAAAGGGTTTCGGTGCCTCAGAGCCGCTCCACCGGTGCCAGGCCGCCGCGCGCCTAAGGACGCCGCGGATTCCAGTGGGGGCGTAGGCTCTGACATGCCAAAACTCTGGTCGTCGCCATCGTCGTCTTCTTCTTCTTCGGGGGCTAACGAAGGCGGGCGAGGCAGCTTAAAAGGGAGCTTGTAGATTTTTGGGGCTTTGCCTGCCGTCACTGCTTTGCGCAGCAAGACACCATCCGGAGCCTAGCGGATGGAAGATAACATAGGAAGGAAAGGAGGGAGGCATGTCAGCCTGGGGCTGAAAGGCGGAGAGAGTAAAAGGGTGAAACGACGTCAAGAGGGGATAGAAATTGCTCGCATCTCATCACAGCAACACACACTCACAACGCACACACACGCACACACCTGATTCGCTTCGACCAAGTCGATGAACAGCGACGCCACGCAATGGGTGTACTGCGCCGAGGTGGCGGGGGGCGCTGTAATGCGAAGGGTGGCGCGGTGGTGGGTCAACGGGTATTCCCCGGGAAAGGTGGCTGCGGCTTCCCAGGTCAAAGTGGCGCTGCGAGGGGTGGAGTCAAGCAAGCGCGCTGGCGGCGGGGGCTGCGGGCGGTCTCGCAACAACAGCAACGCGGCTGCGTGCTTTTCTTTCGGCAGCTCTTCTAAGATGACCTAATTTGAGCCGAGATTAAGAAAAAACAACAAAACAAGAAATTATAGAAGAAAGTAGCCACGCCAGAGATTATGCGCAGATGACAAGGAGTAGAAAGAAGGCGTTCGTAAATGCTCTGCTTTTCTTAACACCTCTCTCATAGTACCTGATCTGCGCGTCGACCGTATTTGTCTCGCACCCCTCTATGCGCCCCTGCTTCCAGCAAGCGTGCCAAAGTCTCTAAGTTGCCTTGTTGAGCGGCTGCATGGAGAGCGGCAACTCCGTCGACCGCGACCTCGTTCACCTGTTCGTTTTCGAAAGGAGTACGTGTAATGCAAGAGGGAGATAAATTTGGGACGAGAAGTCGGGGTTTGAGTTTGGCTTTGAATGATGCCTCTACTGAACGGCTTTCCAGTTTGAATCGAAAAGGAAGCAAAACAAGACGGAAAAGAAAGGACTTCAGGAACAAAAACCCACGACCGGACCCAGAGCCACAGAAAGCCATCACCCAATCCTTCACCTCTGCGCCCATGGCAATCAGGGCGGCAGCCACCGAGCGCCCTCCGCGCCGAATCCCCCTGTGCCCGGGCACCGCCACCATCGGCCCGCTCTTGGCCAAATCGTCCTCGCTTCTTGCCACGCTGTCGACACTACTGTGGCCGTCGCTGCCGTCGCTGCTGCTGCTGCCGCTGTAACTGCCACTGCTGCGACTGCCGCTGCGACTGCTGTCATCACTGCCGCTGTGGCTGCGGCTACCGCGGGAGCTGCCCCGAGAACTCCCCTGCGAGAGGCGCGACCCTCGGCGGCTGCGGCGGCGGTGGCGTCCTCCACCGCAGTGGGTTCGTCGGTCATTTTCTGATTGGCGAAGCGCCGCGGCGGACCCGGGCGGCGGTGGTTCTGCCCCTGCGAGCGGCGGCAAGGACTCCTTTTTGTCGGGGATGTCCTCGAACTGGGCTGCGGCTACGAGCGCTGACGTGCCCACAACACTAGTATAGGACGCGAAGCGTTGACGGCGGCAAGAGAAATCAAGTCAAAATAGAATCGATTCTAGAGAGAAAACAAGAAACTTCAAAAACACGTTCTTCCTCCCAATCCCTCTTCTAAAAGTGCACCCTTCGTTCACCTGTGGCTGAAGTCCACGTCGGGCCGGTCGAAGCGCTCCCGCAAGTGGCGCGGCCGCAGCACCGTGAGCCTGCTCGCGTGGTGGGCCAAGCTCGGGTCGTACTTGCGGGGGTCCATCGGCACGCGAAACACCCCCGCGCGGGGGTCACGCGTCGAGGAGGACGACGACGAAGCACTCGACGACGACGCAGACGACGACGAGGCCGACGACGACGACGCCCCAGCGGAGACCCGAGAGCCTGCCTTGGAGCCTACTCTGGACCCCTCTTTGGAGCCTCGCGCGGACGCAGCGTCGTCCCCGGACCCACCCCCTGACTCGTCGTCGCTGTCGCTGTCGTCATCCTCCTCCTCAGAATCGGACGCAAATTGCCCGTAGCCCTTGTGCTTTTTCTTGTGGCGCACCAAAGGGCGAGGCGGGTGCCACGACCGGCTCTGCTTTTCGTCCCTTGCCATGGCCCGCTCCACGAGGCGATCGTTGGTGGAGTGGCGCAACACTTCCACCACCTAAGGGGGGGGTTCAAGGGATTCGTGGGACGCAAGGAGCAGTGTGTATGTGTACGTGAGGTGAATGTTTAGTCGAATGCGAAATAGAGGCGAATCGAAACTTAAGCGAACGACAACATGCGAAAATAAAAGGAAACCGATAGAGCCTACCGTGCCCTTGAGGCCTGTGAGCTCAGCGCCATTGATGCCCTGCAAATCGGGTGGCTGAAGAGCAAAGCGCATGTTCGGAGGCGGCGGCAGCGGAGGCGGCGCCGTAGGAGGCCATTCATTCGCGCCGTCTACACACAGCAAACACTTAGCAACTAAGTCCCGGGCAGCGGCTTCAGGGTTTGACTGGCTCCTTGCGGCTTTCCACACCCCGCCACACAAGCGCTTCAATTTCTTGTCGCGCGCCACGCTGGTGTGCTCGAAATCACCGCTCAGCACGGCCGTGAGAGAGGGCGCTAGGCTGAAGGCTTCGCTAGCGGACGAATGCTGAAGGGCAGTCGGCGACGCTTGGCCTCGAGCGTATTCTTGCTCGGCGTACGTTTGAAACAGGTCGGCCATCAGCGTGCGAAGCGCCTGAAACTTGGCACGGGCTGCATCTCGGCTGCCGCAGTTGCGACGCGCCGCGCGCGCTAGCCGCTGAGCTGCAGTGCGCCGCTCGCGCTCTTCGGTTGCCCTAGGGTTTAACAAAGGTAAATGCACATGGACAAGCACGCGCTTTAGTGCATAGCAGAAGGTATACCTAATACTCACCAGGTAAGACGATCTGCTGCTGGGACGCTCATAGCTCCTACAAACTCACGAGTGGCTCTAGCTTGATTCGGTAAAATTTCGGCTGGACCATGAGCAGTCAAGCTATATAACCATAGCTACGAGGCTACAGTACTGTGGTGCTACCGATGCCATAAGCCGCGCAATGAAGCCATCTTCTTATAATAATAACGCTGCGGTTGGTTCTAAAGTTCCAAACTGTACTATGTACTACTGTAGTCAGTCTATGTATAGTACTGTAGTACTGTAGTACTGTTACAGCTGGATTATTTCACGACAATTACTACGCCACGGCGCGGCTCAGCCGTGAAGACTGTGATTTGATTAACCCTCAAGCCCGAACTCCAGTAGCCTCAAAGCCCACCTGATTCTTCGATCAGTCACTTCCTCGACTCATTTGATTAATTTAATTGGTGGCCTGGAGCCTACAGGCGTCGCTCATAGCATCCAGCTACCAGATTTAGCTTGGACTGTCTTCGATTTGTCTCTGCATTCGGCATAAAAAGCAATCAGGACTACAGCAGTACCAGCTACTGCGTTCTCAAAGTTCGGCTAGACAAAAGTAGTTTCTATGAGCGACTTCACTGCTTTTCAAGGGCGCCTCTCTTCGTGGCAAGAAAGGTTGGCGTTGCTAGGCTCTTATATCATGAATACGATGTACTCGGGATACTGATGTAGAACCATATGGAATGTGCACTTATTTTTAATGCTCAGGGTTGCAGCATCATTAAATCAGCCAAACGAAGTATCTCCAAAAGAAGCTCGTAGCGACGCGAAATTGTGCAACGACCTGCAGGTTCGATAGACGAACCGCTCAAATGCGTTCACTTCTTTTGTATTCATTGAGACCCACACCACCAAGCTAATTCTCTACGTAACCTGCAGAGACTTCGCGGAGAAATTGACGCCCACTTAGCCCGTGGCAGCGTGCCAGACTCCGCAATGCTGGCTACTCCGCGCCGGGAGAAGCGTGAAGATTCCGCGACCTTGAGCCCGCAAGAGCTCCAAAGTGGGATCGCGGACGCCACGGGTGCTGCGTTAGGCAGCTTGCGGGCAGCACTAGGGAGCATGGAGCCCTCCAACGGAGGAGGGCAACAAGGGGACAACAATGCCGCTGCTGCCGATGAGCCCCACGATCGCCATTCGGATGACAACGGCGACGATGAGCCGCCTAGTGCCTCGGCTGTTGAAACTCTTTGATTGTACATGCCAGCGTTTCAGCGTTACTTTTGCTTTCTGATTCCTCCGCCACTATACCAAGAAAAGTCGCTGCGTCTTTCACCTTTTGCGTTTGTCATTTGCGTTGCTTGGCTCCATGAAGGAAGCTTCAGGCGCATGTTTAAACAACGCCTCTGCCGTACTTGTGGTTTCGAAAGTACAGTATATCTCGCGTCGATTCGTTTTCAGGTTTTTACATTTTTAACACAAATTTTAAATTTGAACGTTCCAAATGCCAGTGCTAAATGGGAAACGATGGGAACTAAATAGCGGATGTTGAGTGCCTAACCGGGGAATGGGTATATGAGGCTATTGTACAAATTCTAAATTTGAACGTTTTAAATGCCAGTGCTAAATGGGAAATGATGGGAACTTAATAGCGGATTTTTAGTGCCTAACCAGGGCACAGGTATATAAGGCCATTGTTATATCAATTTCTATCACCTCCGTCTGATTTTTAATTTTATGGCAATAAGTACTTAAAATAGTGAGGTTATAGGTTATTCTTGTTGAATTGAATTAGAGCTAACAACACAGGCAACGGGCAACACACAACAGGCAAAGAACCATGCGCTGCCTTTCGTAGTTACCGGCAAAGCCCAGTTTTTCTTGTGTGTGGCGTGTCGTACCTTCTTGTGGCAGATCGAAACATCTTTTTGTTTTCGTGTTTCTTCTCTCTTTCCTTTATTTTTGTACAAACGAAGGTTATCTCTTGGATCTTGTTACGTGGGGGGCAGCTTCCAAATGAAGGCGTCTCTCTTAGGGCATCGCGCAGGTGGTGGTGGTTGTCAGGCACACCTCGGGGACGGCAAAGACCGAAGACTCAATGTTTGCCGGCTGCGCCCACGTCGTCATGTTGTAGGAGTGGTACAGGAACGCGCCTTTCCCAGCGGGGGTGTTGGCGTCGGTGCCGCCTTCTCCCTGTTGCACGGGCAAACCCTCTGGAGTGGTCACGTACCAGAAGTAGTCCACGGCCTCGGTGGACGCGAGCTGCATCAAGTAATGGAGCCCTTCCCCGCTGTAGAAAGGGGTGGTAATGTTGATAGTACCTATTCAACCACAGGGCGCAAGTTTGTTTAGGAACACAGAATGGCAACACTAGGCGTGAGCAAAATTAGAGGTTCGATGTATCACAAACGTACAACAAATACCTCATTATCCGAGGCGTCTCAGGGTAAAACAAAAACAAACGACGCTGAACGCAAGGTCGATCAACCACAAAAATACATAAATAGGCCACCCAACCAGTGAGGGTCATGTCGTCCATGAAGTTGCTCGGCGGCGGCGTCAAATCCTCGGGACTGCCCGTGGCCACGCAGCAAAAGCTTTCGTCTTCGGTGTACAAATACGCTTTTGCGGAGCCCAGCACGCCCGTCATCAAGTTGTAGCACGGGGTGGACACTGCAGATGACCCCCCATCGTCGTCGTTGGGGGGTGGCGGAGGTGCGGCGTCGTCGTCCCCAGGGGGTGGCGGAGGTGGGGTTTGTAAGAGGTGCCGACTGCCCCGCAACGAAGACGATGACGATGCTGCATTCCTCCCCTGTTTGGTACTTACGGAGAGCGCTGCAGCTGCCTGCATGCCTTCCACCCTAGTAGCACCGCTGCTGCTGCTGATGTCGTAGCCAGCTTCGGACATGTAGCACGTGGAGTGGTAAAACTTCTCTGCCGCCTGCGCTTCGGACCACCACACTTCAATGGCTGCTGGCCCCCCACCGTCGCCGTCACCCCCTAACCAAAAAGGGTAAGCTCCGTAGCCTGCGCCCGTGTAGTGGACCTGCAGTTGAAGAAGAAAGGAACAGTTGTCAAAGTAGCAAAACCGAAGGATGTGGGGGGAGGTCGAATCTCATAAGCGAGGCACACCGCTTAACTTTCACATCTTGCCCCCGCAACCATGAAACACCGTATCTTCTATTGTCTTGCATGCATTTGTAATCTAGTCTCACCTCGGCCGGCCAATGTGGCAGCACGTGGTCGCTGCCGTTGTAGGAAGCAACCGTGACCCCGTGGCCTGATTGGCAGGTGTACGACGACTCGTACACTGCCTGGTGCTCCAATGGCGCTGCAGCGTGCTTGGAAGGCGCGTAGACCGGCATCTGAGGCAGCACTAAACCTTGTTCATGAACCAGCGCTTGCTTCGCTGACGCAGGCGTGTGGTGCGCGAAGAGCATGAGCACCTGTGAAGCATGCGCACGCGAGAGCAGAGAGGAAGCATTTTAAAAACACGGAAACGGAGTACCACAGAGGAAGGATTCGATGCCGTGAGGTCTCCTTTATTTTCCATCAAATGAGTGCGATGACGTAGTACAGTTACATAAATAATAATCGGTCTATATGACATGCATGGCCATGACGGCTGCGTTGTTTTCCAGAGAGCTCTCAGACGTGTACCTCCGCGCATTTGCCGTCGCGCAGGGCAGCATCTCCTGCCGCGCGAGCCTCTAAGTCATCCACTGCTCCTAGGATAGTGGATTCCGCAAGCCAGCTAGCTTCATAGCCTGCCAAATCCGTGAACCGCTTCGCTCGGGCATCGCCACTAGGCAGCGTGCTGGCGAGATCGGGCGAAAAGTGGCAATGCATATCACGCATAATTTGATTTAGTTCAGCAACTGAGAAGTCGTCACAGAAACGTTGAGACACGCCTAACGTTTTCACTGCTGCATTGATCTTGGCTGCGATCTGTCGTGACGGCACAACGTATAAAGTAACTGATATCATTTTTATATTAAACATCAATACTGAAGATTACTTTTATAAAAAAAACAGCCGATAGATGTAAAGATATCAACTAAGCAATTGCAATGCAAAACTTGGGTAGTGAGGTATTTATCTTACCACCAAAGAAACATAGCAAGAAGCTCCACGTGATGCAAAATTCGACCAATATCAAGCGGCAATAAATATACAGCTTGTTGCAATCACGCCCCCAAAAAACTGAAAGACCCTCTTTACCCGCCACACCCCAACCCTCTCATTTAGGGGTCCATTCAAACACCTCTTCAGAAGATTCGCCCCCCATTCGCGACTTTTTCTGTATGGAGCGTTGCGCGCGTGCAACGTCTTTGAAGGTTGGAGAAAAGATACCGCATTCAGGGGACGCCATGGTTGCCATGGTTCCATATCCAAAGGCTGTTCAAATATGTTGACATATACCAGCGACGGGGCATAAGATTCAAATTACATGTAAGCAATTTAGATCAAGATATGAAATTGAATGCGTTGTTCGTGGAATTCAGAGTGGGTGAAACACACCGAGGGCAAGAACAAAAAGTCTGTCCATTTTTATGCCGGAACAAACGGAACGTTGCAATGAATGCGATGCCCTAAGTATCTTGACCCACCTGAGGAGGAAATACCGGTACGTACTTTTCATCGCCGGAAGGAGAACTTTTATGTTTTGGAGCCGTTTTCAACAACGGCAACGGAGAACAGAGAAACTTTACAATAGCGCAGCTGAGGGCGTGGGGATCACCGACCGGTCATTACAGGATTACGCCAAGTCAAACAATGAAGTATTGTATTGGCAGCGCAATTTATTCAGACGCAAAAAGCAGGAGCTGTAGCAGCTTCATGAAAAGCCTATAATCTAGTTGGAGAAAAAAAATGTGGCTGGGTGAGATTATCCCACAACCCCTATCACAACATCACAAACGCATTGCATAAATTGTAAATTCGCGAGACTGCGTTAATATTTGGCGCTAGAAAAAAAGGATGTCGCTAGAATCTCAGGAGGCAGCGCCTTCGCCTCGAGCGTTGCAAGAGCGGTCGATGTCGCCAGCATCGACTCCAGCGCCGCCCTCTAAGTCAGTTACAATTGAGGTTGAGCTGGCCAGACTCAACCAAGAGGTACTCAACTTCAAAGGTTGCAGAGTAGATAAGCGCAACGATGCTGTGCTCTTGAGAGAGCTCAAGGCTAAAGTGAAGAAGAACAAAGCGATGCTAGAGACCCTCGCGGTAAGTGCTCCCATTCTAATTTGTCTACTTTCTCAAGCTTGCCTCTTTCGCATACATGCGAGCAGAATACTCAACCCCCCCCGCTTATCGCTTCGATTCATGTGTTCGCTGATACCCTGCTTTTCTTTAATTTGTCGCCTCAATATGGGCGCCATCTATTTCCATCGTCTCGTTTAGGTTCAAGAAGGAGATGGTTGCGCAGCGTGCTTCCCGGCCGGCGGACCGATGGCAAGCATAGGAGGCGCGTTGCGGCAGCAGTGCTTGCAAACTTGCAGGCACCCGTATTTCGACCAGTTTATTATGGTGTGCATTCTCGTCAATTGCGTGTTTCTGGCCGTTGCTGGCCCAGGCGATGACGCGCAATCACCTGTGGAGGAAGCGTCGAGCATCGTTTTCCTCTACATCTTCACCGTGGAGTGCGCCTGCAAGCTGCTTGCGTAAGTTTGCCTCACCCTTTGCACCAGTTGAAAAATAATACTTGTGTGATGCTGTTGTGCATGAATAATTTTGACATCATTTTTGAAGTCGAATGCACCGATCTAATCATTGGTGGTATCTCATTTGTTGTATTTGTCTTGCTGTAATGTCATGTATTTCTACTTGTTTTCTTTTTAAACTATCTCCCTCCTTTGAATTGCAGGCTCGGGCATCTCTATTTCGAGGATTATTGGAACTGGCTAGACCTAGTGGTGGTCCTTGAAGGATGGGTATCCTCTTTGGTCGCTGGCGGCAGCGCTTTATCTGGCCTTAAAACCTTGCGCATTCTGCGCCCTCTTCGCGTCGCCAACCGCCTTCCTGCGCTCAAAAAGATCATCACGGCGATGCTCTCATCGTTACCCGCCATCTTCGACACATTCGTCGTTTTTTTCTTCTTTTTATTGATTTTTGCCATGCTTTGCGTGATGTTGTGGCAAGGCACCTTTCATTATCGATGCCGAGACGATGTTACTGGCGAATGGGTCGACACAGATACATTATGCTTTCCTCCGCAAGAGCCTTCTGGGTTCTGCGCAACCCTGCAATTTTTGGACCAGCCTTACACCTGTGAAGAAGGCGAAACCTGTCAAGCTTGGACGTCTACTCCAGAAGGTGGTTCGCTGAACTTTGACAACTTAGGGTGGTCGTTCTTGACCCTATTCACTGTATCGACCATGGAAAATTGGGCGAACGTGCTTTACTACACCCAGAACGTGATGGCGGAGGGCACTTTCTTCGTGTTTCTAGTCATCATCTTGGTGGGTAATTTCACGATTGTAAATCTTATGATTGCCGCAATTTTGGTGCAGCTCGACGGAGCTACCCAATCCGAGACAGCAGAGAAGCTTGCCAAAATCAATGAAAAGCACGAAGACCGCAAGAGAAAGAAAACCGGGTCATTGCTGACGGAATCCGAATGGTCTAAAGTAGCGCTTGTTCCGATGGCCTCTGAAGCTGCAAACTCTAGGCCCACTAGTCCTGCGGCTTCGACACAACCCCCAAACGAGGTCGTGCCCCCCGGCGGCAGCACAGATACGCAACAGCGCATGATGGGCGATTGTTTGAGAGTCACGCTCTCCAGCATCGATTATGTTACTCGTACATGCGTTGTCCCGTATTCGTACGACGGTTTGAGCCGTGCTGGAGGCTCATGGGGTGCAAGGCTTCGTTCTGAAGTGATTGCAGACGAGTGCATGTTCAGCAACTTCATTCAAGCGTGCATTGTTTTCAACCTTGTAGTCCTGGCCATGGATGCACACAATATCGATGCTGGAACCAACTATTTCCTGGAAACCGCCAACCTCGTGCTCACTTACATTTTTTTCGCCGAAATGGTGGCCAAGTTGGCTGTTGGCGGTATTTTGGATTACGTGGGAAGCCGGTGGAACTTATTTGATGCCTTCATCGTATTTGGGAGCATACTTGAACTCTCTCTCGAGTCGGGCGCAGGTGGATCCAGCTTGTATGCCCTACGTTTAGTACGAATGCTTCGCTTGACCCGCGTTGCGAGGTTGGCCCGCCTCGCGCACAAATGGAAAAGCTTACAAACTGTGATCAAGCTCATTATCAAATCCAGCTCAGGCATGGGGCCAGTGCTGTTGCTGCTCGTGCTCTTCATGTTTATCTTTTCCATTTTGTCGATGCAGATATTTGGTTCCTTTGAATTTGATGACGATTTTGTCCGCTTCGACAACTTCTATGTAGCATTTGTGCAGTGTTTCTTTGTCATTCTTGGCGAGGCCTGGGTTGATATCTTGTACATCACAATCGAAGGCTCTGGCTCAGTGTTGTCTTCGCTTTACTTCGTGGCTATTATCGTCGTTGGTTCCTTTCTTCTGATCAATTTGATTTTAGCGGTGGTGCTAGGTGACTCAATGCCCAATAAAGTCCAGCAAGAAGTGGGCCTGAAGCAAATGGTCTATATCTTTGATACTGCCGATTTGCGCCATGCTCTTGGTCTATGGGGATGGCAAGTGGAGGTTGGTAAGCGTGTTGCTGAGCGGGAGCTGGCATTGAACGCCTGGCAGCGTTTGGGAATAAAACTAGGTGGCATAAATGCTGCCCTCTCGCTTGGCCATTGCGTGGGCGTCTCGACCGAACACTTGTTTGCTATCCGTGCTCACCTAGATGCTGGAACTGTTGCTCGCGTCAAGCTTGCGGCTCATGCAGAACGGACCAATGTAGGAGACCCCGTGGAAAAGAAAATCCAACTCAGTATTGGCGGAGCTCCATCGGAATCTGTAGATGATGGCGCCATGGAAGTTGAAGCTTATTCTGCCTCCAGTACCTTCGAAAGGAAGTTGTCATCATCTATTTGCAGCAGTCGTTTCGGCGAAGGGATGCCAGACTGCAGCGGCCTAGACGAGGTGACAGGACTGCCCATTGAGTACGATCGGAAGTCGTGGACTGAACTTCACGCCACGGCTAAAGTTGTGGAGAGTTTCGCAACTGCTCTTGGCCTTGGAGTTACCCTCACACAGGAGTTGCAATGGAGAAGGAATAAAGACACTGCGCTTCCTAATGAGACATCCGTAGATGTCTCGTTGGCTTCAGGGCCCCAGGATCCTATTAATATTGCAGATGGTGCCACTTTGACCCGGTGGAAGGAGCATGCGAAGTTTGGCGAGCATCGAGACGCAGTCTTGGACTTGGTGAGTGGCAAGCACAACGACCGCTTTTCTTTAACTCTTGGTGGTCGACTGGTGTTACCGCTGGAAGTGCAAGATCAGCTCCTTTTTTCGGACGGCGAAATTGAAGCTGTGCGCGCACGCTTCGGAGCTGCGTGTGTGGTCGAGAGAGAACGCATTGCTAAGCAAGCCAGCAAGCTGGCGCGAAGTTTTCGTTCGCGGTCGTCGCCTGAAAGGCGTGCGTCACTTGGGCCTGGTGCAGATGTGGCGGCTTCAAATCCTGGAGGCGAGGACGTTTTGCGAATGGTGGGCTTTAAAGAACTTGTCCAACAGCTGACCAAGGTGACAGTCAATGGCAGTGATCTGCAACGGCCGAGCAACGCAGATATCAACATCGCGTTCAATCTCGCGGATGTGGTAAAGAAACTTGAATCATCATATAAGGAAATCAGAGCCATACTCAATTTATTAAAGTCTTTACTAGAATATGTTTTTTTCTGCCCAAAAGAGTTGTCTTCCTCCAGATCATTCCCCTCTGTTTTCTCGTTTATTTTCCTTATTACGTTCTTTTTGTATTATTTGTGGACACAGGATAAAAGTGGCTCAATTGATGAGATCGAATTTCTGAAGATCTTCCAAATGGTTAAAGAAGGCCGCGTGACGGGATTGGCTGGCGGTAACATGTTCCATCGACCTTCCTCTGACGTTGAAGAGCAGCGTGCGGCTTTTATCAACATGATGGGTGGCGAGTCGTATCGTTCGTCTCCAAGGTCACTGTCTGATGGGAGTGAGAGCAAAGGCACCGGCAGTATCGTGGACGGTGATGTTGAAGCAGCAGAGCACAACGATCCTGGTGTCATAAGGAAGAGCGGCGATAGCCATAGCAGTAGCCAACCAAATTCTTTCGACTTGAGTTCATTCATTGACGTCAACAAGAACAAGCATCACGCTGCACGCAATAGACGCCCAAGCATCAGACATCGCATTCAAGCGAAGCTTGCTTTCACCAAGCAGAAAGTTCGCCTTGATTTGCGATCCAACAAGGTTGCCCCTGAACGTGGTCTGCACAGGCGAAGCTACAGTGGAAAGTTCGAATTGACAGCCAGCGGCGAAATTGTGTCGGTGCAAGCGAAGCTTTCAAGATGGAGGCGATACCGGCGCTGGGCTTCAGCCTTCAAAATTCAGAAATGGTTTCACGATCTCGTGCTACTATGCATTGCGGTCTCCTGTATTATCATGGTCGCCTCGTCCGAGGACGAAGATTACACAAGTTGGTTGTTTTTGGTGGACACCGCCTGTGGACTTGTGTTTATGGTGGAACTCGTAGTCAATGTCGGCGCTTCGAAGACGCGGCCTTACCCACCTCGCTGGCCGCACGGCCGCGATGGCTTCGCTGCCTTCTGGGAGGACCCGTGGAACCGGTTAGATCTTGCTATTGTTGTCAGCCAGTGCTTGGCTCCCGTTTTCCGCGAAACCAGCATAACTCTGGGCTTAGCTGCCTGCACCGTTGTCAAATCATGCCGGCCTTTGCGCATCATCAACCGCATCAAAGACTTGAAATCTACCGTGGTGTTGCTTTACTCCTCAATGATGCGGTTGGGAACCATGGTGGTCTTTTTATCTTTCGCGATGACGGCGTATGCAGTAATCGGCATGCAGCTGTTCAAAGGGCTCTACTTTTACTGCGAGGACCCTTCAGAGTTGGAGACCAACAAATCGTACATGGCTAACGTTGGGCCGTTCCCGCACGGCACTAGCCGTTACGGTACACTGAGCAGCGATGGGGTTACGTATTCAGCTCGGCCCTGCACTGGCGCATATGTTAACGCGGCAGGTCTCAGCGTGGTAGCGCAAGGCGTGTGGCGAAACCCCGACTATCATTTTGACGACTTTCCCAACGCCTTTTTGTCCGTCTTTGTGATGAGCACCGAAAATTGGGCGGAGCTCGTGTGGCAAGGTTTAAGTGCCCAGGAAGTAGACATCAGTGGAGTGCCTTATGGGAATACAAACCCGATCGCAATATTTTTCTTTGCTTTCGGGATTTCGTTCTTTTCGCTTTACATGTTCAATTTGTTCATTGGCGTGGTGTTTGACCAGTACATTGAAATGAGCGCGATTGCCAAGATTCAATCCGACGGCAAGCTGGTGCGCAAGGAAGACCGCGAGTGGGAAACGTACCGAGAGCGGCTGAGCGAAGTCAAACCTTACGCGGCTGCCTTTCAACCCACGTCGAAATGGCGTCGCCAGTGCGGCCGCTTGGCAGTTCACCCTAAGTTTACCAACGCGATTTTGTGCGTCATTGCGCTCAATGCAGCTGCCCTCGCCGTGACACACCGCGGGCAGTCAGCAGACCTCACGGCGATTACTGAGGCAAGCAACGTGGCCTTTGCTGCCGTGTTTGCCCTGGAAGTATTTGTCAAGATAAGCGGTTTTGGTGCGCAGCGGTATTTTGAAGACTCCGTCAACATCTTTGATTTCACCGTCACGGCTGTCAGCCTTCTGGACTCAGTCCTGTACCTTTTGAGCATTTGCCTCAGTTTTGACTCTGCGGCCCTGCGTTTTGTGCGGAGCATGCGCGTGTTTCGGCTCATGCGCCTCGTCAATTTGGCGCCGGGCTGTCGCAACGTCATGCTCGCACTTCATTACGCTCTGCCGCGGCTCGTCAACGTTGCCCAATTATTGCTCATTACGGTGTTTTTCTTTGCCAATTTCGGGTGGGTGTGCTTCCGGTCTTTTGGCGAGCACGGCAGCCGCTATGCTAACTTCTCGACCGTGTTTTCGTCCATGCAATTGCTCTTCGTGCTGATGACGGGAGATAATTACACCGACACCTTGGGCGAGCTCATGGCAGCAGAGCCGCAGTACAAAATTGGAACCGTGCTTTTCTTCTTGGTTTACATGGTAGTGCAGTACTTCGTGGTGGTGAACTTGTTTGTGATGGTAGTCTGCGAAGCATTCGAAGTGCTCTCCGAAGAAAACAGAACTACTGTGGAGCATTTCTTGCCCGAATTTTGCAAGGCCTGGTGAGATTATTGTGCATTCTCAACCATAATATATATTTGTCATTAGTCGCGCGTTAGCTTACTCGTACTGCACTCTAGTGTGACTTACTAGCTTCAGTAGGCCATTTCATGCGTGTTTGTACTGAACCGCTGCTGACCTGTCCACATGGTTTACAGCCTGGTCGTTTTTTTTAATTTTTTGTTAAATCCATGTGTACGTGACATCTTTTCAACTTCTCTATTTCATGGCATGCCTTTGGGTGACTGTGCTCGTGTGCAGGGCGAAATTGGACCCAAAAGGCGTTGGCCGGATTCCTCTCGACAAAGTAGAAGCGTTGATCCGGAGCTTACCCGCGCCCTTTGGTGTCCCTTACGCCGAGCGGGGGTCGAGGTCAAGCCAAGAAAGTTACAGCCAAGCGCGCTCCTTTCGGAGGCTGCGGGCCAAAGCGCATTATCTGCGCCAGCAGCCGCGCTTTTCCGGTGCCTTTCCGGAAGTGCTCAACGGCATTGTCGCGCTTTGGCTCCTGGAAGTGGACAAAATCAGGATGCCGGGCGCAGGAGAGCAAGTGGAGCTCCTTGAAGCCTCCATTTTGATTACCATTCGTGCCCGAGCGTGGTGCGAGCGCCGCAGAAAGCGTCTTGCGGCGGAGGCAGCTGCTCAGGCCGTTGCTGAAGCAGGCAGCGGAGCTGTCTTGCTTGGGGCAGCGACCGACCCGTCGAAAGCGGATTCGCCGAAATCGGCGGCCCATTTGTTAGTCGCCAAGGGTAAAACGCCGTCGTCGAGGCTGGGCATACCTAGTAGGTTCACGAGCACCAAGGTGGCGCCGTCGCCGCTGAGCGGTACGTCAGCTGCGATGAACAGCACTGGCTCTGGCAGCAGCAGCCTTCTCGGCGGCGACAACAGCAACGCCAGTATGGATAACAGCAGTAGCAGTGCTGAAGCAGCATCGGGCGCTGCGAAGGCCAAAGGCAGCAAAAGCCGCGAAAAACTGCCGCCCGGGTGGTCGAAGTCGTACACGTCGGTTTACGACACCAAGTTTTACTACCACGCCCCCTCGAAGACTTCGAGTTGGGAACCACCGGCCAAGACGCCAGCGAAAGCAGCAGCCGCCGCATCCTTAGAAGCCGCTGACGAGACCAAGAACGAAGAATCTTCGCTCTAGTCGCCTATTTGTTCTCTGTGTCGATTCTTATTTCCCGTGAACTGCTTGCCATCAATACGCTGCTTTCTGCTGTTTGTTGGTGTTTCTTTGCAATTGGGGAGCATAATCGAATTCAATCCCATATAATCCACAATCCAAAATGCTTCTTTGGTTTCTTTGTTATTGTTATTTGTTAACGGCTGTCCGGACTTCCGAACTGCAATAGCTAATTAATACTGCAAACTCTGCACTACCGCCACACCAGAAACTGGTACTTTCCGAATATTGAAATAGAAACAGTGAAGTAGAAGGCCGCGCTATGCACTTTCTACTTTCATTTGGAATTTATGTATCTCGCATCTCAAAATTATTAATATCAATTTCTCTTCGTCCGTTCCGTTGAAACTCGCAATCGAGATAAACTGATATAATCGGGGAGGTAAATTGGTATAATACTCTCAACCAACAACGGAAAACCGAACTGCCAATGGAGCTAAATCAATGACTCTTCATCTATATCACCACTAGCTCTCCTTTTATTGCCGAGCGTCGTCGTCGATGGCCACGGCCCTCACTGGGGACGCGCACGCTTCCGCGTCAAAGTCCGACGCGTCCTCGATGGCTTCCGCCGGCGCGCCGGCGTCTTGGATGGAAGTCTTGAGGGAGCCCAGGGTGGAGCAGCAGCCGGGCTTGCACTTGTACCCGAAGCAGCAGGTGCAGCCGAGGATGGCCAGCACGCAGGGCACTTCGGACTCGATGCCGCCCGGTGGGAACGCGCACCGCATGTCAATGCAGCAGAATTGGAACTGCCCCCCACCGCAAGAGTCCGGTGAAATGAGGATGCAGTTCGTCTCGTTCATCACGCAGCATGTCTTGGGGTTTTTCTTCAGCGCAGGGTTGATTTCGCCGCAGCAGGTGCAAGCAGGCTTGCAGATCAAGCCCTCGCACGACAAGCAAAAGACTTGGTACTTGGTACGGCAGCCGCTGTTAAACGAAACAGAAAATATAAAAAAACAGAGATGGAGTGAGTTTGTAAGAAACAATGCATGAATGCTCAATTGCACGTCACCGTACTCTGAAGTGGTGCGAGCGTATGATGTTACACCAGGTACAACTTTCAACGTGAGAAATAGCGCTTGACGCACCAGCATTCAGGCCAGTCAGTGTAGCACGAGTAAATGCAGCAGCATAAGCCTAAGCATGGGACGAGGTCGTCGGCGGAGCCCATGGACTTGGAAGGTTCATCTTCATCAGACTATGATACGATGACGATGCCACCCCGTTAAATATCATGGAAAAGAGTTACATTAGCAGAGGGCGTGGGACATTAGATGACTGGTAAAAATGAGGGGATTTATCAAAATGAAGCACACCAAATAAATGTATGATTTTCAAACGAAGGCGACGGCACGCTCGCGCACCATGATTTTCTTAGGATGGCCTTTGAGTGCCGTTGGTGGTGTTAACGCTCAAACACAAGATGAGAGAAGAGAGAGCAACCCACGAACAGGACGAACCGGCCACCGACCAGCGACCAGCCGACCAGACCGACCAGCCAGACCAAACGCGCAAAGGGGTCTCGTAAACGTACGAGCACAATAATGTATCGTAAAAAATACGACAAGCAAACGATTGTAACGCCAGCTACGCTACAAAACACTACGATGAAAGGAGCGGTGATTTACTGCAGCTGATTTGAGCGTTGACTACGCACGGTAGGTAAATTACTACTATTAGTGGCACGAGCTACAATTGAAGCTCTAACCTCAATACCTTGAGACTTTTTCGAGTAAAAAAAGCTCAAGGATGTCGGAAGAAGTTCCTAACGAGGAGGCAGCCCCTCAAGAGGAAGCTGCAGCACCTACTGAAGATGAGGCCATCAACGCAGGGCCAGTGGAAGAAGACCAAGAAGGCGTGGGAAACGAGGCAGCATCGTCTCCAGAAGTCCTTGAAGCTAATGCAGACGAAGCTGCAGCAGTTGAAGCGCCTGCAGTAAGCGAAGAATCAGCTGCAGTTGAGGAAACTCAACAAGCCGTTGCTGAACCGGAAGCAGAGCAGCCGGCAACTGAGGAGCCTGTAATTGAAGGGGGCGAGGGCGGCGAGGTGGCAGTGGAAGAGGGTGCCAAGGATGGCGAAGAAGAGGAAGGCGAATACACGGGGGAGCCTGTCAAAGCTGACGGGGAAGTACCTGAGACAGAAAAAAATGACGAGAGCGACGACGATGACGACAAAAGCGACAAAAGCGATGAGGACGACGATGATGACGACGATGACGAGCCACCAAAAGGGGCCAAAGCACCACCCACTAAAGACGAGCAGCGGAAGTTCTTGCTTAACAAACTCCTCAAGAAATGTGGCAAGGTTCGAATTCAACCGATGCAGTCTCTAAATTACGCAAGCATACGCGTGCTCTACCGTGCTCTCAAACCTTACCCTTGCAGTATCCAACTTCCATTATTATGAACACTTGTCAAGTTTCCCGCTCCTCATTCCACCCAGTGTCCTGCATCCCCACCCTATTTTCTGTCTCCTTGTTTGATCTACTCTTTTCTCTTTTACCCTCCTTCGCAGGCTGCCAAGCAGTTAGGCCTGGAAGCCAAAAAGCTGAACTGGGCCTCGGCAACCAGCGATGACGCGTGGGACGGGGTGAGCGCGCGCATAGCTGTCTTGCAACCATGAAGATAATGTGCTTTCAAGCCCTTGCTTTTTTGGTGTTTCGAATTCCCTTCAGCACTAAAGTTCACTCAAAGTTCCTCTCTTTTTCTCTAGAGCCTCATCTGTTGGTACTCCCGTTTTGCTTTTGTGCAATTGTGTGTGTGTGTACCGTTCGACCCTACTTTTAGGTGACTTTTAACGCTGAAGGCTTAATTTCGTCTCTGGTCTTGCCGGACTGCAAAATTGCTATGAAAGTCGACAAAGACTTGAAGCCGCTTTTTGGCCCTGCGCTCGAGGTGTGTGTTTGTGTCTTGGAATGCGTGGGTGACAGGAAGGGGAGCTTCTTTTGGTCGTAATTTGCGAGATGGAATGTTGCGTTGGGTGTTTGGAGAGAGAAATTTGGGAAAGTCCAGTGATGGGCGCGCAATGAAATGAGTGCGATTGTGGATCGTTGTTTACGCAGGTACTGGACTTATCCAACAATTTGTTGAAAGGAGACTTCACCAAGTGCGTCAACGAGATGGAGCTGCCCAAGCTGCGGGTCCTCAAACTCACGGGCAACCGCAAGCTGAAAGGAGACCCGTGCGCAGCCTGCGTCAAGAGCACGGGCTTGGAAGAGTTTGAAGTGAACTTGACGGGGTGCACGGGCCAGCTGAGCAACTTGGAAGGCTGCTTGGGCCTACGGGTGAGTTCTGTGTGTGTGTGTGGAAGGAGAGACGCGAACACTTGATCAGCACCATTTGAAGAAATTACAACTTCACTGAGTAGCTTCGGGAAGAAACCCACGTGGAGGAAATAGTTTTTCCAAGGATAAGGATGGTGCGCGAGCGCCGTGTTGAGGATCAAGACTGTTCTGTGTATGACATTTGTCGTTTTTGAATTGTTGTCGCAGGTGGTGAACATTGGCAACACTGAAGTGGGCGGCAATGTCCACTCCCTCAAGGCAATGGCGGGCCTCACCCACGTGCTCTGCGACTACAGCCAAGTGAGAGCAAATTCCGCATGCACGCACACTGCTGTTACATGTCTTCTGTTTCCAGCGTCTTCTGATGTGCCCCCGCTTCATCACTGCCATAATATAGTATTCTATAAAAACAACATAGATGCTCAGGCGTTGACTTTCTGTCGTCCCTCCTGCTGTCTACTTCCCCACCACCACCTCCTCTGCCTCTGCGTTGCCCCAAATAGGTTACGGGCGACGTTGAATTTGCGGAAAACCTTTCCGAGCTTTGCAGCCTGTACCTCAACGGCAAAACCATCACGGGCGACTTGACGGTGTTCGGCAACAAGTGCCCGAATGTAAGTGGAGAAGCATGTGCAGTTCATGCGTCGCTATACCACCCGTTTTCATGGCCTTTTTGGTTTCAAGTCTAATTCTCGAGTAAATATTAAAACCTATTGTTATTTCACTCATAACAGCTCACGGAATTGTGGCTCACCAAGACCAACGTGCTCGGGGATTTGAGCTTCGCGCAAAATTGCCCGAATTTAGTACTGCTCGACCTGTACGGGACGCAGGTAATGACCCTGATGTGTGCAGAAGGCCATAAAGAGGCTTACTAATGTCTTAGTTGTTTTGTTCTTTCGAGCACACGCGATCGTAGCAACTTTGAATCCGCTTCACCCACGCACCTCAATCTTTCCACCCCAATTGTCATGCCCTCGCACAACACTTCTCTCTTGTCTTGACGTGTTGGCTGTCCTCTCTTCCCGTGCTTTTGGCGCAAATCTCCCACTCTCACGCATTGTGTGGCTGCGCCCTCAGGTGGGCGGCGACATTGAGTCCTTGAGCGCTTGCACCCAGCTCGGCGCCCTCTACCTGAACTACTGCTTCGTGGTGGGCGACATCAAGTGCCTGGCCAACTGCCCAAACCTGGCTCAGGTGATTCATTGACAAGAGCTAATGTCTCAGTTGTGTTTGCTTATGCTTATTTTTTTCATTACTTCATGGATTTAATATCACCAAGCCTTTACTTTTGCGCTCGTTTCATTCCCATTTCCTTCTCCTGTGACAGATTTTGCTTGATTACACGTACATCACGGGTGACATCGAGGTGTTCAAGGGCAACGAAATCGTCTATGAAATCGGGCTGGCCTACACGCAAAGTGTCGGCAACTTGGAAGCTTTCCACGAGTGCTCCAACTTGAGGTTTGCTGCTATTTTTTATTAAGATTCCATTTCATTTCATTTGTGTGTTTATTCTCGATTGTGGTGTAGGTGAACGAGTTGCATGCATGCTTTACGAAAGGCACTTTGAAAGCGATCTAACTGCTTCATTACTTTTGACCAAAAGGTTCCTCAACTTGTACGGCATCCGCGGCTTTGATGTGCCGGATTACACGCAGAAGCCCAAGCCCAAGAAACCCGAAGTGCTTCTCAAGAAAGTGCTGCGAAAAGTGTCGAGGGGCAAGTGCCGCGTTACGATTTGAGCGCTAGTACATAAATCGAATGCACGAAGGAAGCACAGCACTTACAGAGCACGAAGCAGCTTCAGATTCGCCAATAGTCTATCGCTCAGGGAGATCGCGGGCCGATAAGACTGATATAAAAAAAAGATAATAAAAAATCCCTGATTAAACACAAAGCCTCTCATTTCTGTTATAGTCGTCAATCGCAATGACAATTTTGACGGAGGCGAGTCACAATGATAATTTTTGTCACAGATACGCTTTCGACTTGCGATAAGAGAGCAATAAGTTAACATGCGCCCTATATAGTTCACGTTGTAGTTTGGGCGTTTCTATTTAGGCATCTTATTTGAATTCCTATTGTACCTGTGATTTTTACATGGGGGTTCTGTATAATATTTCCATTTCAAATCGACGTGATTCAATTGCGAACTCCCAACAAAAGACAAAAGGATTTGATTTAAGAAGTGCCTAGCTAGCGACAAACAAATGAAATTTAAATACAAGTCGGTTCAGGGGATTAATAATTGACGGATAACATTGGATGTTCGCGATTCGCTGACTTCAAATTTCAAAACGGCGTCTCGAAAGGTTTATCAATTGCCATGCCGCTGAGTCGATGCGTGCAGGTTAAACGCTTTCGATGAGTATGGTGAAACGTGCAAGTGATGCCACATGAGCCGCTCACCATTTAACATCGCATGCTTTTTGCATTTGTCACCGAGACCATGCGATGCGTCACGCCAGTAATATGGCAGCCGGGCGAAAAGTGATGCATAATAGTCCATGATATTAGAGTTGCCGATCGCAAGCTTATCACTTGCTTGGGTGCTCTCTCTTATTTTGTAGTCACTCATCCAGAGACCACCTGGTAGATCTTTTCCAAAACTATCGAGGGGCAGAGGCTGCGTGACGAGCATATCTGGGCGCATTCGAATGACGTATCGATATTGAAAACCACGTCGATCTTCATTCAATTTCTTCAACTCATTTGCCATGTAAATCTTATAGAAATTTGGCAAAGAACTTGAAAATGCTACTCGTTGCTCAGTCGTGCCTTGCGAAAAAGCACCTGGAGAACGAATGCCGCGAAGCACTTTGTTTCCATCTTTCGGAAAAGCTTCAATTTCGGCTTCACATGGTGAATATAAATTCTGTAGATCTTTGGGATCAACAAGTTTGCTTTTGCTCACAGCTCCTTTCGTAAAACGGTACGTCTCGCCGACTTCTTTCCAAGTTGAGATAAAGGTATCTGGCTTCAAAGCATCTAAGATATTTGACTTCAAGGCAGCATAGACAGAATGGTATGCCCTAGCATACAACGGGTGAGGAATACAGCAAGGAAAGAATTCAGGAGGCAAGTATGTGTCGTAGCACTTACAGAAATAGAAATATTATAGAAAAGTGGAGTATATCTCACCGCATTTGTCCGCCCATCACGAATGCAATTTCACCGTCACATTCTTTAGATGTAATACGCCCACCTTTCGGTGACACTGTATTTTGATCAGCAATCGTCTCTTTAGCACCCTCTGTTTCAACTGGTAAGAAGGTGGAGGCAAGCATTGGAGCCGTCGTAACGTTGCTAAGATGCCTGAAAGAAGGACTCGCGACTTCCTTGGATGAAATGTTTGCGCTCGCTGAAAGCTCATTTTTTACATTTTCCTTGGCTCCAAGTAATCTGTGATTTTGTGCCTTTGCTTGAAGTCGTATTATTGTTTTATCTAAGCGGCTTTCTCTGGAAACCCGCTCGCCAACTATTTTTGCAAGTTGATTGCCTTCTTTGTACACAGCAGAGTTATTTGCACAACCTCTGGAAGGCGGCTGTGAAGGTGCCTTTTTGTCTTTGGGAACTCCTTTCTTTGCAGCTGGTTTAGGCACTGCCTTGGTATTTGGCTTGCCGCCGGCATCTCCACAAACAGTCTCATGCTTCCAGAACACCCACTTGCAAGCAAGGCGGCGGTGAGTTTCACTTGATGCTGGCTGCAAATGTGGTTGTGGTAATAAATCGTTGCGTGAGCTCCGATGATAACGATGTATCATTGGAATGGCTATAGAACCTGCTGAAAGCCAAAAGATGAATTTGTTCAGCATAATTGATCCCCAGTTCAGAAAATCAAAACCTCGCAGATGCGATTAATTATAAATACTTCATAATTTCCTCAGTTGGTCATCGTCCAGGAGCTGAATTCCTTCGCTTCTCAAGCTAGCAATCTGTAGATAGATCTTTTGAAACCCAAGCAAGCCAACTCATGTAGTAGTTGTTTATGTAACAAGAGTTAATCATTCGAAGCTGATGCAAGATCTGAACCATGAAGTTTGTGGCTATTCTGCAAAAGACCACTTGTCTAGTGGCTAACCTCTATTGTAGCCTAAGTCATGCAGTGAAGCTTAGTACGCCACAATTATCAGATTATCAGGCCATGATGCATGCCATGATGGTCTGTTTGTCTCTTTGTTGCCAGCATCCCAGCATGCCAGCTGTTGTGCGTGTATATTATTGTACTGTATGTAGTCGTTCAGTCTAGCTAGATAGTCAAGTAAAAAGTCTAGCTATCTGTACTAAAAAAGCAAGAAATAAAGTGCATCCTCGAAAACTCGCATATAAACAGAAAAATGAGGCTACTGTAGCTAGGTAGTCGTCTGCCTACTAGCTTGGCTGCTATACCTAGCCAGCTATCTGCGGCAAATAACTTAGGCTATTGAAGCTGTAAAATTTTCTCGTCGTAACAAGAAGCCACGCACCCAGGATAAGCGCTCGTAGACATCACCCGACTAGCTCTATAAAAGCTACATAAGGCATAGACATCGAGGCATCCTAAATCTCATCGAGTACAGCTTCCGATGATTTTATTCTTTACACATGTATTTGCACCCTATCTTCTAGCAAATGGATCTGGGCCAGCTCTTCTCGAACGTAACTTAGTTTATTCTAGCTGGGAAAGGGCTGCTGCATCTGCCAGAGAACAGGGTTTTGATGTCGAGTTCCTTGCATGCACTGCGAACGATCGAGACCGCAGTGCAGTCCCATCCTTTGCGAGGCCAGCCAGGCCCTTGGTCCATTATGCTCTCGATGCACGGGGGCATGTAATGCCGACAATTGGAGAAATTTGGGTGAGTGTCTCAAGAAGGCTTGCAATCTCTCCTTGGGCTACAAACCGATATATTGGTGCAAGTGCGCTATTCAACCACTTTCTCCCTAATTGTATTGAAATTAATTTAAGCCTGCTTGTTTGTTTGCGTGGAATGATAACAGGACACGGGAGTAAAAGAAGGCTTAGGCCGCTATTTAGCGTATATGAACATGGATATTGGAGTTCAGCCTGACTTTTACACTCGGGCTCACAGTCTTCTTACAAGTGCAGAGAAAGCTAGAGAACGGAAGGAAGCCGCAGGAGGTGGAAGTGAGCTGCCGTGGACGGCACTCGAATTCACTCGTGTGCAATCGATTCGAATCGGCACCAACACTAAGGCCCCGCCATTGTTAGACGACGTTCAGTCGCACAGCCCCATAGGTCGACACCCAGGCCACGACTGCTTTGTGGTGCCGCGGCATCTCGTGCCTGCCCAATTACGCACTGGCGGCCTGGTGGTAGGCATGCCTCCGTGGGGAACCATGTACCACTTTACTTTGCAGAAAGATGCGCGGGTGAAACTGCTTTTCTTACAGGGAACGGACCAGGATAGGTATACATTCCACACCGGCGTTGAAGGTACCGTGGAATCGTGGATGGACAATCAAGACTTTCGGCTGCAGCAGTATTCGGAGGCCTTCCGCCTATTCGGACCTGAAGCAGTGTCGCATGCTTGGGGAGCCAAGGGCAAGAATTCACCTTTTTACTTCATGTGCAACAGCACTTCTATGCGCTACCCAGCATGCGATTTTTGTGAAGCGTTCTATCCTAGTTCGATGTATCCTGAATTTCGTGCTCGGCGCGAATGCAGTGGTCTTGTGACGGATCGAACCTTCTATTCCCACTTGCCAAATCCTGAACGAACTAAAGTCTCTGACCTGCAACAATATCTCGAAGGAGGCAAAAAGTCTTTCGGAACGCATTCGAAGGACAAGGGAAGCGGAAGCGGAGAATCGATGTTGGCTCGAACATTTGGTCGTCCGGAGCCGTGCAAAGTCCAGTGCATCAAGGAGAAAGCCATGTGCCAACGTGAAGTTCAACGACTCTTTGTGACGGACTCGCAACGCAAAACCAGCCTGCACCATTCTCGGCCACCGATGCTGTGGTCTTTTCAGGGAACAAGCTCCATATGGGGCCGTTTAGTGTTCGAATACGCTTTGGGTCATGTGACAGGTTCGGTGACAAAACCACGGGCTCTCGAAAGTGAGATGCTCAGTCATCCAAGTGGATCCAAGGTTGCGGGTTGCAGCGACAACGCGATCGCCATTGCTGCAAGCGCTTTCGACTTTCCTAGTAATGTCAACGCAATTGAGCGGGAGGCTTCATCACTATCACCTTCCTGTGTCCAGCTACCTTCCTTCGAAGCAGCGATCGCCATTATCCGGGAGCCATATCACGCCATATGGGCGTCTTTCCACGCACACTGGACTGCTCTAAAAGGAGGGTCGGCCCAACTCACGACATCTACCAACGTTCGATTGAAGTTTAATTTCATGTCTGAACAAGAGCTCATACGGTTTACAACCTTTGCAATTAATCAAGCAAGGCATTGGTCCGAAGCACACGCTGACCTTTTGGCATATCAAACACAGTATCCTCAGGCGCTTCACCTCTTGCGTTATGAAGCACTCGCAGACGAGAAGACAGCTCTTGACGCGCTTACAGGTAGTGCGAAATTTCTCGGCCTAGATCCACCCTCCGTTACCCGTGTGCGTTGTGCCATGGTGTTAGCGAAGCGTACTCTGGCTCGCGAATTGAGCCCATCCCAAGCGCTGACCTCAATGGACCAACTCTACGAAGGCGTCACCACGTGCAAGATGTGGGCTCTCTTTGGCCCTCAAGCCATCGCTCTGGGATACCCAGAGCCTTTCAATCGAATGCCGTGCCAAGAGCCGATAACTCCTACTGTGCCAAGTAAGGTGTCGTGTGGGTGGTTCCGATGGGGAATTCACGGCAAGGATCAAGCGCTTGAGAAATGGCTCAAATCGTGTTCCAAAAGCAGATAGCAGCTACAAGTTTATTTCTCCTTTTTGCTATGTTGTTGTTGTGCGTCAGCGCCTCTCAGAAAAGAAAGCGGCCAATATAACTAATTTTGAATACATGGACATACAGCACAAGGGATTTGGGAATGGGGCGCATTACTGCGCTTCAACGTATCCCCCTTTCCCGGTCAACCTATTTGCGGTCTATTCGCTAGTCCTAGTCCCTAGTCCTGTTGATGCGCCTGGGCGCCTGGGCGGAATAGAAGATTATCGGAATCATATCAATTGAAGTAATGAGCCGGATAAAGATACCCAGCCATATCGCCTATAGCGATAGCGAGATGTCTATCCACTGCCATCTGGATCTGGGTAGTACCAACAATATCTTGCTTCTATAAAATTTATTCAGTTGGAGGTTGTAGCGGTAACTTAGAACTTCCGGCCCTTTGCCCTTTCTCTATCTCTACCAAGCTCATTGCAGCTGCCCTGAACTCAAGTGGCAAATGGAGGGTACCTACAGCAAGTACTTTATATAAGCACCTCAGGAAATAAAGCAGTTACAAGCAACAAACAGATTAATGTGAAATTAAGATGCATCCACCTCTTCATCCAAGTGCAATCCAGGTTTATTACTTCTTCAAATACCCGGTTCGTTGAAGCAAGCCTTCAAGGCGTTCCGAAGCTTCGGCATGGTGCGAAGCATAGCGCTCCGAACCCAACAAAGCTGCTTGCCAACTGCCAGCTGTGCCCACCTCACCCTTTCCTGGGCTCGACAGCGGCTGCTGCCCCATCCACTTCCCAGCCACCAGGAGAGCACTGCTCGCGGGGCCAAGGCTGCTGTTCAAGCACAGGGCCGACTTCACGTCCATCGCTGGCCACAGGGCGGGGTGCGCCGTGTCCCACACCACCAGGTTGGCCAAGCAGCCCGGCGCCAGGCGGCCTGCTTGCATGCGCGGGTGCAAACTGCCCGGCGTGTCCCACACCGTGGACAGCACCCAACTCGGGTCGCGCTCCTGGTGACTGCCAGCGAACGCAGCGGAACGCTCCAGTGCCAGCGCCTCGGCGGAGCTGCGAGGGCAAACGTGCGACTCTAAACTGTTATCGCTATCCGGTAGACCATCTGATTGTACCATGGACGAAGCCGTCATGAAATGGTTCGCCGCAGCGGAGTGGCTCACGCGCGCTGATGCTAATCCACCGCACACTAACTTCAATTCAGCCTGCATCATTAGAAGGATGTCAAATTGTCGTGGAATAAATGAGTAAGTGGAGAGATGGTTGTCAAAGAGGTGCTCAAAAACTTCATTTGGTACACGAACATGCCCATGGAGCAAAAGAAAAGAAAGCAGAAACAACCCACGCCACAAGTTCCCTGAACGATAACTCCATCTACGATGAGACCACCTGCACGTCCATCCCATCGCTGCACGCAGCAGCGTCGGTGCCCACGGCCACTCTTAAGCCAGCGCGCCTCCAATCGCAGAGCCGCGCAGGAAACGCAAAGCGCATGTGGCTGTTGGGGCAGAGCACGGGCACGTGCCGCTCTTGGTCCAGGAGCGCCAAGTCCGCGCGGGTGGACCAAATGTTGTGCACCAGCAGCACGGACGGCACGTCGGGCGCCAAAAGGCCTTGGCGGTGGAGCCAGGCCAGGGGAGAGCACCCCTGCTGCGCAAACACGAGCGCGTGCTCCGACTCGAACTGCGCAGCGTGCATGTGCACGGGCAACTGCCGGGCTACGGCCAGGTTGCGCACGGTCTCAAAGAGCTGAGCCGACACCGTGTCGGTGGCGTGGGGGCCCAGCGCAGCCCCAATCCCTTGGCTAGCTAGCATGGAGTCGTCGTCCAAGTCAACGGTTTCTTGAAGCGCTTGCTCGTACGTCAACACCCCCGGTCCACCGCCCACGTCCTGCAGCGTTGGGGCTACAATCCCGGCGAGGCCAGTGTCGGCTAGTGCACCGGCGAGTGCGTGCCCAAAGTAGTAATGCTCCCACACGAACCCAGTGCAGCTCAGCAACGATTCGTAGCAGCCCATGCGCGCAAACGCCCGGACATCTGCTGCTGTCATGCTCGCTTCAAGTTTGAAGTAAAGATCTTCCACCACGTTACCGCCCATAGCCGACGCCAGACCTTCGACACCCCGAAGCGCTGCCATTGGCAAGTGCGTGTGTGAATTCACGAACGCTGGGGTCACGAGCGCTTTGCCAAGATCCACTACTTCGTAAGCCTCTTTCTGGCCACTGCTGCTATCCGTTGCACATGTACGGCGCCAGTTCGAGAAAGCTGCACGGTCCATGGGCGTCGTTGCTACGATTTTGGCGCCGTCAATGTCAATGCGTGCTCCACTTGATGTTGCAGAACTATCTATGAACACGTTCTCACTGTATACAGATAAATTGTAACCAACTGACGAGGTGGATGAAAACATGCCGCGTTGCCTCAGCAATTTTCTAGAACGGCAACTTTGAGCCAACATCTTCGACATCATTGTTGGCCGCAATATCAAGAGCTGAAGCGACGAAAACAAATTTGCTTGGTGATAAAATCAAGCAAAGCGTGCAAGTTTGGGCACGAGCAGCTTATGCTCTAACTGCCAAACTGTCGCCTAAGAGCTCAAGCACTCGACAAACTCAGGCTTGAGGACATCGTGCAATAATGACATCGTGTCAACTTTTTTAATTGCGCTAATATGGTATGTGCGAAAAGGCGACATCACCATCGAGGTATCGAGCACCACGCACCACGACCACGCGCAGATTGCGATTGCGATTATTGCGGATTTCGAGGTGACTCTGAGGTGCCCATGCCACATGCCCCGTGCGCGAAGTCCAAGTTCGATGTTGAATAACTAAAAGAAGTGTTTGGAAGCTCATCTTGTCCGACTTCCCGGCCTGGTGGAGATTATTTGTTCTTTACCTTTAGAGTTTACAGTTTTCTCTTTTAAAGTTCCTCTCATAGCTCATAGTCATGATTTGCAATGATAATTCTTGGAAGTCCAACTTAAGATGCCTTCGAAACCATAGCAATAATATGCATATCGATGAGAGATAACCATTTTTACTCCACGAAAATTCTAGAAGCCAGCTAAGGCGCTATTTGGAGTTCGACAGAAAACGGTTGAAGTTAATAGTTAAAGGCGCCTACATAAGCGGGTTTCAGGTGGCTTACCCAAGACGCCCCCTAGATATGATCAGCACCTACCCCCCCCCCCTCTTTGTTTACTCCGGATATCCCACTGCCAGCGCCATTTAGCTTATTCGCGTCGTTCGACTTGGGGCTCGAGAGGGAGGTGGCGGCGGCTCATCGGACGGCCAAAACGCGGCTAGACTCGCGAAAGATGCCTGCAGGTCAGCCACCCATGCGCCACTGGTAAGCGCCGTGCCTGCCGCTGCAATCTGCGAAGAAGGTAAAGAAAAGAAAAGAAAGGAGAGAGAGCGATGATGCGAAGAGCCCGAATACAGTGGCATGATACAGGTGACGTGATAATCATGCGGAAGAATTGTGGTACCAGTTGCAAAACTATAAAGAAGCGTACGCATTGCTTTTGCTGCTCATATCAAATTTTCTAAGACTGGTTGGTGCAAAGGTGAAGACAACAGCAACTCCTAAAGTACTTCACCGCAGCCGGGACGGCATCAAAGAGCGCGAGGCTGCTGTCGGCGCCCGCAGCTGAACTGCCCCCCGCAGTGATCCCCCTACTAGAGGATAACGCTTTGCCATCGGCCCCGGTGACTTTGATGCCGCGGCTGGTCATTTCATCCACGCGTGCCTACATTGGAGATTCCAATATGAGAACACGTCTCGATTGATCGGAAAATAAAGGCATAGTGAAGGTGGCATCCTTCTGTTATAGCGCACGCCAAAAGGTTCATTTCAATATGCATTCATTTCCTTTGTGTTCATGTTTCTCACTAGCACCTCCTTCGGATTCCCATTCTTTGCCCTTCACGCCTCCACCCCAGTCAGCATTTAGGCGATTTTAAAAGAAGCGACATGTGTGCCACAAGCTTTACCTTCGTCACGTGGCTGGACACGCCCACGGCTTTCAGCGACGCGACCAATTTCGACGCCACTAACGTCCGCACCCCAACGTCCGTCAAGCTCGTGCCGTAAAAGTACGCATTCTTCAAAGTGGGGCAGCCCCGCAAGGATTCCCGGCCGCCGCTCCGCTCCTACGTGGTTTCATTGTTGGTTGCCATTTGCGAAAGTAAAGTTTTGGCGATGGGCACTTACACCACAAGCATAGAAAACACTCGCATGGAAACGAAACAAAGCGAGGTGCTAGACCACAGAATGTCAAGAACCGATTGCACACTAGATCCGTGCAACATTCTTCCATAAGCACCTTTTTATACAGCCGAGGCACCAGGGCGGCAGCGCCTATATCGCCTACGCGCGGGCATCCAGAACAGTCTAACGTAACAAGGCCTTGGCATACCTGGTTGTAAACGAAGGCTTGAACATTAAGAAGTTGACGGGGGCACGAGAGAGACCACAAAAAGCTCATAGCTCAGAAAAGATGTTCACCCAAGCTTAGCTGTATATACGGCTAGGGTTCCATCGAATGAGCTGGTGTCAACTGTGATAGCCTTCTCATCATAAACTGGTACTCTACTTAACACACGCCTCCCACATACTACAGAAGAAATAGTTTTCACCTTCGCAATTTTGTCGAGATCATTGTCCGTAGCCCCACTTCGAGTCAAGTAAATTTCTTTGAGAACCTACAGCATTGTTAATACGAGTTTGTGTGAAGGTTTGAATTTCGAAAGTCTAGGCTGAACCCAGGTAATACATGGCCTTCACCTGGAAACCTTCCGATGGAGCGTAGACTTTGAGGCTACTGAGTTGCAACACTTTGCGGGAAGGGCGGCCTAGCAAGAAAGAATAGAAGTAGCTGTTATAAGAGCGATTTCTAATGTAATTCTAGCTGGGGAGCAAAAATCACTACATACTTTGGGGGCGCTCGTCGTCGCTCTCGTCAATTTTCGTGTCCTCACTAGCCCCACCGATGCCCTCGAGCAACGAGGCTGGATTTAGGTCACCGCTAAATAAGCTATCCATTCTGGCTGCAGTTGAAGCACCTTAAATCTGAATAGCTGCTGCAATATTGTAGGATTGCAGGAGTTGATGACTTACAAGCCCGTTACACTATTTCTTTTTCTGCATTTCTGACGGACAGCACACTAAATTTGGAATCTCAGCGTGCTGAACTATTTGTTTTCGCCGTCGGTCGTGTTCGTCGTTTTTTAACTATCGGACACTTAAGTGTCCGATAGTTTTGCCGAAATTACTCAAAGAACCAAAAAACTCAGAGTGCAGGGAGATGAACAGTCATCAACAAGATCCCTTCCTGCGCTCCTGTGTCCGCCGGTGGATGTGGCTCAATC
>Ga0307931_1000213_pt1 | contig 34378 bp, 45 predicted proteins | sample OrgLakmetageno47_FD_201816 | JGI IMG/M metagenome (GOLD analysis project Ga0307931, IMG submission 201816) | Saline water microbial communities from Organic Lake, Antarctica - #47 | ecosystem: Environmental > Aquatic > Non-marine Saline and Alkaline > Saline | place: Antarctica: Organic Lake...
TCCTGCCCTCTACACACTATCCTCTTTACGATTTTGACTTGCGCGCAACGCACGCGCGTACACTTCTGCCCGCAGCATTGGCTTCTGTGTCATTTGGGTTTGTATTAGTTCGAGTTCGAGTTATGCGACTCGACTAACGACTAGCGATTCGTGAGGGGAACTTGCGAGCCTGCAGCCTGCACTGCCATCTGCCATTTACCCTTCCGTGGAACACTCCTCTGTTTGACTTCTTAAGTGGAATTACAGAAGCCCTTAGATAAATCGTAAGATTGGCACTGCCCGTGATCCTGTCCTAAGTGCTAAGTGGCCTTCTTGTTGTCGTCATCACTGGAGATGTCGGTACTTTCGAACGGGGCCGTGAGGCCACCTCCATTGCTGGCTCCACCAGCAGACTCCGTGCCTTCGCTTCCTGATCCTTCTGCAGCAGCAGTAGCAGCCGCGGAGGGTTCTTGAATCGCAGCAGGGCCAGCGGGCAGGGCCTGCATGTGAAAAGGCGTCCACTTGTCGGGCACCATCATGAAGTAGCGCTGCATGGCGTTCTGAAAGCGATTCCGGTACGCGGGGGGCTGAATGATGGTGGGCTCCGCTTGGCCAGCAATCATCCCCACTGACTTGCCCATGCGCTCCATGCGCTTGATGATGTCGTACCTTTAAGTAAAATTGACAAACATGAGAAACAACGCGACAGTGACATTTACGGAAATGCGAACAAATTGGGCAAAAGAAACACGAGAAGAAGAAAAAATATTCGATGGTGCGTGTGTCCTCCGCGTGTTCTCAATGAGAGCTATCGGGTAAAACTGGCAGATATTCTTTGCTCAGCTGCACTACTTCAAAAGTCTTCTATGGGCACATTTCAACGCGAATCCTGTGGTGCCACTTACTGCCGCATGTAATCGATGATGCCCACAACCAGCTCGTTGCGTTGTTCGTCCATCCCCACCAAAATCGAGTAATCCACGACGTTGATGATCGACAAGAAAAGGGTGTCGTTCAAGACCTACGGAGACACAAAAGTAGAAAAAATCGAAAGGGAGCACGGGATGATCTCGCGAGGACTCTATATACGTTCTTACACAAGAAGAGAAGGACGCGTGCCGCATCGCGAGCCACGAAAACGTGACTCGCCGGGTTCCGAAAAGAAGCGACGAAAGCAAAGCCACGCGTGTACGTGCGCGGATGCTTACCGCCCGGTTGAAGTACTCTTTGGCGCGGTCGTGCAGAGGCAACGGCCGCCCTTCGGTGAATTCCATGAAATTGTCGTCCAACAAGACCCGAGCCGCCGCCGCTGCAGCCGCTGCTCCAGACGAACTTGAAGACGACGACGACGACGATCCTCCGCTTCGACCTTTCTCCCCACTTACACTGCCACCACCGCCGTTGCCGCTGCTACTGTCATTGTAGTCACCGCCACCGCTGCGAGAATCACTGTCGCCACCCACTGGCTGATCACCGCTGCCGTCGGCTGCTGCTCGAGAAGGTGGTAAAGAGGCCGCACTGCCACCGCTGGCACTTCGCTCAGCCACGTAGGAAGTGGCTGCATTCGTGGTTTCGTAAGTCGTGCTGGAGTCCGCTTGCGATGAAGTTGGTTGTTCGCCAGCAGATGGAGACAATTCGTCGCCTCGGTCGTCGTCAACGCGAACGTACCTGTTGAAGGAAAAGGGTGCGCACATTCAAAAGGAAAGAAAAAGGATTACCAGACCACGTGAAGCTTTGAGATCAACACTTCAAAGGAAAGGGAAAAGTCCTGAAATGCGTTCGTGCTGGCGGAACAACGATGACTAAAAAGAGAAGAAGAAAAAAAATCAGGAAGTTTGTGATTGCCGATTGTGTGTAGCAACTCACCGAGACCGCGCCGACCCTTTCAAGTCAAATATGCGGGTGTTCACCCGTTCATAGAACAAGTTCTGCATGACCACCACTTGCTCCATGTACCGTTTCCCCGTGACCCGGTTCTGGTACCCGATGGTGTAGACTCCGAGCACCTTGCAGAGCACGGTCTCCATCCCATGGAAGAAATGTTTGGCCATGTACTCAAAATAAGCGGGCGCGTAGTCCAAAAACATTTGCAGCTCGGTGCGCGTGATTTGCTTCACGACGAAACGACCATCCGAGGACTTGAGGAACACCGCCCCCGATTTCCCCCCCTGCGCGTCCCACTGCCGCGCTACCCCCAGCGACTGCAGAAACCCCACGTCACGTGGCTCGCCCAGAAACGCACGCCGCACCGCGGCGAATTGCGTGGCCCAAAACGTGTGGCACATGAACTTGCACAGGGTGTTGCCTTTCTCGTCCACGTCCGCAAACCGGTGCTTGATGTGGCTCTTCTGGGGGGACATCATTTGCGCCTCCAGTTCCGACATCCCTGGCGCTCCTCCTCCTCCAACTCCAACTCCTGGTGCCGTGCCACCACTTCTTCCACCGTTACTGCCACCGCCGCTGCCTCCTCCGGAAGGCCCATTAGGGTAGCCGTGAGCACGCGGCGAATCTTCACTGCCAGCACTGGTGCCGCTTGCGCTGCTGCTCCGGCTCATGTTTGCTTCCGGGCCTAGGTTGCCACTGTTGTTGCTGTTGTTGAGATCCATAGAGTTACTTTCTGCAGCAGCAGGCGCAGTCGTGTTGTTGTGTACCGGATCCAAAGCAGGCAAGCCAGGCTGCGACTGATTGAGATCATTGGCTGTCATTGGCGTGCGCAATTGCTGACCCTCGCTCAAAGTCGAAGACAAAAGCGAAGATGCAGCAAAGGATGACGCCGTGGAGATCGACGAGCTGCGCAAAGCACTCTGTTGATGTTGGCTGCCGTCGCCGTCGTCGTCATCGTGACGGTCGTCCTCTCGGTCGGAGCCTCCTCCGCCGCTGCTGCTCTTGTGGTCGTCCCGGTCCGAGGCTGCAAATTCGTCGAAAAGCTCAGTGTAGTAGGTACTGCTCAAGCTGTAGGCAATGATGGAAGTTGGTTGGTCTTCGAAGACAAGCACCACTCCTGCCTTGCCCGGTTCAAGGCCTGGTCGCCCTTCTGCAAATTCACCCAAAGGCACCTGCGAGCATTGAAAAATGAAGGCAAATCTCGTAAAAGAAAGTGTGCTTGGTTGTGTATCGAGGCGAAGAATTAAAAAAACAAGAGAAGCGTATTCATTAGTATAGCCCCAAGTTCCATAACATCGCCTATATCCCATGTATCCCTGCCGATGCTACACACGCTCTTTTCTTGCGCGTGCCACACGCATAGCGTATACCTTCCAATGGTCTTCTTCAGCCACATCTTTCCCCAAGAGCTTCCCAATCGCCGATTGCAACTTCGCAGCCGCGTTCCCCGTGCTCCCGAGGCCCGAAGTCGACGGAATGCGCCGCGACGACGACGACGACAGTGGCAGAGACTGGGGCCGCGGCTGGCTCCCGCTCAGGTTGTTGTTGGACGCAGCGGTGGCTGGGGGCAACAGCGACTGCTGCGCAGGAGGCGACGGTGTGGGCGAATCTGCTGAGTCAGGCACCGGGGCTGCCATGAGACCTTCGCCTCCAACCGACACGGAGCGCGCAGTCGTGGTGGTGTTCGAAGACGAAAGCAGTGGCGGTGGCAGAAGCGCCGGCTCACCGGGTAACGAGGATGGCGGAGACACAGAGGAAGACAAAGGCGGCGGCTGAGAAGACAAAGGCGGTTCCATGCCAGGCAGCAAGCCAGCCTCTTCAAACTGCGAGTGCAAGCTCATGGCCTTTGACCGATTGCCCGATCCTCCGCCGCCTCCAGATGAGGATCCTGGTGCCCCGGCGCTGATTTCAACGCCTGCAGGCGGCGGCGAGAGTCGCTCAAGAGGAGGCGTTACGTGCTGCCGTGGGTCGTCCAAATTCGGGTCCATCACGTCCAAAAACACCTACGGTATAGAGCATCAAAGAGCCAAGAGGGCGTGAAACTGCGTAAGTTAATAAATAAGAGAAAGAGAGGGCGAGAAAGCTTGAGAGATAAAAGAAGACATAGCTAGACTTTACCGCTTCGTCATCTTCATCCAAGTCGTCATCGTCGCCGCCCATGGCCTGCTGCACGCTCTGGAGCAGGGACGCGGAAATATCGCCAATGCTGGACGGCAGCAGAGAAGAGGAGCCGCTGCTGCTATTGGGGCCGTTACCATTGTTGTTCAAGCCTCCACCAGAAGTGGAACGAGGGCTCGTAGGCTCCCAGGGCATAGCTCCGAGACCGCCGCCACCACCTCCGCTGCCATTGCCACCGCTGCTGCCTCCAGGCCCCAGCATGAAGCCCTGGCCTGCAGCGCCCTGCCGCACGTACATGGCCCGCTTGATGGCCGCCAGTCTCGCCTATCAAGGAAAAAGCAAAAAATTTCATACAAAACACAAATATGAAAATAAGACCCTTACAATAACAAGGACATACTCTACGTATCAAGAGAGACAGGAAGGCGTGCTACTCGCAACGAGAGAGAAACGATGTCATGAGACGTACGGCCAACCTGAGATTTGCCCGACAGGAATACATACCCAGACAGCGTTCGATGATTCATTTCCTTATTCTTTCCTACATTACCTGGTGCTCTTCGATGAGCTCTTCTTCGGACCGTAGCCCAGTGCTTCCGTACGAGTCGTGCCGCCCGCCGCCCATCCCAATGTGCAAGTTGCTCTTGTGCACCGCCTCCATCAAATGCCCGACCACGCTCAGCCGCTCGTTCCAGGACCTATAGTGCACATCATCGATGCGAGTCAAGGAACAACGACGAAATGAAGACGATGCTTACGGTTGCGCTCGAATCTACACTTCCGAATCTACACGCAAACGGCATAATGGAAAGCAAAGAATGACCAACGACTAACTCAGCACTTACAGAGAGCGCATGTACAAGTTGCGGCGAAACAGCACAGGAAACATGAGCCTTTCTGCCAACCCGTCAACGGGCGACGAGTGGCCACTATTGTTGTGGTTGTTGCTTGTTGAGTCACCAATCTCATCGCCTCCTCCGATTTCGCCTGCTGTAGCGGCAGCTGATTCGCCGTGCTGCGACGACGACGACGAGGAAGTGCTTGAATGGCTTTGGCTTTCGTTTTCGCGCTCTTGTTGCTCCCGCTCTTCCGCCAGTTTCTTGTCGAGGAGCACCCGGCTGTGGTGCACTTCCGACTGAATTTGGCCCAGCTCCGACAACACCACCTGCAAGAAATCACTCCGGCTGGTGCTGGTGCCGCTGCTGCTGCCGCTGCTGCTCTTGTTGTAACTGCTGCTGCTGCTGCTCCCGCCATCCATCGTTCCGCTGCTGTCGCTGCCAGCTGTGCCATATCTAGCACCTCCACTGCTGCTGTTGCTGTTCCCATCGCTGCTGCTGCTCGCAGCTCCGGTGGCTGCTCCTCCCACTACACCTGGCGAAGAGTCTCCGTCCCCATTCCCAGAATACTTGTGGTTCGCCTCGTCCTTGTCGTGCTCGCCGTTGCCAGACGAAGAGGCTGAAGAACCCGAGCTGCTGCTGCCGAGGTCAGCACGCCCGATTTCCTTAGCTCGCTCTTCCAATTCGTTGGTTTTGTCGCCGAAACTCTGAAACAAGCCCAGGGCCGAATCTTTGAGCGCTTCGAGGGAATTCATCAGCAACTTCTTTTGAAACTCTACGTTCAGAGGCAGCTGCCGATGCGTGAAAATGTCGTATCTACAATAGTAGAGTTAAGAAGAATGTAAGTACAAAAGCGCAAGCAAAGCAGAGACAAGTATTGTTTTGAGAAAACACACACGTACAAACCAAACCATTGAAAAAGGAAAACCATAGAGAGGTGGAGGCTAGCGCACATGCTAGGAGAGCGATGAGAACTTACGGTATCACAGTTTCGTACTCAAAGCGGGCCGCCAGGTTTTGGTACCCAAAGAAGAGCACATGTTCGGTTTGAATCGCGTGCTGACAGCCCCCGGTGCGACCGACGATCCCCTGGTTGTAGAAGGACACTTCGAGGAACTTCCCGAAACTGAACTTCCAGGTGTCTGTCGAGTATTATGTTACGTTGATGATATGAAGAAAAACGAAGAGGGCTCAAGGCGTTGGTACAAAAAGAGCGAAAGAAAGAGACAGGGTACGTGAGTGACAAGAGGAGGCTAATAAAAGAGAGAAAGAATGATAAAAAAAAGAGAAAGAGAGAGACAATAGGAAAGACCAAGTTTTGCATGAACTGAGGAGGCACTTAATAACAAAAGCGGACAATTGGTGGGGGTTGGTTGTTCGGACGGGACATTGCAGGAGTTAGCAAGAAAAAAGTTACAAGGAAATGTGCACGCGTATTTTTAAAAAAATGTTGAGGAATAAGAAGGGAAGAACGGAAACCCTTTACCTTCTTCCATCAGGGTCACCGGGGTCACTACCCGCGCGCACTTCTTGCAGTAGCTCCACATCCGCACCCCCGTACGGGGGGCTTGGCTCGGGGGGTCCCTGTACCGGCTGTGGGCGGCGGCGTGGGCGATGGAAGCTTCGTGGGAGTCCATTTTGAACACCGAAATGCTGAGGCGGCCGGTGTGGTGCGAGAACATCTATAGGAGAGAAATCCATAATAATCACGCAGAGAGATACGGAGAGAGATTGAAAGAGGAACAAAAAGGCGATGCATGTCAAAACGAAGACATGAGCGAAGAGCAAATAAAAAAGTGAAATGAAGTGACGAAATTGAAATAAAAACCAAAATAATAAATGCGCTCGTGTGTTTCGTGTCATAAAACGTGCAGCACAAACAGTTGAGTTGCACACTCGTTATATGCATAAATGATGCAACTCACTTGCGTGACATCGAGCACCGATCGCCGTTCGCCGTGAAACTTGAGCGTGGTGTTGAAGCAAGACTCGAGCAGAAATTGCCCCAAGCCCAAATCTTGCGCCGTGTAATACAAAATGCGCTTGACCTGAGAAAGAACAAGCGCAAAACAAGAATAATGGAATAAACATCAACGAAGGAGACAAAAATCGTTAGAGATACACGAAGAAAAACGGAAGAAAAAAAAAGTGGGATTCAGAAGCAGCACAAGACAGAATGAGATGGAGTTTTAGAAAGAAAGAACCATTACCTCCGCAGGCGCGCATTGGACCCGATTGGCCATCCACACCGAGGTGACCAAGATGCTCTGGTGCTCGTAGGCCGAAGTTTGCAAGAGCTTAGCACCTGGGGCTGGCCCACCGAGGGTGCCGGACGTAAAGTGATGCGCGAGGCCGCTGCCGGCGCCAGCAGCGAGCAAGCGAGCTGGAGGCTTGTGCTCTCCTGAGTAAGTGAGAGAGAGAGAGTCAAAGGGAGTCAGGAAAAATAAAGAATGAGAAGAATTGACGCAATCGAAGAAGTTGATGACGGCAGAGGAGTGTGATCTACATTTTAATAGTGTGCAATTCAGAAGTGCAGCGATAGGTTTTCGAAGACGAAGTAAAAGCATGTCGTGAATTGGGGTGATCTTATTTTGCACAGATTAATTACACAGGTTTGATAATTTGTGGCTTTCATTCACACCTCGGCCAAAGTCCACAGCCAGTGAGGTCGAGAGCAGGCGCCGCCTTGCCTCGAGAGGCAGTTGCATGAGGGCGTGCAACGAAGAAGGCGGCGACAAGGGCTGCAGTGAGGTGGATTCCGGCAGAAACGCCGCCCGGTTGTTGAGGTAGGACTGTGGCATAAAAGTAAGAGAAGATAAGAACGGAAAGATGCAAATATTCAATCGCGCCTACGAGCGTGTGACATCAGGCAGAAAACAAGAAAAACAAAGATATAGAGGAATCCGGATACCTATCTGAGATCAAATCTTGGGTTCTTTAAAACAGTACAATGGCTCGGTATATATAACACACCTGCTCGAGGCGAAGGTTGTAGGCCGCCAGCACGGCAAAGCGCATCACATGTTTGGCTTGCTTGAGGGCGGCCTTGGACGCACCTCTCAGCACCAGAGTACAGCCGAGGTCGGTCGGGCAGCCTTCCAGGTACACGTAGTTCACGAAGCTGCACATGTAGACAGGTAGAGGGTGAAGTAGTAAGAGAAGGAGGAAGGCAAAAGATAACAATTTGTGGAAAGTGTAAATGAATCAAGAAGAAGAGACACCCGAAACTAACTTCCGGGACTCAAGAGATGGGGAAGGCAAAATGAGGTCTAAGAGGAAGAATAACGAAAAGAATTCAAAGACGTGAACAAAAATATAGAAGAGCAACTCGAGCCATTTTTTTTCCATTTCCACCACCATATCTTTCTGCCCGTATATGATATTGTTACTGACCCGTGGCCGCGCTCTCGCTTGAGGTGAGGGCCGCGCACCAATGTAGAGACGGCATCTTTGACGCTGCCCTTGCTTCCTCCCTGCCCTCCTTTGGTGCCTCCTGCTGCTGTTTCTTCTTCGCCTGCCTCAGCGATCCCCTTCAAGGAACGACCACCTGGACCTTCTTGTTCTTCGCCATCTTTTTCGGCCATGGAGGACTCGAGTTTGGGGCTGGGCACAGCAAGGGTAGCGAAAAGCGCACACCGGCCGAGGGGGCTAGCTTTGTCCTGTTTGTTGGAGAAGAAGGCAAACGAAGAGACACAGAGAAGTCACAGTGAATGAAAATTTGAGGATTTTTTTAGAACTCGAAGAAATAAATTTAAAAAAAGACGAGAACATAAAAGCATTCAACGAAGCATGCAATTAGAAAATCCTCGTATAGGTAGGGGCACAAAAAGCACGCACTCAATGTCTTTGTAATTTGCCGCATGCATTCTACAGAGTATGTGAATACCTTCAAATGGTTGCCCAGTTGGTCGGTGGAGGTCAAAATCGTAGCCCCGGTGCTCCTCGCTACCCGTCGCAGCAGCTTCTGCTTCACGTGTTGGAGCACGGTCACGTCATGTAACTCGAGCCATTCTTGCGCGGGGCGGCTTACCTAAGCATCACACAGAGTACCATACGAGAAAGAAGGCAGCGTAAGTATTGAAGCACGCGCGAGGAAATCTTAAACAGCCGCCTTTAGCACTATTTTATAATCTCATTATCAGCATCCCTCTCTTCTTTACTTTATATTTCTTACCGCATGGCCCACGAGCACTAGATCGGGCTTCAGCGCCACGATTTTCTCCACCAAAATTTGAATGTAGTGGCGTTCTTGCTCCATCAAAGTGTCGAAACTCGCCATGCGCATCGTGCTGCTGGACCCGCCCCCACCTCGCTGGAACTCCACCCCACCGCTGAGGAGCAGGACTTTGGGGTTCCGGACCGACCGCACCATTTTCTTGTGCACCACGTGCTTTCGAAACACCACACCGTCCACGTAAGCGCACTCGTTCATGCGGCCTGCGCGGCGGGCAGACAGAGCCAGAGGGGCCGAAAGGGGTAAAAAAAAACAAGATGATATTTTCGGTGCCAATCGTAGAGAACGATATTTTAAAAGGCCTGTACTCCTAAATTATCCTTTGAATGCAACTGACATTGAGGTATCTGTCTGCGTACAGATCTCTCCACCTTATATTTTTTTACACGAAAATTTCACCTCCGGGAATGGTTTTGATTTTCACGTAAGCGCGAATGTCGAGCAAGTCTTGCAGCTTGCGCACGTCCGGGTCAACGGTGGCGCACACTCGGTGCGCCAGGTCCACTAAAATGCGCTGCCACTGCTCGGCGAGCTGCAGATTGCTGCCGGCATTGGTAATGACACCATTGTTGTTGTTGTTCTCCGTGCTGCTTGTGTCGTTCGTCGTAGAGCTACTGGGCTGCGACAAGAGCGGAGCGGACTTCACGAGCGCTAGCACCTGTTTTTCACGTCATAGGAGAATCGAATTCAAGACATTCGCATCTCAACAGGACAAGAAGAAGAAGATAAAGAAGATTAAGATGAAGACAAAGAAAAGAAGAAAAAAAGAGCACATAAATTTGTGTACATGTACCCACCAGTCGCTCAAAGTGTTCGTTGGCCGCCGCGCTCAGTAAACCCTGGTGCATTTCACTGGCTGCATTGCTTTCCGCGTTGCGGCCTCCCCCACCACCACTGCTGCTGCTCGTCGGTTTGCCACTGTTCACACCATAACCACCAGTATCAGAAGAAGAAGTAGGAGATCCAACCGTCGCACTTCCACTGTTATTGCTGTTTCCACTGCCCAGCATGTCGCCGAAGTTCAAGAAGCTGTTGGGGCGCTCCAGCAAGCTCGGCTGTTCGCTGCGCGCCAGCACGTGGCCTGCCGCGGTGCGGGCCGCCTCTTCCTGGGCCTCCTTCTCCACTTGCAGTGCTTGCGGTGCCGTGACCACCGGCAGCGTAGTGAGGTAATAGCCCAATCCTCGGTGGCCCTGCTTGAACTCAAAGCCTGGCTTAAGGCCCTGAAATGCCTTAGCAGCTACGAACCCACCGCCACCAACTCCGTTAGCAGCACCACCACCACTGCTGCTGCTGCCACTGCCGCCGGTCAGGAGACGCTCGCTGCCACTCAGAGCAGCACCTGCCATTTTGGACATCAGCGTGAGGGGATTGGCAGAGCCGCGGCGCTTTGGGACTCCTCCTCCTTCGCTGTTCGCTCCTCCGTTCACGGCACTAATATTGCTGCTGCTGCTATCAGCACCACCACTGCTGCCACTGCTGTCGTCGTGGGCGCTCACGTTGCCACTGGCATCGGTGTCCTGGTCCGCGCTGTTGCCCTTGCTACTCCTGCCAGTGCCAGGCTGGCTGCGGCCCGAAGCTGCTCGCCCACTGTTGCTCGCCGAAGGGCTCACGACGTCAAACTGCTGCTGCAAATTCATCTCCGCCAGAGACGCCAAACCAGCTAACGACGGCGCAGCGGACCCGGGTTCACGCACGGCAGTGCCGAGGGCACCCTCTCCCAAATCCACGCTCATGTTCTGGCTGCGGCCGCCACCTCCAACTCCGAACCGGGAAGGGGTATTGATGCCGCCGCTGCGGTCGCCGTCACTGCCTTCCTCTCCTTCCTCCTCCTCTTCCTCGTTGCCACCACTAGGCCCGGCTGCCGTGGAAGGAGTCGTTCTTGGTGCAGCACCTGAGAGAGCACTACTGGCGCTGGGAGCAGCAGCGGCAACCGAGGCACCCGCCGCGCCTTCTCGGACGCCTCCTCCTTTGGGATAATTCGCAGACGGAGAAGGGCCAATGATTCGGCCTTGCTTCGAAGCAGCTGTGTCTGCTGCTGTAGGCGCTGGCATGCCTTTCTTGAAAGAAGAAGAGGAAGCTGAAGACAGCGCAGACGACGACGATGATGATGATGTGGCCTTGGCAAGAGGCGCGCGGCGGCGGTTTTGTGCCAGGGCATCCACGCTGGACTCGGCCTGCTGGTCGTGGCACAGTTTGCAGGCGCGCACCGAGCCTAGCTCCCCTAAAGCGCGGCCGTCCACTACGTAGGGGGAACACGAGTGGCAGAACACTTGGCCGCACATGCGGCAATGGTGGCGCCGGCGGATCACGGTGAACGGCTGCTCGCAGTCGTAGCACACTTTGCAGAGCCGATCGGGCATCCAGTACCTCAAAGAAAGAAACAAAGAAACAATAGGCAACAGTAGCGAGTCAGCTACTGTCAGGGATGGCACACAGCAAAGGGCGTTGACTCCTTGGTTCAACATTGAGAGCAACGTAGAAAGTAATACGTCTCATGACAGCTCATCTATAGGCGCTGAGCAATAATAAACAGTTTAGGAGGCCACAATACGAGAAGACACACTTGTTGCGCTCGTCAGGTTCATGGTCAGAGTCTGACACGTTCGCATCTTCTTCGTCGCCATCTTCGTCTCGACCAGCGCTCTCAAAATGTGGGGGCATGGCATGCCCGGCAGAATGCACTTGAGGGTAACCGCCATCACTCATGTTGCTGTCAATACTGCCGCCGCTGCCGACGCCGCCGTGCCCGTACTGACTTCTCGCGTTCTGCTGTTGCTGTGTCTCGGAATTGTTTTTCTCTGCCTCATTGTCGCCGTCGAATTCAAATTCCACGAACACGAGGCGGTTTTTGCCTTCACCAGGCACTGGAAACGATGACAGCTCGTCCTTGATTCCAACGTCAGCTGCAGGTGGAGCTACGGGGGAGAAGAAATAGAAGCAATGAATATGAATGAAACTTGAGAGAATGGGGTTGGGATATGTGCGGATGAGGAGCTATGGTTGTCAAGCTCGCTTCGAGGATTGACTACATCAGATTGGGGTCAGCCTGGGAATCTACATTCCAATACATCCAATTGTGGGAACGCATTCGATGCCAGAAGCAGTGCACTACTAGGCGCACCGCAATAATACGCCTTACCTTCAGTTTTGAAGCCTAGAATACTGCTCGCCCATGCTGTGACTGCGAGGGTGGAATGCAGGACAGCACAGTTAATAGGCGCCCTTCAAGATATCATTGGAAAGATAAGCTGATTTTTCGAATCAATTTTAAGCACATTTGGTTGTATTGGCTTACCTCCTCCAGCATCAGCCATATTCTAGTGGCCTCGTTGACACCGAAAAATATCTGCTGCGTTGCGTTGCAGCTTGATTGTGCTGCGAGGCTACGACGATGTCTATGTCTTGTCGTCTACAGCCCTATTTTGTTGCAAGCAAAATGATTGATACATTGATACCGATTGATAATTGATACCTTCTTGTTCTGTACAGAGCTACTACAGGAAACCGTAAACTCAAGCAACAAAATCAAGAAAAAAATAGCCGCTTTTTCACCACCTGTCTGCGCTCTCTCTGAATGTTTAGCGCTGTTCTCAAGCTGTCCTCCTATTGCGCTGTTTGCTGTTTAGTGCCCATCGTGACGACCTCTAGTTCATAAGGGGGCTGTGCCCAAGTCATTCACACTTTCGACTGACCCCAAGTAGGATTCTTGGATATGTCCGTTGTTATGTATACGCTAGAGGAAGAGGCGGCGCGCCGCGATGCCGTTGGCCTAGCTTCCAAGCCAGATCTTGCGCCCCTGTCCGCTGTGAGCCCTCTCATTGGGCCAGGAATGTTGCAGCCTGCGGCAGGGCTTGAGTCCACGCTGTACTTGCCCGTAGAGCGCCAAGAGCAGGTAGCGCTGTCGAATTTGGCCGTGGCTTTCGGTCGGCTCGACGTAGACTCGGCCACTGCCGAGGAAACACCGATTGTAACGGACGTGACCGTGGTGCTGTCGGTAGGGAGCGAGCCACCAGTCATGGTGGACTTAGGGCCACTCTACACTAGAATAGAAGTGGATTTGCTAGCTTCCGGCGACGACGCCAGTGCCGAGCACGCTTACCTGTGCGTGAAGACGGAAAAGGCCAACGCATGCACCGAGGCGCCGATTGTGGACTTGGCAGTGGTTTACGGTGGTGCTGCAGACAGTGAAGGTATGGAATGCTTTTATGTCCGCTTTTGGATTGGCTCACGTGCATTTTCGCACTTCTATTCATCACCTGTGCTTTAAGTGTGCTCTTGCTCTCTGATTGGCTCTCCTCACGAACTTCACATTGATTTAAAGTGCCCTTCTTCCTCTCCAGGCGGCTTCGAAATGGGAGGTGGGTTCGACACCGTTGAACTGCCTCCCTGCCTGGCCGCTGCCTACGGGTGCAAGATTTACATGTGCCTGAAGCGCGAGGGGGCTGGCGCCGCATTTGCCGAGCAGCTTGCCGCCAGAGCTGCTGCCGAAGCGGCAAGCGCTATGGATGCCGAGTCGACCTTCCACGAAGGCTCTCAAAGCCATGCGGGCGCGGGGTGAGTGGTATACCTAGAATAGAATTGTTTCTGAGTTCGTCTTGGATTCTCCGTCTCCCCATTTTTTCTCCACTTTCTACCACCCTTCTTTCTCCTCTTCCTGTACTGCCACGAATACAATTCGTGATGATGGCGCTATGCACAATATCATGAATGATAATAAATCATTTACACTTTTCGTGCCCACCACCATCATCATTACACACAACAGGGACGCAGCCAATGACTTGGACGACGAGCTCCTCGACACGAGCCTATCCCCGGACGAGATCCGAGACCTCGAGGCGAAGCGAGCGCGGGACATGCGAGAACGCGCTTTGAGGGCCGAGGTACTATCACATTTGTGTTCGTGCATGTGATAGAAAAGGCTGTGTTTAATGCCTCGACTTCCCTCCTCTCAACCCCCCTTTGGAGCAACAAGCCACGAGAAATAACAGCGGCACGAGAATTAATTCCCCCCCTTTTTTTAAATATATTTTTTTTTACCAGCGCACCCAATCAACGACCTGCTAACGCATTTAAAATGATAATCCTGTAGGCCGAAGCCGAAGAATCGCGCCGGGAGGCTTACAGCGCGGAGCTGCGGCGCGAGCTGAACGACGCGTTGGACCGCCGGGACGCTCTCAAAGCGCGCAACAAGGACCTCAGCGGGACCGTGTTTCTAGTGCTCAAGAAACAGTCCCAGGCCGACGACGCTCGAGGCGCCAAGGGCAGCAGCGCCGTGGGCGAGGTAGGAGAAAGTGTGCATAGACGCGATGGTTGTTTGAGTGGCGTTCATTTGTGTTTGTGCGTGCGCCGAGGAATATCTGATGTCGTGTCTACTTCTTGGGTCGTTGTACCGTTTGACTTTTCATATCTTTTTTTTTTGTTTTTGTAAATAATAGTAAGATATTCACTCAGATGGTTAGTCTTCTTTATTCTATAAGCGTTTCGCATTTTTTTCCCGTTTTTGCTTGTTCTACTTTTCTTGCCAACAGATGAGCAGCTTGGAGGCGGAGAAGGCCTACGGGGACACTTTGAACGGTGTGGTAGAAGTGGAAGAGAGGCACCGGGTGATGGTGCACGACTTCACCAAAATCACCCGGGACTTGCAGAGCCGGCTGGACGAAAAGGAGGCCAAAGCTGCGGACATTTACGAGACCTTTCGTGCCTTCAAAGCTCAGATTGCCTTGCAGGTGTGTGGTGATGATATTGGCGGCGTTGTAGCAGAGGTCGTGGAGGGTAGTCCTAGTAGTAGTATGTGCAATTCTGAGCACAATGACTTGGAAGTCCCACTCACACTAGGATAGACCAACTTGAGTCCACTGATAATGTAGCCCTGCACGCATCTGCGTTACATTGTTGTCACCGCAGGCGCAGCACAGCCGGTCTGGCAAAGGGTTGCCCAAAGCAGAAGTGGAAAGGCTTCGCAACGAGGAACAAGTACAGGGACTCTTTGGTTTCACCTGGGATTCGCTTTAGTTCTCCTTTTGAATCAATAGACGCCTGCCTCATTTCCCTCCTTATTTTTGCCTTAGCTCACTCCAATCTTATTTTACTGTATCCATCTTCTCTTCATTCATGCCTTCTTCTTTGTTCTGTTTCTTTCACGTATATATGTATATCAGGCCAAGGACGACGAAGCAGGACGGGTGCGGCTCCGGAACATCAACTTGCGGTTAACTTTACGCAAATTGGAAGCATCTCTGAAGGCCAAAGAGCAATTAGCAGAGGGACTGCACATGGTGGATTTCGAGCAGTTGAAAATTGAAAACGGGTCCCTGGTGGAGAAGATCGAAGAGCGGGGCGCGGAGCTGCACAAACTGAAACAAAAGAAAACCGCGGCCGTGGAAGTCTTGAGTCACGTGAAAGAAAAGCTGCATTTCACCAAACAGCAAGCGAGTAACGCTAGCAAAACATTGGCTCAGGTATGGTGACAATTATCGTGGCGAGTTGGTGTAGAGAGAAGCGCGTTGTGTGGTGTGTGCGCAATGCGACGAATTGATATTGAATTTCCCGAGAGAAGTGTCCGTTCTGGAGTTCTCTTTGCACGAATGCATCAAACGGCTTCCTTGTTTGTTTTGCCCCTCTCTTCTCCACCTTCAGTATGCTTTTCCATTCCATTTCTTCACCATTCACACACGCATTTCAAATATTTTCGCAGCTCGAACGGGACGTTGCGGAGCAGCGCGACAAGCTGGCGCAGCACAAGCGCGCGCGCACGGCTTTGCAGCGCCGGAACGCGGGCCACGCCACGGACCAGGGCTTCACCAAGTCGCACCGCCTGGTCATGGATTTCGAGCAACGCAAGAAAGCCACCGTGGCCGTGAAAGAAAAAATTGAAGAAACCAAAGAAAAGTTTGAAAATTTGTCTCGCTTCGTGAAAGCGAATTCATAAGTTCCAATTCCAGTTGCATGTGTGCTAATGCATATGTGGTAGAGGAACTTATAGAAATGCCAATGCCGTATGGATTTCCGTGTTGCGTGTTGAAAATCGTCGACACTTCGAACTGGAACTGGGAACCTGGAGTCTATTGGAACTTTTGAATATATATCTTCTGACCAAATAGAACTAAATCAGTTCAGTTCAAATCGCTGCACCAGTCCAAAGGAGCCCATACAACATAGCAACATACAACACAGGGCAAAAGGCATAATCAAAACATCCGGACTTATATCCCGATTTCCCACAACCCCGCCCCTCTTAGCTCTTGGCTTCCAAGGGCACGTAGCGGTAGCGGTAGCGAATCCAAATGGTTTATCAGAATCAAGCCCGAGGAACGACAATCAAAGGCCCTTAATCTTACGATTTCGCGACTTAGGTCAGGTGCAGTGTAAGAACAGGAAGACCGGCCCTTGTCCAAGTGACAAGGGGAATTCTTCAAGGCAGCAGCACGAAACCCCCTCTATCCAGCTTCTTCGGGCTTCATGCGTTGTACACAGGAGTGGAGGCGTCTGTAAGACCGGCACCCCTCTGGCGCCGAGGAAGCTCCAGGGCCACCGAAGGGTCCAACGGCTCAAAGAAACTGGCCACCTTGGCGTCGTCAATTTGCTCCAGAGTGTCTGGTTGCCACGCAGGCGGTGCCCCTTTGCCCTTGTCCACCAGCACGCTGCGCACTCCTTCGTAGAAGTCTCCGTTTGGCTGCAAGCAGTGCTGCACCAGGCCAAACTCCCGGGCCAGAGCAGCCCCCAGGGTCACGTCGGGTTGGCCGTTGCGGTGCAAAGCTTCGAGGGTGATTTTCAGCGAGGTAGGGGACTCCTTGGCCAAGAGTTTCAGCGTCGCAGCTGCCCACGCAGCGTCCTCGTCGCTTGCACCGCCAGCAGCAGCACCAACTTCACCGCGAAGGGCGTCTACCATGCTTTCAACGCTGCCATGCTGTGGCCCAAAGCATCGCGCTAACGCAGCGCTGCGTTCCGTGAGCGGAGCGGCGGCCTTCTTGGAGGCCACGGCATCCGAGTTCTTCGCTTCTGCAGCAAGCAGAGCGGGCGCGTCGGCTGCGAGCTGATCGAGAATTGCACCCACGCTGTCGCCCTGGAGGCTAGGGTTCGTCAAGGCCTCGTGCATAGCCGGCAGTTGCGAAGAGTGCAAGCTGTGCGTGGCTAACCCACTCCACAGCAAGTCAGCGCCCCCCTTGAGCCTCGCGCCCGTTAAACCCAAGTAGCGGCCTACAGTGCCCGCAGGCAAGGAGGTGCCGTCGGCAGAGGGCGGCGGCTGCAAGCGAGGCAAGGCGTAGGTCATCCCCACGTCGGGAAAGAGGCCGATGGCGGTTTCAGGCATGGCAAAGAGCGCACGTTCGGTGGCGATGCGGTACTTCCCATGGGCTGTAAGCCCTACGCCGCCGCCCATCACGATGCCGTCCCATACAGCCACTTGTGGTTTTCCGAGGGTGGCAATGGCGTGGTTCATTTGGTACTCGTGGCGGAAAAAGTCCGCCGTGACGCAGCCAGGCATACCAAAGCCTTTCCCACGGTCGTTTTCGGGAAAAGGGCCCTTGCCAGCCTCGTACACTGCCCGCACGTCACCACCAGCACAGAAAGCTTTGCCTCCCCGCGGCGCTGACTCGTACACTACGCACTGCACGTCGTCATTGCTGCCCCAATCTTTGATCGAATCACGAATGATTTGCACCATGCCTGGTGTTAGTGCGTGCAAAGCCTGTGGGCGAGATGCGTCCAGTGGTGAGGCGGAAAGTCAAGTATTCGTCTCAGCAGATACCATAAGATACGACAACATGCTAGGGAATGAATTTAACTGGCGACATATGCTAGCTTCTATGACAAGACAAGTTGAAATAATATACTACTACCTCTCAACGATCAAAGTTGGAAAACAAAAATTTCTATCATGAGTTCACGCACATTATTTATTTGATAAAGAGAACACATCATGGTAGAGCCCAGTTTTAATATGTCGTACCTTCGGCCTGTTGAGTGTGAGATAACCGGCCTTGCCCTGGACTGTAGCCAAAACCTCTGGTTCTGCGTTGACCGCAGAGCTCATCGGTCGCACAACTGTACGACTTGCCATCGTCGTGGCGCGTCGGCTTAGAGCGTAGAGCATAGTCGAGTCCGGCGGAGCTACTAATGTGCCAAGTCCCGGGCTCGAAAATAGGTTTCGTACTGCTGCAAGAAACAGCGGCGTGTCAACGCTATCATCACCTAATGTAATGCAAAATATCAGCGAGAAAGCGAGAATTATTGTCTCATCGCTGAAGCCAAGGCAGGTGAGCGAGACGAGAGAGTAGAAGACTACTTGAGGCTAGTTCTTTCCTCGTCCTAATAGCGGAGGTGAGAACGCGCGGGGCATTTATGACGCATGTTAAGCGCCTGATGATAAGATTACCAATTCGCTTTATGCACGTACTCACCTATTCCCATCTATAGGTGCTAAAGAAAATCTTCAACCGTTCGGGAGCCTCGTCTTCACTTCGCGAAATTTCAACAACATGCCTAAAACCGGGGCAGCCCCGAAAACTGCGCAACGCAGCCCTTTAACCAAGCTGGTGGCTGTCAAGAAGCGCGACAAACGCGATGGCTCAGCCGTCTCTGCACAGCAGCCCTTGGGCAAAACCACCCAGCTCTTAGCAACAGGCAAAATTGAAGGCAACCCGGATGACAAGAAGTCCCTCGCGTCGGTAATGGAAATGGAAAGCCTGGACGAGTTTCTAGTGCACGCCAAAATGACGCGCCGTGAATTTGAAGCCCAGCGCGGCGTGCGCTTCGAAAAAGGCGACACTACGGTGGTGGTGCCGAACTCTGGGGCGAGCAGCGGCAGCACTGGGGGTGGTGCTGCGGGCAAGGCCCACCTCGTGAGCGCCGAAGGCGAAAGCAGCGCCGGAGCCGTGGCCGCCAGTTTGCAACCCTATGAGTGGCACGCCATGCCCATGCCCGAGCGCCCTCCTTGGAGCCATGCCGACACGCCGCACGATTTGGACGCCCGCGAAGCGGAGGCATTCCTCGACTGGCGCCGGCGTTTGGCGGTCACCGAAGAGACCGTCTTGGCCGCCGCCGAACAAAAGGCTGCGGCCAATGGCGTGCCCATCACGAGCGGTGGGGGGTCCACGGCGCGCATGACCCCGTACGAAAAGAACGTCGAAGTGTGGCGGCAGCTGTGGCGCGTAGTGGAGCGAAGCGACGTTTTGGTGCAAGTAGTGGACGCCCGCAACCCCCTGTTTTACTTCTCGCAACAGCTACACGTGTACGCGAGGAAACACTACCGGGCGACCCGCACCAGTCACGGCGACAAGAACGGCAGCGGAACTGAAGCGGCGTCGGCCGAACACGTGGAGCGCATCATCGTGCTCAACAAAGCCGACTTCTTGACCAAATCGCAGCGTGCGGTGTGGGCGAAAGAATTGACGGCGCGCGGCCTGAGGTTCGTGTGGTTTTCGGCGAAACTATCGCAAGAAGCTTTGAATGCCGCTGAAAAGGTGAGCCGAGAAAATGCTGACATGGAAGCGTCCAGAGAGGCAGAAGCAGCGGCGCGGTCGGCGTGGGCCGCCGCGTTCCCAACCTTGAATGCCAACGAAGAAGGTTCGGACGACGAGGGCGCTGCTCTTACGGATGACGAGGAAGAAGAAGAGGGCAAGTCGGAGGAAGGCAAAGGTGCTATCGAAGCGGCAGCGCCTGCAGCTGTGACTGAGCCTACTTCTACCCAAGAGATCAGCGGCGATCGCAACGAGTTCATTGAGAACAATGCCAGAGGAGGAGCAGGAGGAGGCGGTGAAGACGACCGTGAGGACTGGACTACGAAAGTGCTGAGTCGCGCTGAACTCCTCCGCTGCCTAGAGGGCTTAGTCAGAGAAGCCAACGCAAACCGCGAGAAAAACGGACCATCAGTCGCAGGGCAAGCCTCTTCTTCCTCCTCGTCGTCGTCGTCCTTGGCGCGTGGGCAAGTGGGGATTGTGGGGTACCCCAACGTGGGCAAAAGTTCGGTGATCAACGTGATGATTGGGGCGACGCCCCTGAACCACTTGAGCGTGCGAGTCGCCACAGGAGCTATGCCGGGTAAAACCAAACATTTCCAAACCATTGACTTGAAGCCTTTGCCGCCAGCTCTGGCCGCGGCCTTGGAGCCTCAAGGTTCTTCTTCTCCACTGATGCCGCCGCAACCACCGACGTCGGCATCATTATCGTCGAGCAATCCCCAAGTGGCCCTCACGCTCTGCGATTGCCCGGGTCTGGTCTTTCCCCAGTTCGTGTCGTCAGCGGCGGAAATGCTTTTGGCGGGGGTGCTCCCTGTAAACCAGCTGCGCGACCACATGCCTCCGATGCGCGCACTATGCCTGCGCATTCCCAAAGCCATTTTGGAGTTCACCTACGGGTTCAAAGTCCCCGATGTGGGGACCCACGGCGCCGACGCCAACAGCCACGAGCGCGCCGCCCTAGCCCAAGCGTCCAAGCACGCCAAAGCGGCCTCGGCGGCGCGCGATGCGTCCCAACTGTCCGAGTTTTGCCCAGTGGAAGCAGTCCTAGTGGGCGTGGGGTCTGCGCGGTCCTGGATGGCGTCAGGCAACAAAGGTAAGACTGTGCCTTCCAGTGCTGTGGTTGCGGTTTAAATTACTATTCTTTTGCCATACTTTTTTCCTTTGTTTTATTTTCCTTTGTTTTACTTCTACCCCACATCCCACGTTTGATACCTCCTTTTACCTCCCCATCTCTGTCCTTCTAACAATAAAACAGGTGAAGTGGACCGAAGCCGCGTGGCGCGCATGCTGTTGAGCGACATGCAAGCAGGCAAGCTGCTCTTCGCGCAGCCGCCGCCCTCCATGCCCCACGGCAGCGCAGCCTTTGCCAACTTCGTGGCCGCCACCCACCGCGCGAGGTTTGCTGACCTGAGGCGCCGCAAAGGCACAGGGCCCAAATCGGCCCTCGATGGAGACGTGGTGGCTGGAGGTGGGCCTTCTTCCACATCGATTGCGGCAGGAGGAGGCGGTGGAGCATCGGCCGGGGCATCATCTACCGCGGAAGCCACCGCGGCCGCAGAAGCGCTCGCGGCGCGGCTGGAGTCCATCGAGTTGTCGTCGATGGGCGACTTCGAAGAGGGCGAAGCGTGGATGGACGACGACTTGGGCGCGGAGCTCAACGGCAACACGTCTTCGCGGCACACCCGCTTGCGCGCGTCCAAAGACGCCAAAGTCCAAAAGAAGCACGGTGGGGGCAACTTCAAGCAGAAAATCAAGGGCAAGCGCATGCATGCCGCGCAGATGAGGATGGGCGAAAGCGACCAGGGAGGCGGCGCGCATGTGGCAGGACACACTGCCAAAGCAGTGGCGAACACCCGGGTGGTGCTCCCCCACCACACCTCCAACCAACCCACTTCCTCTCGCCCGACGCGCAGCGCCATATCGACTTAAGAATTATTTTTTCCTCTTAAATCCACAAGCCACAAGCGGGACGGCGTTGTTTGTTGGGTCCTTGGTCGCACATCTAAATCTGAAGTGAAGAAAATTGTTAAAGGGGCCTGGTAGCTTGAAGCCTAAAAACTGATAACTAAAAACTGACAAGGGTAACATCAACATGGCCCATACAAAGGAACAAGCAGAGTCTAAAGTCAAAGAAACGAGAAATGCTTATCTATAAGCCAGTAATAACCGAGACCTGGCTCTCTTGCTCTTGCATAACCCTGGGAGTTCTAAAATGTGTTTCTTGGTGATTGATGAAGACGAAACAAATTTGTAATTGCTGAGCTCATTTAAGAAGTCGAACGAGGAAGGAGTTCCTGCCCCGTCAAAGCCTTTTATGGCTCAGGGGCAGAACAATAGGCGCCTTGCGCGCTGAAAGGCACACTTTGACCTCTGCCGAGTGGACCTCGTGTTCCGCATGTCACGAGCTTCTTTGCTCGCGCGCCTTCCTCTTTATTGTTCTGCGGAGTGCGCAACACCCAACACCCACAAATTCCTCGCTTTTTGCAATTTTCTCGAGGAATTCGGCCAATGCCCCTCTCCCTTCTGAATCATTCCGCACTTGCTTTGTTTGCGCAACGCACGCGCATTCCCACTTCTGCCCGCAGCTTGGCTTCTGTGCCATTTGGGTTTGTATTAGTTCGAGTTCGAGTTCGAAGAAGTCACAAAATAGAAATGGCTTCTTCGCCCATTAATCTTATTTCCGAGGTATTAGATTTATCTGGTTAACAAGGCAGCAAATTCCTATTGCGTTCTCGTAGCAGCGGCACATGAAGGATAAGGATGTACATGTGAGAAAGGATAAACTCCTGAAAAGTTTTACAAACTCCTTATTCAGCCGTGATGTCCGCCGCAACAGCAGCAGCGCCTTCGTCACCCGCTGCTTCTTCTTTTGCATCTTCTTCTTTTTCGTCTTCTTTTTGCTTCTTTGGGGGGCTTTCGTCCATGTTGGCAACTTCAGCCTCCGCCTCGACTTCAAGGGTGCGCTTCTCAGCCGAGGTGCTAGCTTTTTCTTCCTCAGGGTTAGGTGCCTTTGCGGGGGTCGCCTCGTCCATGTTGCTCGCCTCGTACGTTTCTTCATTCTTTTTCTCTTCTTTGTCCTTTTCTTCAGTCTTAGTTGCAGCCGCAGTCTCTGAGGTCGTTGCTTCAACCTCTGTGGAGGTGGTAGCTGTCTGCTAAAAGCAGGGTATGGAGCAGAGGTTCGGAGAATCGGAAATAGGGTTGAACAACAAAAAATCAATTTAGTGAGTACTAAGTGCTGAAGTCATTTTTACTTGAGAATATAACCTGTTATCTGAATGTATCTGCTCACCTCAGGCTCGGTGTTGGTAGTAGTTGCGTTGGTTTCTGCGGGAGGAACCTCCTCGACGATGGTGTTCACGGTGTTGTTTTCGGTAGACATGATTGAGAAGTTGTGGTTGAGATCTGGTCAAGGCACGGTAAAACAAGTATCCGACAAGTTTGTTAAACATTGTAATCAATTTAGATCGTTCTCGAAGGAGGGAGGGACAGTGAAGAGGTATGTCCGTCCAAGGTCTTGGAGCAAAACCCTAGGAAAGACTCTTCTTCGATGAAGGTCAATGCGCCAGAGTAATTACGTTTACAAATCAAAATTACTTGAGATTATTGAAACACATATCGGCTTTAAGGGATAAAGAAAAGGTTAAAGGCAGCAGCGAGGAGTTGCAGGAATGTTAGGAGCTATAGGGTAGCCTGAACTACTCGCTTTCTTTTTTGCTCGGAGATAGAGTTGTACGTTTTCAAACTTTTTAAAATAGGTTGCGTTCTGAATAGGAAAGTACTTGATTTTTGCAAAAGAAAATTCTTCACGAATTCTTGGGGGACATGCTGACTGTGCTCGCTTCTCGACGTCCCGACCATTTATCTCAACTTTCATCTCCGCGGGAGGTGAAACAAAGTCTTCCGAGCTCAAGGCGCTTTGCTTGATTCGCGACTAGCGTCCTATCGGTTACTATTGCTGCATTGTTGATTATACAAGATCGGAATATCCAGAATGCCGAGCTCAAATCGTGTATTGCTCTTCGTGGCCTGCCTCGCAATTGCGGCAGACAATGCTCATGGATTCTTCGCTGGTCGGCCGATGCTTTCGCGGGGTCGAACTCTCTTGTCGACTTCCATAACAGTTGAAGACTTCCTAGGTCGCCTTGCTCCCTTGGGGAAAGGTAGTACATTTACTAAGTAGTGTGCTCATGTATTTTGTGAGAATTGAGTTGTATTTCGTGGCCTACCCTAGCAGTAGGCAACATGAACCTGTGCTAAACTTAGAATGTGAAAACTCTCGCTAGATACCCTATACACAGAAGATTATCTGACTTCCATATTTTTCCTTCCCGTTACGTGAATCGGTTTTATATTTTAGGTCGCTTCATCACAATGCGGCCTGACTTGTCAGTGATTTTGGAGGCCACGGTAGACATGAGAGCGGCCACGGTGGCCAGCAAAACGATGCCGAGCGGGAAGACGCTCGTGACGCTAGCCTCTGCCGACAAGTCGTTTGGTGCGTTGTTGCTATACATGCGTGAAATTAGCTAGTTGTGATGTGTCTTGCAGTTGGTACAGCGAAAGGGCTCAAGGCCATGTAAACGCTGCTGTTCGATTTTACTTATCTCATCAGTGCAATCTGCTCCTCTTCTCATCCTTTGGAGCTTCATACTTTTCGCTTAATCTGTTTCTTGATTGTACGCGCATAAAATTACTAGAGTGCCATTTGGATGTCGCTTCGGCAGCAGCAGCTACGCTGGGCATCAGCGCGAAGACAGGCGGGCCGATTGTGCGCTTAAATGATGCTACAGGTTCCACGCTTTGCACGGTCGTGATTGGTAAAGAAGAAACAGCGGCGTTTGACTCGCTGCGAAGCGACCTCGGCGACACGGTGAGACTGCAAAGTAGCGCTGTAGCAAGTCCTACTTCCGAGCAGGATGGTGACAACGAAGAAGATGAAGGAGAAGAAGATGAAGAGGTTCCGTCTTGCCGGCTAGTATCTGGAGAAGAACTCGAGCTGGAACTGGCAGACATGAGCACACCTGTTCTCCTTGATGCATTTGCTCGGTGAGTCTGCTATAATAGAAGGAAAATTGGGTAGACCTTCGAGATGGGTTGCTTTCTCCTGACAACGGCGTCATTTCCCGCCTCTAATATCATCTCAAATACTTTCTTCCGCTCATGCTGTTCTGCCTAGGTGGTGTGGGCCATGCCAACTCATGGTCCCTGTTCTCGACGAGGTAACAGAACTGCCGTCTCCTCGAAAGCGTCCAATGCATCAATTGAATCCCAATGTTCATTGACACGACAAGTATCAGCAGCACGCTTGAAATACTCCCACGTCCGCACACCCTTCAGTTCCTGAAACAGGATAAAGGAATATGTCGTATCATAGTATGCTTGATTCCTAATTTGTTTACCTTACTGGCACCACTAGATGCTTTCACGGTGTTAATTTTCATCTGCAACTGTTGGTATCAGGTTGCGCGCAAAGTGGCCTCCAGCGGCAGTGACGATGATTCTACTAGTAAAAGCGACATTCGGGTCTTGAAGTTTGACACTGACGAGCAACCTGACCTGGCTGAGCTTTTTCAAATTGGTGGCCTCCCTACGCTCCTTTTTCTCGTTGCTGGCGACAATGGTCAACCGAAGGTGAGAGCTGCAAGTGCTCTTTACTTAATTTTTTTCATGCATGCTTGGTTGTGCGCAAGGTCGCTTGCTTGGCTGAACTCTTTTTTTTTTTTTTTTTTCGGACTCCTTAGAGACAACTCTTTCTTATGATTATCTCAATTTATCTCGCGGTTTGTGTTCACTGTCTATGTGGCTGTATGGTTCTATCGTTAGGTGGTGCACCGGTTCGAAGGAGCAGCTCCGGTCGAGTACGTGCTGGAGCTGGTCGACCACTACTTTCATGGTGGCCCGAAGCCCAGAGACGTGCAAAACTTGATGCAGTGAGACGCATCGATGTGGAAAGCAAAACGGAACTGCTTATAGGCTTCTTAACTTTCAGAATGCATTGCTAACGCCCCAGGTGTCTTCTCTATTATGCTGTGCTTTCGCGTTCTTCGAACTTCCGAATAACTACAGATCTGTAATAATGCTAATGCGCAATGCGCATCGCACGTCCAGCAGTGCATATCTCGCACCATAAAATGCACCTATGATAATGAAATATGAATCCAGATCTTTCATTCAAGATATCTCTGAAAGGTGCGCCGACCCTCGGTCTCTTTATGCCCCCCCCCCCCCCCAAAGCACAGTGTACCAAATGCAATGCACGGGCAGCTATATCGTACTCGCGTACTAGACAGGTATAGGTAAAAAAATATTGAATGACATGTTCGGATCGAAAACGTTGCGTATTTTTAGAAAGAAAAGCGAACTGCATCCTTCCTTCCGAGTTGAGTGGAGTCGTAAGTAGAACTGCTGGCCGCTAGCTAGTTAGCTAGCGGAAGAGCCGCACTTGTATCAACACATGAGCTTCTTTTCATTGCCTAGCGGCGAAGATAAGGAGGTGAAGGAGGAGCCTGCTCTGAAAAAGCAACGAAGTAACCTAGTGGAGTACCAGTCGTCATCAGACGAAGGCGAGGTCGAAGCAGGTGACGAACAAGAAGCCTGGGCTGAACCTCAGTGGAAGCCCGTGTGGAGTGAACAACATGACGCTTATTACTACTGCCATAAAATCTCTGGCGAGACTACGTGGGAAATTCCAGATAACGAATGGGCAGAGGAACCTGAAGAATGGGATGATCCAGGCATGTCTTCCACCGGCGGTTCCTTAGGGTCAAGAGAGGGTTCACGAGAGGGTAAAGCAACTTGGGCGGCTAACGACGACGACGACAGCGATGGCCTCGACTTCGTCGCACCCTATACAGTGAACCCTTGCTGCGTCACAGTGAGCGGTTGCGGCTCGCGAGAAGCCACCCTAGCGCTCGTGTCGGGTTGCGGTGAGGTTGTTGCGTGCTTCGTGCCTCGAGCGCATCAAGCGGTAGGACCAGGAGGCGTCGCGTCTGCTGACGGCCGCGCTTGGTGCGTGCGCTTTGCAGATGCTGCACAAGCTGACGCAGCTTGCTTGCTCCACGGAAGCGAAGTTCCTGCCTACATTCAAAGTACTCTGTCAAGTGGAGGGGCTGCTGCTGTTTCTGCTCCTGCTAATGACTTCCTGGGTGAACCGAGGCGAGTCTCTGTGGCACGCACGCTGTCGCGCAATGTAGCGCACGAAACGCAGCCGTCCAAAGTTTTCTTGACCAATGTGCCGAAGTGCGCTACGGACGCAGAGATTGGTAACTTTCTTGGCTACCCAGGCGCGCACGTGTATCGAATCAAAGAGCATTCTACTAATAACGGAGGGACGGCAGCCCACCCTCACTACCCGCCGTTTGGGTGGTGGAGTGGCAAAGAAGCTGTTGATAAGAGTAGTGAGGGACGTACCAGAGCTGAGGAAAACGATCGCCCTTTCTCGGGGCGTGCAGTAGTGGCGCTCCCGAGCTCAAATACAGCTACGGCTGCGGTAGCGTCGAAGCATGGCCTAACGTTAACCACAGCGGCTGGAGGCAGCGGCGTGGTCTCGGTGACCGTGTCCGTGAGACGAGTGTGGGAAGGCTGCGCAAGCCAAAAGTCGCCTTTAGAAGCCGCAGTAAAAGACTCAGCGGCTGCGGCTGCGGTGCGGCCAGAAGGGTGTTGCACCGTGTGGGTGGGTGGCTTACCTGCGGAGGTGGAAGAGGGAGCGGCTCGAGCGGTCTTTGGTGCTTGCGGCGAACTCGCTGCGGTGCGCGTTAAAAAAAAGGATGTTCCTTCAAAGCACGATTTTTGTTGTTGTTAATTAGAAAAGTCTTTCGTGGAGAATTACCTGGCTACACTCTAGAGTTAACTACGCACTTTTATTGTCCTCGCTGCATGTTTCGTTGACTCCTGATTGTCATGCCATTTCTGTCTTAATGCCACCTTCTTCGCGGGTGCGTTATTATTTCATTTGTTGTTCTGCTCAATTGCAGGTGCGAATCGTGCGGGATCAAGTGGAAGGCGACTGTAAAGGCTTTGGGTTTGTCGAATACCGCGAAGGCGAGGCCGCAGAGCGCGCCGTGCGGGAACTCAACGGCGCGCAACGGCTCGGAAGCAGGCTGAAAATTCGATACGCGGCAGAGCGAACAAAGCCCTAAACTGGCCATAATGCCAATATTTCGTTATAATAGCCCGCATTGCTATCGTGCATCGTACATTCGAGGACTCCGCTGAGATCGGCATGGGCTATCCCTTATCCTGCTATGCAATGGAACTACTTATTAATTATATAATTATGGATTATGGATCATAGGTAAAGTACTATTAAAATCGAACTGGGGATTCTGTGGAATGATAATAAGAAAGGGAATAAAGAGGAAGAGAACACATATTTACGTATGGAATTAAAAACGAAGAGACCCCTCATGCCGGCGAAAGTTTCTTTAATGGACTTATAGCCTACTCTATCTTTGTCGTTTCTCATAGCAAAAACTAAGAGCTCGCCAAAAACTTCTACAAAACAAATGGGAAAAGCACATATCAAACTCGGCGTGTCGTGCATAAAACAAAACTAGGTTAAACAGATAGTGGGCGTGCACTTGTCAAGCACCGCCTTGTAGGCCGTCAATCACCATCATCAAGCAGCCGCTCAGCGCAGCCGACCCACCAATCATGGCCGGGTTGCGGGTGCGCAAGCTCCCGATGGACCCCGCGAGTGCCCCCGCCACGCCGGAGTTGAGCAAATCCTGCTTGCCACCTCGCGCCACTGCCATGGAGCACTTCACGCCATTGAAAGCGCCTAAAAAGCCTCCAAAACTAGGCCGTAAGAAAGAAAGGTAAACTTGATAAATAAAGGATAAAAAATGGAGGCAGAGGGCAAATTGGTTCTAGCATCGGGACGTCTACAGAAGTAAATAGTTTGAACAGAGATTCAACTACAGTATGATAACGAATTCGAATCAAAGCTCTGTTTGACATTTCACCTTAGAGCATTGCCGATGCTTTTGCCGGCAACGTGTCCAACCATGAGCTTTGGCTCTCGCCACATGCCTGCTTGCACCGCTTCGAAGCCTCCGAATACTAAGCCAAACCCTAAGCCCAGCTGGCCGCCTCGCAAGAAGTTTCCTATTCCCACGAGCCCGCACACTGGGTACGATAACTCAACCGCCTGTGCATCAAAGCGAAAAGGTAGAATAAATCAAGTAATTTCTTTAAACACCGTACTGTGGCTGATGTTCTACTTAAACCACTTTAGGATGGACCTACAGCGCACACCTGCTTAGGGATCTTCTGCGGTGTCGGGTTAGGCGGTGGTAACCCTGGTGGGCGCAGCGGATTCGGTTTGCTAGGAGTACTGCTGGGAGGGGTTTCTTCGCTAGAGCTCTCGTTGAATGGGTCATCAGGCGTGCTGTCGCCGAAGGATGCGTTTGCAAAGGGGTCGTCTTCTTTGCTAGCGAACGGATCAACAAATTCACTATCAGTAACTTCCTCCGGCTTCGGCTTCTGTGGTGGGCTGCTCCACGGGGCCATTGTACGCTTGACTCTCCTTGCAGTGTTACGTCCAAAAACTAGGTAGTTAAGCTGTCGGCTGGCTAGCACCTAAGTTACAATACAACTAGCTAGTCTAGAGAAAATGACAGCATTTTTTTCAAAAAGAAGACAATGACGAGACGACGAGACGACGACAAAAAAAAAGATCAGGGAAAGAGGACAGAATAGAAACTGAAAATTTGGTGAGTGTTTGTGGTGCGCGGCGGACTTCTTGGCTTCTTGCTTGGCTTCGCTTCTTGCTTCTTGGTTGGAGTAAGTAGTCTTCCAGGTTGCAAGCTAATAAGTAGGCTAATAGTGAGCTACACTATCTAGCTCTTAATAAACTAAACTTATCTAGCCAAGCTTACTTTTAAGGATGGCGGATGCTTTGCCTGTTCCAGCTCCAGAAGGTGGCGGAGAAAAGCCCAAGAAGGAGAAGGTGGCCAAGGCACCTCCACCGGGCGGGTAAGTCAACTACCTATATTCGAACTTCATTCGAATAGACTTGACCTTCGCTCATGCACCACATCCATATGCATCTGAAGGTACGCCAAGAAACCCGAGCTGACTAAAGCGGAGCGTCGAGAGCTTCAAGAAAAGCAGCGGGCAGCCAAAGCAGCTGGTGTTGGCGGTAAAGGCGACGCAAAAAAGCCAGCGCCGCAGCCACTAGCCTCGCCCACGGGCATACCCAGCAGCAGCAGCAGCAGCAGAGAGAATTCCTCAAGCGCAGCAGGTACAGTGGCCTCGGGAGCGTTGGCATCGGTTGCTAAGAATATTGCCGGGGGACCGAAGCCATTGTTTGGGCATTTGCCTCCGTTCAGTGCGAAGTCTACAGCGTTGTTGAGCCTTTCGCCAGGGGCATTGAACGACGTGCATCCTGCAGTGGCGGCTCTCGGCCTCAGGTGAGGGGAGAAAATAATGACAATACAGTTGCCGTGCTTATCGCAGAGGACGTGTTTAAGCTGAGCGCAGTATAGATAGGCATTGTAGGCTTTTGCCTCGCACTCTCCCTTTCCACTCTTCGCTTTTCTCTTGGCGGCATGGCCTTCTCCTGCCTCGTCTGCTTTTTCTTTTGTTCTGCCACTCATAGGATGGCGGACGGGTCCGTGCGAGGCGCCGACGCGAGATGTGTAGCCATGCTCGAAGCGATGAAGGATGTGGTCAAGGACTACGTGACGCCACCGGGCAAAGCGCTTGAGCGCGACCTGCAACTCGAGGTCCTTTCTGCTTGCTTGCTCCTCTCCCTATGGCCCCGTTGTTCTACGCTTCCCCCCCGTCTTGAATCAGCTGTCTCCCTTTCTTCTCCTCCTTTTCACTCCTTTTCGTCCTTTGCCTTCATCTCGCTTCCCCCGCGCTACAATCATAGAGACATTGAGAGAAAGCAGCCGTGCGCACTTCAGTTCGTTCCTTGTGCATCTCCTCTTTGCCAACCGCTGGACCCTTCAACCTGGCAACGTGTGTGTTTGCAATGTGCTCCAATAGGTGGACCGAAACTTCCAGTTTTTGAGCGATTGCCGAGCCCACAGCGCGTCGATGGGCAATGCCAAGCAGTCTCTGAGGGGCATTGTGGCTGCGCTGGAACCAGACCTATCGGAAGGAAAAGCCAAATTAAAGGTTAGAAAAACTTTTTCTCTTTGTTTGCCGCATTGAGAGGCACCACTACAGTTTTTCTATTGTGGCCATTTCTCCGGAAATAGCTTTGCATTTTTCTGAAGCCGGTTGCTACTACACGGCACTGCAAATTCATTTTTATTTTTATTTTTATTTTGGCTTGCCTTCTCCTAAGCGTCATATTTCATGCCTCCTTGACCCCGTATAATATTCCTCCAACTCATAGGTTGTTGAGGGCATCGATGGGTTCATTTCCACTCGCGTGGTGCTTGCTGGCGAGCTGATTGCGAAAAAGGGCGCGGACAAAATTCGCCCTGGCGACGTGATCCTTACCTTCGGTCAGTAACACAAAATTCTTCTCTTACGCGTGTGTCTGTCTGCCGCCGCTGTTCACTTTTGAACTTAGGCCTGTGCATTTCCTTGTTATCGCTCTTAGGCCGCTCGCACACGGTGGAGCAGCTCTTGGTGTACGCGCACACGGTGCAAGCGAAGCAGTTCCACGTGGTGGTGTGCGACTCGCGGCCCAATTTGGAAGGGGTGGGCCTCCTCGAGCGGCTTACCCACCTGGGGGTGCGGTGCACCTACGTGCTCGTCACCGGGCTGTCCTACGCCATGCCCCATGTTACCAAGGTGCGGTTGCTTTATTTTTGAATTCATCACGAGAAAGAGCTTGCGCGTTATGCCATACGGCGCGCAGGCAAATTAGCATGTGCTGTAGTAGTCGTCCCTTATAAAGCGGGAGTGAAGGAAAGTGAAACAAGCCATGCGCCTCGGCGGCGCTTTTTCCTCATTCTGCCGATTGCCTTTCCTCTGCGATGTAAAGAGCTTGTCTTCGAGCCATCCTCTTTCCCTGGCTAATATCTTTCCTCTTCCTTTCCCTTCCCTTTTCCTGCCTCTATTGCGCAGTGCATTCTGGGCGCGGCGGCCATCATGAGCAACGGCGCGGTGCAAGGGCGGTGCGGCACCGCAGCCGTAGCCATGGCAGCGCACAAGAAAAACGTGCCCGTGATATTCACTTGCGAAACGTACAAGCTCTGCGACAAGGTAATTGCGAACCACAATTCCATTGTGGATCATTGCTAGATTTGCCGAGACGTTTCTTCTCTAGAACGCTTCTTCTTTTTCGTCATGTTCTACTTTTTGCCATCCTCCCCCCCCTGAACAATCAATGCTACAACTCTCACCTGTTTTAGGACTGCTTCGCTAATTCCAAGTGCATTTCCTCCTTCCTCGCTCATGCGTTTAGGTGTCCTTGGACTCGATTGTGGCGAACGAGCTTGGTGACCCAGAGAAACTGCAATGCCCGGAGTTTGCGGTTTCCAAGAGCAAGAGCAGCAGCGGCTCCAGCCCCTACGACGCTGGCAGCGACGACGATGACAACAACGAGGCATCCACCACTGAAGCACCGAAGAAGAAAACCAGCCCGCGGTTGTTGAACTTGCAGTATGACCTGACGCCCATCAAGTTCGTGGGGATGGTGGTGACGGAGGCTGGGCTGATTCCTCCTACGGCCGTGCCCGCGCTCTTGCGGGAAATCCGCAAAGAGGCTGGCGACGTCCTGGCGAGCGATCTGTAGTGATTTTGATAGATGGTGTTGTGCTTCTTGTATCTACGGTTATAACAGTGATGTTTTATATCAGGTTTTGGTATGTGAAGTATGGATCATTTTGCCCATCTCTGATTTTCTTTTTGATATCGAATGAATGCACTCCGATATGCACAGCCCGTTAATCCAACCCAAAACACGCCTGATTAGCTTCTTAGGTCTAGTTTGCGCTGCTTTGCTTTTCTTCTCTACCTGTTAGTCTTCTAATTCCGGCCCTTCGGGGCCTGTCTCAAAACACAACAACTTCAATGATTGCGAAAACAATTACCTTGCCGATAGCACGGAGCCTCTTGGTTCATGTCTAAGTTTGGTGTTTAATTATTTATATCTTCAGTAGAGTGCCCCGCTGGGCTCAGATAGGGCAATGGCCATATGCGGCGAAATGGGCAATGCACATCTGCGCATTTAATTTCAATAGGAGTGGCAGTGCGCAGTGGCGCTTTCTTCATTACAACAGCAATAAACACGCAAGCCGCCAACTGTAAGCATAGATATACAACGCATTCTTGCCTACGGCCAAACAGCAGCCTTTCTTGCTGTTTTTGTGTATACGTATCGCCATAATGCCCTTATTTACGGCGCTTCGGGGGACTCCAAGGCCAAACGCGCCTTTGAACAGCCTTGTGCAGCAGCTCTTTTGAACCAACGCACCGCTTCCTCGTCGCTTTGCGCTACACCACGGCCAGTCTTATACCACTGCCCGAGTTTATATTGAGAACCCACTTCCCCTTGCGCAGCTGCTTGTCTCAACCACTTCGCTGCCTCTACGTCACTCTGCACCGCGCCGCAGCCGAGCTGATAGCACACTGCAAGGTGTTTCTGAAGATTTTCAAGGCCAGGTGGCAGAGGGATGCGGCACACAGGGCATGCTTGCTCGAATCCCCCGAATTTTCTCAACTCTGCTACGCATGCAACGTGAAACTGATGGGAGCACGGCATAGTACAGGCCGATACGCTACTCAACAGGTCCTGGCAGATGGGGCACTTTTCTCCCGTCAGTGTTGTCGCACTAGAATCAGCATCCTTTTGATTACCAGAAGAAGTTTGGTGTCCTGGGACCCTCTCGGCCTTCGCGATGCAGTACTGCTTGTGGCTGGCTTTCCAGTGAGCCTTCTGGCAGCCCTTGCTGCAGTACACTACTAGGCCACAGCGGGCGCAAGCGGAAAGCTTGGGAGCGCTGGCACTTCCTCCAGGTACGCGACACTTGCTGCAGAATTTCCCGTCGGGCTCAGATTTCTTCTTGTTATGCTTCTCAGTCGCCATGGCGGATTCTTTAATGATTGGCAGTATCTAGAGCAGAGTCGATGATATAATAGTTGGTATCTTGTTGAGTAAGCGTTATATTCTGAAGGATGGTTAGCGCAGGAGCCTATGATCGATTTGTCCCGATTTTTTTTCACTACTCTACCGCGCCTTCACACTTGCTTGCTAGCTAATTCGATAACCACGCCTGGATGCTAAAAAATGAATGCATTTCCAAATACATACCAACGCTACTGACGTTCACGCCCACCTTTCGAGCTCATGGGAACACGGAAACATGTGACTGCCATGCTACGTTAAGTCAATAATACGCTACAGGCCTCGTAACTTAGAAGTTAGTAATCAATTTAGCTTCTGATACTTGCATGATTAACAAAAAAAGGCTATAGCTATGGTTATGACATAACTCTGCTAGTATAGCTACAGAGCGCCTTGGATAGTGCCTCCTGTACCTGTGGCATCAGCAAGTCAGGAGCATTTCGCAGCGGGGAGGGTGGAGGGAGTTCAGAAGTACAAGCTGGGATGGGTGGCTAGCTACAAGATACAAATATACCGTACCTGTACGTATGTACGTATGTAGGAACAGCGCCCGGAATTCGTTAGTGGAGTTCGCCGAACGTTAACGAACACGGCGATTTTAACGAACTTTTTGTTCGTTTAGGCCGGGTTCGTTAGTTTTTCAAAAGCCGAACCCCTTGTTCGTTTGAGTTCGATAATTTTGACGAAAGCGAACTTCTGTTCGGTTCGGGTTCGATAATTCCTGGGTAACAGAACCCGCCTGCCAGCTGGTCGTCGAACTCGAACTCGAACTAATACAAACCCAAATGGCACAGAAGCCAATGCTGCGGGCAGAAGTGGGAATGCGCGTGCGTTGCGC
>Ga0307931_1000214_pt1 | contig 34361 bp, 35 predicted proteins | sample OrgLakmetageno47_FD_201816 | JGI IMG/M metagenome (GOLD analysis project Ga0307931, IMG submission 201816) | Saline water microbial communities from Organic Lake, Antarctica - #47 | ecosystem: Environmental > Aquatic > Non-marine Saline and Alkaline > Saline | place: Antarctica: Organic Lake...
TGCTTCCTGCCCTCTACACACTATCCTCTTTACGATTTTGACTTGCGCGCAACGCACGCGCGTACACTTCTGCCCGCAGCATTGGCTTCTGTGTCATTTGGGTTTGTATTAGTTCGAGTTCGAGTATAAGAAGCTGCTTTGCTTTGTTTGTTGTTTTTGTTTTTCTGACACAGGCCCCTCAACTACGATGTGCTGCATGCTTAAGTCAGCCCCAAGAGAGAATTGGCTTAATGCTCTTCACATGCGCTTGTCGCCAGCGCAGAAGCCGCTCTTAGTACTCTTAGCACGCAGCACGCAGCACGCAGAACGCGAAAAATACATCAACGCCGCGGCCACTATAATTCGTGCTCTGCGGGTACTCAAGCGGCGCATCTAGTACATAAGAAACTCGGACAAGTCGGTATGTCATGCTTAAGTACGCATTAGTACTACCGCGGCAACTATTATCCGTTCTCTCCAGTTACCGTAACCTTATCCTACTCCCTCTCTCTCTACCAAATTTCAACGCGCTTTCTTGAAGCGCTCGGCGGCTTCGACCAACACGTGCACGGTGCCTGGCTCGAGCGCAGTGTGGCCGCTGTCGCTCACCAAGTGCAGCTCAGCCTCGGGAAACCGCTTGTGCAAGTCCCACGCAGATTTGGCTGGGCAAACCACGTCATACCTCCCTTGCGCAATCACCTACCGTAGGACCGTAGGAAGATCCCAGAAAGCAAGTCACACAAGAAGCAGAGCGGCGGCGAATAAGATTAGGAGTGGCGAATCAAAAAAAATTGCAGCCGCATTCGACATCAATGCATGACACATCCTTCCAGGAATAGCCGCCTTCATGCGGATCAGAGGAAGATAAAAAATCATGAAAGATATGACTATTTCATTGCCGAAGTAAAAAACGCATGACATGTACATCATCTGCGTGGCGAACGAGAGAAAGAGAGAGAGAGAGAGAGACCTACTGTAGACGTGGACTTACGGTTGGAATGTGGCGAATTTTGTCGACGTTGTCCAAAAGCCAATCGTCCCACTCAAAGAAGCCACCTACTACATGCGAACGACCATAAATACAGAACTATTGGGGAAAAGAAAAAAATCAAAAATGGGCAAACATAGAAGTGCGTGGATACAACACATCCTATCATTATTACCTAGGTATTATTCATTGTCGGCTTTTCTATTTCCTTAGCATTTGGCTCACCGTTGTGAAAGTAGTGGTTTTCGATGCGCGCAAAGGCCAACGAAAAAGCGTCGGCGGCGTCTTGGCCCTCAGCCAGACGTTTGGTGGGGGGGGACGGGTACAGGGCGGAGGTGGTGTCTTCCCATTGGGTCCACGCGCGCGCGGCGACCAGCCGTGCCTAATATGGTATGCATGTACAAAAGAAAAGATATTTTGAATGACCAGAGGAGATGATGGCGTGGTGGTAACGATTGCGATGGGAAAACAAACAACAAAAAAGGGGGGGGTGCGAGGATGCGTGCATTTCTGGTACTCAAAGGGAAAAAAGAAAAAAGAAGAAGTAAACTTTTAGGCTACTCCGAGGCATGCCAACGCGTATGCACCCACGCCAACACTTGTACACGCTAATACACACGCGCACTAATACCGACCCACACATAAGCTCCTGACCTCGTCATCGGTACCCACGAGCCGCTTGCGGTACGCAGTAATGAGGTCGTGCCGTTCGGCCTCCGGAATGGGCGCCACGTAAGCATCCCAACGGTCGGGAAACAGGTGACTTGCGCCCTCCTGCCATGAGGGTAGGAAAAGGGGGAGAGAAGGGGTCAGGGAGGGTTGCAGCAACACGAGGAAGACGGTAACATCTAAAAAAACAAAAAGGAAAAAAAAGAGCTTGCACTCTGAAGAATAAAGACGAACACTTGGGAGAAATCCTTGAAATTATTTCTCAAAACAGACCTGATAATAGAACTTCAGTTCGCTTTTCCGGAGCATGAAAATGCCTCGCAAGACCAGCTCCGTGACTTTGGATGGGTGGCTTTCGGCGTAAGCGAGGGCCAGAGTAGAGCCCCACGAGCCGCCAAAGACTTGCCATTGGTCAATCCCAAGTTTCACCCGCAGCCGCTCAATGTCCGCGACCAAATGCCTGAAAATACAAGTCAATGAATCGAAGCAATCGTTTTTCAATGAAAAAGGGAACACGTGAGCAAACAAAAACATGAACACCATTTCGATACGCAGACCTCAACACGACAGGGAAATTAGTCTTTTGAATCCGCACACTACCAACTTTGTGGAATTCAAAATAACACTTGCCCAGCGCTAGCCACTTGTCTCCAATCAACAAATCTCACCAAGTCGTGTTGTCGCTGAGGCTCGCGTGTGGAGTGGAGCGCCCGCACCCGCGCTGGTCGAAGAGCACGATCCGGTACGCCGAAGGGTCGTGGAAGCAACTGGTTTGTATTATTTTGGGAGAGAGAAAGGAGAGAAGCAGAGGAACATCACACCATGCACGCGTGTCAGCGCGTAGCGTTTATTCTTTCCTATTTTGATGAATACGAGCAGGTTGCATCTATAGATTTCTTCCACTAGTCCAACCATGGAGACAAACACAGCATGCTATCCAACGTTGTGAATCTACTTAGCTTAGGAGACTCAATTATTGCTTTAGAAATTCTTAGATGAAGAAGAAGGCGAAAAAGAAAGAAGAAGACGAATGATGAAGCACACGTCTCACCGGTTCGCGGGGGTGCACCCGCCGCCGGGGCCGCCGTGCAGAAAGACTACGGGTTTGCCCTTGGGGTTGCCGCACTCTTCGTAGTAAATCTACGTAGTGCATACATGTGGAGTGGGTGAAGAGATAATATAGCCAAGCATTTTTTCGAGAAGAGAAAAAAATTAATTAAGGGCTCCATCAAGGTGCTTGCTCTGGGCTGGCCTAGAAGCATCTATTTTCGAACCTACTACGCTCTATATTCTTTAACGAAGCTCAACACCAAGAAACGCTCGATAGTCGATGGGATGCAAAAAAAAAACCTTTACCTTGTGCACGATCCCTGAGCCATCGGTAGTAGGCACTTCGAGAACCCCCGTGTTGTAAGGCTCTAAAGCTGGAAACAAGCCCGTGCGGCCTTCCTTTCTCGCTGCCTCAATGCGCTCCTGTGCCGCGCCGTCCGGCGCAGCGAGGCCAACTTCCTGTTCCTCTTTTTGTTGGGCCGACTCCTCCGTAGAATAGAAAGCACCGCCCGCGGCGGCTGTAGCCAGAAGAAGGCCTAAACGGGCAGAGCGCGGAGCAGCTTTCGGAGCTGGGACTAGCGAAGGCCTGGCAGCGCCATGGTACGAGCTGAACAAATTCAATGGCGCGCCAACGAGGGCACCTCGGTTCGCCAACCGTGTAGTTTGAATGGCGGCAGTCCGGAGCATCATCATCATCTAGAATGATATTTTGACGAAATGAAAACGTGAATGCGCAGGAAAGTAGCTGTCGAGTTCTTATGCTCACAGCTAGATGCTTCTACTGGTAGTTGTCATTCATACTTGGATCGGTAACTCCGTCGCTATACTGTAATTGATTAGTATAAGACTACTTACTTGTACATCTTAAGTACTACTGATTACTATCGAGCAGCATCTTACAATCTTACACTACGCACTCGTAACTCACCTGGTATGCAGAGAGGCTGTATGCGAAGAAGCACGTTGCTTGTGGGAGTGTCCTTCGTCTGAAATCTTCTTACTAGGCGGGTAGGCAATAGACTGCTGCACTGCTGGACGGACAGCAAGGAAGACTAAGCAAAAGGATACGTAATAAGTACAGTGGGACCGGACAGTAGGCAGTAGGCACGTGCGCACGTCGGCACGTCGTCCTGTCGGTCGTGTTGTGAAAAAGAGGAAACAAAAGATACGCACAACACACAACACAGTCGTTCAGCGGTTCAGCCAGCTCAGTAGCACTGTAGCTGGCAGCGCAGTCCAGGCTATTAGCTAGCCTCGATTGAGGCCTAGCCAGAGAGCTACCTAGACTAGAGCACTCTCCACAGATCTTTTACCAGCATAACTGACCTAAGTCATATCCGGCAGGCTAGGCTTCGCACTAGTTTTCATATCATTCTTGACGTGGCTCAACTTACTTCCTAAAAAAGACGCGATGCAAAGGACTCTCTTAGGTTTGTTGTTATGGTACAGCCTTTCGGACGCTCTGGCTCCTCCAGATTCGGTGGCTCCACAACTAGGAGCACGACTGGCGCCAGCTCCATCACAGTCTTCAAGCCGTCGCGTGTGGTTGTCAGGCGCCACTGCCATGCTCGTAGCCCCATTATGCCCTCAACTCGTGGCCGCCGCAGATCCATCCGATGCTGATTCGCTAACCAGCGAACTTCTCAGACGTACGAAGGAGAACCGCGATGCAAATGCGGCTGCGGTAGCGTCTCGTCAGAGCCTTCGCAGCATTCCATTTGGTGGGGTTGGGGAAGCACCCAGCGTTGATGCTGCGCGCACAAGCAAGCGTTTAGACAGCACCAGCGCTGCAGGCGCTGCCGAAACAGAACAAAAAGTAGCTTCGTCCTCTTCTTTAACGTCACGCTTTCGAATCAAACCGTACGACCCCACCAAAGACGGCCGCCGTTTCCACTCTCAAGCTTATGGTAAAGAAGAATACAACAACGCTTTCGCGGCCTCGGAAAACACCAATGTGTCACCGAAGGAAGCTTACGACACGATTTTGAGCAAAGTAGCGCCCCAGGAACTTCAAGTGGTGGGTAGCAGTGACAGTAGTCGACCTTTGCGAGCACTGGACCTCGGCGCAGGAGCAGGCGTGTCGACTGAGGTTCGGATCTTCAGCAAAATAGAGCCAGAGATTCAATCATGAATGAACGATCGAAATATACTTACATGAAACAACGCGCGAATCACTTCGACGCGTGTCTCTTTTACGCAAACGCGTGTCTTTTAAACCTAAACGTGCTCCTCCATTCCTGTTCTGTTTCTTTCTCTCTTTCTTGATGAACAGATGCTCTGGCGGCTGGGCTACCGCGAGATCGCCGCGGTTGATTGGTCCGATGCCGCGTGGTCTTCTTTTGTAGAGCCTTCCACCGTGCCTAGCTCGGTGCGTTCGTTGTTGCCTCTTCAGTAGAGAGACCCTTGCATTAATGCATAGCGTTTGTAGCCTGTTCGCGTGTCCTTTTTATCAATGCTTTCTGCTTTCGTTATTCCACTTTAATGCTATGCATTACAGCTGCACTGCGGTTAACCATTGTTGGTATCGTTTGATGTGTGCCTGTATATGTGTGCGTGTTTATGTCAAACCAGGTAAGCTTTTATGCACTGGACGATCAGCGATTCTTAGATGGGTGGCTGAGTGCGCAGCGTGGCGACGCGGGCAAGTTCGACACGATTGTCTTCAATTACGCCGTAAGTTTTCGTAGCTACTAGGGCGCCCACGGTGGGTAGACTTTTGCGAACTCACGCATTGTGTTTAAGGCACGCTTTCACGGAAAGGCACCTTTTTTTATTCTTAAAATCTTGACTACGATTTACTCTCTCTCAATTTCGCTGATTCAGATCAACGCAGGCAAAGCAACTTACTACGCGAAGACATTACTGCGCCGCGGAGGGCGATTGCTAGCCCCTGTCAACCGCCAGGTCTTTGGTGAAAGCACCTTCCTTGGCCACTATAGACTATAGACCATACATTATTGATTGTTCTATAATTCACTTTCGAAGCAAAGGAATTCTCTCACATATTTACCGTCCAATTTGCTGATTTTTTTTTCTCTTGTATACTTATTCTCTGCCTTTAGCTCTCTTACTTTCATGCTCTTTCCATTTGCTTCTTCTTTCTTCTTCTTCTTTGAAAAGGACGACTACTGGCTGAAGCAAGAGTACCGGGTCTACAACGACCAAGCACAGGTGGTGTGGCGCGCCGGCGAAGTGGGCGCTTGGGACGTGGTGTTTCAACCCGACATGACCGAAGAGTCCTGCCGAGGCGTGCGGTGGTGCCCGGAAACGGACCGACGCAGCACCGAGGCGGAAGCGGAGTTTTTGCGCCCGAAATCGTTAACGTACAAGAGCAGTAGCAGTAGCACTGCCCACGAATAGGAATGAGCAACAAGCCGTTTTTGAAGTGCTCAATGCAGTTGCAATGAACCATAGGCCTAGAAAAGCGACACTTTCCTCTTTATTTTTATTGCCGGGCAGCGCGCCGGATACGAGTAATTAAAATTTGCGCCTGGTTAGCTCCGTAGGTCTAGTTTGCGCTGCTTTGCTTTTCTTCTCTACCTGTTAGTCTTCTAATTCCGGCCCTTCGGGGCCTGTCTCAAAATTCAAGACTTGGACTCACTGCTTTGGTATTAGATGTTATGATGCTACAACTTACACCAAGCACAGTAATAGAGCAAAACCACTGTGAGGTAACAAGTGCTGAGTCTTTATAACTCATACATATATATATAAATATCCGCGACTTATACAATACCATTTACCATGTAGCAGCTCAGAGTACTAACATCCACTACAACACATGAGCAGATAACAAGAGCCAGATTCAAGAGAACCGAGTTCCTTGGTCTCCATGAGGAATCGCGAGCTGGTTGCACATACATCGAAGTCAAAATCTCATACTTAAAACTATAACTTCAACGTGAAGGCGGCTTTGTTTTGGACCCGCGCTTTTCGGGACCTTTGCTGTGAAGCTCCTCCAAGAAGGCCGCCCAAATTTCAGGCGAGCAATAGGCTTCGGCCGTCTTGCCAATGTTGTCCTTTGTTTTGACGTATAAGCAAGCATACATAATCATGCGCAAGATAGGTTGAGACGACACGACACAGGTGCTAAGCAAAATATGATGGGAGTCCTTCTCCATGAAAAATCTTGCAATCTTATACCTGCTCGTGCTGTCATATTCCCTTCTTCACTACTACATGTCTAGCTTCTATTCTCTTCAAAAGTCACCCTTTTATCCTACGTAGAATAGCAACCAATCAACGTACCTCCATCGTGTAGTCTGCTTTGTGCTTCTTGACCAGAGCAGCAGCCGTCTGAACGTGGCCGTGCATCAAGCAGCAGTGCAGCGGGGTCCAGCCTGAGGCATCCACAACGTTGGCGTCCGCTGAGGTTGCAAGAAGCAGCAAATTATTATCAATAAGGTACGTGCGCACACAGAAGAAGTCAACAGATGCGCCCAAGGCAATCTTTGTATAAATCAGAAGAAAAAGCGAATACTTACGGTGAAAGAAAGGGTAATTACGAACTCGAGTGTGGACACTAGTAGTCCTTGTTTTTGGCGAGATCTTCCACGCACGCACACATGCACTCTCCCTTTCTCTCTCTCTTTCACACGCACGCCCATTCACCGATCCTTACCTCCCGCTTTGTGCAGGAGCGCCACGGCGTCTTCTTTGCCTTTGGCCGCCGCCCAATGCATCGCCGTGCGGCCCAGCAAGCCTTCGTGGTCAACTGAGGCCGCTTCCACGTTGGCCTTGTGGCATCAATCGAGGTATAACATCGCACCCGCACCAGAAAATAGGGAAAGTGACGCAACATTCAACCTTCAAAGAATTCATTCCTATTATGCAATTAATTCATCATAGCTATCACTACACCAAGAAGTACTACATCCACTGAGTCAACTCCATTCTGCATTGATTCTAGTAGTATGCGAATGTGCGTGCGCGCGCACTCACGCCTACCCCTTGGTCGATGAGAAGTTGAGCAGCGTCGCACATGCCTTTAGCGCAGGCGACCATCAGAGGGGTCCAACCACTAGTGTCTTTGGCCTCGAGCATCTCCTCGAAGTAAGGACCGTAGCTCGAGTTGCAGGGCACCTGATGGGATGAATCAATAGCGAAGAAAGAGTTGAAGGGAAAAGAAGGAAATAAGGAAGAAGGAGAAGAAGAAGAATGTGTTGGAACAGGATTGGCTTAGCCACGCATAAATGTAGATCCAGGTGCAAGCAGAAAGTTTATATATCGCACCATCGCAGCAAGTTCAGCCGCTGAGATATCCACCATGGCATCTTCATCGTCTTTCGTTTCATTCTTCATAAATTCTTCCTCCGAGGGCTCCGGACCTCGGCCTTCGTCAAAAGCAAGCCACGCAGCCTCATGCGCCGCTAAGGCCGCTTTTTTTACTTCCTTGAGCTTCTCCGCTCGGAGGCTTACCACCGAAGGCAGCAAGGCCAGAAAACCCTCGGGGGGTGAGGTGTCCAACTGGGCCCACTCCAGGAGCCAGGTCATGGTGGAGGTGTGCCCCCCTTGGGCGGCGTAATGGAGCGCCGTGAAGCCTCCACCATCATAGCCCAGAGGATTGCACCCGCGGCACACCCAATCCCGCACCTAGGGTCGAGGGAAGGAAAGGAAGAAATAACATGCAGCAAGGAGGTCAAAGAAAGCAAGGAAACCCAAAGATAGAAAAAGATAGTGAAGGAGAAAGAGCAACTGTGAAATGAAAAGAAGGAAGAACAGAAACAAAAATGATGGAAGAGAGAGATTGCACGCATGAGCATAAAAAGCCCACGCAGTGACACACCTTTTCGTCGTCAGCGCGCGCGGCTGCTTTCCGCAAGAGTCCCCCAAATGCATGACCCGGCGTGCGCACCACCGACACCAGCGCCAGGAACCCGTCCAGCTCCAACCGAGGGCCGGCAGTGCCGTCGTCACTGTCACGCGAAGGGTCTAAGCCGTGCGACACCAAGAACTTGACCACGTAACGCTCGAACTGCTCGTCGTCCAAAGTGAGGTCCAGCTGCGTGAGTGCCGTTCGGACGTCGTCTAGAGACAAACCTTCCCCTCCGGCGGCTCCTGAAGCAGGTGCAGCAGCAGTTTTCGGCGGCTCCGCAGCTGGCTCATCTCCTGCGTCCTTCTCTTCTCCGCCTTCGCCTTCAGTGTTTGCAGTGGCATCAGCGTCCGCTTGAGATTCGCTGACTTTTCCTTCGGCCTCTTCTTCACCTTTTTCTTCGGTGCCAGTCTCTTCGAATGCGGCTGTTACAGCGGCGTTGTCCTCGTCACCGTCTCCTTCTTCAGCCTTCGCAGGCTTCTTCTTCTTCTTTTTATCATTGCCACTCGAGGACGCACTGATAATTTCTTCGTACACTCGGGTAACGCGCAATTCCTCGTCGCGGGTTAAGCCAGGAGCAGGCGCCTCAGTTTCGAGGACAGTGCCCGCTGCAGGAAAAAGTGCACACAAGTGTCGCTATTTTATGGGGAGATCAAATTCATCGAATGAAACAAAAATGGGCCCACTACTGGCACGCTGCTACTCAGCAATAAAAATAAAGGCGCAATTCTATTGAAGAACCCGCCGGATTTGCGAGCAACCCTACCGTGGTCGTCGATGATATGTTCCACCTCAGGACGAGTCCACGTTGGCGTTTCCGAGTGTCCAGCTGGAGTGCTCAATCGCGATGAAGGCTTCGGCTTTAAATCAGCTGGAGCCATTGATGTGAGGGATGAATTGCGATCAATCAGCGACAATACTTCAGCGCCTGTACCAGCCTTGATGCTAGGCTTACGATAAAGCAAGCTTCTTAGCTTCGTCGCGTGTATCGTAGTAGTACGGTTCCAACTTTTATTAACGGTAGCTCTGTTCTAACATAGTTTCACAGTGAAATATTTTAGAACTTCGACGAACAACTCATAACTAACTCGCCTTCTCACTTACGTCTTTCTCACCATCCGCCTTCCGCCTCTCATGTCTTCACGGGGTGCCCTTAAAGCCTCCTAGGTTCCACATCTGTGCGCCTTATGTTCATATTCAAAGACACCACAACACGTGTCTTCCGACCGCGAACGAACTCTTGTGTGCTCACAATAGATTTGAGAATTTGAGGTGTTCAACTTTCGGTGATAGGGTTTAAGCTTATGATTCACGAAATAAGTAGATACTAAACACTATCGGAATTCACGAGCATCTGCTCGATTTCAAAAATGAAAACTTCACATATCAGCAGATGGTATTCATGCTTCGAAGGGCTCGATACAATCGTTGCTATAGCAACTTATGCTGTCAGTTCGTTGGGTGGCGTTGCAACTGTAAAGTTGCTAAACTATCAATTCTGCTTTTCGGCATTCCTTCCTCTAGCTTTGCTTTCGAGAAGCACGTGGATATTGGCGCTGCCGCTGCAATTGGTGCTTGAAAGGCAGCATGAAGTGAAGCTTGGCATTTCTATGAAACAAGCGGTATTGTATGCACTAATAGCACTAGGACTCTCTGCCGTTGAAATTTGTAATGCACTATCCATGGCCGTTTTACCTGGATCCCTCTACGCGTTGATCAAGGGCGCTGACATAGGACTGTCTATGTCTCTTTCGCGTTTAATTCTTAATAAGCACTACCCTGGAATCCAAATTTTTGCTGCATTTCTTATCATGGGTGGCATTGTTCTGACGTTTTTCATCGGGGCGCCCCAACCTACCCACGCCCACGCTCAAGCCACTGAAAGTGCTTCGAAGAGCGCGTTTGGAGTATCTCAACAGGGCGCGGCACTGCTATGCTTTCTCGGTGCATTGTTGAACGCATTGTTAACAGTGATTACAGAGGGTATTTTGAAAGAGAGTTTGCGCGCAGAGCAAGTTTTTGCCGCGAACGCTAAGGTCGAATCTGCCTCCGACGCATCAGGACTGAAACTGCTCTTTGCTAACCATTACGCCTTGTGGACAACAACTTTCTCGTGTCTAATTCTCGCGCTCCCAGCTCTCGTGTCAGGGGAGTTCGGGCATATGAGCTTTGAATCTTCATGCAAAGAGACTGAAATGCGTAGCGGCGTTTCGAGGCTTTTGTTTGCGCTTTGTCTTCTGACTGTGGCTGCAACGCGATTTACAGAGCGCCTATCGAAGCATTATATTTGCGTGCGTGAATCGGCAGCCGTCTTTTCCATTGTTCAAGCCGCTCGGAGGATCTTTGGCATGTTTTTGATCGCTCTTTTGTTTCAAGAGCAGCTACCTCCGTCGCTTCTTGGCGGTGCAGTATGCTCAGGTGTAGGTTTCTTTCTTCACTGGCTCGGAAGTCAACAGACCTTCTTACCATGGGTCAATCAGGGAAAAGAGGGCAATAATTCGAGTGCGGGCACTGGAGGAGTTGAGATGGGCGATAAGAATGCAGTCGTATCAATTGAAGAAGAAGGAAGACTGCTCGAGAGAGAGCAAATGGACGATTGAAAGTTAAATTCACTATGCTTTGTTCATATTTAGGTCGGCTGTACTGTTCTATCGATGTTGAATTTAACCGGGTCATGGCAGCTCCAATGTTGCTTTATGTGCAAAGCGGAGCGAATATAATTATCTGAACAGCATCAGAAACTTCTGCATCTTCTAAATTGGAAAAGAAGAGAGTGGAACATTTTACGAGTTACGTTCTCAATCCAATCTTATTCTTGACATCGAACTCACATGACGCATCACGGAAATTCGGAGAAGTTCCAATAATCGAGCTCAAGCATTTAAAGCAGGGTCATAAAGCGTAAGACAGATTGAAGTCCCCATCCTCTTAAACGAGCTGCGAGCTGATCGCTGCCACTTTGATTTCGTTCGATATTAACGATGAAAACCGGCTCTTGACAACCTTAGCCACGGAACGAACTTTGAGCGATTTACGCCCATTTGCGTGCTATCGCGCCTAGCACGGTAGTAGTGGTAGAAAGATTCTTGATGCTGCCGCATGGCTCTTCTGAGCCCCGGTGCCTGTGCTTAAGCGCCGAAGTGTTGTGTTTGCCGGGGTGCACGAAAACCTGATCTCACTCCTATCGAAATGCAGAGAGCAAGCGGCAGTGCAGTGTATAACTCATAAGGGCGCTATTTGAATACGACAAGATCCAAACAGCTTCTAATCTGGTGGCCCTGTGTTGTCAAGCTCTACCTTCCTCGAGAGTCTATCGCCTATGCTTACGAAGTTAGTCCTCGTGACAAGGGAGAGATGTGATGTGAATGAAATTTATCAAAACTTCTAGACACATCCCAGAATCGAAGCAGTTCAAAATATTTGACTTCCGGGGACTCTGAATTCGGACAAGATGCAACGCGCCACAAAAGGCCACTTTGAAATAATGACGTACACGAAATGGCTCCGTATGTGAACCGTGGGTCCTGGATTTGAGGGTTTCTAAGCACGCTGAAAGACGACCACAAGTAGCGACCGTGGCGTTTGATGGAAGACTGGAAGACTCATGGGTTAAGTCTATGATAGGGAGGGGCCGCTAGGCCACAAGCGGTCCGCTTGCATGTTGTTGTTTGTATTTTCGAGGGGGGGGGGCTTTTCTATTCACTGCCGCTCCGCGCAGGAGGAAGGAGTGCCTCTTATGACTCATGGGCAGAACAATAGGCGCCTTGCGCGCTGAAAGGCACACTTTGACTTTGACTTCTGCCAATGGAACCGCGTATTTCGCATATCACGACCTTCCTTTCTCGCGCGCCTTCCTCTTTATTGTTCTACGGAGTGCGCAACACCCACAATTCTCTCGCTTTTTGCAAATTTTACGAGCAATTTGGCCTATGCATCTCCCCCTCCTGAGTCATTTTCTACTTGGTTCTTGATTTGTTTGCGCGCAACGCACGCAAGTTCCCGCGAATTCCCACTTCTTCCCGCAGCACTGGCTTCTGTATCACTTGGTTTTTTTAGCGGTTTGTTTTAGGTTTTAGTTCGAGTTCGAGTATTCCGGATTTGTGGTGCTGCTGGAATACTGGAACGCAAGTAAAACCGCAAAACCAAGTCCTATTGTATTATTCCCCATCGAAAGCCCATATGATTTCTTAACGGTATAACGTATAATCTATGACACAGTCCAAGTCCAAGTCAAAGTACTGCTTCGTATCGCACTACGGGAGCTTTCTCCAAATCCACTTTCATCGTCGCAGTGGTCTCTATTGAAGACTGCGCCTTTGCCGATGACATCCTGGCCGATCACCGTGAAAGCTTCCAGTTTAGTGCAGCGTTGGCCGCCGCCGTGGCCTTTGCATTCGCCACTTCTGCCCGCGCTCATTTTCTCGCAGCTTTCCTCATTGCAGCGTCGGCCGCCTCCATGAGCTATGCATTTACCGTTTGCACCTTGGCTCATTTTCTCGCAGCCTTTCTCATTGCAGTGCCGGCCGCCTCCGTGAGCTGCGCATTTACCGCCTGCACCTTGGCTCAACTTCTCGCAGCCTACCTCATCGCAGCGCCTGCCGCCTCCGTGAGCTACGCATTTGCCGTTTGCACCTTGGCTCAACTTCTCACAGCCCTCCTCATTGCAGCGCCGGCCGCCTCCGTGGACTACGCATTTGCCACTCGGGCCCTGGCTCGGCGTGTTGCAACCTTCCTCATTGCAGCGCCGGCCGCCTCCGTGGACTACGCATTTGCCACTCGGGCCCTGGCTCGGCGTGTTGCAACCCTCCTCATTGCAGCGCCGGCCGCCTCCGTGAGCTATGCATTTGCCACTTGGGCCAACGCTCGACTTATCGCAGTCCTCCTCACCGCAGCGCCGGCCACCACCGTGGGTGATGCATTTGCCACTGAGGCCTCGGCTCAACTTATTGCAGTCACTCTCACCGCAGCGCCGGTGACCACCGTGGGCTGCACACTTACCGCTGCCGCCCTTGCTCAGCTTCTCGCAGCCCTCCACACTACAGCGCCGACCTCTACCGTGGGCTGCACATATACCTCCACTTTGGCTCGACTTATTGCAGCCCTCCTCATTGCAGCGCCGGCCGCCTCCATGAGCTATGCATTTACCTCCACTTTGGCTCAGTTTCTCACAGCCCTCCTCATTGCAGCGCCGGCCGCCGCCGTGAGCTATGCATTTACCGCCTGCGCCTTGGCTCAATTTATCGCAGCCTAGCTCATTGCAGCGCCGACCGCCACCGTGAGCTACGCATTTACTGCATGTACCTTGGGCCGGCTTTTCGCAGCCCGGCTCATTGCAGCGCCGGCCGCCGCCATGAGCTGTGCATTTGCCACTTGGACCAACGCTCGACTTAGTGCAGCCCGCCTCATCGCAGCGCCGGCCACCACCGTGGGTGATACATCTGCCACTTGCACCTACGCTCGCCTTAGTGCAGCCTTCCACATCGCAGCGTCGGCCGCCGCCATGGGCGATGCATTTACCGCCTGTACGTTGGCTCAACTTCTCGCAGCCTGGCTCGCCACAGCGCCGACCGCCACCGTGGGCTGCGCATTTATCACTAGCATCGGCGCATGGTTTTTTGCAGCCTGGCTCATCGCAGCGCCGGCCGCCACCATGGGCTACGCACTTGCCGCTTACACCCTGACTTGACTTAACGCATCCAGGCTCGGTGCAGCGCCGACCTCCTCCATGGGTAGCGCACCTGCAGCTTGAATCAGGGCTCGGCTTACCGCAGCCTTCCTCATCGCAGCGCCGGCAGCTTCCGTGGGCTTTACACTTAGTACTGATACTGCGGCTGTACTTCTCGCACCCTGGCTCATTGCAGCGCGAACCTCCTCCATGAGCAGCGCACCTGCAGCTTGAATCAGGGCTCGGCTTTTCGCAGCCCGGCTCATCGCAGCGCCATCCGCCACCGTGGGCTTTACACTTAGTACTAATACTGTGGCTGTACTTCTCGCAGCCCGGCTCATCGAAGCGCCGGCCGCCTCCATGGGTATAGCACTTGCCACTACTGCCCTGGCTGAGCTTTTCGCAGCCTGGCTCATCACAGCGCCGACCGCCACCATGAGCTCTACATTTGTCACCAGGACCTGCGCTCGACTTCTCGCAGCCCGGCTCGTCGCAGCGCCGACCGCCACCATGAGCTTTGCACTTGCCGCGTTTGCCCAGTGCATGTTTACTGCAGCTAGATTCACTGCACAAGCGGATTGATCGCTTTAAGGCAACCTTAGTGCTATTCGTGCTGCGATTGGTGTTCTTAATATCCTTGACACCCTCCTGACATTCTACTATCTGGACTTCATCTTCTTCAAGCCTAGCGCGCTTCCGAGCCACGAAATCATGCCAATTTTGAACGAATTGCGTCGGAATTGACGCCATCAGTGGGTTGTTGATAATACAACAGACACTAGGAGAAATTCTAATCTATTGAGCAGCAATATTTTGGGTTGAAAGTGTTGATGTATGTCTGGTGCACTTTGGTCATTGCGCACGCCAGCTGCCCAGTGATATTTAAGGCACAATTACAGATTAGAAACTGTTCAGAGCTACTGGATGGACTCAGTCAGTTGCGGGTATACAGCAACAACATACAGCATCACAGATAGCATCCTGAAGGCTGGCTGATCTCGGGAAGCTTGAAGCATCGTAAAAACACAAACAATTCCCGGAAAAATCCTGTACACAGTGTCACAATCATCGTTCATCGTTCGTCGTTCATCGTCGTATCCCGTATCACCAGTTGACCGAGATACCGAGATGGAGAGATGAAGCGAGGTGAGAGCAGAGAGAGAAATTTCTCTCACAAAAGCTTGCTACGGAGTGCTCTTCTGCGCACATTGAACTGGTATGGACTCATCACGGACAATAAATACGCAGGAACTGCTTGATGGATTCAATGAAGTGGAAATGATTCAAGTGATCGTGCAATTCGAGGGCAACGAAACAACTTTAGAACTGCCTTCGCATATGGGTGACAAACAGCTCTTTGATCTCATTCGGTCTTCGGTGGTTTCTTCGGCAACCTCAACAGCACAAGAATTGGAACCGATCAATGATACTGAAATTAGGCTTTATAGCGTGGGCACCAGTGGGGGGATTGACCCCGCCCCTCTCAGAAGCGAGTCTCTGCGACAAGTGGCAGCGAATGAAGGGATGCTTCTGGCGGTGCGAGCGACAAATGGTGGCAACGCCGAAAGTGGCAGCGGCATCATCGAAAACAATTTGAGCCAAAGCAATGCTTCTGTATCACTGTTGTCAGGTGTAGGCATGAGGTTGAAGGTGGATGTAACTCCTTCGTGCAGTATTCTCCTGAACGGTGGCATCGACTACGATCTGCCCACCGCAATTGCTGAGCTTGTGGACAATTCAATTGCAGCTTTACCGCACACTCCACCTAGCACTTTGCAATCGCCAAAACGTACCTGCACCGGACACGATTTTGGACGACTCACTGCGGCACGCAGTCATCGTGTAGCTATTGATATGATTCCATCCTCTTGGGCGCCGGATGGCTCCGCTCGAGGCCCCGTGCTGCGCATCTTCGACTCGGGTTGCGGCATGGACTTGAATGAGCTTCGCGCCTGGGCAACTCTGGGAGAAATCGCTCAAGACAAGAAAGGTAGCATCAATACTTCTGCAAATGCGAGACAAAATGGTGCCGCCGGTGGAGAAAAGCACCTGCTTGGCACTTTAGGGCGGTATGGAGTAGGCGGCAAGCACGCAGCCTTTCAGCTCGCTTCTTCGGTCACGGTCTCATCGCGGCCTGCTGGCGCACCGTTTGTGTACGAAGCAACCCTCGATGCAAGCGTCCTTGTCAATGAGGGAGACAGTGGTGCCAGCAGTGCTGGTAGTAGCACCTACAGAGGCCATAGCGGCGGTGGCAAAGGTGGCAAAGGGCGTGGGAACAACAGCTCTACCAGCCGAAGCAACGGTTACAACAACAGCAGTAGCAGTGCGTCTCTGCTCCAAAGCAAGCAGCACCAATGGACTGCAGAGCTTCGCGTGCGGGGACCCACTTTTGAAGAAGCATCGCTCACCGCTCAGCACACATCGTGGACTTGCCTCGAATTGCGCAATCTCAAGCCTGGGTTCGTGTTCCTGCCTCAAACCGAGGACTGCGCGTCGAGCAGCAGCAGCTGCAGCACAGCTAGCGAGCACTTTCGCGAATGGGCAGGCGCTTCCCTGCTGCGACGCTCCCTCGCCAATTTGTTCCACTTTTACGCCATGGTCGACCCGTTGCCCATTTTCCATACCGAAGGTACCTGTACGAATCCCGTCACAGGCATGCACGAAGCAGCACCATTGCCGCAGCGCCGTCGGTACCTTACTTCCAACGCAGCAATGAATACAGACAAAAACGAGGCTGGGGAGGATGCTGGCGTAGAAACTAATATCAACATCAATATCGACAACAATGGCAACAGTGGTAATGGCGCCGGCAGTCCTGCTCCTCGCAAACAGGAGCAGCCAATGATGTGCTTACCCTCGTCAGTGCCGTGCCCGGGGCTCATTGAAATTACAGTCAACGGAACACCTATCACGCCTCAGTATGGCGACTTCCCTGCGTATTGGCAACATGCCGCTACGGAATTTCGCCAAGAATTGCGGATAAGTCCTCCTGGTTTGGCACCAGCTTACGCCACCATGTGAGCACTTTATCCTTCGTGAATGCTCCTTAGTAGTGATTGATATGCTGTTGCAGCTTTCTTTGGTGAACACTTTCTTGATCCTTGACACTTTTGTGCGTCTTTCTCTTCGGTCTGCAGCTACCTTCTTTACTATCCGTTCATCAGCGAACAAGAAACAATGCCTACTGCAGCTGCCAGTCGCGCTGCTGTTCAGCCTCGAAAGAGCAACAATTCGGACCGCAGGAGGCGAGGTGGTCGTGGAGCAGACGAGGACGACCTGGAAGGTCTGAGCACGGGAGGAGGGATTGCAGACAACACGGTGCACGTGTTCTGGATGGGCCGGTACTTGCCACGAGGCCTCGGTGGCCGCGATGAGCTCCTCAAATGGATGAAACCTCGGAAGGTACTTACTTCTGATCATCTGCCCTGCTACGGGTGTCTTTTTCGTTTATTTTCGCGACCCTCTCATGCAATATTTCTTCTCTTACGACACAAAAGGAGCAAACTTTGGCGGTGCCAGATCGGGCATGGCGTCGCGTGCGAGCATTTCTCTTCCTTGGGCCTCAGTTTGAAGCCGACCGCACGAAACAAGCGCTCGTGCCAGGTGCTGCATACACTCGCGCCCTCCTTGCTCAGACCGACAAAGGGCTGCAGGACCGCTACTGCAAGTGGGTGGCTTCGGCTCACAAAAAGTTTGACCAAGAGCTTTGGTTTGACGAGCCCATCGTTTGCAATCCGGGATCAAGCGCCAACGGGATCGACAGTGCTCTCAGCCAGCAGCCTAACCTGAGTCAGTGTGCCCCTCTGCCGGAAGCTCCCCATCACGACCGCCGAGTAGTCGAGTACAAAGCCCTCTACGTTGGAGGCACAAAGTAAGTTGACTACAGATCTGTAGCACAGATGTAGTATACAGATCTGTAGCATAGATGCAGTACTTTTTCATTGGTCTCCGTGATCCGCGCTCAAACATTCTGCACCCTGACAACTGCAATGATTGAGCTTATCTTGCTTGATAATTCTTGCTTGTCCTGTCACTATGCTCTGCTTTGTGCAGGTACACGATAGGTGACCATGTAGAAGTGCGCATTCTTCGCGGAAAAGGAGCTGCTCGGGCTGCTGTCGCTGCAGCCACTACTACTGCTGACAATACTGAGATCTTACCAGCAACAACAGGTGCTGCCGCTGGTAGCAAAGTACTAGGCACATTGCAAACTCTGTATCAGATTGTCGACAGTTCTTCACGGGATACTTATTCCATGATCGATATCTTACCACAGTCGACGAGTAGTGAAAGCAATGATGCAGCACGCGACTTAATTTTAGCTGATTCCTACTTGGCATCCTCACTGGTTCGCAAGGTACCACCTTCTGAGTGGGACAAACGTCGCAAAGCTTTGTTGGACAATAAACCAGCACGCCTCGAGTGGAAAGAATGCCTCCTCCCTAGCGGTAGCACTAATCTCAACAAGGGCCGCTGCCCACCGCTGGCTCCAGTGGTTGCAGGTTCAGAAGCAAACTTCTATCGAATCGCTATAGCGATCGTCAGCGCCGAAGGAAAACCGCTCCCGAAACAAACTGCGGTAAATTCCTAAAGCTCACACTATTTCAGCATTCATACTAAGTATTTCTTTTATCCTTGTGCCTCTCAATTCCTTAATCGTTTTAAATAATTGGTGCGCTCTTGCTGTCAGGGTGTCACTGTGTCCATGGTTGCCAAACACCAAGAGTCTGGCATGGAGTGGACTGCTAACGTATCAATGGAAAACAGTCCTGATATAATGCGCCTCGGGCAGTACGTCTTTTCGCTCTTGCCGCCATCATCAACCGAGGATTTGTTGCCAAATACTATCACCTCGCCGCTGGGTGCTGGGCATTTCACCTCTGCAGGCACTTACCTGTACCGCTGGCGCTGCGTTGAGCTTCCGCTGCCCACGAAAGAGTTAACCGTTACAGTAAGCCCGTTTCTATTTTTTTTATCAATATATAGGGACTATAGACTTATTTGCGTTTGTTAGTATTATGCTCTGGGATACAAATGCTTTTCGAACTCATCACCACATTCAATTATCGAACAGGTGTTACCAGCAGTGCCCGCGCAGCTTCAAATCTCGTGTGATAGCGCTGACCAAGCCAAGTGGGCAAGTGACATTCGCGAGCGAAGAAAAACGCAACTCAACCTCGAACAACAATTGAAAGCACTATCTGAGGGGTGTGGTCAGGACAACGGATCAGGCAACAACCTCTTGGAAGGTGATGAGGATCACAATGATGGCACAATAGGCAGTGAGGCTCAACCGGTGCCGGGACGAGTCGGAGTACCTTTGAAAGGATTCTTTGTCTCCGTGAATGATGCATTTGGAAATTCTATTGCCTGGACACACCCTCAGGAAATGAATCCTGCCGGTCTTTGCAATGATTCATCTACAATCTCTCCTATCTCTCCATCAACCTTAACTTCATCGGCCACAACACTCTCGCGGTGTCGCTCGAACTACGCTGGTGAACTCGTCAACGTGTCGGTTGAAGTAGTAGAGCCTAAGGGCTCGCGTCTCAGCGTACAAACGCGTTGGGTGAAATGTGAACAAAATGATAGCAGCAATGAAACATGGAGCTACACACTTGAGCTCACCGTTGAAGGAATGCTCAACACCACAAACAAAGCCCCAGATGCACCCTCTGCTTCGTCGGTAGGAGGAAATAAGCAATACAATGGAGGTCCGTGGGAAGAGCGCGTGCGAGTTCGACTACACGGAATGCACAAGCAGGAGGCTCACAAGACAGAGGGTAGCACACTCGAGCCGATAGACTTATGGTTGGCCCTTACAGCTGGTCATCCGCATAAACTCGGTTGTGTTCCAGATTTCTCGCATCCCGAGCCACCGACAAGTCTACCAAACCATTCACCGCTGCCGCCGCTCCGGCTGGTGCTCCTTGACCATTGTGGCAATCGGATACACAACCCGAGTGATCTCAGAGACTTTGAGGTGGTTTTCCGATTCCTTTCTAATCCATCGCGTGACACACGTGGCTGCGTAGACAATTCATTTTTTTCAGAAGAAAAGGCTTTTGTAGACACTGATGCCAAAAAGGGCAGTGAAGTGGTTCTAGTAAGACCTTTGACGTCGTTTCAGACGTCTCTGATCGAAAACTCTAGCGTTAATGCAAGATCTGTAAGTAACACCGCTGGGCTTGGCTGGAGCGATCTTGGCGCTGTGACAGTACCAGCGGAATGGAGTGTTTTGAAAGTGAGCAGTGATGTACTTCTGCTGCCTCGAAATGCCGTCACAGAAGCGTGTAGTCGCACTGCAACCGGTGGCAGTGGCGCTGCAACCTTCATTGAAGCGCATCTTTTTATAGCTGCTCCGCCGGGTGTTTCCAGTGCCGCACATATTCCACAGCCATTGTGCACATGGCAGCATGCGATAGCTGTAAGCGCAAGTTCAGCTCCTGCGTTTATAGATCTTGGCCGCCCATGTCTCAGTGTAGCTCACGAGACGCATGATAGCGATGCACGAAAACATGAAGCTGCTGACTCGAGAGCTGGAGCAACATCTCGCTGGAACTGGCTCTCAACATTACGAATAACGAAAGATGACGATATTCTAGAATCAAACGACGGCCAAGATGGAGCTATCAGTACTGAAGTCACTGAGCAACTTCGTCAATTCGAAGGCAGCAGTGTCCCTCTTCTAGCAGGATGTGCAGGCAGCACAGTGCAAGGTCTAGTGGTGCGAATATGCGACGAAGCAGGAACCACGTGGCAAACACCGAGTTCAGGTTGGCGCTTGGCCTTGTATACTTGTGGCACCGACAATGGTGATATAGGAGAAGATGAGCAGGATGTGTTAGCAGTAATGCCACTGGCGAGCCGGGTGCCCCTTGAGGTAAGTTAGAAATATATTTCAATATGTGACATTGCATGTTTTTGATTAGATTATTCATGATGGAGTATAATCTCACACGTTCACCAAACATTTCACACCCACTCATGCAGGCGGTTGCCCTCCCTGATTGGACTTTGCCTTCGAAAGTGCCGAGCTCTGGTGTCCTCAAGTTTGGCCTCCACCTTTTACGCCCACCACAAAACTCGGGCCAGTGCGCACGAAGGCCAAGCGCCAGTGGAAGTAGAGGAGAAGAGCACAGTAGTGAAACACCCGATATCGCTCTTGCATTCAAGGCAGACATTCAGGTGATCAAAATAAAGTGAAGACTTACTTGTGTATAGTCAAGCTGGGTTTTGAAATGAGCTTAGGTAATCCATGTTTTCCAATTTCATTTGCATACTTGCTTTGACTCTGAGGTTCTTGATTTGGCTCAGGTGCTGCCCAACGTGCCATTCAAACTTCGCCTTCAGCCATTTGCTGACAGCGTCAATGATGGACAGCACGATGCAGCATCATCCACTATAGCCAGCAATGATAAAAGTAAGGCCAAAGACGGAAAAGGGTCGGGCTCAATCACAAAATGCGGCGATGAGATGATGCTTGCTTGCACCGTAGAAGATGAATACCGAAACGGTATCTCACGCGCGAAATGGCCGCACTTTGAAAAAGCGTGGACTTGTCTTTACGAGCGTACTGTGACTGTCAGCGCCAACAATCAAGACACCAATGACAATACAGAGACCAGTTTGTACGATAATCACAGCGAAAGTGGGCCTCAGAAATGGTGGTTGCTACCAGTAGTGGCGCAGTTCGCAAAAGGAGGCTACGATAGCAATCTCATGACCATCGACTCAGTGAAACCTACTCTTTACCTCAAATCTGCCGACGAGGACAGCAAAGATGGAATGCATACTGCTGCTAAGGGCCAGGCACAGCAAGTGCGTTCCCGTGTAAAGAGTGAACCGCGCACCATGGAGCTAGCGCCCCAACGGGTGATATCCACGGCAGATGGATGGAATCTCGAGGGTGTGATTCTTGGTGGACGAGCCGACGGCACCTTGTATAAAATCATTCTCCGCGACGGTGCCAACATGCTCAGAGCATCAAACGTGCATGTTCACTTCGATCCCGGGATTCCTGATCGAGTAGAAGTAAATGGCCGTGTGGTGTGGCAAGATGCACGGTCAAGTTGGGTACCACCACGACAAGTTGAAGCTGAAGGAGAAGGTAAGATGGGAGCTGATTGCACTCCGAGTGCATGGGCATTTGAAGCTAAGAACGGGGCTCGTTTGCCCACTCTAACAGTGCAAGCTTTCGATGCTTGGAACAATCCAGCTCTCACAGCGCAATGCGGCGGCAGAAGTTGCAGCAATGGGAGCATGTCTAACCGCGATAAACGGTCGAAGAAAGGAGGCCGTGTTGGCGACCAAGCTCGCGAAAGTCCTAGAATTACGGTACATTTGTGTCCTTCAACCTCAGCATCATCAAGATGCAAACGTATGCGGACTCCTCATCGTCAAGACGATGTTGAGAAGGAGCACGAAGAAGAGATGATCGTATTAGTCCCCATGATGGCAGTGGATGAATTGAGAGGTCGAACAGCAAAGCAAAATCCCTCAGGTAAATAATGATGATACGAGTCTTGATCGAGAGTTCCTTCTAATTGTATTCTTTTCGAGTTATCTTAACCACCTTCTTTATTTCGCGCCACCTGCCGAAGTGAACAAAGACGGGTCCATCACAGCAGCTTTCGACAACTCTGGCTCTGCCATTCTTCATCACATTATGGTCACACGCCGCATATCATTTCAAAGCGATAATGCAATGCTACCAATGGATGGGGCATCTTACATGTTGGCCGTTGTAATCAACGGATTGCCGGACGAGATTCTTCGAGAACAAGATGTGAATTTGCCTGCGAAAGGAACCGTGCCCAGAGGAGTCAACGCTAAGCTTTCATCCATACAAGCTTCTGACAATCACAATCGTGATAATTCATGTGGTGCGCAGCTGAAGGTAACATGGCCGTTTCGTTTGCTGCCTGGGCGACACCCACAACGACTTGAAGTAGCAACCTTAGACACGAACCACAATCAACCAATCTCCAGTTGCGATACTGCTTCAGTAAACTTGGCGTTACCAACGCAGCAGCAGCAGCAGGAGCAGGGGGAGCCAGTAAAACCCGTGCATTGGCGAATTCTCGAACCGCTGAATCCTGAGCGAGTTAAGGAATTTGGCGCTGCAAACGTTACATCTCAAGCTCTGAAAACGTTGACGGTAGCAGCAGGAGACTGCTTGCCACCTATGCGCCTTGTGGTGCGCGCAGAAGATGGTAAAGACTTAACGGCAATTCGTTGCCGTGCTGCTGAATTGCGAGCCGACCTTCTTGCTCCCATGGCCATGAATTCAACTGAGGCTGCTGCAGCAGCTGCTGAAACCGTAGCAGTAGCAAAGAGAGGGGTCTTCTCTTCCACGCCAATGCGTTCCATGACTGCATCTGCCGTGGTGGCGCCGGCATCGTCAGAGTCTCCAGCCTCATCGTTGGCATCTTCATCAATTGTTTCAATGGTTGTTCGTGACATAGAACCTCTCACAAAAGCAGGTTCATATGAAGTCCGCATTTTTTACACGTCGCGACGAAGTATCCAAACACAAGATTGTGACGAGAGTAGTCAAACTGCACTTAAAGGTTCGTCTATGGTTAGTTCAGCCAATAAGGGTAACGGCGGAACAGCAGCAGCGTCAATAACGGCTGCGGCACTGTCGTTGACGCCACCAGGACTAACTGGTGCTGGGGATACAGCGGCAGTGGTACTGCGTGTCCACGTGAGCGCAGGTCAACCATCCAGCTTGAATTTGTGCCGAGGTCAGCTCGTAGAGACATCAGTAGTGGTGCGCCGGGCACCAATCCTTCTCGAGCGAGGCCTGAAGCTACAACTTGTCGATGCCTATGGTAACACTTGCGGAGGTCCTTGTGCGGGGAGAGCAGAGCTCTCGTTTCGTCTCCTCGATAAGACAGGGCCAGAAGACCACGGACACAGCATGCACGCTAACACAAGCAATCCTGCGGGCAAGTCAACAGTTGTACAGCCTTTGACGAATGCGTCGGATGCAGTCTTTTACCCACACGGGCAGGTGATGCTTAGTGCGCCTATAGATCCCGCGACAGGCATTGTAACGTTTCCTCGCATTACTTTGCACACGTCAAACGAGAGTGAAGATGACAGTAACAGCACTGGGAATAATAATGAATGGGTGGAGGGGCGATATGCGCTGCGAGCAGTTTATATGCCAGTATCAATCCAAGAACACAGCTGTATCGGCGCCGTTGAAGCGTGCACCAAATCAGTTCGTCGACTTTGCGACGCTCCTCCATGCTTTGAAGCTACTGTAGATTTGTTTCCTGATGCGTCAGAGCACGAAGCAGTCGCGCTTCGGAAGCAACGAGCACTGGTACAGAAGCGTGCAGTCTTGGCTGCCAAAGCGGCTACCTTGGCAGAGGCCTCGCGAGCAGTGGAAGCGGAGTACGAAAGCCGAAAGCAGCAACTTCAGAGATTCGACTCCGACCTTGAGAGCTTGCGGCATGAGACCAGCCGCTGTTTGGCTTCTGCGTATCGAGCACGCATCTTGACGGGTCATAGAGATACAGGCACTTTCGAATTGCCCACAGTGATATCGAGAAGCGACAAAGAGGTGAGCAATGTCAGTGGCAGTGGTGAGGATACACCGCCGGCTGAGCCCGTACAGGTCGTTCTTCGAGAAGCAGTGTTAGAGCGCTGTTATGCGCTCAAGGCAGCCCATAAGGCTGGTAAGCTTCGCAGCGCGCGGCTTGGTGTTGGGCTCAAGCACGACAACGAGCTCCGGAAAATGGCTGCCGCACTCACTGATTACTTCCACGCCGACAACAGCAACAGTGGCGGTGGTATTAGTAGTTGTACCAGTGGTGATAAAAATTGCCTCGGTTTAGTCGGAGACTCAGCTTGGTTGGGACCACACGAGCCTGGGCTTGCAGTAAGCATTGCAGCTCAAGTGGGCTCTGAGCGGCTACGGGCTGTGATACTTCGCCGAGCTGAGCACCGGGTGGCTGCCCTTGCCGTCCTACGCGGCGAAGTTTCTTCACCTGAGATGGAAAGCAGCAATCTGCCAAGCTTGGAGTTGAATGATCCAAGTGCAGTTGCCTTTTGCGCCCTGGATGAACTCGACAGTCCTAACGAAGTCCAGTGTGCCCCGGATTTGAAAGTAAAAGACAGCTGCAGACATGGCGAAGACCAAGCCAAAGTCGAATCGAGGAAGCCAGCTAAGTGCGTGGAGAATGGCGCTAATGCCGCAGACCAAAAAGGCAGTAGCAACGAAGTTGATGCTGAGCTCGCGGCTGCTGCTTTTGAAGGATGCCTCGATGGAGAACCGCTGCTTGATTTACCGCTACCACCGCTTGGATTATCTACGTCTGAGCTCCGAACCCGTTTCAATTGGCGAGGTTATGCTGTAAATCATCTTCAATTTCCGCGCAAATCGGTCCTTAAAAGCGAGAAGTCAACGTCATTGCGACGCACGCTTTGGTTACCATTACTTGGAGCAGCCTCTGTGTTTGACACCACCGAGGATGCACTCAACTGCAGAGCCGCCTGGCGCGCTGCTGGTTGCCCTGGTGTGCTCGGTCCTCTTCTCTGCCAAGACGGTGGACGTGTTGACGAATTTGGTTTTGTACACGGAGCGCCGACAATTCTACCTGGCGCACGATTTGCAAATCAAGGCGATACAGGAAGCAATAGGCGTCGCAGCCCAACAAGTGGCACCCGCGAGTTATGGCTCGGCGAGCCTCGTTTAGAAGCTTGTAAAGAGTTCCGGAGCATGAAGGCATTAGAATCTGCCTTAGCAACGGAATCTGCTCAGGTAGAATAATTGTATTTGTTCTTTTCTCTAACGACTCATTTTGATTTAAAGTACAATGCCCCACTCTATTCTAACAATATTCTACTTTATCATGACCTTCTTGCTCTCATTGCAGGTGGGTGTTCGCAAGGATTTCTACGTGGAGTACTATTTGAAAGCGAAGCAAGACATGAAGTGCCAACGACAAGGGTCTTCCAAGTCGTCATCAGAAGTAGTGGCTACAGTTTCTGGCATTGATAATAACTTGAAACAAGTTGAATTACTTGAGCGCCAAATTGTACAATTAAATCAAGACATTATCGCTCTTCAACCCAAACCTACGCTTATGACAGATTCTAGTGACAAGACGGAACATTCTGAACAAGAATCCTCGCCACAGCTGGCACAGCGTCGTCGCACTCCAGACATAATCCCTTTTTCCGACTCTGCATACAATACCAAGAGGCCTTCATTGATGGATTCTTGTAAGCAATCGCAGCAATTGAACAAAAAGTCCTTGACTCAGGCACGCTCGCCTTTCAGGAGAATAACTCCGGGGAACGAAGGCAGTCAGAAAAGATCTCTCAAGAAATTTGTCTCCCCAGTTCCAACGAGTCAACAGAGTCACGCCGATATAGACGAGGCGTCACAGAAAAAGAAATTGCATACGAGAGAAAACTTTGAATGATTGCTTGAACAAATGGGTTGGCCTTTGTAAAGCATTATCGGGTACCTAATTGCATTTTTCGAGTTGAGTAACAAGTATGAGTTCAGAAGAAGAAATCAAAATGAGGGCACCAATTTATAAAATGAATTTAAGTCAGCCTGGACTCTGAGTAGTGAATTAGGACCAACCTCGGAGCTTATGCAAAAAAAGGAAGATGATGTGAGAGTTGTCCTCTGTTCATGATACAAGTGCATCTGCTGTACTTATAATTTTCATTTACAGAATTAGTCCATTTAAACATGGTCCCAGGCGTTCCTTACCTTAAACGTACAAGTACCTGTGAGCTGAAGCTCGAATAACCTCGAGTCTCAAGAATTTGTCACTTAGCACTTGTAGTGCTTATGATATAAAGGTTCATTAATCCGCTTAGAGTCGTAAGAAACCGGACCTCTTGCTGAACGGTACGTTAAAGACAAAATTCATGCCAAGAAGTCTAGAAATGAATTCGATGCACGCTTCGATAATTTCGCGCCAGAGCCGTGAATAAGAGTCAATGTTGGCAATCATTTAGAGAGATACATTGACGGAAGACCATTCAAATATATCTAGTTTAGCCCGACGGAAGTATCTTGATTCTTATGTTTGACAGCTCATGACCTTCAGCAGAAGTAATGCTTATGACATCACCACAAAATCATCTGCATCTTCAAAAACACTTCATTGACACGACACGTCTTCGTAAGTAAAAGCTCGATTTGCTCACAAATCAAAACAAATTCAACAATGGCGATATCGACAAGCGTGACCAAACAAATTGCTGTTGAACCAACTGGTAAGCACAGGAATCGCACAAATTAGCGGGAATTCATCACGGAAAAATCAGAACATTGTCTCGTAAAGAACAAGAATAATCAGCATAATGGATCTTTCTGTGTAGAAGTGGTCAACAGCACGTCCTCATGCTCTGCAAATTATGTTTGTAATCAGGGAAAGAACTGGAAACTCTGAACAATGACAAGTGTTTGGAGATTGCCAAGAGTCTGGGCCGAGACAAGGCCCCAGTGGCTTGCGAGCGGTACCTTGCTCTCATGGACAAGCAAAATGTCGCCTGGGAAGGGGCTTCATTCAGTGACAAAGTTTCGGGGGCAAAGTCTGCTGCTGAGGGAAAACCAGGCTATTTTCAGCTGCAACGTCGCTTTACGAACTCACGGATTGCCAATCCATGGGCGAATCAATAGAGTCAACATTAAATGTTACGTACGTGTGATACATTTGTCGTTACCCCCTTTTCAAAATTCCGCTTTTATGAATCACCGAATGCGTTCGTGTCAACGCCTTCACCTGCGACTTGCGACATAGACTTCGCGAAGTGCTGGTTGCTCAATGCAACTACGCCTGGATGTCACTGACATTACGAAGGGGAGTTCATATGCTACACGTATGATTTTACTGTCATAATATGTGGAAGATGCAAGTCACTTCACATTTCCCTTGCTTGTTGTAACTTGTTGTTTTCCTAGAAGTGCGCAAGTATCAAGTACGTGAAGGTACATGCATTCCAATGTGTTTCCGAATATGCTGCAGAAGGCCTAAGAGGAATACTTGAGCTAATCCCAGATCACTAAACTGCAACTTAAACTACAGCAGAATAATCGCTCATACTTAATTCAACTGCAACCTTTAACTTAATGCCTTAATGGTCAATAGGCAAGAGGGGCGCCTCGGAATATGGCCGATTTGGCCCGTTTATATAGAACATAGGAAAAATGAGAGATTACGGCTCGCCAACCGGAGATACAAGTGCACTTATTATAATAATTCGCCTTGGCGTGCTTAACATGGCATCAACCTCTCACATTGAGGCGTGTGGGACCTCAGTGGGCTGAAGCCATGGCTGCCGAGAGGCGCGCAGCCTGCAGGGCATGTGTCGGCGCCCCGGCCTGCTTCAAGTCTATTCCCTGCACTTCATACACCGTGGCTCGCCCCCACGCGTCACCCACCACTAGAATGGGTCCACCACCTGGCCCAAACGCCAGTGCGGTTTGTGCGGGCAGGTTCGACGCACTCTCCGAAGTCGAGTTCGCGGCCATGCCACCATTACCAGCCTGTGACCGCACCGACCCATCATCAGCGAGGGTGTTGTCGTCAAAAGCATCGCTGCCGTCATCGGCCGTCGTGGACACCTGCGGGTCAAGCGTGGACTTTTCCAAGTCCCACAACTCAATGCGGCCGTCCCCTGTCGCCAGCGCGAAGACGGTGCTCGAGGTTGGGGACCAACACACGTCGTGCACCACGTCCGTTAAATCACTGGCGCGGAAGGTGGCTACGCAGCCCGTGGCCTTCGCTGGGTCCCACAACTTTACGGTCCAATCGGCACTGCACGACAAGAAGGCGGGGCCAAACGGGGCACATTTCACCCTGTACACAGGGCCAGCGTGGCCACTGTAGGTAGCCAACGACTGCTCGGTGTAAGAAGTCGAGCAGCGGTGGACCGCACCGTCTTCGGTGCCAGCAAAGTAGGTGTTGGGGTCGGACTTCGGGAAGTCGAACGACAAGCCCGGCGCGTGGCGTGAGATTGCGCCCACGCCTGCGCCCGCCGCAGCGCCGCCGCTATTACCCCCTTTGCTGTTTGGGGCAGCACCGGGCTGCGCAGCACGGTTGGGCGCGCTCGTGCGTTTCAGTACCATCAAGGTCGAGCTGCTCAGGCCCTTTTTCATGTTCCATTCCGCGACTCGGCCGTCGGACGAGACCGACACTAAGGACTCGCCCCGCTCGGCGCCCTTGTCGATCCAGGCTAGTTGCCACACCGGCTCCATGTGCTTGGATGGGAGCTGGGACGTGTCTAGAAGGGGCACCTGGAAAATGAAGGAAAAGAGGAAAGGGGCGGTGGCGCTTCGTAAGGGTACTGCAGTAGTCAGGAAACATGGGTGAAGGAAAAGGAGAATTTGGATTAAGAAATAGAGGAGCAAAGTTTCGTGCTTTTACAATTACAAAACATAATAATAAGTAGACAACAGTATAGCTCCTCTCTTACACACCTGAAGGTCTGCGCCGTCGCGTTTGGGGTTGTAAATGGCCACGGTACCGTCTCGTAAGCCCACGGCGACTAAATTAGGGATCAGTTTCGAGCAAGCCAGGGCGGTGACCCCACTGGCGGTGTGAATAACCCGTTCGGGATACAGGGGGTTTCGTAAGGACCAGAACAGCACCAATCCCCCCTGGGGGTTGCCACTCGCGCTGCCACCGTTGGGGCCACCCCCATACAGGGAGGAGTTGATGGACTGGTTGCCTCCTCCGCCCATCCCACCGCCAGCACCAGCCACAGCAGCGGCGGTGGGCAGCGGCGGCTGTTGTACGGCTAACTGCTGCGCAAGCGTGAGGCCGCCACCTGCGCCGCTTCCAGTGTTGGGCTGAGAGCCCGGGCGCGAGGGCGGCACCGAGGGCGGCACGGACGCACTGACACCGTTGTTTCCACGGCTCGGGGGGTTCGGCGGCTGCAGCATGCCTCCTCCTCCTACGGCACTAGCGCCGCCATTCGCGCCATGGGCGGAGCCGTTCAATGCATTCAAAGCTTCTGGCGTGACTTCTCCGTAGGCAATGGCCAGCACGTCAGGGTTCGCCGCATTCCAGGCCATGGTAGTTACGGTGCGCCCGCGGGTCAAGTCGCACTTGAAGTCGAAGAGCTTGTGCAGCGCCGGTGGCAACTCCTTGCCACGTACAGCTCCAGGATGTGCTCCTTCCGCTTCCAACCCACCTCCTGCTGCTGCTCCTGCTGCGTCACCATCTACAGCAGATGCAGCAGGCTCTGGCGTAGCCGCTGCAGCTGGTGCCGCAACTGAGGAGCTGTCGGCACTGGTGACCGAGGCCTGTGCGCCCACCACAATGCTTTCGGCATCTTTGGGGAACCCGCCAGGTGGCTGCATTACCGCTTCGTTGCCACGTGGAATTTCGCGATACCTTTCGAACACATCCACAGGTTACACGCATGTGTGTTATGAACGCGCTCAACGCCCACACTGCCCACATCGAAATTCCAACTGTGCACAGTTCATCTCACAACCTTCCCCTTGTTCATTGCTTCTCATCTTAACTAGTTGCTGTCTCTCATATTGTCCCGTCCTCGCACATACTACCATCTTCAAACACGATCACACGCCCACACTAGAGTGTATCTACCAAAGCTACACTTGTCGCCTACCGGAGGTGGGCGCCCATAAACGCGTCCTGCATGACTGCGCGCTCGGCCACCAGTAGTCCTTGCAGCAGCTCGGGGCTCGACAACACGCGGTTCGCTCTCTGCAGGGCCAGCACCGCCGCGGGCGTAAACTCAGCCTCATTCGACGGTTTTTCGCCTCCTCCTGCGGCAGCGTCCTCGCCTGGCCCTGGCCCCGAACCAACCCCCTTGCCAGACCCAGCCGAACGCGCGGACGACGGCTCGAGCGCGCCCCCGTGGTGGCCGTTGGCCGTTCGAGGACTCCGCGAAGAGCCTCCTGTCGCAGGTTCTTTGCCTCCACCGCTGTCGAACGGCACCATGCCTGCCGCATGGTCCTTGCTGTGGGTGCGGGAGCCTTGGCGGCTGTTGCCGTAATTCGGAGTGCTCTGCCGGCTCCCACCGCCGCCCAGGGGGCTCCCGGGCCCGCTTGAGAGGGGGTCGTCGGGGTTGAGCAAACAGTCGGGGGTTTTCAGGGCCGCGTCTACAGAGGAGGCCACCTGCCTCGGCGGGTGTGCGTGTGGAATGAGCACGAAGTCAAGTAAGTGGGATGCGAGAAAAGGACACGCATGGCTCTCATGGATTTCGTTTTCGAAAAGTACAGGAAAAAAATGGGCCCAAAAAGTAGAAAAAAAGCTCAGAAGAAGGCAGTAAAAGGGCTCAAGAAAGAGGGAAAGTCGAATACTGCCCAAGTGTCACCTGCTCCCGCAAGGCAAAAGGGCCATCGTCGGATGGTCCAGTGCCGGTGCTCGTGCTGGTGGTCGTTTTGCCTCCCGAGATTGCCGATGCACGCTGTGCCATAAGCGCCCGTTCCGCTTCCTCGTGTTGCTCCTAGTGTAGCATCAATTAAAAGGAGAAAAGTAGACGTCATTTTAGCACACATGCACGCACACTACCCTGTGACTGCATGAAATAGAAAAGGTGACCATCAGCAACCATAGTCGCCTCAATTTCTCACTTGCTCCTGGAAAGCGTCCGCAATCGCGAAACCTTCCGCGGTGATTTTCACGTGGCTCACGGCTGGCGGCGTAGCACCCACGGATTTGTGCTTGGTGGGCGGGTTTAAAGTTTGCACACTCCGAGGCACGTACTTGTCGGACTCTGCTTTGGCGTCGCAGAGCTCTTGGTACGCGGCGTTGCGTTTCTTGAGGTCCAACACCTCCCTGTGGCGGAATTGAGGAGGCCATTCAGAAGCCAACCACATTGAAGTAAAAACATAAGGAATAAATTCACACGGTATTAAGGAGTTCTAGAGCGCGTGCATGTTTTGGTTAATCACTGCCTGTCATTTTTAATCTAAACTTTGTGGGGAAAGAAGAAGAAAAACGGTTGAGTCGTTGAACGCACCGGTCTTCAGAGTGCATGACACACGAAGGTATGTGAAGCAGGGTCACTGTAGGCGACTCTGTGAGCGTAAACTTCACGGACTTTTGCAGGTCAGCTTCCGAAAGGCCTGGTGGCAGCTCTTGCGGTGCTGTGGAACGGTTCCCGGCGTTCATGGCTTCTTCTGCGATGGCTGCTACACCTCCGCCGCGTTGAGCGAAACTAGCACTGCGCATGAGCGGACTTTTGGGACTGCCTGGCGTCCTTGGCGTCTGCTGACCTTTACCTCCTCGCGCTAGGGGGCTCAAACTGCCTGATTCACTGCCAAAGAGTGCGCTGCCTCGCCGGCCTACAGAGCGCCCAGTGGCTGGCTCAGATGGAGTAGGCTCGACCTCCTTCTTTTTCAGCGGCTGAATGGGCTTCGGGGTGGAAGGTGTCTGCGGTTCTGTGTCCACATGACCAGGGGCTTCTTCTAGAGATGCTATGTCTGTCGGAGGCCGGAGAAGCAGTGGCAGCGGCGTCATGTTTTTACCCTCTACGGTAACTTTAACCCCCTGGTTGTCTGGACTGCGCGCCCGCGCGCCCGCGCTACGTCCTCGCGCTGTGCCGGGTTGACTACCACCTCGGGAATGCGTGGACCCTACTGTTTTCACCATCTTTTATCGAATGCTCTGGCCTCCGTTATCTCAGCAGACAACGCGAGAGTTGTGTGTCCGCTGTCCGCTGTGGTCCGCTGTGTCCGCTGTTCACCTCTGTTCACATCGTGCTAATGTAGTATACTACACGAAATAATTCTGCGCTTGCTTGCTTGTGATCTTGTGATGTTCGGCTTTTATCTTGCTCGGTTGCTCGTTTTCTCGTTTCTCGTTTCGCAACTTGTTGACTGAACAAAGCAGCACGAATCAAGTGTCGAAGTATAGAGCTTCTGTTGTTCAAGTAACATGAGACTGTTGACTCAAATCCTTCTATTCGCGTGCGGGGTTGTTGCAATGTCGAAGGAGGTATAGCAATGGTGGTCATCTCTCAATCTATTCTTTCTAACTAGAATTGCTTGTAGCAGCGCAACGAGGCAACGAAAGCGCCGCACTCACGTTGCCCTGAAAATGTCTATGATGAAATTGCAAATTATATAGTGTTCGATAATAGTGTATTTTGTTTCTGTTAAAAAAATTTTCTTCATTGTATGCAGTTGCACCCTGAGCTTGGCAAACTTGGACACCGCGACAAGGTGCGCAATCCTACGAATGCTTCGCTCTTCGTTTGCCTGATGCATTAGGAACTTTCTGAGAGGCTAGACTGCTGTGCATTCCTTTATACGATAAACAGTACGAATTGGTTTGATATTATCGTTCAACATTCCTCTCCCGCTTCACCCGTCACCTCCTTCTTGTGAAATGTGCTCGGTGTGTTCTGGCAGGACCCGTTGGGTTTGATGAACGGAGGCCCGGGCGGGCTCGGTCGACCGCAGGACCTTGCAGCTAAAGCGCAGAAGTGGAAAGGCATGGTGGGTCAAAATGGCGAAGAAGTGGCGGAGCAAATTCGGCAAGAAGACGGCATTCGCATGGTGCAGGTATGCCCAGAATGCGACTTCTTAACAATGCACACATTCATATAAGAGGACGCTACCCAATACACCATGCTTTATTGTCTCCTCCTCCAAGCATAAAGTACATCACTAAGTCAACGTCTTTTGCAGGTCGTCAAGGAGGGCAGCCCGATGACGATGGACGTGCGGCATGACCGCGTGCGGGTGATGGTCGACCACAGCGGCAAAGTGACACGCGCGCCGCGCATTGGTTAGATAAATCGCGGCGTAGCCCTCGGCTGGAACCACTGGTTTATTTGCTCTTCATTTGCTTGCCAAATAGAGGCATGCGTGTGTATATAGCTTACTGAATGATGGGAGTTGTACCAGCAAGGTTGCTCCATCACCGCGAAGTCCGCGAATTGGACTTGGAAAGCGTTCACTCTCATTCCTAAGATTAGATTAGATTAGATTATACTCCCCCAGAGTAAAGAAAGACAAGGGCAGGAATAACACGCTCTCAGAGGTGATCTGTATTTGCCTCCGAACAAGTCGGCGGGGTTCTCATTCCTAAGAGGGGCGAGATCATCAATAGACCTTCTCGTGAAGTCGGTGGTATTTCGGATATTTCCCTTCGTTTATAGGTCGAGGTGAGGTCAAGGCCTATCCTGCCCCAAACCACAACCCCAGGATCACCGCAATCCATGATTTCATCATT
>Ga0307931_1000218_pt1 | contig 34149 bp, 24 predicted proteins | sample OrgLakmetageno47_FD_201816 | JGI IMG/M metagenome (GOLD analysis project Ga0307931, IMG submission 201816) | Saline water microbial communities from Organic Lake, Antarctica - #47 | ecosystem: Environmental > Aquatic > Non-marine Saline and Alkaline > Saline | place: Antarctica: Organic Lake...
GCACCCGAGAGAACGAGAAACTAGGAAAAGAGCCAAACAGGATTGTTTCGTTTCTCATGAAACGGGCCTGGAAGGCGGGCTGGTTGTTTCTGTTTCCCTGGTGGAAACGAAACACCTGGATTTCTACGGTTTCTTTCGGGTTTCGTTTCCATTCCGCCCTCAGAAGTAGGTGCTCCTCAGGAGACCGTGCTGAGGATTAGCCCGGACCACTGTTTAGTTGGTGCGATGACGAAAATTTTGATCTAAAGTGGAGTTTGCGTACAAATACATGGGGCTCCAGTACAGCAATTCGCTTTTTGCCTCTTTTCAGTACCTGCCGATCCCATCTGTGGCGCTCCACTTAAGAAAGAGATGGAAACGAAATATCCTGATAAATGGCAAGAGAAACGGCGCGCGAAGCCCGTATGTTTCGTTTCTAGAAACCAGAAACGCCCAAGGCGGCACTTTTATTGTTTCTTGGAAACGAAACACGCGAAAAATCCGGGTTTGTTTCCTATGTTTCCTTTTTCCTGTGTTTCGACTTCGACCCTAAGTACTGTTGTCTTATTATTACAACATCGAGCATTCAGCGACTTCTAAGAAGACTTCAAGAGCCATACCTCAGTGATAAGACGTGCAGCCTCATCATTGAAGCGATCATTCGTCATGGCTACCTTTGTGAACCCTATAAAGGATCTGCAGCAATTGGCAGCACCAGCTAGTGCGAATCTCTTGAGCGTCACCGATATGCAAATCAGCGAAAGTACAGACGAGCGAGGTCTCGTTGCCGCATGTGAAATTGAAGCCGGGCTACCAGTGCTCGAAATGGGGCCTACATTTCAGCTTTCGGAGACGGACTGCACTCCTAGCTTAGCCACTGCTGTCGACGCGCTAGCCGAAGATTTGGACAACTTTCTATGTAAAATGGTGTGTGTACTTCACGCTTGCAAGTTAGCAGCGGACACTGGCGAAGATGGGCCTCGAGCTGCGTACTACCGCACGCTCCCGCAAGACATGCGTCATATGCCGCTGCATTACTCACCTGACCGGTTGGCCACGTTTGGCCCTGCTTTTCCTCTCGAAAAGCTAACGGGCGCAGTCCGGAAGCAGTGCGTTGACATGACTGCTGCCTTGAAACTGGCCTACGCTCAAGGTGGAAACGGCGTTGCTCCGCCTTCACTCGAGTTCGTGCAGTGGGCAACTTGCTGCATGAATTCACGCTGCTTTGAGCTACGCAGCAGTGATGCGCCAGCCGAAGCAGCCACTGCGGCAGCCACTGTGGCAGCTCCAGCGCGGCGCTCGCTCGTGATGTTTGCTGACCTCATGAACCACTCGTTTAACCCGTGCTTAGACCACTCTGTAGACCCTGCCACGGGAATCGTGTCGTTCCGCGCCGCACGCAAGATTGCAGCTGGTGAAGAGTTGACTTTAGCGTACCGCATGGACGACGATGCGTGCAGTTTCTTGCTCCATTACGGTTTCGTTCCTCAGAAGCTTGCTGCTACTGAAGGAGATGAATCCGAGGCCGCTCTTGTCGACGAATCACTGCGCGTGTACTTTCGTGTCACTTTGCCTTCCAGCGAGCTTGGAGGAGGAGGAGAAGAAGGTGCTGCCACTCCGCTGCACCAAGCGATTGCGTCGCTGGGCCTGAGCCCTTCTCCGGACATGGCCCTGCCTGCCACGGTGGCGCAGCCGCTGCCCGGCCTTTGGATTTGGCTCCTGCGGCTCAAGGGCATGACGGACGACCAGCGCAGCGGTTTCGCGAAAGGCGAAGTGCAGCTGACGGCTGACGTTGAAGCAGCGGCCTGGGCGGAGCTGCGAGCGGCTTTGGCGGAGAGCCAGGACTGGTATGCCAAAGCTGTCGCTGACGGTGGCGAAAAGGTGGGCACTGCCGCTGGAGCAGCTGCAGGTTCTTCACCGCCCATGGACGCGTTTGTGAAGCGAGTGCACGCCACGGCGCTTGAAGTCACGATGCGCGCAATGGCGGCTTGTCTTGAAGCCTCTTAGATAGCAGAGGCAATCAAAACTGACTGAAATGATACCAGCACCCTAATCCACATCTGTATTGCTCGGGTCTGTGGTTCGCGTTCGTTACTCCATTCCCTATTTGTCCTCATCTTAATTGTGAGCCTTCTTCCTTTAATATATCTGGGGTCTTAGACGTAGAACGAACTGAGGAGTGCTCGCAAGGCATTCAAAGAGCACAATTTGTTGTTGCAAATAACACTGCAGGTGAAAATTAAACGGGTCACACGCAGCCACTATCCAAAACAATCCAATAGGCAGCACCCTTCGTACTTCGTATCCTTAGTTCGTTAGTTCTTGTTCTGGCTTTTAGATTACAGATTAGTGAAATTCAAACGCGGGCTGGAAGCTAGAAGAGAAAGGATGTGATTCCAGCTATTCACTACCTTATTTCTTCTCAAGGAAATTGTGGATCTCCCGGTGCTCTTTATAGGCATGCTTAGCACAACATGTTACTTCAACTGCTTACTGCGGGCTGCGATCTGCACTTGCATATATATATCACTACGGACTGTAGCACCCTTGAATCTAAACATCTATCCACTCTATTTCAACTCCACTTGGCACGCAATTAAAACTCCCACTTTTATGTTAACGCATCACCTGCGTCATCCCAGAACTGTTCAAAGAGAGCGTCCACGAAAGCAAGGAGCTTGACCCGAGAGCCGTATTGCCGTCCGCGATGATCGTCTGGATATACTAAGAGGACACGAGCTGTGTACGCTTCTCGGGTGGCCTCCTTGGGCTCGAGAGTTCTCTCTGACGTTTCGGATTTCGTATGGGTTTCTGCCTTGGCTGTCATGGTAGTCTTGCGATACGCAGCAGCGCACACTGCGTGGAGGTTGGGCCAATAGTTGCGCTCAGGGACCACGTAGTACTTCAAGTGCTGAAACAAGCCGCGCCGGGTGCCGAGCAGCTTGTCCTTTTTGGTAGCCAGGTTTTTCAGGTACTGGGGGCACGCGGGAAAGGCGCAGTGGTGGCGCAGGAGGCCCGCTGGGTCCACTTGAAGTTGGTCGTTGGCAGGGCGAGTTCGGTTCAACTCGTCCAACTGCAACAAGCAGCAGCAGTGGTACACAAGACAAGTACAGTCAATTGGACGGCTGAAAGAGACGTAGACCGGGGGAAGAAAAGCACGAAAAGGCTTTCAAAATCAAAAAGAGTTAGGAATACACAGGAAAAGGGGGCACAGCTATAAATCTCTCGTTCAGGTGACTAACAAAGAAGGCACCTCAAAAGGGGTAAACAGTCGCGGTAAGTTGGGCAAACGATGGGTGGCGCCAAAGGTCAGCGATTCTGCACTCAAGCGAGCTTGCCGCCCCGCTGCTGCTGCTTCGACTTCACGCGCGCGCAAAGTTTGGCGCTTGACTGCCACACGGTCTTCGTACACCTGATTGATATTGGTGTGTGTAGAGTGTGTGAAAGTACGCGAAGAAACTACCCGACGAGCGCAACAAGGAAAGAGTTAAAATGTTTCATGAGAAAGGAGGGGAGGTTCCTGCTGAGTACAACTTACTTCTGTCAAGTTGGAGAAACCACGTGCAAGAATACATACACGCGCATACCTTCTTGCGTTCTTCCGCTGCAAGTGCTCTCAGAACTGCTCCTGCACGGCCTAAGCCGGCCAAACCTAGGGCTGCGTCGGTGTTGCTGCCGCTGTTCTCATGGCTTTCACTGCTGCCACTGCTGCCGCTGCGCCGCGCGTGGCTGTTGTGGTAACGCAAGCCCTGTGCATAGAGCGCCACCTGCACTTCCATTGGCTTTGGCGCCTCATCGTTGCTTTTGTTGCCGCTGCTACTGCTGCTATCATCGGTGCTGCAACCACTGCTGGATGCTCCAGGTGGTTCTTTGCTACAATTGTTAGCCGCTGATGCTGATGCTGCGGCGGCAACGTGAAAGAAGCGCTTAGCAAATCGGCGCATGCTCACGCTGCGCTTGTTTCCCTTGGTTTGGTCAAAGGCGCTCACCACAGCGTCAGTAAGCATTTCGTGCATGGCTGCAGCCTTTGGACCTTCAAATGCGCTCTCAAGCACACCTTCTAAGTCGGTTTGATGCACCTGAGGAAGATCGGGAGAAGCCGTTGAAGTCCTGTGAAGGTCATCATTTGCTGCTGTTGCTGTAGTGTCCCCGAGAGGTGCTCCCTGTAGTGCCTCCTCTCCTACCGGTATTCCCAGTTCTTCTGCTCTTGTGGCCATGGTGGCGCGGATTTGGTGCCAAATGACGTCTGCAAACCCAATAGTAGCCACAATGGCCCAGGGAGTGCAGTTGGTGTAGGTTTGCCCAAAGAACACGCTGCTGGCTCGCGCACCCGCTTCCAAATCAACGGTGTCGTCGTGCACCTAAACAGGATGCATAAATTGGACATAAAGATTAAGCATTGATACGAATGATAGTTTAGGCAAGCCAGAAACTGATAACGTGGGCGTAACCCTCTTGTAAACAAATTCTACTTCTTCGATGTTTTTTGCCCTTGTAGTCAATGCAATATTTTTAATCTAAACACACCAGTGCATTCGGGCCAGTAGTCGGTGCTTCTGGCTCTTCGAGGGGAGCTGGGAAGTGGCAACTTGTGAGCTTAATTCCCAGGGCTTGGCGCAAGAGAGGGCGGTAAGAAGGAGGTTCATTGCTCTTCGAGGGCGTAGATGCACTGGAGGCAGCGGCAGCAGTAGTAGTCGCGCTTCTGCTGCTGCCGCTGCTGCCTTCAACTGATGGCTGCTCTTTTTTTCCTTTCAGGACCGTTGGTGGCTGCGTTTTTACTTGCACGCGGCAGCCTCGGCTCACAGCCTCTGCCAAAAGTGCCATAGCAACTCGCGCGAGCTGCGGCGACGGTGGCTTCGGTCGAAGTGGGCAAGAAGGACTAGACGATGTAGGAGGTATAGGCGACGATTCAGGCGTTGTGGTTTCAGAAGCAGGAGAAGTGTTGTCATCGTCTACAAAGAGGGGCATGCACGCATCCGCGCACGCGAGCACTGCGAGAGCTTGACACACTGATGCGCAACCTCGCTCGTTCAGCGTCGTTGGGGCTTCCGTGATGTGATCTTGTGGTGAAGTGCTGTGAACCAATACATTTGCAAGTTGACTTGCCCAACCCACCAACGCATATCCTCCACTGCGATTGTTGCTTTCGCTTCTGTTGAAGTCACCGCTGCTACTGCCACCAATACTACTACAAGCTCCACCGTCACCATTAGCAGCATCTCTCGTGTTACTTCCATTATTGTTATCATCTCTGGCACACGCTGACGGGTGTCGCACACGCAGGAGTTCGCGCAGAGTAAGCCAACAACTGACCATTTGGTGCACATGCTTGCGCAGGCCTGGCGCATGCACAAATTGGTCACCTAATTTGGCTTTGCTCAACAAGAGCTGCTCCACGCCGCGGCAAAAGGTAATGGCCAAGAGCGCAACTCGCTGGGCTGGCAAAGGCACGACAGTGGAGCGCGTAAAGACCGTGGACAGGTATAGATCGTACAGCCGGCTCCTCAAGAAAGCCATGGTTGTTGCCTCAGGCCGCCAACAACAATCAGAGGACGTTTCCAAGCTGTTTTCGCTGTTGTACGCTCTTTCAGGGCCTACTACGACAACGCAATCTTCGCAACCAGGCGCTGCACCAAAACCATCCAACGTACTCGCCTCAGCATTGCCTATCATGTTATTTCTGTTGCTGACGCTATCACTGCTGTTGATAGCGGCTCCTACATCATTGTGGCCGCCTAGTTGCTTCTGTGAAGCATCTTGCAAAGCAGCAGCCAGGTCCATTCCTGCGTCAAGTGCGGCGAGAGCGTCCCGTGTAGAGCAAATCGGCGCTCCACCCGCCACATGCTCCACCACCAACATCCAAGGGTTCACTGTTGACGCGTGGCTTCGCCGCACTTTCACTACAATACCGCGGGCACCAAAAGTGTACAACAAGGGCAAGGTGTTTGCATTGGAGCTCGTCTCAGGAGCACCAGCACCTGTTTCTCCCGATAGTATGTCCGGGCTCGTTTCAACCACGGCGGCAAAGTCTCTCAAAAGCTCGGAAGGCTGTCCTCCTTCATGGTGGCAGCGTTGCCACAACGGCTCCATGCGCTGTCTGAAGTCTTGACCCACAGCAGCTACTGAATAAGTGGCATCCAAAACACCTCGGCCAGCGTTGCTAACCCTCTTCAAGGCGGCAGCAGCGAATTTTTCCCTGTACAAATCGTTCAGCCAGCGGTGCGCGGCAACCTCGGAGTCAGCTGCCCGCCAGGCAGCGCCTAGCTGCACAGCGGCGTCGACGTCGTTGGCGACGGTTTCGAGGTCGCGCAGGAGCTGGGCTCGGCGGCGAGCGAGGGCTACGGCACGGGCACGATGCAGTGCAGGTAGCTGTTGTAAAGCTTTCAACTCGTCGGCCGCTGTGCCTGAGGCCCGTGTTCCTATGAAAGCTTGGCGCTCTGTCCATCGCAATAATGGCGTCCATGTGCCACAACATTCAATGCCGCCGCTAACGTCGCCATCTTCAGCGATCACAGCACGGCTTCGTACTTTATCCACAAGCTTTCGTAGAACCTTAACTTGAGCAGTCACGCTGTGTGGCTGACTATTGCCACCGCCGCAGCTGCCGCCAGCACTAATGACTTTACCAAGGACGGCCGTCAGCTGAATGTTTGAAGCAAGTGCCTGCACAGCCCGTAATTGGCCTTCGGTTTCACGCAGAGAAAGCTTCACTTTTTCATTCGGTGCATGAGTCTCGCATACTTCAACCCCTACCAGCTCATTATTTAACCATAAGACTGACGGCAGTCGTCCACGAAAAACGAGGACATGGCCTCCATCTACTGCAGAAGCACTGCCGCTCATCGGTGTACCTTCATTCTGTGCGCCCAACGCCGCTACGACATTCACATTCCACGCAGGTGCGTCAGCTCCCATGGTGAAAGATCCAGGCCCTGCCAAATTCTTGACGAAGCCACATCCAAGGGTTTGGTCACGCTCGTCCAAGGCTACTGTGCAAACACCATTCTTGCCGGTACTCACATGAAGCACGTTAGTCAAGTCTTTCACCAGGCATTGCGCTGCTTGCAACACTGCGGTATCACCCCTGCTGCTGCGATTACCTTCGCTCTCTTTGCCTACGTTTACATTTGCAGCATAACAGCCTTGGCGTGGTGCCCAGTGCTCCAAAGTTTGAAATTGCCGAGTGAGCTCGAGCACAAGCGGAAGCGAAATCACACCTCCGGTCGGCCCCTTGACTATGGGGAGGAACTTAATCACCGATGCCATTTCCATGTTCCGGCAGTACCCTGCAGATTTCTCTACCAGGGCCACAACCTCTTTGTCTGTGAACACTCCGTGGGGACCACTCACGCGATAAGCACCGTGTGTCACCACGATTGTCACGAAAATGTCCTTGGTGTTCGACTCAGCTTCTTTTAACTTTCGTTCGGTAAGCTTGTAAGTACGGTGGATAGATGCATCTGTTTTAATTCCCCAATTCGCTGTTGATGTCGAAACTATTTCTTCATGCGTGATCCACTGTTCAGCTGGAACCTTGTTTGATGTGCCAAAGTCTTCTTTTGAAAGATGAGGTCTTCTCGAAGGAGGAAGTAAAGCTTGCGCTGGCCATGATTGCTTTGGAAGTACAAAACCTGCACGTCGATTCCACTGCCATGAATTGCCCTCGCCCTTCTTACGAATCTGCTCGTGGGCAAGAAAAGAAATATCTGACACAAGGAAACTATAATTTTCATCGCAATCTAAGTGAGACGCAAAGAAGTCGTCCAAAATCTTTGCACCAGGAGCGTCCACAAAATTGCGTCCTGCAGAATCGCTATAGTAATGCCCAAATGCACGCTCGACATTAAGTACAGTATTGATCCGAGCCAATGGTAATAGAAGGCGATCAGCGACAGAACAGAGAGGGAATCTTTCGCAAATTGATGTGTAAAGCATGCCGAGGGCACCTGTTGAAAATTCATCGCTTACTGGAACCACCTCCAAGGCCACAGTACGACTGCTTCCACCATCATTTGGCACAATCACGATACCTGGACGAAACTGCAGACAAAATGCTAGAACACTTTTAGCACGCATTGAGTCCTCTAAGAGTTCCGAGCCATGATGAAAAGATGACTTGGGTAAAAAGGAAGAGGATACAAGAACGCGAATACTGCTAACTTGAGTATCAAAGTCAATCATAACTTCACTTAATTCCTGGCTCTTGTGGAGTTGCCAAAGTGACTTCTTAAGTGACGAGAGTCTTTCACGCAAGCTCTTAAATGAAGGTACCATTGTCAGTGCAAGCGCAGTAGCACTTGTTGGGACCTCTCGGATAAACTTGTTCAAGATGCTGTAATCTGCATGAGGAGCGTCTTCTGTTGGCTCGTACTCGAGTGCAATAGCCTTTTCTGCAAATTGAGCTGCTGTTAAGTGTCTCTCCGTTACCAATTTTTGTTTCTTGCGCATGCATAACTCGTTTGCCAAGCAAAGAGCATCTGCAAGTGGTGAAGTTGTTGTCAATGGCTGTGTTGGCTTAACTTTGATCTGGATGCTTGCAAGCGAGCTTGGGGACGTAATATCACCAAAATATCCAACAGATAAACCATCGCTTCCTGACGAATTACTTGGAAAGAATACTGCGCCTACACAATCGGGTGGAACTTCCTTGAACTCTCGCATAATTGCCATACACGCAGCGTCATTTGAAGCTCTGCCAATTATCTCCAGAGACTTCTCAACGACAAAAATTATGTGTACATTAGTATCCTTTCGGTCAGAATGAAGTTTTTGTATCACTTTCCCAACATCGACTGTCCAGATCTTCTCCGATTCGGTTGCGCCAACAAACTCATTTGCAACTTTTAGCGAACTTGATGATGGAGCACTGGCAATTGGTGCGTCGACAAGAGGAATAAAACGCACGGTAGAGCTATGTTCGGGAACAATCAGAGGAGGAAGAGTCACCTTCAGATCAAATGGTCGCCTCGGCTCATATGTTACGAGCATTACGGGCAGTACTTGATCGCTTCGCGCGGCGATGTATTCCCGGCGATCAGGCGAAATACGAGAGTTGAACCCAAAGCATTTACCAGCACAGCCTTTGCGACCGTGAACAAGCTTGCTTCCAGCAGGTTGCCATAAGCCGTAGCCATGTGGTTCCCACCGTCTTGGGGCACTAAGCAACCTTTGAGTACCGGGAAATTGACCTCCAAACTCCTTTACCACAGTTTCCTTGGTGGCTTCATCCATGACGTCATCTAGGGCCTGGTAGGGGCGAAAGTGGCCATCAAAGTCAGCGCTACTCTCCAGATCCAACCACGAAGCGGATGAGCTGTCAGAACTTTTGGTATCGGGATATTTGAAGGTGCCATACGAGTCAAATGCATTCTCCAAGACGTCTGTGTGGCCCATATTTACGAGGCAAAGAAGAGCTTGACGACGTCCATAGCGATCACGAAATCCATAGCAATTAGTCATATCAATATCTGGTGTTGTGTAGACACCACTACCATAAACAGCCCCATGTGATATTTTCCAAGATTGGCCTGAAGATTGATTTTGATCGCCAGGCGCTAGGAATCCGGAATCGATTATTTTGTTTAGGTTGTCGTGCCAGGGCGTCGAGTGCCACGCAAAAACTGGACAACTCATGGGTACGTTTGCTTCGGCAGCTGCTGCGCGCACTTCTCGGAGACGTTTCTGCCAAGAACGCAACAATTTGGGCTGCAGTACTAATTCAACGTCGGAGACGCAGTACTTGCTGCTCAATCGGGAAGCTCGGCTCAAATATTTCCCACTCCTGGGCTTTTCGTCATAAGACGTCGAGCCCTTTGGTGGCTGCTGCGGGGCCTCAACCATTTTACTGCTGGCCTGAACAGCAGCACCCCAAAATTTATTTAAATCATGTAATTTTAATGCTTCTCCAATTCCAGATTCTTGTGCAGCTTCCACGAGCGGAATCTGGAATCCATTGGATGGAAGAGGTGGCGAGTCCAAAGATGCAGAGGCCAAATTGAAGCGAATTCTCGATTCGTCCACTGGTCCATCAGGCACATTTAGCTGCAAATATTTCGACTTACAAGAGCGTGGCCGCAGACGTCCCTCGGGGACGTCTTCGAGCAATTCGCCGTTGTATAATTCCACGCAGTATGTCGCAACACGCAGTGAGGACGGGCACCCAGCGGAAATCACAGTGCAATTGACCCATTCTTGGCGAGGAGCGCAGTAGGTTTGCATGAGTGATCCAGGAATGAAGAAGGCATCATCATTTGGCAATTTCGACATGGCGTTGAAAGTTTAAATGGTAAACGATGCCGCTAATTCCACTTGTCGCAACAAGCTTAAGATAATTCACTGACAAAAGAAAAATAGCCTTGGCGCTTGATTTGGAGATGCTTTTTAAAGCGTTCTGCAAGGTTGATAACTTTAATTAGCACAGCAACAATGAATCAGTTCAGCTGGTGGGCACCAGCCATGTCAACATGCCAATGCTACGAGAACCTTCTGAGAACCATGCCAACAATCCAACAATCCAACACTCATCGATCATCACCTCATCTGATGTCGATGTCGCAGCCGAAAAGATGCATGCAGTACAGAAATGTACTGTCCTGTCCTCCTGTCCTGTACTCCTGTACTGTCCTGTCCTGTCCTGTACTGTCCTGTACTGTACTGTCCTGTCCTGTCCTGTCCTGTACTGTACTGTACTGTACTGTGTACATACATACTGTGCACATCGGCGCTACCAGAGGGGTTGTTTGTTTATTGAGCATAGGGATCAAGCTTGCATCAGCAATCGGCGAGAGCCAATGTGAGCTCAGTCGGGGAGCAAAAAGAAGAGGCAAGTTGTCCCAAGACACGGGCCCCGAGGGGCCGAATTATAGTGGTAAGAGCTAAGAGCTAAGAAGCAGAAAGGAGATGCACTGTAATAGTAACAGTTACCACAGAAACCTCGAGGGGCCGGAATTAGAAGGCGTACAGTAAGAGATAAAAAGCAAAGCAGCTCAAAATAAGGGGCCAATCTCTAATCAGGTACACATACCCGAGTGGCCATGGAAAAGTGAATTGGTGATAGCTCAACCAAACACTTTGCGCCTATAAAATTTGAGGTCTTCCGGTCTTCCCAGTTGGTAATAGTTCCATAGGATCTGGATAGGGGGCTCGTATGTTAAGATTTTTCCGTACTTTTGCTTGTGCTCGTGAATGTGGATGGGAATGAGAAAACGCACTCTTAGTTTGGATCGAAATGCGAAATGGAAGTGGAGATGAAAACTGGAACACTAAACGTAATCCCTAGATGCCAAATAAGGCAACCTCAGTCAATTCGACAAGTCTTTCACAGGCAATAACTTGTTCTATTTTCCACTGCAGTGGCGTAAGCCTCATTCCCAGTATGCGCTTTTAAGTGCTTGGGATCGGGAGCACCACCAACTCCTCTTCGCAGTCAATTAGTCACCGCGGAGCTGGAGAAGTGCTAAGTTGAGCTTTTGGCGCAGAGTAGACCCAGGCGGATAGTCGAGCCCCAACGCGTCTTCGGCTCTATTAGCGCACTCCGTTGGTGACAAGGACTTGCTCAAGTTCAAATGCTTCTTCACCAGGGAGACAACTTCGTGGAACACCAGCGCGGATGGAAGTGCGTTGACATCGTAGTCAATGGAGCTTGCGCTGCTTGCCTGACTTGCGTCATCATCATCGTCATCCTCCTCCTCAACGCTATTTTCGTCCTCGTCTTCGCTGAATGAAGACTCTTCATCCTTTGCGCTCTTGTTGTCGTCGTCATCGCTATCGTCTTCTTCTGATAAGTTGGAGTCTTCGCCATCGACGTCCGAGTTCTGAGTCAAATCGCCGCTGTCACTGCTGCCTGAGCGGTCGCGAGAAGTGCTTTTGCTAAGGTCTAATTTTGACGATAAGAGCTCATCAACCCCAAAAATCTTGTCGATTTCGTCGTCATCATCGTTGTCATCGCTGCCCTCACTGAAGTCGAGGTCGCCCAAATCGTCACTGCCAGCGCCAATGGAGCCCTGACTGCTCGTGCAGAAACTTGCCACACGCTGCAGCGAGTCGCTCAAATCGTCCATGTCGCCATCCACTTCGTACACGGCAAAACTGGACCGCACTAAACTTTCGAGGTACGCAGCCTCGTTGCCATCGATGTCGTCATCATGTTGGGGGCTCTTGATCGCTGCCAGAGTTTCCCGCTGTGCCGCATCCAATAAGCCCGTGGCTTTCGGCCACGCCGCAAGCAAGCTTGCCACGTCAGAGCAGCCGCCCTCAGACGAGGCTGAAGTTTCCTGGAGTGGTTCCCAGTCGAGCGCCACCCGCAATGCGTTGTCCGCTGCGGAGTAGTCGCCGCTGGCTTCACGCCACGCTGCGCGCTGCTCTTGGGTGCCCAGTGCTGCTTCCCGGAGCGCCGCGCGCAGCTTACGTTTCCGTAACTTCTCGTAGTCGGACCAGCGCTTGAGCTCTGCTGTGGACCCGAGCGGTCGGATGAAGTCCCAGTAGTAGGCGCCGTCGTAGGTGAGCTTCCGCACGCGTGGGCCCATGGACGAGTCGATGCTTTCCACCACGCCTTCCTCCCACACGTCGTCACTGGCGTCGCGCACCGAGACGTGGTCGCCCACGGCGAGGCACTCGGGAAACGGCTTGCGCTCGAGTAATGTGCTCCAGTCGCTTTCGTCGACGGGATCATTGCTTTCCCCGGCTGCAGCAGCTAGCAGCGGTGACAAGGTAGCGTGGCCACTGCGAAGCTTTCGGAGGAGCCGCTCGCGCTTCAGCTCAAGCCTCAAGCGCTTTTCATCAGTTAGAGGGTCCGATTTAAGCTTCGCCTCAACAACCTGTAACTTAAGCTCAGCTTCCACTAGGGCAGCCTTCTTTGTCTCCTTTTCGTCAGCTTTTTCGGACTCGGCTGCAGACGTTTCAAGGCAATCTTCGACGACTACTTCGGGTTGCGCTGGCTCTGTTTCTCCACCGAAGAGCCATGCCAGCATGACAAAAGATCTTCTTTAAACGCAAGTGTAATATAACCACACGTTAAAATGATACCTCGCCTCCCCTGGAGAGAGCAAGAGGTCAAAGTAAGCAATTACCGAGCACTTCCTCCCCTCACGTTCTTTTGCTGCAAGAAAAATGCAAAATTTAATTTTGGAGCGTAGACGACGTACGTGTCATCGATCTCTTCATGGTGTCATGAGTTGTTGCGATTTGATTGTTTCCTCGCTGTAAAAAGTACATCGTTGAACTCAGAAAAGTCAGAAAATGTTGCAGATCAAAGCGTTCACATTAGTGCTGGCCTTCAGCAGCCTTTGTACGCACGCCTTTCACCTTGTGAATAATGTACCTCGGCGTCAGTTATTTCGAGCTTCTAGTAGTGGCCAGGCCATCGATCTCTTCAAAGCGGAAAAGTGGCCAGCAATCAAGGCCGTCCTTGACAAGGTTTGCTTTTTTTTACAAATGTTTGCACCAGAACATTTGCCCAAAGTGAAGCATAATCCAACGATTGCTCTCGGTTTTTGGCACAGGACTCTGAAAATTTTAATGTATATTTTTATTTCTTGTGTCTTCATCCTCTCATGTCATATTATTCTTCGTGTCGACTTGCACGACAAAAAATATACCAGGTGCCTGTATTCGCAGTCTGCGTTGAGAACCAGCCCCTACAGGTTAACGTCAACAGAAAGCCACTGGCACTTTTCTTCGTAGATTTAGCAATGGCACAGAATGAAATGAAAATAGCCCAAAAAGCTCTGCCGAAAGCAGTGATTGACTTGGTGCAGTTCCCACTCGGCGAAGCTTTCGTGGGATGGTACCAAGAAACTGCGCGCATCATGCCTACGGTAGAAGCCCTCCGAGCGTCCGGCGCCCCACGCGACTTGGCACCTATCGACTCCATGGTGCCTCTATTTGCTGCAAATCTTCAAATCATATCCCAAGACGGCACCCCGAAGATGCCCTTGTTTTTCGTGGAATCTGAGGCGAAAGCAGCTCTCGAAGCTGCGCGCTCCAAAGGCGTCGGAGTGGACCAGGAACTCATGAAGCTGCCGTTGCAGAAAGCCGTGTTTCTCTTAGCCACGGATCCTGAAGCCCCTGACTTTGAATTTATGACTCCTGATGCGTCAGCTGACTACATAGCGCGGATTATGGGGAAGCAATGAGGCAATGCGGGATGTTCAGATCACTTCACTAAGTGCGTTTGCCAATGCAAAGAACAAGAAACCGAAGACTACACTTGGACCTGGCAGTTTATTCTATGAGCCTCTCCCTTTCTCGAGTTATAGCAGAGCACAGGGGCTTCGGGTTATCGCTTTGCTGTTTCTGTGGATTGCGTTGGCCTTCGAAGAGCATAAACTTAAAATCCAATCAAAAATATAATATTACACATGGCTCGGCATGGCACATGGTCTTACCTATGCACCACCTATGCACCTAGGTAGGGAAGTACGCAGCCCTTTATATGTTACCAAAAAAAGACTTTCTTGCGTTAGAAAGCATTAAAAAAAGAAGGCCTATTGTAGTCGTAATGCTTAGTGGAAGAAGCACGAAATTCGAAATCAAAATTAATACCCACTACTAGACTGGAGATTCATAGACGCCCCTTTCTTCTTACTGCTTACTGCCGACGCACGCAGTTACTCCAAAAAAATGCGAGCAACAGCCGCTAAATCCTTCTATAATGAACTGCACTTGGCAACACGCCGGAAAATTTCCTGACCCCATATCCTTATTGCGCAGCGTCTTTTGACTTGGCGTTCACGGGCGCGACCAGCATTTGCTCTTCTCCGCTGAGCTGGAACGCTTCGACCAGGTGCGGTGCCTGCTCCTTCAGCTCCGCGCCCGCTTCGGTGCCAATCTTCACCGCGTCTTCCGGCTTGCCTTCCCGGCTGATGCGCAACACCTCGGTGCCGTCTTCCCGCGCCAGGAGGCCCGAAAACTTGAGCACGCCGTCTTCTACCACCGCCTGGCCCGCAATCGGGGTGCGGCAGTTGCCGTCCAACGCCGCCAAAAATGCTCGCTCGCAGTCCACGCAAGTCTTGGTGAGCGGGTCGTTTAAGCCCGCCAAGTACTTCAGGGAGGTGGTGTCGTCGTCGCGGCACTGAATGCCGATCGCGCCCTGGGACACCGCCGGCAACATTTCCTCCATGTCCAGCACCGACGTCAGAAACTCAGTCATTTCCATGCGAATTAAGCTGTTGGAAAGCGCAGCAGTCAAGTTAGAAAAGAAATAGTTTTACAAAGCGCAGGAGAAATGAAAATAGGCAACGCGGACACGAGATGCTCTGAAACGAACGCAGGAAAAGAGCTGAGGTAGCTCCACGTTTCGAGGTCTAATGGATGGAGCTAAACGTCAAGAACAATCAAGGCATCGCCTGATTTGCCTCTTTCACAAAAAACGAAGCAATCAAGCATGTACTGCTCTTGACACAACTCACCCAGCGTGTGCGAGGAGAGTGGCGTCCACCGCGCCTTCTTCCAGTTTCCGCAACCGCGTTTGCACGTTCCCCCTGAAGTTCACCACTTTCAGCGTCGGGTTTTGGGCCAATATTTGCGCCTGCCGCCGCAGCGACGCGCTGCCAATCACCGACCCGTCGGGCAAGTCTTTGATGCTCTTGATGGCCGGGTTGGCAGAGATGAACACGTCCCGCGTGTCTTCGCGGGGCAGGGTGCACGGCAGGACGGTGCCCGGCACCAGCCAGGTCGGCACGTCCTTCATGGAGTGCACGCAAATGTCAACCTCGTTGGACAGCAGCGCGACGTCGAGCTCCTTGGTGAACAAGCCTTTGCCGCCTATTTCTTTCAACGCCTGCGATGCAATCATCGTAGGAGGGATTGTTGTTGTTGTTGTTATTGTACAGAAATAGTTATAAGGTGGGTTACAGAGTTACTGAGGCCACCCAGGCAGCATAGGCCTAATACAGGGTAACTGTGAACGCTCTAGCAAGGCCCTGCTTGATTTCTAGCTTAGGCTAGCACTTGATGTTGCCAATTTCACCACTCTTCAAATGTCTATTTACCTTGTCGAGAATCATGTCGCCGGAGGTCTTGAGCACAATGATGTCCACTGCTCCGTCGGCCGACAACTCCGGAAATTCCTCGCCCAAACGCTTCTTGGTTTCATAAGCCTGCGCAAGCGCCAGGGGTGAACCACGAGTGCCAATTCGAACCTAAGCAGTCCAGTAAAGGAAATGTTAGGGTGAGGAAGTTAAAGAAATAGCTATGATTGGAAAGCCCTCTCATCGTATGAGGACGGCGAACGTTTGGAAAGATCAAGCTACATAGAGAAACCGCCAGGGTCAAGCAGCTAATTAAAGGACCAATCTAGAAAGAAATTGAATTAATGAATATGATTGAAAAGAAACAAACAGCGATGTTCGATTCAGAGCGCTATTCGTTTAATCCTTTTTTTCAGCCTGAGAAATGCAGCCCAAAGCAGGAAGTGCATCGGTGCGTGGGTAGTCAGACTTACGATAGGCTCGGCGTTCAGCTCAACATTGCCTCGTCGTGAAGAAACTGAGCGTAACGCGTGCATGCCACCGAAAGCCGAAGCAAGTGGAGCCATCAGGGCCAACGCCAGGCATACGCGCATGGATGAATACATGGTTCAAAGATTGTGAACACCTACTCATTCAACTTTCAAGGCTGCTTCTTCAACAGAGCTAAACGCCTTTCCCCAGACTCAAAAGTATATTCTAGATTTAGTCTGACAAGTTCAGGGTCCGGCGCGATGCGCGCTTCAGACTAGTCTAGTCTAGTTAATACTCTCCCAAAAACAAAGAAAGGCAAGTACACAGCAGTCACAGAGGCACATAAAGAATACACTTGAGCTGCAAATGCGCTAGCAAATTCGCTCCAGAAGGCCAATTAAGGCTCCAACTGGCGCCTTTCTGTCGATTGTCCGGTAAGAACGACGCCGGCCCATAACCTGCCGATTGTCCGGTAAGAACGTATCGCCCGCTCTCTAAATCTCGTTAATACGGCAAGTCGAACCTCCCCCACAAAGGGGGAATTCCTCAATAACACAACACCTCCCACATACATCAACACTTTCCTCCGAACAAGTCGGTGGGACTGAGTGCTCGTTCGTGTGTCACCGGAAATACTAAAAAAAATACACCGCAATACCGCAATACTGTGGGGATCTAATCCACCAAACCTTTCACGCAGCACCCACATGCCAAATGCTGCAACTTCCTTCTTCTACTTTGCTTCCTTGCCCGCCTTTCAAACTCCGTCCACCGCTCTAGCATCTCCAGCTGGCTCGGTATGCTTTTACTTCTCACATGGTGTTTCCTGAGCCTCCCACTGGCACCGCCGTCTTTTTCCGTTGTCCACAGCACTGGCATCCCCAGCTCTTCTGCCTTCATCTGCTTCATATTCAATTCTTTACCCTTCACCTTCACTCTCTCGTACCCGAGTTTCGACCTGGCATCGCCGCCTTGTAAACTTCGTCTACCGCTATAGCATCTCCAGCTGGCTCGGCATGCCTTTATTCCTCACATGCATCTTACTGAGCCTCCCACTGGCACCGCGAACCCCACTGTTCATATATGAACAGCATTAAGGTCATAGTTGGATTCTACACCCGCATTATTCCACAGAGATTACAATCAAGTAGCTCCAATGAGCTATAAATCACAGCCGCCATTGCCAAATACCCAATTGTTTGGCGGTCTTAAATTGTGCTAGCTATCCTCACATGCATCCCGATTTGAGTCGAGTCTAGGGCTTAAGCCGACTGGAGGAGGCGGGCGGCGTTTTGATGTCTGCGACGACAGTTTAAGCTCTTTGGCCTCCCGTTGAAGGCGAGCAGCCTTCCCGAAGCAACGTGGAGAATAAAAGCAGGAGGTGGGTCAGGAAAGATTAAAATTGCTTGAATAGAGGTCCGAGCGCAAATGAGCCGAAGTGTGAAAAAAAAACAAAGATTTCGCCAAGGAAGCGCAAGATTGAGGCACCGGGATTAGGGGAAGGGTAAGCTGATGGAAGGGAGAGATGTTGCATGGAATATAGATATGGTAGGACAATCGAAGAAGCTCTCGATAGGCAAACTTTACCATAGCTTCACGATCTTTGGGCATGGCGCAATAAGTAGCCCCGGTTTGATTGAGATCCAAGAGAGCGACAGCATCTTCGTCGTTGCGTTTCACGGCCATTTCCCACTCGCCCAGTTCGACTTTTGCGGAAAGCAACCGCCGAACTTCCATGGAGTACAGGTACCGCACCGTAAACGCTTCTTCCATTTCCGCTGAAATTTCAGATTCTGGGTTGATGCTGGGAGCAGCACTCCCATGATCGTCGCCTACCAAGCGAACTCTGCTGTCGCTGCTATCGCTATCGCTACTGCTACTGCTTCGTTGTCGTTGGCTTTTCTGCATCTCTGCTGCGCGCCTCGCCCTAGCCATCACGACTCGCCGGCCAATGTTGCTGTGCTCGGAGACCACCAGCCGCTCACCCTGCTCTAATATGGCCATTTCCACGGCCAAATCAGCAAGGGCCGACCCTTCGACGGCTCTTCCATCCTCCCCAGAGTGGCTCCGTTGTCCATCTGGTGCTGAAGACGACGAGGACGAGGATGACGACGACCACCCTGCTGGCAAATAGCTCACATTGAGCGGCACGCGAAAGATGGCAAAGGGTACCGGGGAACTGGAGCCACTGAATGTTGAGGGCTTTTCATTCGTCTCTCGTCGATCCCGAGGCTTGTTCTGGTCAGCCAAAGGTTCTGATACCACGACAGGTAAGCCAGTGAGCAGCTCAGGGGTATCGGAGGCCACAACAACTAATCGTTTTGGGCTCTCCGCCTTGGTCGTGAAGGACGGTTTGTTGTTCCAGCGATTACTGCCAAGAAACTTCCGACCAGAAATGGTTCGGTTGGAGGCTACGACCACCTCTGCCGGAGGAGCAGCCAAGTGCGCCATGAGGTGCTGCCTCACTTCGGCAGCCGCTGCCACTGGCACGCCCACTAACGGGTCATTCGCGCCTCGCTTGTCGCCGCCTCGCACATGAACGCCGTCGAAGACTTCGCGATTCTTACCACTGCTAGTGCTCCTGCCACTGCTACCACTCCCGCTGTCGCTACGACTGCTCTCACCATCAATTACTACGTCTTCGTCGTGCACCACGAACGGCGGGTTGCTCAGTACGCGGTCTCGAGCTGCCAGGACTTCCTTTGACCACGACAGCGGGAGCCCTCCTTCCGCTTGACCACTAGACTCGCCTTCGATTGGTACATCAGAATATTCTAAGCCTGGCAAATGAGCTGTCCAGGCATATTCCACGCAGTTCGAGCTCGCTTTTTCCTTCGAGCTCGGAGCGATGTTGAGGATGGGCACATGAGCATAGCTGCGCGCATTCACGAGCAAAGCACTCACGTTCGCCTGCCGCACCTCACCATGATCAGGGTTCATGTGCACTGGAAAAAAATCGCCGCCAACCACAAAAAAATAAAGGATTGAGAGCCGAACGAATGTAGAGACCAATGTGCAGGATATAAAAAGAGATAATAATTTTAAAAGGTTATGAACTTATGAAGTATCGTCAAAAGAAGGCGTAGAAACCCCAGAACTTACAAATGCACACAATTGCCAAGACCAATGAACAAAACAATAGGAAAGAAAGTACTTTGGTACTGTAACACAAAAAAGAGCGCAATCCTACCGTGCTGCACGTTTGGGCCAGGCGAAGGCCATGGCAGCGATTCGTTGACCGGTAAACCCTGTAGGTTCACTACAGTAGCAAATTTTAGCTCTTTCGGAGGTGCCCCCGAGGTAAAGCGAGACGCTTGCACCAGCGGCCACGGCAAGTAAGTGCGGTTCAAGAGCAGCGCAAACTTGATGCCAGCTTCCAAATTCATGAGTTGGTGAACGAGGCCTAACCCTAAACAGCTTGGATACTTGCCGGCCCGGCGTGGGTGCGCTGATACAGTAAGAATTCCTTGTGTAGGCGGCAGGATCCCATCATGGTCCTGCCAGATAATTCAAGTGGAGCATTTATTTCTGAATTTTATTGCCTCAGGCTAACATCTATGGATGAGACAATTAGAGAAGCCCTGTACCATAAGCACTTACCCGCATGTACGCGCGGTGCTGTGCCCACGCTGTGGCAAGTTCACGTCGCATCAACTGCTGTGCCCTGAACATGCTTTGCTGGACTGCTAGTGTTGCTGGGCTCAGCAATCCTGGAAAAGGTGACTTGCAGCCGAGTAGCTCATCCTCGGCAGAAGTCGGCCGCCGACGCCGAAAGTTCTCCCAAGCAGGAACATCGGCGCCATTGTAAGCTGCATTATGATATTATGATCAAAGTAAATTTCTAGGAAGAATAACATTATTAGAGAATAAGTTCTAGAACTCACGTGAGCCATAATTGGTGCCAGGCCGACAGGCTGAGCTAGCGTAGTCGTCTTCAGCGCCACATTTTTCCAGAAGAGTATCGGCGCAAACAAGGAATACTAAAAACAGAAACCGGCAGCAAGGGTATCTACTACACCTCTTAGTTCGCCCCAGTTTGTACGATCTAATCATTTTAACGACCGATCGTGAGACACCTAGCCATTTTCTTTCCCAGCAATTATCTTTCGCGATGTCGTGTGGATCTTTGACAAAAGCAAAACGGCTTATACTAATTAAGCTCAGCTAGCTAGCTAGAGAGCGACTGATCGTGATCGTGATCGATACCAGGGGACCCCTGGTGATACTGTATCTTGATCGTGATTGTATGATTACGTACTACCGTACTACGTACTGTATTCACAGGGCTAAAAGTTATGGTGTAAGGCAAGGTGCAAGGTGTAATATTTGAAAAAGCTGCGGGCTTCGTGTCCATGTGGAGATTGGGTTTGAGTTTTGTAGCCTGGGAGTGTGGTGGCCATTGCGGCAGTGGCCGTGGTGGCCGCAGTGGCTCTGTGGTTATTGAGCTGTAGCTGTGTGGTGGCTAGTGGATATGGGCTGTGGGCGTGGGCTGTGTACTGTGTAGCGCACTGCGGCGGTGTGGCTGATACTGATACTGCGCCCCAAAAAAACGAACTAAAGTTGGCTATGGCACTTGATGTTAGAGGCCTCGTTGGAACTTTAGGGTTTAGCGCAGTAGTTATCTGTGGCAACGATGGACTACGAGGACAAAGAGATTCGAAGAATTAACTATTGGCGTTTCTGCCTCACTGTGGTTCGTGGATGCAGTGGCTATTTGCTACGCTTATGATGCCCAGATATTCCAATTTTATATCTAGCTCGAACTTTCGCACCGTCTTTCAATCTGAATCAACAGTACTAAGAGAAGTTTCATCGCAAGATCAGCTGCTGCAAAAGCAACTTGGTTGCAGTAAGGGCTCTGTGATGATCCCTCATAGACTTTGGGCTTATGCGCGGAAAGCAACCCATCACCTATTTCCTTTTCTCAGTTCGATTTCAGATAACCAGCTACGTACTGCGATGACGAGACCGGCGTGACGAATTGAAATGCAGGCGTTGATGGCACGGTAGCCAAGAGTTCTACTGCTCGCTGCAAGGACAAACTGACAACCTTGAAAGTTTCTTCTACTTTGTTCTCTTCTGTGTCCTCATCCGCAGCGAGAGCCATCTCCATGGCTTCCTTGGCCTCGGCGTGCACGAAAAACAGTGGCAGTGCTGGCTTACCCTCTTTGCTTTCAGCTTGCATCTCTAGGCATGCAAAAAGTGGCACTTGTTGGCCCAGAGGCTCTACGCCGTCGGGGGCGCCCGCTGCTTTGATGGCTGCGAGCGTGGGCACGATAGTACCCTTGTCTTCACACCACCACTGGAATGCTTCGCTGAGTGGAAACGGTATCACATCCAAGGGTAAGTCAGGCATCGCGCTTTTCACCTCTTCTAGTTCTGTTTGTGCATCGGCAACTTCAACGAAAAAAAGAGCAGTCATTGCACCATTCAATTCACATTTCATGGGATTGCCCTCAGCGTCGGCGACTGCCCATACAGGAACCTACAAGAACACGTAAAGCATAAGAAGTTCAAAGAGACAAATTTGGTAGACCAGCGTTCAATTAACTGGTGTTATCTACCGGTGCTAATTCCTTCATGATGCCTTCCAAACCCTCCATAGTACTTTTCTTGTCATTCTCGGCCGGGACTTCGGGCGCTGAGGCTAGCACGACCCGACGGTGAATCCTAGTTGTACTAACTTGGAAAGCGCTTATGATTTGCGCTAGTCCCGCTAAAAAGAGCGCGGTATGAACTAGTTGAGGCATGATCCTAGCGCCCAAAGGTTTGCGCAGATGTACGAAGTACAAGAAGTAGAAGTAGTCGAAGTGCGCAAATGTGCAAGAGGACGTCAACAAAAAAAAGACGACAACGAACAACGAACCGAACGTGCACATCATCTGGACAAGTTCAGGTGCCCGCGCGATGTGCGCTTCAAGGGCGCAATGAGCTCGCTGCGGCACACAGTAGGTCTGTGTTCGTAGCACCATTTTTTCGCTGCCTTAAGGTGCCCGTTAATGAGTGCTTCGTGTAGCGCCCGTGGTGCGTGTCCCTTTTTGTGCCCGTGGTCCGCTTTTTATTTGTTTAGTGCTGCATATCTGCACATGTACAACAGAAATGTACTGTAGTACTGTAGTGCAGTACGAAAAAAGGGCGGATACGACCGAACCACTTACGAACGAAATTTCATTTAATATGAAGGATGGTCCAATATGGAATCGGAAAAAAGAAAATGCGTACCACGATACCACCGGTCCACCACTCGTTACCCGTCACATGCTTGACTGACTTTTAATAGGTAGAGCCTATACTAAAATCATTTCCTACTACTCTTAAGGACCCCATTAAGCCCCAAGGCCATCGCATTCGCGCCTTGTCTTCGAAATTGAAATGATTCCGCGATTCTTAGGTCTTATGGTATTTGGATTAGATTGGACTAGCATAGATTTTATTATACTCCTTAATTGGAAAGAAACAACAACAAATTTCATGAAGCTGTATTTTGATGAATACTCCAGAACAATTCCGACTGGGCTGCGTGCCCTTTTGCGTAATGCAATGTTCATCTTCACTCCCATGAACCCTATAGGACCAATTTACGGAAGGGGGCATAGGTTTCGAGTACGTCCGCGATCTCCACTCCGGCCTATCCCCTGCTATAGCGCACCATTCCTAGAAGTAAAAGTGCGCTAAACTCGGCTCAACATAGAACTACCCCAGAGCAGGTCATGGCATTGCTCTGTAGAAATTTGAGTGTGAGTATCAACGACGTGTCAAAATACATACCAAACTAATGTTTGATACTGGCCCTGAAGGAATAGAATTAAAGAGCTAACACCCAGAAACACGAAGCAACACGGCTCAAACATACTTCATACTACTAGTAGAATACAAGCTAATCAAACACACAACATTAAGGTCTAAGAAATCATCAATTTTATTCTAGTGCTCATCTAACTGCCCCAAAGCCACTAAGCAGCGGCATATATACGCAGAACGCTAGCCCCACCCCCACAAAAAGTTTCTTTTAGTTTTTTAAGATACAGGTGATTTTGCATCAACATTTCCTGAGATACTGAAATGGGCATACAGTGCGCCATTTCAAGCTAGCTAGGAGTCCACAAATAGCCAACTAGAAATCAAGGGGGTTGCAGGTTGCCATTCTTATTAGATAAGATTATATTATGAATCACAAATAGCAAAGAGGAGTATATTCAAACCGATTTAATAATGGCCGCCTGTGACAAAGGTTTGACCTCCAGATCAAGTCTGACTGTGCTGAGCGCCCTTTTGAATTATACAATTTCCATGCTCATCTATTACTATCATGATACCTGCATTTCTTCTGCTTCCTGTTTCCTTACCTGACCAGCCTTCTGCCCTGTAGATAGCCCTGCACCTGCATCTACGTCATTGGCCCTCTGCTTGTCTTAAGTACCACCCTATAGTCATCCAGAGCGAAACTCTGTATCTAATCGCACATTTCTACTATGGGTGCATTTCGCGCTTCATTGCCGTGGCGTTATCGTCATTTAAGCACTTTACTGACTCATAACTTGCAAGCACACCGCCAGGGGCGGCGTCACAGGCGGAGATTCGACCACCTCGGCTGGCAAATACGTCTTCAAACTCAAAGGCACGCTTTGCTTCTATTTTCTGCAGCCATGTCAATCAATCAAATGCCTGACCGCCGCCAGTTAGACTCGAAACGTGCGAGTGCATGTCGCCATCCTCATCGTCCTCCTCGTGTTCGTTTTCATCCTCGTCGTCATAATCGCCATCATCCGCGCCTGCAACCGTGGTACTATCTTCATCGCCAACCTGATACACAACACAAAAAGTAAGGCACGGAAACGCCTTGAATGCATAAATCATTGAAGCAGCACCACTGAGCAGTTTCACAACATTTGCTTCATGAAATCATCGGAGAAGAGATTTTGCTCACTTATTAACTGCTTCTATCCACGCGAAATTAATGAAATGCATTTTGTAATTCTGCATACCTCGAGAAAACGCTCCCGTGCCTTGCGATGCCTATCCTGGCCAGCGTAGTCGATCTCGCGCACTCCGTGCTTGCCACTCACGAAAGCTTCGAATTTGAGGCCACGGTCAGACCTCAGCTCTTGCATCTTGCGCTGCGTCAAGTTCGATTCCTTCCTGCTCGCTGCAACTTCTTTGCTCTTCGCTGTCTTCACAGCACCCACCAGCTCCTTGGCGTAGATGGGCCCACGGTTGAGGGCCAATTGAGCGAGCGAGCTTGCTACCACGCCGTCGCTTTCGTCAACGTCCCAATTCTCGTCCTCTTTCGCAGCTTCCTCGGCTGCGGTCTGCTCTTTCAGCCAGGTCTCAGCAGCGCTTTCGTTGGCAGCTGTGGCTTCGTCATGCTCTTTCTTTCTGGCCGCGATGGTCTTGCGGCGTGCTTCCATCTTGAGTTGTTGCTGTTTGGCGTTTTGGATCATTTGCGGCATGTCAGCCTCGGCAGCTTCAATCTGGGCGCGCACTTTTCCTGTGGGGCCAGTGGCACTATTGACTGTTGCATTGCACCAATCAACGGCCGTCTTTTGCCACTTGTTCACCGCTTCGGGAAGAGCACCGTGCTCGAGGAGCAGGGCCGCCATCTCTGGGCGATCGTAAGCCAAATGCAAGGCCGTGTTTTGCACGGAAGTGGACGCATTCACCGGAGCACCGCATTCGAGCAAGACCTTCACCGTTTGCACGTCACCGTTGAGCACAGCCAGGTGCAGAGGCATGTGCCCTCGCGCGTCGGCTTCGTCCACCAAATGTGGAAACTCCTCGCAAAGCTGCGCAATTTCGTGCGCTGGCCGCTGGCAGACCAACCCAAAGAGCAGTTCGTTGGCTGCCAATGCTTTGAGCCGTTCGCGCCGCAAGAGCGGGCGCCCATGTTCGTCTACGTCGCCATCAGACTTCGTGATTTCATAGAAAAGAGGTAAAGCTTGGTCGGACAAGCCGTGCATTCGGGTCACCGCGTAGAGGTCCAGAGAAGCAGGAAACGACTGACAGTACTGGAAAAAGTCCGGTTCATTCGAGGAGTCAATGGTGTCACCGCCGCGAGTGCCTAAACCACTGGTTCCACCAGTTCCAGGGGCCGATGACATGCCACCTCGTGTGGCCATGTTGTGCCGACGCAAACGACGGTCGGCTGATCTATTTCAATGTCTACTCTAAGATTTGCTCGCTACGGACTTTCACTGGGCAGGTCTCAGTGATCTAGCTTCAGTGTGTTCCCTGCGTACATAAGCGTGCATCAGAGGTTCCGTCAGTACCGTAATAGACGAGGCTAGCTAGAGTTCGAGCGTGCCTGTAGAATGGCAATTATTCGGTACTATTACCGAAGCTGAGTACCTTCTTGCCCCACAGAGCACAGAAGTGTAGCAGGCAGCAGGTAACCGTCGCACCGTCACTGCAGTCGTGCAGTCGTCTTCACTACACCCTGCGATAGCTTCGTACAATACTTCGTACTGTAGTCGGCGACCCAGTTTTCGTATTTTAGAAGCAGGAAACTTGAATCTTCTTCTCGTCTTCTTCGCAACAAGAATTGTTTTCGAGTTTGCGAGTTTGCCACCTTGACCCTTGACCTTGTGGACCTCCCTCCTCATTGTCTCGCAATGAAGTCGCTGAGGTCAGATAACCTTAATGCAGGTGCCAGTAAGCGCAGCCGAAAGACTAGTAACAGCGCATCTAACCAAGTGCCAACAAGTGGAGGCGTCGATCTTTTGGCGCTTGCTCGGCATCTGGCAACTCACGGTACTGAGGGAACATCAAGTGCGATCGCCAAAGCAGCTGCTGTAGCCAGTAATTCATCGGGCCACGCTCTGGATGACTTCCGAGTATTAGCAACTTCGATTGAAGTATACTTGCGACTTCGATCAAACGATGCTTCGTCGGCGAGCGATATCGCGTTGAAGCTCAGCAAATTGACTGAACTGATTCACATGGCCTCGAATACCCTTCGTAGCCATTCCGAGTTGCCTTTAACATCGAGCTTGTCGGCCGGGCTAGCCGCCGGGCTCGGAATCGTACCGTGCCTAATGGAGCCTCTCTTCGAAACTAGTGTCGGTTTAGCGTCGGCTGCCAAGGATGGGGCGCATTCAACTGCAGCTGCTCGAGCTAGCCAGGCCCGTAAGGTGAGGCAAAGCAAAACACATAATAAGACCATGAGGCAGTTGCCAACTAGGAACCCGAATGAATCCGGCGAGTAATTCTTTTCAATTGTTCAGGTGAAACGAGCTTTTAAGCTGGCCAGGGCCAAGAATACAGACGACAACGCCGGTGTGACGCCGATATCCCTGCGCGAAGTATTAGCGAGCTTGGGTGGTGCGTGGTCAAACATCGACAACCTCGACACTCCAGCTGTAGAAGTGCTGCGCGCTGATATTCTAGGCTCTCAGATTACTCCATCTCAAGATGCACGAAAAGTAAGCGCGGGCTTAGCGGAAAAGGATGAAGAAAGAAGCGTAGAGACACTCAACGAGTGGCTCGGTGCTGCCACTGATGCACACTGTACTCTAGCTCTCCGGGTTGGAGCTTTGATTGGTGCGTGGCTGGCGGCCACAGCGGATCACAATGTGCGCCCAACTGCTCTTGCTTTGATAGAGGCAACGCACCAAGTAGGTGGGCCTGCTTTCTTGCGCCTGATTTTGAATGCCCAGGGGGCGCCGCCAACGCACGTTGCCGCTGCTTCTGCGGACGTCAGTGCTTTAACTACTGTTTCAAAGCAGTGTAACAACGTGGCCTCCATTGTAGACTCAAAAGGTTACAATGTACTGCATGCTATTTTCGAGCCGTTGGCTGGCACGAGGCTTCAAGATTCTGTTGCCGGGGACCTCGTGCTTAAAGCGGTGGAGCTGGGCACACCAATAAACGCGCCTGCACTCATCTCGGGTTCGACACCGTTACATTTGCTTGCAGCGCTCGGGAGCGAAAGGGCTCCCATGAATTGTGCTAAAAGCTCTGGATTGACTGAAGTTTTGATATCAAATTCGGCGAGCCCTGGCTGCAGCAATGCATATGGTTTCTTTCCTCTTCACGTCGCTGCACGTGCCGGACCACAAGCTGTTCCCGTTGTGGACGCTCTCATAGACCAATTGCAATCATCGTACACTGCGCTTGAAGGTGAAAAAGTCGATGGAGCTGAAGCTGTAAGTAGCTTGAGCCCCGCTTTGACTCTTCGAGGTGAAAGTGCGTTTGATCTTGCTTTAGCACCTGGTGGCCTCTTAGAACTCGGGGGCACGAGCGGTTCGCCAGACTCTCGGTCGTCACAGTACCTATTTATGGTTGCGTCACGTTTCATGGAGTCAGCTGCCCGTATTGTTACTCGTGGTTCGCAACATCCATCATCATGTCCTGCGCTGGGCGCTGCTGAAGGCTGCACTGCAGCACAACGCGACGCATTGCAACGGGCTCAAGCACGGAGTTTTTTGTTCTGCAACTCATTGAAGAATGACTGGTTTACACTCGATGCGGTGGGTATTACATCTGGCCATCTTCCAATCATTGTAGCGGCCATGGCTTTACAATCACCAGCAGCTCACAGCCTTTCACTACGAGATAACAATTTGACGGGTCTTTTCGGGACAGCGCGGCGTCTTGCGAGTACGTGGATGAGCCCGTGGCCAAAATCTTCTGAGGATGCGTTGGCTTGTGGCAGAGAGGAAGCAAATTTACTTGGACCAACATCTTATCTCTTAGCTTCTTCTCAATTTGACGTTTTGTCTAATTTGCAGCATCTGGATATGTCCGACAATCTTTTGTTAAACCATTTGCCAACCGACATTGGAGAAGTGCTACCAAATCTTGAGACGCTTATCCTTTCCGGATGTGGATTTGATCATTTACCGCCGTGTGTTGGTAGAATGAACATGCTTACTCTTATCGACCTTCGAGGGAACCAGCCGCTCAAATCGGCACAAACAACATGGTTAAATAGTGCAATAGCTTCACAGCAGCAAGAAGAGGCCACAACAGACTCAGCAGTTTTCGTTCCTCCCACTTCTTTGATGACAATTGCTGCAGCACCTCTTCAGGACAATTCTTTTAAGACCCCAGCAACGCGCGCACTTGCGTTACACTTGGCCCGCCGCGTGGCTGATACGCGTAAAGGACTCGCTTGCATTGATTTAGGCAATCGAGGATTAGATGCAGAGATGCTTGATGAACTTGATGAAATTTCTGAAAGCATTTCCAAAAAAAGGAGAAAATTGATTTCAGCTTATTCAAAACGTTTCAAGTCTTACCACCACGATCACTACTTAATTCCTGTGAGTTTACAGGATGACGCCGCAAGAGACCGCGACGTAACTGAGACGTTTTGTGCTCTATGTTCCCTGCGTATACCTGGGCACAGCGATGGCTATAAGTGCGAGCACGGATGTGAATACAAATTGTGCCAAACGTGTGGCAATTTTCTTTCTTGGATTCCAAGTTTGAATGAAGGGATTGACAGACCATTGCGTTTTGTTTCCAACTCTCAGCACTACATCAGTTTTGCTCTTCAGGAGGCTTCAGTTGACTCTCAAGATTTGATTATAAGAGCTGATGAATGTGATAGCTCTGGAAAGACCGTAACTGTCGTCACCATAGATGGAGAGGTGGTGCTGTTTTCACTGTCTGGGGGATCAGTAATAATGACTATAGACTCCAAAATTGTGCTTTCAGACGCCTGGGATGCTTATTTCGATTCAGATGGCACTATGCATGTTGTTGGAGAAGTAGGCCTCAACCGCTCGGTTGAAATTGAGATCACGCCAGCACAAAGTGAATATACTTTGGTTTCGCAAGTCAAGCAAGTCCAAGCACTTCTACTATTTGCCATGAAACAAGTTTTTGCCAAAGCACAAAGCGATTGCGATCTTTGCTCTCGGGTGCGTAAGATAATTTGGTATCCTAAGGACTTACGTCTTGATGTGGGGTTGGTTGGGATCGAATTTAATGATACCATACGCATCGGCATCTGCCCATATTTGGTCGAACAAGGACTGATTTCTTCCATTTTTGCTCAAACTCTCGCCGCAAAAGTACCTTTTTCTTATGGTCCTGAAGAAATGTTTCCCAATATCAAATCCGAACACGCTATGAGTCTTCATGCACGTTCACCACTCTGCGCTCAGTGCGACAAATTTACATCACCATCGGACCTAAACGAATTCACGTGTGGTGTATGCGAAGGTGACTTTGACAACGTGAGCAAGAAACCCGCGTGTTGGCGTTGCGAGGACTGTGACGTTGCCATTTGTCATGACTGTTTTCCCATTGAAGATCCTCGTTCAAAGAGTATATTCAAGTCCCGTTTGATGTTTCATCAAGCCCACTTGGAGGGACAGACTTTCATTGATAGTTTTCAGTCCCTTATTTTGGAAGCTAGAGGTTTGTTGGCCTCTGGAGACCCTAACGCTTGGGCAGCTCCTATAGTAAGAGCTTTACGTCTAACCTGTACTCTTCAAGATTCAGAAGTCAATGACGCTCTTGTTGACTTATTGCCTCAATTTGCTACTGCCTACGATGGTATACTTCGTCTTCACGGTAATTTTAAAGTGCTTGAGGCACCAGCTTTACCCCAACGTATCATCAATTCTCTGCATGACTTTGGTGGTGCTGGTGGAATCCAATTTTTGTCGACATCACCAACGAGTGAAAGCGAGCAAACGCGATCCATTGACCTACTTCGCAGGAGACCTGAAACGGCTATTTTGACTCGTGCATTGAGTCAAATTCTGGAAATTTGCGAGGCAACACCTAAACATGGACTAGACGGGGAGGTAGATTCTGTCGGAGAACATTCGGGTGAGTGGCGGGGTGCGGAAATGGCACAGTGGTGCTCGCTCGCAGACCACTCAGAAGGTATTTCTTTGTGCGCACACGATGGCGGAGTCCTTGCCAAACCACACTGGAGCTGCTGCGGCGCAGCACAAGAGCAGGCACCATGCTCTCAAGTTATCAAAAATAGTAGAGAGTCGACCGTCGGTCGTCCTGGGTTGAATGGCTTTGTGCATCCCGGCTGTGCTGCCTTACGGCCCAATGCCCAGGGGCCATATACCTGCGAACGGTGCCAAGGTGCCTTCCGGAAATGCCATGGAGCCTATGGAGTACGAACTCGCGATGGTAGTTGGCGACATGCACGCAGCAATGAAACTGCAAACCTCGATGAAAATCCTGAATCACCAAACATCCGATGGTGCTCACAGCGCTGTGAAGATAACATAAGCGGGAGTAACGGAATGGGCAGCCAGCACAGCAGCCAGCATGCCTCTCTTAGTGAGCGCGTGAATGATGAAGGTGCGCCAATGACCCTGTCGCGATTGCGCGGGGTGCGCAAGTTTTATTGTGGGCGCGAGCTTGGCGTGAATCGTATTCCTGGTATGAACGGCCACTGCGGCCCAAACCATGGCCCGCAGTGCCCGTCATGCCAACGCTGGGCGCCCCCTAACTCGTCACATGGAGCTGGAAGTCCCCGCTGGAGCCGGTACCAGCTTCGCTGCGAAGTGGTTCCCATGTGCGGTCTCCCTGTTTATCGCAGCCCTGAGTTAACCTCAGATGTAATGGAACTTTGCAGCAGCAGCAGCAGTAGCAGCAGCAGCAGCAGCAGCAGTAGCGCTCCCAATTTATGTGCACACCTCCCATGGGGCGTCTTTCCCTTGGATACGCTCGAAGCCGTGCTCGTTTACAAGTCTGGTTGCGGGTGGTTGAAATTGCACCCTCACGCGGTGGACCGCCTTCGAGAATTGAAACCGTTGAAATCTACACCAAGCGCTCATGTGACCCCAATCGTGCCCTCGCATGACAACGGAAATGATTCTGGAGATGATTCTGCGTGGTGGGTCCCACTGAGATACCAGGGTCGGTCCGCGTTTGTCCGTTTGGCAGGCCCCGCTGCTGTCGTGTCTGCCGCAGCAGCGCCATCTACTACCATGTCCAACCCATTCGTGAACGTGGACGGTGCACCGTTGCGTGGGAGTCCTTTGGTTGGAGGGTTCAGCTGTGGGCGGCTCTTAGCTGCAGCAGCAGACAAAGCCAATCCACTGAAGAATCATGGAGGTCGAAACACAAGTGGGGGCAGGCGCAGTGCTGTTGGGTCGGAGGATCAATCGACCATCATGGCGGCTATGGTGAACGCTGAGACTGGCGAAGATGAAGAAGTCATTGAGCGGAGATACACAAGCACTGCCCGCTGCAAACCGGGTGGCCAATGCATTAGCTGCATTACTTACCGCCCTCCGCAAAACCGCGCAGGGCTCATCGTTTACCCAGGTTATAATTGTGCTTCACAATGCATCGTTTGGACCCTTCTACTTTGTTTACCCAGGTTATAATTGTGCTTCACAATGCATCGTTTGGACCCTTCTAATTATTACTAAGCAATCATGTCTAGTGCCTACTTTAATCATCTCTCCAAAAGCCTCCTACTAATATGTTCTTTTTTTTTTGGGGGGGGGGGGCATTCGATGCAGGTCCATCCGATGAATATCGAAGCAGGAGTGATCCCTTGGAAAGACCGCCAGCCGCACCGCCCTCCAGGGTACATTGTGGACGTCTACTGCCAGCCTCTTCTTTTCAAGCCACGGCTCGCGCAGCAGCGTCGGCAGCGGTAGCGGGTACGCGCGCATCATACTCCTCTTCTAACTCCACCCGACACATGATCGGACTCCAGGATGATGATGCGAGGTCTGAACCATGGATGCGATGCTTGCCGCCAAAAAGTGGCCGTAGTCGAGGTGGCAGCGGCGACAGTGAGGACAGCGAAGACGAGGACGAAAGTTCATCAGAGTCTGCAGCAGCGCAACCAACGCCCCTGGGCATGTGCTCGGACTGTGCAGCGGTGAGCGTCGTGCGCCGAGCTAACACTGCTGCTTCCAGTGCAGCTGCTGGTAGCAGTGCTGCCAACACAGGTCGCTCCACCGCGATTACGAATGAAACGTGCCCAAATGACCATGTGCTGGCGCTACTCGTCGTTCCCCGGCCCCACTATATTTGCGACAGCTGCGAAGATGACCTGCGGGTTGGGGAACATGTATTCGCGTGCCGCCCTTGCGACTTTTACCTCTGTGGAGAGTGCGCGGAAAGTGCAGAACCTGAATCCGAATTGGAATCAGACCTTGAGTCAGAATCCGAACCGCAGTCCGAGGCTGACGGGAGTAGCTTCGCCAGTGGCAATGTCAACGACGAAGGGGTTTTTCCAATAAGGTGGTTGGTTCGTCGCCATGCTGATCTCGACACGCCGTCGATGCTAACGGCTGGATCATCACCATCATCTTCGTCGTCATCAGCAACGTCTTCTTCTTCTTCGTCGTCAACCTCTTCGCTCTCCGCCACCGTTGCTGTAGCTTCAGCGACCAAGGCACCATCTGCACAAAACTTGCCACAACTACCTGTCGCTGCGGCGCAAGCAGAAGTGGTCGTTTACGAGGGGCCAGCAACGAACACTGCGCGCCTTGGCACTTTGAACTTGCCGCCCGGCGCTGCCGTGGCCGTGGTGGCCACCTCCGCGCAAATCCCTGGCGGGTGGGCTAAACTGCACCCCAATGCCGCAGCCATGCTTGCCGCAGCACCCGCCCATGGCAGTACTTTGAGTGCATCTTCTTCGTCGTCGTCGTCGTCGTCTTCGTCTTCTTCTTCTTCATTGCTAGACCTTCGCAATCGCGGCTGGATCTGCCGCCGTTGGTGCCCAGAGATTCTTCCACGAACACAGAAATATATTTCTGGCCAAGAAAGAAATGATAAGGACGATAATGACGAAATCATGGGCAGTAACGGTAGCATTGGCAGTAATGGTGGAAACCAGAGCACTAAAGTTCACTATAATACCGAGGGTTTTGAGTTGTTTCTGGACTCTGAAGTGGATCCATCAGCGGAGGCAGCTTCCGCTGAAGGAGCCGGCGATGATGAAGCAGCAGCTGCAGCAGCAGAATTGGCTGCAACGAAAGCTCTTGAGGCAGCTGCTAAAGTAAGTAAAGTTCGCCCTGACTTGCTTTGCTTTTGATCATTCCATCGAGATACAAGATTGTTACCAGTATATGTGTGTGCGCGTATGTGTGACTGTTGTTAGGCTGGCGACGCAGAGCGTTACCCAATCTTCGGCGGCCAACTTCCTTTGGAACGCCGCCTAGAAGTGCTCCGCGACCACGCCAACACCAACGCACGCAGCCCGACGGATGGTGCCGCAGCGCTCGCGTGCAGTGCAGCACTCGAGAGGTCAATGAGCCCTCGAGTGGGGAGTGAGGGCGCAGGTTGTATCGTGAGGTACACGCCTGCTTTGAACACGGCTGCGGCCAATGCCAAGGCTATGATTGCGAACACGCATGCGATGAACGAAGAATCCTCAAAACCTGCTGCTGGCAAATCAACAACCACTGGTGCCAGTGCTACGGCTGATGCTCACCAAAACGCTGTCGTGGCGGCCCTCGGGCCGAAGCTGGCCGCGCAACAAGTGCTGTGGGCTCTGCGCACTTCAACGTCGAAGATGGCGACGCCTCACGCAGCGATTCCGCCTGGTGAGGTAGCGTTGGCATCGAGGTCACACAGCAGCGTCAGCCGCGGCAACCGCGAGGACAAGCAAGAGCTACAGCAAGTAACTGCCCAACTCAAATGGAGCCTCGACCCTTCGTTGAGTCTGCCACCTCCGGCTGTGATGTTCCTCAGCAATGGTGTAGGCCACAGCAGTCACCGTGTTAGCGCCCCTTCTGAGTGTGCTGTCCTCCAGAATTCCGCCAGTCATGTCAGCCACGCCAGTCACAAA
>Ga0307931_1000220_pt1 | contig 34122 bp, 10 predicted proteins | sample OrgLakmetageno47_FD_201816 | JGI IMG/M metagenome (GOLD analysis project Ga0307931, IMG submission 201816) | Saline water microbial communities from Organic Lake, Antarctica - #47 | ecosystem: Environmental > Aquatic > Non-marine Saline and Alkaline > Saline | place: Antarctica: Organic Lake...
TTCGCTCCAGAAGGCCAATTAAGGCTCCAACTGGCGCCTTTCCTCCGAACAAGTCGGCGGGACTGAGTGCTCGTTCGTGTGACACGTCCCAGGTCCACGAGGCAATTCTCTGGGCTATTTTGCCCCGGCAGGGCATCGTCTCAATGTTTTTCTCAGGCGTCGGGCGCCAGCCGATCTCAGCATCGCCTGTCCTCCAGCATGCTCAAGGACCCATCAAGATGTAGCTTGTTATTCTTAGTTACATGATAAAAACCGAATAAGAACAGTACAAAGCTAACAAGACAGCTGGCTCAGCTTGATGCTCTTAGCCATATGCGAAGACTTAGCTGCCTTCACATAAATAACTAAATAACCCCATCACGCAGCACTCTCAGAGCACGGAAGAGAGTGCTATCTTGGACTGCCACACCCATCTCGATGGCCACTTCGGCATGTGTGCTTGGTTTGCCCCTCTTCTTGTCTTTGCCCCTCTGCTATTATACTTGTATAATCTGCTTTGCTTATTTTTTCTGCCTGTTAGCCTTCTCATTCCGGCGTGTGTCCTGTGTCAAAACTCTCGTCGGTCGTCGGTCGTCGGTGATGAGGTAGGGTTGGGCGCATCCGTAGTTTTTGGAAATCCAACTACGGTATATACCGTAGATACCGTAGATACCGTACCCGTACCCGTAGTTCCAAGTACAAAAGATAGTTTTTTTTTTGCGTAGCTCTCTGTCCACTCAAGACGCTCTCCACAGCTTCTAGGCGGCCATGCATAGTTTTAAGACCTCTAACGTGCGCCGCAACATTATTAAGACACATTCAAATGAGTATGCCCAAGGGCATGTTCGTTGCTGCTCATGGAGAGGCATATGAGCAGCACATGGTAATGGTGAAAGCACACCACATGTTCTGGATTAGACAGTTCCAACATTTCTCAGCAGAACCGACGCATCTAAGCTCTAAGCATGCTTCCAATGCTTCCGCATTTGAGTTCAGAATCTATTGCAATATCTCTGCTAGCCTCAATAGATGCAGAGCGCAATACTTTGTATGGTGAAGCGTCCAAGCAAAGGTAGAAGCTACGAAGGTCGAAGGTCCTTCGTGCATTGGATCAAGAAGTTCTAACCTTTCTCAGCTTCACCGATGCTACTGCACACACTTCTGTTTTGAGCATTCGACTCGAGAAATGGGCGGCAAAGTGCCTCAGAGTGCACGGATATCGACAAACATGGCATGGGCAACTACGAATATACCCCCGTATGTTCGACAAAATGAATTACGGTATATACTTCAGGTACGGGTAGGTTCTGTACGGGTACCCCGTAGGTACGCTAAGGCCCAACCCTAGCTAGTGATGAGTGATGCTAAGCTGTGGTGCTGTGGTACAGTGGTACAGCGTGGGACTGTAGTATTACCATAATATTACCATCTGTCTATCTGTATCTGTAGCTACAGCTCTACAGCTAGCTAGCTAGACGACGGTAGCTTTAGAAGGTACTTCAGTAAGTTAGAAAGAAGCGGAGGAGCCTTAAAAGCTACTGTACTCAAATATCTTGTCTTGAACGAGCTCTGTAGCCATAACAAACAGCATCTCATTGCGAAATGAACTTTTGTAGTACGATGGGAGCGTCGCTGTGTAGTCGAGCGTTCATCATTTAGGATAATTTCAGTAGCCTTACTAGGATTTTCCTTCTCGCCGCTTTTGCCGTATTAAGAGGCCTCTAAACAGTACAAAAGGTTCATAAAATAAAAGATACATGTCTTCGATGGCGGGCCTGTCATTCGCAGCAGATTCTCCTTATACGCAACAGGAAATTTTAGCGAAGGATTTATCATTGACCGATTTGGGGGTTTTGTTGAAAGGTGTCGCGAGCGACATGCGAGCCTTCAACGAGGCAATCCGTTTATCAGCGCGTGCCGCGGTGGCCCTTGCTGGTAAGATTCGCGAGGCTAAGAAAATCGAAGCAGCTAACGGTGAGGCTGCTGTGATGCCGCTATTCACGTGGTTCGCCGATGTTCGCGTTGAAGTAGCAAGTGCTCAGGGAACTCTGGGGGAATGTTTGGAAGCGAGTTTTGTAAAACCAGTGGAGGCCTTTCAGTCGGACATCGCCAAATTGCCTGAACTAAAAAAGAAGTGGACATCAACATCTAATGCTCATGATACCATTCTTGGCCGATACTTACGGTCGCCGGCAAACTTTAAAGTCTCAGATGGCACTGAAAGTCCATCCATATCATCGCCGAGCGCCTCTGCCACACCTCAGGCCAAAGGCTTGAGGGGCATGTTCGGCCGTGGAAATAACTCATCTGCTTCAGCCGACACCGCGGCCACTAATAACAGTGGCCACGAGCGCAACGGAGCATTGGCGCTCGTTACGAGTGTGCGCGAGGCCGAGCTAGCGCGCTTTGAGCTGACACGCCACTTGAATGAAGCCGAGGCGAGAGCCACTTTTGAGTTGGGAGACTGCATCGTAGCGTCGGTGCATTCGTTCCGGGCGTGCTACCACCAGCAGTTGGATGCGTGTGAGTCCTTTGAGCCATTTTGCGATGCATTTCAAGGGGCGCTGCCTCGGCTGCGAGCGAGCCACCAGGCTAGCAAGAAGCAGGGAGAGGTACACCGGCAACACCTGAACGAAATTTTGTATGCGCCACCGCCGTCTGAATATGGATCCATGTCGCCAAAGGCTACTGCTGGCAGCAGCGTGGAGGTCCCTGGTGGCGGTAGTATGGATGGTTGGTACCGAGAAACGGTGGATAAGCTAGCGGAGCTCATGCCCTCGCGGCCTGCATCTAAAGGCATCGTCAAAGAAGGTTGGCTCTACATGCGCACAGCAGGCCGTGTGCAGGCAGTGTGGCTACGGCGATGGTTCACGTTAGACGGAGACTCTTTGGCATTCTTTGGGACCAAGCCAGGAGATGGGCGAGGTGACTGCCAGCCTACATCTGTTGCGGAGGTACGTTGCATCACGAACTCGATATAAGGCCTTTTCTCACTTTGATGTCAGTGAGGATCAAGATGATAATTATTAAGCAGTGTTCTAGCTAGCACTTCCAAAAGATTTGAATGTGCGAGTGATTTCTTGCCTTGCTTGGTTGTTGCTTGGAATCATTTCACAGATGCTTTTGAGTACGGTGCGAGACATTTCTCCAGAGGACAAAACAGCTCTGCCCTTTGCATTCGAAGTCTTCAGCGCGCACCGGCCCTCAGTCTTGCTTCAAGCTGTGTCTCCTGCAGACCGCGACAGTTGGACCTCTGCTCTGAAAGCCTGCATTCAGCACCGCCTTGCTACTGCGTCACCCGATCTTCCCACCTCCCCGCAGTCACCCGTAGGTGCTCGCGACGCTTCCTCCCCGTCTGCGCATCTGCCGCCACCTGCCCTCGCTGCTGAGAACCCTCAATCGGCGACCTCTGTAGAAGACGACGCCGTCGCTGCTGCGCTGGAAGTTGTTCGGAAGAGCCCTGGCAATGAGCTGTGCGCAGACTGCAGCACGTCAAACCCCGAGTGGGCCTCGATCAACTTAGGCGTCTTACTCTGCATCACGTGTAGTGGTGTGCACCGGTCTCTGGGTTCCCATATCTCCAAAGTGCGCTCTCTCACGCTAGACAACGTCGCCTCAACTACTTCTGGTTTGCTTGAAGCAGTTGGCAATGCCAGAGCAAACGCCGTATGGGAGGAATTACTCCCTCAGGATAAAGTCAAACCTCACGCAGATAGTCCGCACTCAGCCAAGGAGGCTTGGATTAAAGCCAAGTGAGTGGTGTAAGAAAGATGACCAAACCAGACTCGAGGACATTCAAGCGTGTTATTTCAAGCATACCGTGCTCGATCTTTCTTTATTATTCTCCTTCAGGTATATTGACCGGCGCTTCTTGGGCGCGTCCTCAGCACCTGAGCTCGTGGACAGCTCCCTGCGCCTTGCAGTGGAGCACGGTGACATAAACGGCGTTGCTACTGCGCTTGTTGCCAGGCCCTCACCCACCGCGAAAGCTGAGGCCTTGCGCTCAGCGTGCTCGTCATCGGGGCATGGCGTCAGTGATGCTTCGGCCAGCTGCGTGTGTGACCTTCTCGTGCTCAATGGGGCCGACTGGCGAGCCGTCGATAGTAAGTCTGGGCTGAATGCGCTGCAGATAGCGAACGAGCAGGGACCCGCCTCTGAGGTCGCTCGAACTGCCAGCACTTGGGCTGATGGGTCTTAATTGTTAATTAGCTTGGTTGTGTTGTGTATTCTAGTTTCCTAGTTACTTGGGATTTATTAGTCATTAGATGCCAGCCTATGTGCTTTCAGGTGCTTCGCGCAATTAGGATCTCTGCGTTCTTGCCCAGTACCTCCAAATTTGATTTTTGAATTCAAGTGAATGTGGCGATTTGGGTTTAGGGCAGTTGACTCAAGTTCGGATGATCCAGACTCAGGCCATTTATAATTGAAGTATGTGTCTGGGCCTAGGTCCCCCGAGGGGAGCTTGGTTTACTTCTGCGTATTCAAGAATTTTCCCGTGTACTCAGTGTCCTTATACTACACCGCATTTGATATCTGCCTTGGTGTTACTCTGTCATTAATGAAGTATAGTAAGTATTCTTGGTAATCTATAGTTAATTATTCTGTCGTTTGTGTCTAAATGAGATAGTCTATAGTAAATAATCTGCCTTGGTATTTTGGAGTTCGGATCCACTTAATGGGCTTTCAGAGCTCACAGCTGGTTTATACAACAGGTGGTACAACTGGATACACAAAGTTTAAACATAAGCCTGGCAAGCACCCCTCCTGCTTGATTTCAGCAATGTGACCGAATGTTACTGGTTTTGGTGAAGCAATTCAAACCACTGGCGTAAAGCATCGGACAAGACCTCAGGTAGTTTTGCAATGTCCTTGAGCACCACGTAATAAGGGAAGGGGTAGTCATCTAGGTATGCCAAATTTTTGATTTCGTTGCCCTCGAACAAAATGCGGCGCTCCTTCTCAATGCTTCGCGACGGGTCTCCATCCACGATGAGGAGCACCAGTAGCCGCTTCCGCTCGGCGAGCCGCCTATTGAGCCGGCGCAGGGCCTGCAGTTGTGACTGGTCGTAGCGCCCGTCGGACACCACAAACATCATTTGATGGCTGGCGTCGCCGTCGTCGCTGCCGCCGTTGGCCTGTTCGGCCGCGTCAAAGAGCCCGATTGACTTTTCGAGCATGGCGCGCGCGGGAGTGGCCTCACCCGCGAACTGAAAGGCCTCCAGAGCCTTCGCGCCGTCTTCAGCCCCAAAGGGGGGCGCTTCGAAGTCATGCAGCACCGAAACCTCGTCCCCGAACCGCAGCACCGCCATCTGCCCCACTTCCAGCTGGGTCAAACCCGCTGACAGGGTGGCGAGGGCAGCCAACGCACCGGCGCCCGCACCGTTTTCCCGCATGGTGCGCGAGTCGTCGATGGCCAAGAGCACGTGGTAATTGCGCTTCGACGGTTTCGTGCGCCGCAGCCAAATTTTGTCCTTGCGGTAACCGCTGGCGATGTACGGAATCACGCGGCGCATGTTGAGCCGTTTCCCACTGCGGTAGTCCCCTTTCAGCCGCGACGCGACCTGCGGCTCAAGCACGAGCCGGAGCTGCTCGCACAGTTGCTGCGCCAACGGAGCTGTGAGCGCACAATACCTCGCCCACCGCGCCCGCAGAGCCGGGAGCCGCGCTGCTGCTTGGGCCTTGGCAGTTAGGGCCCGCGCTTCGCTATCGGCGTCGCTGTCGTCGTCGTCGTCGTCGTGTAGGTCAATTTCGTCTGCCACCATAGCATCAGCAAGCTCGCGAAGGCCTTCTGCGAAGTCTTCAACTTCGCCATCCTCTCCGTGCATCCCATCGACGTCATCGTCGCTTTCTTCGCCACCGATCGCGAGTTTACTCTCTCCGATTTGCCCAAAAGCATCTTCGGGCAGCACGGCGTCTAGAGGGTCGGTTTCTGGCACTTTGCGCTTCGGTTTCTTGTTGCTCTTCTTCTTGGCATCTTTGGCATCTGTGCCCTTGGCCGATTCTTGCATCTCAGCATCGTCGTCTTCATCAAGTGCGTTGTCTTCTTCGTCGTCGGCAGCAGCTGTAGACGAGTCTTTCGCCGTCTCCTGAGGCGATAAAGTGTCATCCTTGTCGTCTGCCATGTCGTTGTCCTCTTGAGCAGCCTCCCCAGGTGTTACGCCGCCTTCCCCAGCGTCCTCGTCACCTGCTGTTGGCTGATCTCGGCTATGCGTCTCATCGTTTTGCTTCGCAGCAGAGTCGTGCTTTGGATCAGACCCTTCCATGTCCTCGTCGCTGTCATCTTCGTTGTGACCACCAGCGCGAGACGATTTTCCTTCACTGTTTGGCACTTCACGAGGTTTGAGTGTCTCATCGTTGCGTCCGCCGTCCTCGTTTTCGGGACTATCGTTGTCTTCGTCACCGCCCGCACCATCTTGGGGCGCTCCCGGGGCACCTGCTGGCTCTTCTTGCGGCTGTTCGGCTTGCCCCCCGCGGTCCCGCGTCTTGCTCTGGGGCACGCTTGCGTGCTGCTCTTCCGAAGCCCCACTGAGCACTTGCTCGCCGCCCTGGCTACTGAACTCGTACTTCGTGTTTTTGGGCCCTCCGCTTGACCCCTCCTCGGTACCAGCTTGGTCTGCAGCGTCGTTTTCTTCGCCGCCTCCGTCAGGGGAAGCTTCTTCCTCTTCGGCCTCTTGCGGTGCCATGTCGAGTCGCTGGTGCCAGTGTTTGGCTGCGTCCCCGGGCTGTCGGAATGGATTCGGCATTTCCGGCCCGCTGAATTGCGGTGGCGCAGGCGCAGCGCCATCGTCGTCGTTATTGTCGTCTTGCGCGGTGCCTCCGCCTCCTCCATCTCCGCCCTGGCCGCCCTGCTGTTCAGAGCCACCACCTCCGCTGCCATCCTCGTCAGGTGTGCTGTCAGCTTTATCCTCATCTTTCGCCTCTGCTTCGGTGCCTGCCTTGGCGTCCTTCTTGTCTTGCCGGCCCCCTTTCTCATTGCCAGCCCGGGCTACTCCTTCATCGTCAGCACCGCCTCCCACTCGTTCATCGTCGCCCCCCATGCCTGCTTCTGCCACGGCGCCCTCGTGCTCGTTCTGGCTCGGCTGCTCTCTTTCAACATCTACTTCATTGTTTCTCTCGTCTTCTTCACCGTCTTCACCCAACTGCTCATCTAAATTGGCGCCTCCTGATTGGCCAACTGGGCTATCCTCGTCATCTTCTTCATTATCAGCACCTTTGTCGTCCTCATCGTCATCATCCTCAACGGTATCGCCAAAGGTTTTATCGCCCTCGACACCTCCTTCACCTTCCTCGTCAGACCCCACGTCGCCGCCCATCTTTTCATCGCCGTCCTCGCTCTCGCTGTCGAGGTTCATGTCATCTGGAAGGGTTTCGTCGCCTCCGTCTTCATGCTCTTGCTGCTGTGCTCCGCCCATGGCACCTTCGTCTTCGCCTTCAAGTCCGCCCTCTTTGTCGCCCTCTTTGTCTCCCTCTCCTTCTTTTTCGCCTTCGCCATCTTTTCCGTCAGGGCCATCGCCCTCTTTGTCGCCTTCATCTTCGCCCTCTTCTTCGCCTTCTTCTTCGCCACCGCCCTTGTCCTTCTCTTCCTTGCGCACCTCCACGCCCGTGTTCTCTTCGTAGTTTTCAGCCAAGTCATCGTTCACTTCATTCGCCTCTTCGTTCCCACTCTCGTCATCGTCTTCGTCACCCGCCTTCTTGTCGGCAGCTGGCTCCTCATTCTTTGCATTGTCCTCTTTCTCGTCCTTGCCCTTCGACGGTGGCGGCGTCTCGCTGTCTTCTTTGGTGCGTACTTCGTCCTCAGCTGGCGCGCCATCCAAGCGCGAACCGGCCTCAAACTTCTCAGGGCCTTGCAGTTGCTCTCCTTTGTTGTCGTCGTCGTTGTCCTGGTCGTCTTCGCTCTCATCACCCCACAGTTTTTGATCCACCACATCGGCGCCCTCCCCCGCATCTCCGAATTCGCGCTCGAGCTCTTCGCCAGAATCGTCACCGTCGTCTTCAGGAGGCGGCTTTTCGTCTTGCGGCACATCGAACATTTCACCGTCAAAGTCGTTGTCCATCTCCAAGCCGGACTTCATTTCTTCTTCTGTGAGCTCCTTCTTGGCCTCTTCTTCTTTCTGTTCCTCGCCTTGAAGGCCTAAGATTTGCTCTTCGTCCTCGAGTTCGTCCGACACGTCTTTCTTCCCGTCGCCTTCGCCCATGCCCGTGCCCTCCACGTCGTCTTCCATTTTCCCGCAGCTCGGCCCTTCGCCGTCGCCTTCAGCACCTTCCTTGGTTTCATCACTGCAAAAGCCTTTTGCCAAAAGCGTGCGGCACACCCGTAGAGCGACGTAGTGCAACTTGGCAGTCGACTTGTTCAGCGCTACTAGCTCAGCGCAGGCAGCACCTGCGGCAACCTCTGCCATCCCGACCAGCAGCCCCACATCGCCGGCCGCAGCGATCACTGCAGCGCGCACTTGCTCGTCTGGAGCCTTCTTTGGGCTCGTACCTGCGGCACTAACACCTCGGCGGTAAGCACGAAGTTTGGCAATTAATCCGTTGGGTCCGTTTACTGCTTCGGCCAAAGGGCCACACCGCAGCGCTGCAGCTTGCGATAGAGCTCGGCGGCACACCGTGACCAACTCGGGTGGCTCCGAAGCGGCACCACTCTTGTTGCTCTCTTCTTCGCCAGGCGATGCAATGCCGTGTGCTTTGACAAATGCTTGCACTGTGACCAGTGCACAATCCACCGCACTCTCCACACCCTCTGCTAAGCCACTGCTATTCTTGCTACCCGCGCCTTCGGATGAGGAGGGCTCAGAGTTGGCCTCTAACTGAGCAGTGAAAGAAGCAAGAGCATCCAAACCGCCAATGACAGGCTGCATAGCCTGCGGTGGCACTACGCTTAGCAACACACCATTGTCTCCCCAAAGCTCTTTCTTGCACTGAACTGCCGCTGCTGCACATGCGTCTACTTGCGAAGCACTCACAGGGCCTGCGCAAGAGTCTGCTCGCAGGGATGCTTCACGACCAAGGTTATCGAGCGAGGCTGCGAGCGCGTCCAAGCTTTGGAGAGCTGATTCTTTCGGCACCCCCCCTTGGCTTGCTTGCGGTAGTGTGGAGGCACCGCTGCTACTACTGGGCTCTGCTGCCACCACGGTAGCGCTCGATCCTGCGCGCAGCACTGTCGATACGAGCAGCCGAACTTGCGCGACTGCCTCAGTACATGCTACAATGGATTGACTTTGCTTCGCAGCTGCGATCCCATTATCGTCCTGAGCTACAACAAATTGGTCAGAAGTAAACATTTGATCTGCTTTGGCACGCAGCAATTTCCCTGCTGCTTGAAGTAAGGTGAAATCGTTCAACAGGGCTGAGAGCACGGCGCGCTGTTGCAGCACCAGCCAGCCTAGCCGTTCGCAATACTTGAGGCAGAGGCCGCGCTCTCGTAGGTTTACGTCTGGCGAGCATCGAGCGTTGGCTTCGGCCCGCAGACAGGCAGATTCGGTGAGGCCGCGGTAAAAGTACTCGTCTGCGCGGCGCCACAGCGCGTAGTTTGAAGGTTCACCCCGCAGAGGATGCCACCCCAAGGAAAAACAACTCCCCAGGTTATCGCTGCAGTTGCCATTGTTGCCACTCTTGACGCCTGCAGAACTGCTGCCTTGAGCCTCCAGAAGAGGTGCGCCTTGGCTCGATTCAACAGCGAGAGCTTGCGCTGCGAGGGGCGCACCCGCTAGGAGATGGGCCATCACACCGGTCTGAGACGAAGCATCTTCCTTCGCTGCATCGCCTGGGTTTGCCGACGTTGAAGAGTCCTCGTCGCCGTGCCCTACGAGTGCTGGCGGCGGCGCCGCTGCGGTATGGTTGAGCCCTTCGCCTTTCATCGCCCCCAAAAAGTCCGTGAGGCCGCGCCTTTTCGCCTCTTTGGCTGTTCCAGGTTTCCGGAGCAGCTTGAGCCGAACAAATATAGCGTCGCACAATTCTTCAGCCACGGCTGCACCCACCGCAGCCGCACATCCCAAGTCAAGCTCTTTGTCCAGGTCTTCTTCTTCACCACCATCAGCGTCACCGCCTGCACGAGCTTTATGCAGAGCTGCGCCAACCAGGCCTCGCATGCGCTTGTAGAGCTTCGGCAGGCGTCGCCCGTGGCCACTGGCATCACGCTCGAACGCGGCTTGAACTGCTGGCTTTTCGGAAAGAGCGAGCACCAATGCTGGGCTGCGCAGAAGATGAGCATTACTCGTGGCTTCCTTGTCAAACGCTGGCAGCACGAGCATCGCAGGCGCGGCCGCATGCCCCACAGCCTTTGACCGCTTGCGACGGCGGCGACTGCCTCGGCGCCTTGTTGGCACTACAACCACCGGTGCTGCAGTCGTAGTGGAGTCTGGCCCTTCTTTTTCATTGTCACCGGACTTCGAAGAAGTTAATACCCCAGCGCCTGCGCCTTGAAGAGTAAGGTCCGCATCGTCGTCAGCACCACCGTCCGCGCCCTCATCTGGGTCCAAGTGCTTGAATGTAAGGGTGTGTGGTGGTACTTCGGTAGACGCTTTGCCTGCATTCGCATGGTCGATGAACAAGTTGCCACTCAACAGCTCCCGCACCCCCGACACCATCGAGTGCTCGACCAAATCGCCACAGCTGGCGTGCAGCACTTCTCGTTCGTAGTCGCCCATCAGCTTGGCCAGCCTTTTGTGGTTCTTTTCCGCCGACTCCTCCAGCGCGGCGTAGCTTTGCTCGTCCCATTTCGCTAATTTCACAGCCTCTTTCAATTTCGCTTCCAGCGGCGCTCGTCCTGTCGCCATGCGGGCGCGCACGTCAGGCAAAAACAGCGAATAAAACCGCCAGAGCGCGTACACTACGCGAGCCAGGGTCACAGAGCCTGCCTGTGCAGGACTGGCGCGAGCAGCGAGTTCGGCTGCAAACGCGCGCACGAGGTGCAGGCGAGCGGGGAACTCCCCGAGGCGACACCCTTTCAAGTACGAGTCCAGTGAGGAATAGAAACGCCAAGCTTCCTTCGATGCTTTGCTCTCATCATTGTCGTCGTCAATAGTGTTGGCCTCCGCGTCCTGATTGCGATTAGCCACCGCGGCTGCAGCGGCAGCTCTGGATGCAGCATCGTTCTTGCCCAAGATCGCGGCCACCATCCAAGGCGGCGCTTCATTGTTCAAACTAGCCCATCGGTCACTCGCTTCAACATCAACGCCTTTGTCAACGTCGTCGTCACTGTCGTCGTTAGACATCTCAGGCTTGTCTTCACCATACTCTTCAATAGCGCCGCCGCTGTTAGTTCCATTTTCGCCTGACACCAACAAGCGATGCAGCGCAAACCAAGTACGGTGCGCTCGCGCGGCATGCTTCCGCTCGCGGCCTCGCAGCAGAGCTTGCCACGACTTGAGCTCCAGCTTGCGCCACCGCACCACGAGCCCTCCAATTGTCGCAAGCTCCACCTTCAGGGACACGTGCCTCGCCGCAAGCGCTTCCCACTGTTGCGCTTGCTTCAGGAGGAGCTCTGCGCCGGCAACGAAGTGAGCGAGAGGTGCACGAGCTGGAAGCTGCCGGAGCCGGTCCGATATACGTGCGAGGAGGCAGAGCACCGGGTGAGCGGGAAAGGACGCAAGCAGCAAAGCGAGCCGTCGCAGGAGAGCTTCCAGAGGCGCATTGAGCAAACGCGCTTCTCCAACAGCAGGCGACCGGTGGAAGTCCAGTGTCTTGTCGTGGCCTGCTTCAGAACTCACGGCACCAAGACCCTCTAAACCGTCGCCTTCAGAGCCACCGACGCCGCTGCTAACGGCGTCAGGATCACTTCCTCCCGAGTGGTACACTCCCAGCAGCCACAGCAGGTCTGGGTCTTCTCCTTTACCAGCCGCAGCCCGTCCGTGTTTTGCAGGAGAGGGCGCAGCACCACGTAAGTTCGCAGCAGCGGTTGCCATCGCAAGCATATGAGCGGGCGCAGCGACGTAATCCAACGATCTGGAAGGACCATTCCCAACAACATTACTACCATCACTGCCATCCCATTCTGGAACACTCCCGAGAAGGGCATCAACTGCGGGCGCCAAGGAAGTAGCAGCTCGGTAACTGAATCGAAAGGCGCCACGGCGAAGTGCATCTAACGGCGGCCCAGCGGACGACTTATTCGGAGCATCTTGCATGAAACCACTATGGTGCGAGAGGTAGATGCGAGCGTGCACAGCGCAAAGCCAAGTGGCGTCCCGTTCTTCATCCACATCCAAGGCCTCATCATCGTCGCCTGAACCCTGAGCGTTGTCCGCATACGGGTTGGCGATAGGATTGCCGTGAATGTCCGTCGCGACGCCGGGAGCATCTAAGGCATCGTGCTTCGGCACAAGGTCCGTAAAAGTCTCCTTAAAGTCGGGGAAAGCGGCGAGCAACTCCGCAGCATCTTTCTCTTCCTGTGGCACTTCCGTGTCGGCGCCGCTAACTTGGGTCTTGTACTTGTAAGCTTCCGCACGGGCCGCCTGTCTCGCATAGCTCGCGTCTTTCGCGCGTCGCCAAGCCCCTGCCCATTTGGCCATCACCATTTCAGCGCCACGCACTAAGCTTGAAGACGTGGTCACTTCCTGTTGCAGGAGAGCTACGGACCCACCGCGAGGGCTATTGGCAGACGACACGCCACAACGAGAGTTGACTGCGATTGCGAGTTCAAGCCGCGCTAATGCCGCCTGCAAAAGCTGCCCTCGGAGCTCTGCCTCGCTCAAACGCCGCCCTCCGAAGGTCTCACCAGGTGGCAATGCCTTCAACACGAGGGACTTGATGGCTGAGGCCTCGGCTAAGGCTGCGCCGTCCGCTAAAAGCGAGGCTGCACCGCTACCATGACCATCAGGAAAGCACAGCAACGCATGGGCTACACTTTCCACGCGTGCGCCCTCATTCGAGGATGGCCGCTGAATCAGTGCTCTTTGCAGACTCCACAACGGTTGACCAAGTTGCTCGTTTTTGAGAGAAGCAGTGCTTGAAGTGCTCTCACCCTCGCTCACAAGCGCGGCAGCAGCGGCGGCTGCGAGCAGTCTCAACCCGTCCTTGAGGTGAAAGAGCGACGCTTCGATGGGTGCGCACACGTCAGCATAACCTTGTTCTCCGAACTCATCACGCAGCCGCGCGGCAAAGCTGTCAGCTGCTTCCTGCCACGCCAGTTCTTGAGCCATGGCTCGCTTGACCTCTACACCCTTGCTGCGAGGAGCGCTGGAGCTTTGATCGGACGCTACCTCTGAGAGTGTGGCCCGCAAAGCTTGAATGCGCGCAACGCTAGAGAGGCCATTCACGAAGCGTGTGACCTGCCCATGCAGCGCACGAAAGCGTGACTCGGATTCATCTCCTTGTGGTGTTGAGGCCCCGTGAGCATCGCCGCCGTCTTCCTTCATGAGATCTGCAGAGGTGTCACTGCCTTTACCTTCCCTGTAACGCGCCAAGGACGACGGCGTTGGTCGTTGAATGGCCCGCAGACTCAGTTTTCTTGCTTCGGTCGCGAGCGTTTCTGCCTCCATCAGCATGCCTTTGGATTCGCCAACAGTGCCATTCTGACCTGCCGCCCCTGCTTTAAGATCTGAGTCCTTCTCCGCTGCAACATGACCCATGGTGCAGTCTCGGTCGTGCCCTGCTGCGAGCCGATTGGCCCATCGCCGCAGGGTGAGCCGCGTCTTGGTGCGCTGCAAGTTGCTCAACACGGCGGCGCGCTTCACCAAGGGGGCTGAGGCTGGATCCAGAGGCCTCGCAGGCACAGCCAAGTGCAAAGTGAGGAGGCCAACCAGGCACCAGGCGTTACCAACCAGCGCCAACTGCGCGCGACCACTGGAGGCATCGGCAACACTTGGGTGGTGGCTGTTGCTGCTGCTACATGTAGTGGCGCGGGCGCACGCCACGATGGCAGGCAAGACGAGACTGGTGGCAAAACTCTGCAGGCGACCGTCCGACGAGCTGGCGAGTGCTGCCGCCACGTCTGGTTGCTCGAGGCATTCCACCCATGCTGCCACACTAGAACTCCCACCATCGGGGTTTGCTTGGAAATGGCCCTGAAGCAGGGGAAACAAGGCAACTGGCTCAATCAGTTGCCACGCATTACTTGAATACGTGTGCTTGAAGCAAGCGAGAGCATGCACGAGAACATGCGCTGCGCCTTGGTGCCTGAGGTGCGGCCCATCAGGAGCCACAGGAAGGTCGGCGAGCTGGCTCATGGCAACTCGCAGCTGGTGCAGTCGCAACGGCAAGTTGTGCACCGTCAATCCATCGACACGGCTCGATTTGGCATTCGGGTCATTCGCATCATCGTTTGTGAGGCCCTTGGCTCCGGAGGGCGCCTCAGGGGAAGTACCTTCGCCCACAAGGGTTGCGACAAACCGCAGCGCCCACGCCGACCGTGCCGGCTGAAGGAGCCGCACCGGCCCGGCTAAAACGCCAAAACACGCGCTTTCGTCGTCATCGTCGTTGCCATTGTCGTTGGTGCCCTTGCCGCGTTTGCTGTGGTTGCCCCAGAGGTTCCCGTACGCGCTGCCACTAGCGGACGAACTCCCATCGGCCGGGGTCTCGGAAGGCACCAGCGCTGCTCCTACAGAGGTGGGGTCTGCAAAGCCATTCTCGTGCCAGAGGTAACGGCCAGCGTTGGCGTTGAGAGTGGGCAAAAGGGCCTGGAGCAAGGCCCCGAGCTGGGCAATCGACATGGCTGGCCCGTTTTTACTGGCCTTCGGATCGACGGCTTTGAGTGCCTTTGGCTTCACAGTTCGGTTGAGCGCAGCTGCAGTGTCCTGCGCCGCAAACGCGTCAAGAGCCCACGCTAAAGTCTGCCATGGTCGAAGATGAGCGGGCGAGCGGAGTGTGCGCAGCAAAGAGGTGCGAATGAAGGCCGCCACAGCTGGAGCGAAAGAACACACTCGTTGTGCCCACGCATGCAGACGAGAGTTCGCACCTGAAGAACCATCACCTTCGTTGTTATTGTAAGACTTCGTACTATTAACGTGCATCGCTATTTCTGCGACAGCCTGCGCTATCGCAGCCAAAAGTCGGGCTTCTTCGTAGGCAGCCCAGTGCTCCGCTGGTGCCGCCGCTTGATACTCTGCCCAACGCCAAAGCACGCTTGATGCACGGTCTTCGCTTCCGTCTCCTTCCTGCCCGCCTCCCGCTTTGTCTTTGCCGTGCACGAAAAGCAACGTAGTCAGGCCCTGGCCAGCAGTGCCTTGGGCTGAGTAGTCACCGCTTTGCATTGGGTTACCATCCTGGAATGTTTCATTGCCTCCGTCCTCAACGTCGTCATCGTCATCGTTGCGAGTTACGAGGTTTATCGAGGCGGCTGCGAGGTCACCGCTCACCGCACCGCTCAGGGCTGCTACACGCGCTTCTACCTTCGGTCCGAGCTCTGCGAGCCCTAACACCTGCTGCGCCCTTGCGGAATTCTTTTGCCCAACTTGGCTCATAGTGTGGCTGCCCGCTAGCGCCATCTCGTCGGTGTAAGCCCAATGCAATGTGCACAAGGCATGCAGCACGTCGCGGCGCAGGTCTGCCGGTGCCGCGAGGGCGAGAAAGAGCGGGTGAGGCCCGCCTGCGCGCGAAGGCGCTAACAGAGTGCTGATCGTCAGTGGGCCGCTGCAAGCATGGTCACTGTCGGATGATGCACCACTGAAAGAAGAAGTCGCGTGTGCGGGGCTGAGGGCAAGGGAGTGGGCTGCAGTGTGCAGGCTCAAGAGGCGCTCATGATCCCTTGCTGCTCGAGGCACCGCGGGGTGGCCTCCTCGCTTCCAGAGCACGTCTCGTCTTGCGTCCATGCCTCTACCACTAGAGCTACTACTCATCACCACTGCACTACTGTGATTGGCGCCTTCGCCACCGCTACTGTCGCCACCACAAACGGTTTCGGCTAGGCAAGTGCTGACGCGCGCAGCTACATGTGCGAGCGCCTCAGCGGCTGGCCCCAGAGGGGAGGACTCATCTCCTACAGAACTCGAAGCCCCAAGATTAGCGATGAAAGGATCGGTCAAGACTTTCGTAGTGGCTTTGTGCAACCAGCGCCAGTGCACCAGTAACGCAGCACCATGAGGCCCCAATTCTACGCATGGAGCGCCGCTGGTGTTCACGGCAGGGATGTCTCGCAAGCAGGCGGCGAAGAGGTCGGCTCTCTGTAGGAGAAAGTCCAGCAATATTAGTGTACTATCACTGCTGCTGCAATCACCACTTTCCGTGAGGAGTTCCACGAGGCAATCGGCAAAAGTGCTGATGGCGACCAGCAGTGGCGCCACCAGAGGGAGCAGCGGGTGGTGCGGGAGGGCTTGTCTGTCGAGCAACGTCAAATGAAGCGCTTCCGATGCTACAGCCCATGACACGCCTCGATCCTCATCGGTGGATGGTGCAGCTCCAACGCCAGACGCTAGAGTCGAAGACTGTTTGTTGCGTCTTGAGCCTCGCCGAGACCCCGAGCTAAGGCTGGCTGCCCACTCTTTCGCCTCCGCAGTGGCGTTGATGGCCTCAGCGAGTGCCTCTAACCTTCGACCAACGCACACGTGAGCTACCCCATTAGCGCAACGCCAGGCTGACCAGGCAGCACGCAGCATGAATCCGCTGCTGGCTCCTTCTGAACTTATGCCGCTAGCACCACCATTGCTAGAGGCTCCTGAATCCAAAGCTTGTGCGAAACGTTCCACTTCTGCCATGGCTACGGACAACGCTGGAGTGCCAGTTGGCTCCATCAGAGGTAACGATCTAAGCAGCGGCACCAGCTCGGCACTGTTTGCTTCATTGACAACATCCACACTAGTTGCCGTAACTTGCGTAGCAGCATCCAATAAAGTGCCAAAAGCTGTTGCATTGGCTCGGCCTGCTGTTGTGCCACTCGTGAGCAAGTTGAGCATCACCGTCACCCAAGCCGCGGCATTACGCGGCTCATCGCCGTCGCTGTCACCGTCGTCTTCATTCGCCGCACCAGCGCTAGCAAGCCCTTCAGCCCACGCCCTAAACGATTCCATCGCAGGACCAGAAAGCGAGGCTGCTCGTACTGTGACCAATGCTGCTACCGCCAGTTCTGAGAATCGACCTACATTGTCAGCACTACTTTCGCGGTCCTCTGAGGCGTGTGCCAAGTCCCAGAAATGCGCCCGTTCGTTGTGGGTCAATCCACTGCCAAAACTACTCTGCAGCACACCACCCACTAGGATTGCCAACCCATTGTTGGGATCTTTTTGCTGCAGGAGGGCCAGCGCATCGCTGCATTCACCGGCAGAGGAACCAGCAGAAGACGCCCACCACTCGAGCAAACGGCCAGCTTCTTGCACTACGGCCACCTGCGACTGTTCCACGAGTGCCCGAAAGGCCACTGGCGCTGGCATTTGACTACCAACTCGACTCCCACGTGCTGACGCCGCGGCATAATCGCTAGAAGACGACGCAGTCAAGCTCTGAAGGTGCATGCCAGTTGCAGTATTCTCAGCCGACCCAACACCATAGATGGAGGGAAAAGCCGCAACGAGCGCAGTGGCAGGACTGCCTTGGCCGCGCCTGGACGCCCCGAGAGCGAGGTCACTCCACTGCTTCAAGCTACGCGTCGTGGCGACTCCACTGGTGGCTCCATCAGATGCTACGGCAGCGTGCGTGGCCACGGCAGCTGCCACTAAGCTCGTGTTTACATGTGCACCAAGGGTGCCCAACAACTGCTCTGCCGCGTCTGCTTTGGCGATGCTACCGTGGATCGCCATTGCCTCCGGCGACTTCGCTTCATTGTCCACGTCGTCGTCTCCGCCAGAGCCCCAGTCGGACGGCAAGAGGCAAATCTCGACGCAGCGGTTGCGCATTGCGCGGCTCACTTCGCCAAAGGTTGGGTCCATCGCGACAAAGAGCCGAAACCCGGAGGCAGGCACGATGCGGCGAACGGTTGGAGGGGACGCTTGCCCTGGAGCTCCGGTCGCGGTATCTGCTGACCCTTCGTGTTGGCTGTCAGTGTTTTGCGCAACTCGGTCGCTGCTGCTGTCATCCTGATTGCTCGTACTCGGATGATCGCTGTCTGCGTCTTCGCTGTTGGACCCACCCACACACTCCGTGAGCAGTAAGTCTCCGCCGGGCTCGAGCAAAGAATTGAGGCGGTCGAGCACGGATGACGAGCAGAGGTTCACGTTGTCGAGAAGCAACCACTCGCCTTTGAGCATCGCTTGCACTAATATTCCGTCTACCCACTCGAACCGTCCCGCAGAAGCGTGGCCTCCTTGGCTGCCGCTACTTTCCGACACTTGCTTTGCAACCGCGCGCCAGGCATTCCGCACCGCTGCCGCTGCACAAGCTTCAGTGCGTGGCGAGGCTCCAAAAGTGCTGATGCTGCTGTCTTTCTCGCTGGTTGCCTCAGCGATGGTTAAAGCTTCGTTGACGAGCGCGGTGGCCGGTTGATCAGGGACCAACACCTCACCTAAACCGGGCTCATTTAACGAGTCACCCTGCGCAAAGAGACTCGCAAACGACACGTCAGTATTCTCAGCCCTGCTTTGATTCACGGTATTTTCTTCGTCATCAGCGCTCGTCGCAGCGTCTTCGCTGACGAGGCGTTGCCGCTTGATGCTAGCGCGCACTTCCACCAGACGGCGCCGGAGAGCCCACCGAAGCTCCAGGAGCCGCGGGACCTCAGACACCACTGCAGTCAACTTTTCGTCTACACTGGCACCTACCAGAGCTCGTGTGCGTGGAGCTGCGGTGCATTTGTGCAAGAGAGCAGCAAAGAGTTGGTCTAAGCTCTGCGCAAGGAGGCCATCCATTCGTTTGGTGTCTGCTTGTTCGAAACCTCCCAATAGCTCAGCGGTGTCAGTGGCAGGCGTGAGCGCATGCACCCTCAGAGGAGCTCTTGCCAGGCTCGCGAGGCACGCCACCAGCGACCCCTTCCCTGTAGAAGGACCGCCGACCAGCAGGCCGCACCACCCGTGCCGCACGCACCGCGCTAAGTCTTGTAGGGGCGCATGGAACGCTCGAGGCAAGCTCCATTCTGGCGGCGGCAGAGGTGGTGGCGGCGCAAACGCATTCAGAGAACGGCGAAGCATCACTGCGTGGCCAATCCGCACGAGGTCGGGCGTTACCACTAAATCTACGGGCGTTTCTGCTTCGCCACTGCTCACCACTGGTGCTGGTGCTCCTGACGACTTTGTCACTTCTTCTGTGATTTGGCCCTCACTGCCAGGCAGTCTTGAGGCTTCTTCGAAGACAGTGACGTAAGCACGCGCCATGCATTTACGGTCCGAAGCCGAGCGCAAACGGTGAAAGTACACCGAATCCGCGACCCGTCGCGGCTCCCAGTGGCTCAGCTCTTTTCCGGATCCTACATTAGGGCACTGCTCGGCGATGAGGAGCTCGGCCCACCGGAACACGTCCCGTAAGTTGAACTCCCACGGTCGGCCCAGCTGCCCATATAAGCCAGCCTCGATGTCGCTCTGCACCCGACGGTTAAACTCCACCATTCGCCCTAACAAACCCGTTGAAGCTTCAAACGCTGCGTCAGCAACTGCCTCAGTAGCTGCCTCAGCTGTGTTTGTTGAGCCCTGGAGCATCTTTGCGCCGTCATCCAAAAGTACCCTTGGCTCTTCATCGCCCTGTAACCCTGTAGAGCCGTCGGCGCGGGCAGAGGCAAGGGCGGGAAATTTGGCTGCCAAAATGACACTCAAGTCAGTTGATGTGAGCGGCGCCACTGCAACACGCGTGAAACGGTTCAAAAACGACGCAGGCAGGCCTTTTCGCCCCCCACCCTGCCCCAGCGGGTTTTGAGCTCCAAATACACGAAAAGTGGGCGGGCATTTGAAGGTCTTGCCGAGCTCGGGAATAAACACTTCTGCGCGGTGGTCGAGGCATGCGTTGAGGCCTTCTAACACCGCTTGAGGCGCAAGATTTAATTCATCCAAGAGGACCCAGTGGCCTAGTTTGAGGGCCCGCAAGAAAGCTCCATCTTGCCATGCAAAGGCTGCTCCTCCTTTGCTCTTTTTCTTTTTTCGCTTGCCTCTCACACTTTGGTCGCTGTTGACACCATTCTCACCGTCATTTTCTTCGTTCATCTCGTCATCACCTTCGTCATTGTCGTCATCGCTGCCCCCCTCTTCGTCTGCAGGAACCGGAAGGTCGGACCCCATAAGATCTGACAAATCTGATTGGTCCGAGAGATTGATTCGGCACAACGGCTGACCTGCCGCAGCCGCTAACGCTGCCACCAATGATGTCTTGCCCACTCCAGGGCTGCCCTCCAAGAGAACAGGCTTCTTTAACTGCATGGCGCGCAAGAGGCGACGCGCATTTTTTCCGGTGGTTGGCGCATCAAAGGAAAACTCAGACGCAAACGCAAAAGGATCGGCTGATGCTCCCTCTTCCTCACTCATTACACCCATGGCGTCGTCGACTTGAGAAGGCAGCACGAGTTGAGTTCCGCATGGCACAAAGAAAGGAGGCGCCCCAAATTCCGTCACGCTCGATGCTGCACTTACCCCATGGTCGAGTTGAAGTGGCGAAGGTCGCATTCGACGGCAAAACGGCGCACCCTGGCTCTCGAGCAACACCTGTTCAAGGGCAGGCTGCATGTCAGCAGGGGCTGTGACTAAGAGGCGGCGAGCAGCGGCAGCGCGGAGACGGGCTGCTTCGTCCTCGTGCAGCGTGGCGTTGCCAAGCATCCCAATGCCGTCCAACACCACCAGGCAAGCTCCATGCCCAAAGTGCAACCACGCAAGCTCCCGCCGCGCCTTGGTCGCATCGTTCGCGTCCGCCACCAGTGTGCCCTCAGCATCAGCGGCACTCCTGACAGTACGGCCCTCGCCTTTTTTCGCTTTCCTTTTCTTGTGTGGTAATGGTTTTGCTGTGCCATCAAATTTGCCCTCTGGAGACGCCACAGCAGCAGCACTTGTTGTCGCCTCTTCGGCAGCGACCATGGTGACCACAAACTTGGCCCATGCGACGAGGTCCCGCAAGCTGAGCGGCTGCCCCAGCCCGCCCTGGCTGCTGCACCACGCCGCAAATTCAAACATCGCCTCCGGCAGGCCTTTAAAGCATCCGCCATCCAAACTCCCGCCTTCCACGAATCCTAAAGTCGCGGCATGCGAAGAGCGAAGTGCAGGCGGGGGCAACGGTGGAGCCGATGAATCAGCAGCAGCAGCCGCCGCATTGAGGATGGTGCTGGGCACTGGCATACGCGCCGCGAGAGAGGCCTGAATCACCGCAAGAACGTCTCGACGGTCCGTTACAGCGGGCACCCAAATTTCAGTGAAACGCGACCGAAGGGCAGGCGAGAGTTCGCGCTTCCCAAAGTCGCCACCTGGATTCATGGTGGCGAGCACACGAAAGGCCTCCGTAGCCACAATCGTCATTCCATCGTCGGCAAAAGTGCCATCATCATCTGCGCCAGCAACATCTTGGTGGTTACTCGCTGCAGCGCCAGCTCGCTCCGCGAGGGTCAAGGTTCGGCTGGGCTCAAGCACAGAGTTGAGGCGCTCCAGCACAGCGTCCTCAGCCAATGAGATCTCGTCCAGCAGCAGCATGTCGCCACTTTGCATCGCGTGCACCAAGGGGCCGTCGTGCCACTCGAAGAGCTGCGCAGCGTGGCGTGTGAGTGCTCCTGCAGTAGCGGCGAGGGCGTGCAAGTTCGGCAGCGCTGCATTGATCGCTAACGCCATAGCCACGGATGCACTACTTTCCGTCGCTACCTGCTCCCCACTTCGGTCGGTACCTGCATCTAGGCCTTTTGTCTCATCTCCAGCCTCTGCTCTTCCCATCAGTTCATCATCCTCAGCTTCAAGAGCTACGCGCTTTGCGTCGCCTCCCTGGCTGTCTTCGCCATGGTCTTTGCCTCCATCTCCATTATCAGCCACTTCTACACCTGCTTCGCCACCTTTGCCGCCCTGAGAGCCCTCTCGCTGACGCTTACCCTTGCGCTTTTCTCGGCGCTCCTGGGCTCGCTGAGACCTTTTCCCCACCCGCGTGGGCACAACAACAGGCTGAGCAGCTGCTTCACTCGCGACCAAAGCATCTACTCTGGACACACGCTCTGCCTCCGCCACGGTAGCAGCCTTCGATTCAGCAGCTGCGGTTGCATCGGCCGTGGAACGCGCAAGAGACGAAGCGACTTCAGGGTGCGCGGCTGCCAATTCTCCAAGGTACTGCTTGAGATGTGCACACGCCGCTGCTAGCACCGTGGCTAACTCCTCCACTGCCACTGTCTCTGCACCTGACGCATGTGCTGCAAGCTCTGAAGGCAAAGGCACTTCCCAACCTTCAACACCCTCGTTTTCAAGTAATGCGCCAGACTCCAACGTCATGCGCGGCCACGCGGCTAAGAAAGCCTGAACCGTTTCTCGGAGCTGCTTGCGGAGCGCAGGTCGCCCTCTCAGGGGGCGCAGCGACCCGAGGAGGTCGGCGGCTTCGCTGTTCTGGTGGCAGTTCACCACATGCAAGTGCTGGGCCCGCCGCATCGCCAGCAGCTGACAAACCGTAGTTTTACCGCAACCGGTGTCCCCCACGAGCAGCACCGGCTCTTTGCAGCGGAGGCACTCTTCGACCAGCGCCAAGAGTCGCGCCATGGAGCCGGTGAGCGCCACTGCATCCAACCCTGCTGCCACGGCCTCGGCGACATCGGCAGAAGCAGGTGCAGTGGTAGCACGATCGGCGTTAGAACTGGAAGCAGCAGCAAGAGTGTGGTTGCGTGTGCGGTGTGCTTGATACAGGCTTTCGGGATCGAGGCTGCACCCGAAAGTCTGCTCCAGCACCTCCTGCACTTCACCACGCTCGTCGTCTTTCCGCAGCCGCTCCGCCAGTAAAAAGTAGCCCTGAGCCGCGGCTTCTTCTTTGCTGCCCGGCTTACGGCTTGCCCACTTCAGCAAATCTCGCGCTGTGACGAAGGAATGCTTGCCTGCAAACAACCCACTCCGCTGCCGCCGCAACTGGAGCTCCAGCATCGTCTTGACCACGAGGCCAGCAAGCGACGGCTGCAAGCCACTACGCTCGGTCAAGATGGTCTCCAGCTCAGGTGGCGGCAAGTCGGTGACGTGAATCTCAACAAAACGATTCCGAAACGCGCGGCTGAGCGGTTTACGGCCTCCGTACGACCCGGGCGGGTTCTGTGTGGCAAAGAGCAAGAAACCAGGCGCCGGCTTCACTACTTCTTGGGTCTCGGGCACCAGAAGCTCACGGTTGCCGTCCAACAAGCGATTCAAAGCTTCAAGCACTTCCGAGGGAGCCAAGTTCAACTCGTCTAATATAATCCAATCGCCCGCCCGCAGCGCCTGCACTAACACGCCATCACTCCATTCCAATGGGCTTTCCCCTTCACTAGCAGCACCACTCCCGCCCTTGCCGCTGCTCGAGTCACCCTCGCTACTGGCTCGAGCAGGCGGAGGAGGCTTGGCGGTGTAGCTGCCGAGGTACTCCGCGATGTCAGTGTGCTCGTGGTTGTTCACGCGCACACACTTGTGGCCAGCTCGGGCCGCCAAGTACTCGATCATCGACGTCTTCCCCGCCGAAGTGGGGCCTTGCAACAGCACCGGTGCCCCTTCGCCCGCCGCCACCGCCGACGCCACCGCGCGAAGGGTCGTCGCCACATGAGGTGTGAGCACGAAGCGGCGGAGGCCGGTCTTGGGGTCAAGCAGGGCGCCGTCGTCGAGCGGAAGAACACCGGTCTTGAGCCAAAACGGCTCCACGAGCGCCCATTGCTCAGCGCCGGAGCTCCGCCCTCCAGGCCGCCGTACTGGCTTGTCGCTCTCGAGCTCGCTAGGAGCATCGCTACCGCCTGCTGCCGCAGCTGCAGCTCCCTTCTTGCCCTTTTTCTTCTTGCCACCGCCGTCGCCCTGTAGCGATGCCGTTGAAGTTGTGCTTTCACAGAAGGCGCGGCGAAGGGCACGGCGTGAGATGAGCTTCGAGGGCTGGTCCAACAAAGTCTCAAACCCCAGGGCAAACCCTTCGAGAAGCGCTCGCCGAGCCGTGAATCCGCCACACCCACCCGAAGAAGAAGCACCGTTACTGTCGTTGCCGTTGCCCGTGCCGAGTGCTCTAGCGGCGGCGAGGGCGCGGCAGAAAGTGCGGAGAGAAAACCTCGGCTTTTGGTTGGCGCCATCCACGAGGGCATCGCTTTCGACCAGCTGACGTAAATTCAAGTAACAATCCACGGCAGCAGCTGCCAGGACGGGGGGTGCCTTCGAATGCGCGACAGCAGCTGCTGCAGAGGTGCCAGCTGGTACGACCACGCCACTGTTACTTCCGCCATCAAAGTAAGCGAGGCCAGCCGTCGCTGCTGCTGCGGCAGAAAGTGACCCTGAAGCACTTACGTCGTCATAGGCACTACCACCACTGATTGGCGTTTCACTCTGGGCAAAGGCACCGAGGTAGCGGCCAGCCACGAGAAGGAGGTCGGTGGGGTCTACCAATTCATGCAAGAAGCACTCGGTGAAGCGGCAGCGCAGCGACGCAGGGAGGTCTTTCTTGCCCGCATCCGTCGGTGGGTTCATGGTCGCAAAGAGCCGAAAGTTTGGATGCCGCTGCAAGGGCGCTGCGTCGCCCCGTTCCATCACCCGCAAAGTGCCCTCGTGACCTTCTAGCAGCCCGCTCAAGCGCTGCAAGGTTTCTGCCGAGGCTAGGTTGACTTCATCCAGCAGGAGCCAGTGGCCCTCGCGCACGGCGCGCACCAGCTGGCCTTCCTGAAACGCAAACGCCACGGGCGGTGCCGTCGGTGCTTGATTGGTCGTGTCTCCGTCATTGCTATCACTGGTGGGAGCAGCTGGTTTCACGCGGGCGTGGAAATGGTGTAAGGCCTCTGCAAACCTCTCCCAATCCGCAGAGAGCGCCACAAGAGCCTCGCCCGTCACCGCCTTCTTCGCCCGCTTCCCGCCGCCATCTTCCTTGCTGTCAAGCCCGTCAGCTGCACTTGCAGAGGCATCCACGGCCTTGCCTGACTCGTCTCCGTTCGACGACGACGACGCTGCTGCTCGAAGCTTCTTGAGTTTAGCGAAGGAGCGCTGCGTGGCCCCTTGAAGAGCTGCAGCTAGCTTGGGCCACGACCGACGCTCAAACAGCTGGGCTACTGCTGCCAGAAACTTCATGTTCGCGGTGCGCGAGAAAAGCTTGGGAAAAAGCTCGAGAAACCGCACGAGCAATGGCCTGGCTAAAGTGCGAATGTCCACTGGCCGGTACCCACCGAGAAGGTCCGCAGCGTCAGTCTGCAAGCTCATGTTTTGCACCAGCAATTCGCGGCCAATCGCTTTCGCGAGCTCCTGCACTAGGGTCGTTTTCCCACCCCCCGTTTCCCCCACTAACAGCACCGGCTCGTTGGCCGCGCAAGCAGCAGCGATGCGCTCCATCGCTCTCAGAGCGTGCGCGGTGTGGGCAAAAGTCGACCCGTTGTTGCTTTCCGATGAAGGCATGGCCTGCGCTGGCATGCGCACTCGACCCACCACTAGCATGGCTGAAGGTGCTGCTTCCTCCCGCCCCACCGCCGCTGCAGCCGCTGCGCTCGAGGCTGGCAAAGCTTCGTGGCGAATCTCGGGGCTGTGACTGGCGCAGCGAGCGACAATCGATTCAGGCAGCAGTTGCCACACAGCTCCAAGTGCTCTTGCTGCAGCTTCCATGGCAGCTTCATCGGCGCTGCCCACCACCGCGACGTCGACAATCTCGGCCACTACTCGCGCGGCTATCCCTGATGTCACTTTGAACGCACCACCCGTGTTACCACCGTCACTGAATACGCTCTCTGAGAGGCGGCGGCACACTTTCAGCAGATCTCGCACCGTGGGCATCCGCGCAGCTCCGCCGGTCGGCCCCGAAAAGGCGCGCAAAGATGAGCCATCATTGCCATTTCCCCCTGTAAGGCTCGCGACCGCATCGAACGAGCGCAGAGTGGGCGCAAGCACGGTGTCTGGCAGTGACGGAAACAGGGCGTGAACTACGCTGGCGACTTCACCGGAGGCTGCGTGCAGTGGTGCAATGGGCACTTGAAGGAAGAGGCGGCTGAGCCCGAAGAGGGCATTGGGAGCTAGGGGCTTGGCCGCAGGGCACACCCTGAGAGCGTTCTCGACACTTGCCCCCACTTCCGAGCTAGTGGACGGCGAAAACAAGGGCGTGCTCGTGTCTTCAGCTAGCGAGGCTACCGGGGCTGTGGTGCAAGTTCCAAACAGTTTGAAACCTGCGGCGGCCACTAAAGGAGGGCGATGCAGTCCCACCGTCAGAGGTTGGCCTTCGAGCACCGGCCGCAACGCCGCCAGCAGCTCACGGGGGCATTTGTCCAAATCTTCGATCAGCACCCAATCCCCTTGCGCCATGGCCACGGCGAGCGGTCCGGGCTGCCACGCAAATTCGCCTGGCCGGTCGCCGCATACGTACGAGCCAAGCAACGCCTTGGCGTCCACTGAGTCATCCAAATGCAGCTCCATGAAACCGCCACCAACGCTTGCGCTAGAAGAAGAGACCTCTGAAGGTGCACTGGCTCGCCCAGTAGCGCGCGCCTATTGAAAAGTGTAGAAAGAAAGGGCATCGGATGAGAGCACGTTTGAATATTACATCAAAGGTAATTTTATTTCGAAGGCACGCATCGAGTGACTATTGATACTGTTGCCAAAGTCGATGTGTCGTATCATAGTCAAATAGAGCGAGCTCGTCACTTACCAGGGCTCGTAGTGCGGACGTCTTCCCACTACCTGGCGGCCCGCATAGTAGCACAGGCCGATTGTCACCTGCACTTGGCGCTACAAGCTCAGCGAGTGCTCGTAGGTTGCTCCACGCTGAGGGCACCAACACCACGCCACCTACGATGGCTGTTTCACTCGAATTCACAAGTTTCGTGGACGCAGTAGACACCCGAGCAAGAGGCGAATGCCGCAGCAAAAGCACACCGCAAACGTTGCAGACCATAGGGTGCAAAGGTAGGCCGACCGTTGAGCTTCCAGTGGTTGTGGCAGTGAATTCTTCATATCTCGTGTCCATGGTAGGGTGTGCACCAGTGTTGCCATCCAGATCCCCAATATCTGATGGGCCTTGGTCGGCCGCAAGTGCTTCGGCTTTGGCTCGCAAGAAGTCCCACTCGGCTTTCCACCTTTCTGCTGAAGCTGTGCCAGATGCAGCAGCTGCCTCCCCGATGCCACTACCGCATTCCTCTCGAGTGGCACACCGAAGGAAAGCATCAGTGGTGTAACCAGCTGCTCCTTCGTCAAGGTCACAGAGCCTCTGCAACACTAGGCTCATGGCCAGGGCACACACTGAATCTGCAGACCCCAGTGTTGCCACGCACCGCCACAGGGACGCCCAGTTCCATAGGGCACCTGCGGCAGCTACGCCACGAGTGTCGAAGCCACCGTGAGCATCGCCTCCACAGGTCAAGCGGTGCGTTACCAACAAGGCAGCTCGAAGGCGACTCGGGTCCGACGAAGGCACGGCCACTGCTGCATCAAAGGGGCTAGGTGCCATAAACAAAAATTGCTGCGCCACTGGCTTCAACTGTGGAGCCGAGGGAAGCAAGCGAGCGATAGCTGCCCAAGCTTGCTCGGCGACTGCATCTGACATTCGTCTATGGCGTGGGTCAGAGCGAGATGGCAACAAAGCTCGAGCCGCAAGGTCAAGTAGAAGAGGGCGAAAGTATTGCATAACTGTGAGACTATGTGGCGAAAATATAAGGAGTTGCCCCAGGCTATCCATCAACGCATCTAGCTCAGCCGTTGATGGCAGTGACACGTTGGCCGCCGTGGCGTTCAACAATGGCTCAAGAGTAGCTCGATCTACCAACATATCAACGCCCTGCAGGTTACGCATCATATGACCTGCCCTTACTAAAAGCTGAGCAGAATCCATAGGGATAGATCGATAGAAGCGCTGATGAGCTCCTCTAGTCACAATTTGAGGGCTACAGTAGCTTTAAGTGAGCCTCGCCGAAACAGCGAAATGTTGAGACAGCGAGGTCAGGTCGGTTTACAGAGGAGGAATAATGAATGCAGATCTGTGCATCATGCACCACGGACCACGTGCACAAAAACAAAAATAGTGAGTTAGTAAGCTTACATCATGATGCTTAATGTCGCGCAAAAATAGTATGCATGGACCTGTGGTACTTCAGCATTATTATTATTTGCCTGCTCATGAGGCAGCTGGGAAGTTCGATCTCCGAGGCGGAGCTGGATCTGACTCCGCAGATCGCAGACTATCGCAGATCGCCCTTTTGGTTTTTGAGACAGGCCCCGAAGGGCCGGAATTAGAAGACTTACAGGTAGAGAAGAAAAGCAAAGCAGCGCAAACTAGATTTAAGAAGCTAATCAGGCGCACATGCCCGAATTGGTTTTTGATTCAGTAGATACTTATCAGATACTTTAATTTGCCTTAGGGTGCTCTTGTCGCTTGCCCTTCACGCCACAAGGGAGTATCTAGATCCACTCCAAGGATAAGCAAAACCGGGCCTCCAACAAGAGGAATCCCTGGTTGGTGATTCCCATCAAAGACCAGGCCATGCAAGTAAAGAAGGCACTAAAGTTCGTCTTGCTTCTTGTTTTCAGTGTTGCTCTCAGCCGCCGCAGCGTCTTCACCACCTGCTGATGAAGCCGTTGCCTCTTGAGTATCAGGCCCGTCTGAAGAATCCTTCGAGATGGCTAAGGTCAGGTACATGTCCCAAAAGAAGGCGATTGTGTCCATCGAAACAGTGCGCATGTGTAGGGGCACCACCTGCACGTAAAGAACATACCATGATGCGGTCAGTTACTAAACGCACGCTGCGTGACAACTACGAATAAAATCAGCGCACACCTTGCACCCTAGATCAAGCACCGCATTTATAGACTTACGATTTGATTGAGGAGTTGAGCTGCAGGCCAAATTTTCCACGCGTTCTTCACGGTTGGAGCGTAGGATTCGCGCATGATCTAGTACAGTTCACAACGGAACAAGTGAGGCGAAAAAGTCCACCACGACCCTAGCCCCTAGCTTCTTCTTCCTAGCATTGGCCTGACAGATCAAAAATGTAAATTTCTCAACTCACATCTGCTATTTCTTTCAAGCTTTTGCCCTTGAGAAAATTCATCAGCACAAAGCTGTACGCGATCATGAGCGGCCTCCAGAAAAGCTGGTCGATTATTGTCTTTATCACCGGGTTCTTCGAAATCATGTCCAGAACTGGGTACCAAAAATGCGAGTACGGAGGGCACTGCAATTTTCGCACCAAAGAGATTGATAGATTGAGAGGTTATAGACTCTGGTGAGTGGCTAATCATTTTAAAAGCAATAAGGGCATTCAATGACTCACCGAGAGGGCAGCCATGCGAAGGGCAGTGAGATAAATGTCGGGGGTCATCACGCATCCATTTGAGTAGTATTTCGAGATGATAGCTGAGATGCCGCTCAAAATAAACGACGTTGCCGTCTTAGTCTTTAGCGGATCTGACTGCAAAGCTGCCGAGTACCTCTCCCCCAAGCTACGCTTTGGCGGACACCTGCACTCGCCTGCCCCCACAGCCGCAACGCAATAGGTTTAAACTGAGATTTATCCTTATCTAGCCTCTAGCACCAAAAACAGTATGAAAGTACCTCCTGGCATCACTGTGGCCATTGTCGACTCCGGCTATGACCTATGACCTGCGAACAAGATTTAAAAACAACTGACTGACGATGATCTGATAATGCGATGATCTGATGATGAGATGATGAGAGAGAATGCGAAAAAAAAAGAGTATAGGGCAGGTACAGGGTGTATTTGATTTGGACCACCACCGATCACCGATTCGAGCCATGTCAGGCTTGCGCTGTCTCGTGTCAAAACACCAAAACATGCCATCGACTTTTCGTCATTCGTCACAAATGATTTAAAAGGGTCTTGTCTCACTGACACGCACCAGAATGGCAAGCCCTGCGAAGTGTAGAAACTTATCCTCCCTGTAAGGGTATATATGATTGGTTTATCTGCGTGCGCGCGCGCTGTGGTCATCCTTAATAACCTTTCCCTTTCTATAGTGGTTCCTACGCGAAGAACCCATCTACGGAATTGCTCATAGCCTAAGATTTGGCCATTGAAGATCCATATCGCTTTATCTCTTGCGATTTGCTAGTTCGCTTTCGAAGTGTTACTCAGCTCAGGCAGAATATTCGACAAGAAGTCTAGATAAGCGACAAGGAGGTCTGAGGTGGGCACGTATTAGAAGGCTACCGTAGTCCATTCTAATCAGTGGCATTTCATATTTCTTATTCCAGTTCCAGTTCCAGGTTCCAGGATATCTTATTTGAATTCCCAACACCAACACATCAATATCAATCACCTCCTGAAGGTGTTTCACATGATTCATGATTCTCTGATTCACCTACATATGGATATATGGCCATGGCCATTTCGTATTTCGTTGCATGTTACATGTAGGTGGAATTGCTGTGCTATTCGCACCAAGATGGCGGGGCATACACCCGCCCGCTACGACAACGGGCTACTATCGCAGATCCAAATAAGAAAACAGCCGACTTCGATTACCACTGGGGGGGGCTATTTACGAAAAAGATTTCAAGCACAGAAACACTGAACACTAAACGCGAAGCATATATTTTCGTGAAAAGAAGACGGGTTCTCTATGCTTTTTCTTTTGGCTGATGCCCATACGCAACATGGGCTCTGCTTTCGTCTTTTTGCTTTTCTTTTTCTCGTATTTCTCTCTGCAGTACACACAATTCTCTCGACCATTCTGGACGTCGCTCAAATCAAAGGAAGCTGGCGCCGCCTTCTGGAGAAGCCGCCCTGGGGACATTGAGAGGTCTGTGATCTAACATCCCCACTCGCTTACTTAGATTCCGCTTCCCATGCCCTTATACTCTTCGCCTGGGTTCGTGCCAGTACCCGGAGCAGCAGTAGGGTCAATATTCGCCCTTTCCCGGTGTTGCGCCAGCTCCGCTTCCAAAGCGGCCACCCTAGCCTCGGCCTTCGCAGCGCGCACCGCAGCAGCCTTGGCGTCAGCGTCCTCGACCCCCGCTGCACCATGCAACCGGTTGGAGTAAGGGCTGGCGAAGTCATTCGGGTCGAGGGTCCCCAGCGCGCGCTGCTTGTGGGACACGTACGCAGGCAGCCGCAAGTAGACCGATTTCCCCGATGGCGACGCTTCGTGCATGAGCACCAGGACCCACCCAAACTGGTAGCGGCGAGCCAGGGGCGAGGTGGCCGCGGAGTCCGAGGGTGGCTCAATGAGCGAGGCCACGTCGTCGCGCAGGATCTTGGCCGGCTTGATGGCGGGGAAGCTGACGGTGTACGGCTCGACCACGCCTTCCGGCCACTGCACGTCGAAGCGACCCACGCGGGGCAAATTGATGCGCTGGAAGTTCGCGGCTTTCTCTTTCAATTCGGTTTGGTTCACTCCGTCCATGTTGTCGTCTGCTTCCGCCATTGCTTCGGCCACCGTGGCTGCCCGCGTGCGAGCCGCAACCCGCGCCGATTCTTCAGAGGCCGCAACGGCCGCTGCCGCCTTGTCTTGAGCATCTTCGTGAAGCTGCGCATCAGTTGCCGAAATTCCCACAGAGCCCCGTGACACCGACTGTCCTCCACCACCAGCGATGGAGTCGCGGCTGGCGTCCGCTTCGGGCTCTCCGGGGGCACCGCCCACCACGGCCACCTTGTTCATGACCACGGGGTCAAGGGATAAGCCACTTTCGTCTTCATCGTCACTGTCGTCCAGCAAGGTTTCCGCTGGCGCACCGCCTTCCGTGGCAGCGGCGGCAGCCTCGGTCTCAGAAGCAGCGGCAGCAGCGGGTGCCTCAGCGTTCAAGTCGCCTTCATCGCTAGACTTTGCCGAAGGACGAGGCCGAGAAGAACTTTGCGAATTCGACGAGCGCTTCGGCGGTGGCGTCTTCACTTTGCCGCTTTTACCAGGAGGCGATTCTTTACCTGGCGACGGCTCCTTCGCCGCTGGAGACAGTGCTTCCGCTTCCTCCGGCTCATCAAGGCTCACAGCTTGGCCCGGGGCTCCTTCCGAGGAGTCAAGAGCATCTGAAGAGGTGTCTACAGGGCCACTCGGAGTCTGAGCAAGCTCAACGCCACCTGCAGGGGCACCCTCCTTCTCAGCTGCTGCCTTGACGGTACCTTTCAAAGACGAGCACAGCACGCAGCATCCTTTCTTGGCTGTATCAGCCTTGGTTGCTGCCTTCAACGCCTCTCGGTCTTCCTTGTCATGCGCCTTCTTCTCAGCCTTCTCTTCCTTCGTGAGCTTGTGGCAGCCGCAGCAGTTGTAGTGCCGTTGCGCTTCCTTGCGGGTCAGCACTTTCTTCTTCTTCTTCGCCACCCGCATCGCGGCCTTGAACTCTTTGGGCATCACTTGGAAAGATTTGGTGTAAGTGTCACGCTCCAAATACTTCCCGGCCGAGACTTCTTTCTTGCCCTTCTTTTTCTCACTGCCAAGCTCGACTGCCGCCACGGTGTCGTCGCCCACTTCCACCGTCGGCTTCGCAAATTTCATGGAAATGATCTCAGTGGCCTTGGGGAGCATAATCGCTGGGAAGTCAAAAGTGACTTCACCAATCACGTCAGGCACCAAGGTCTTGAGAGTTTGTGCTTGCGAGGACCACGGCAAGACGCCCAGCGCCTTGAGCTCATGGCCTTGCAGGCCGGGCACGATCACTTCGTTGGTAGCCAGCAGAGTGGTGAGGACATCGCCCACACCGGGCACGTGAATCATGTGCTCTTGGCCGTGCATCGCCCCGCGGCTGGTGCCAATGATGCACTCAATCCGCTCGCCGCGCGACTCGCCTGGCTTCAGAGTCATGACGACGCAGTCCTTGTAGAGGTCTAGCTCGTGCGCAAACATGCTGAGGTCGGTCCAGCGCTTGAGCACTGGCTTGGGGGCAAACGCCATCACCTGGTACCACACCCGGTGCATCGAGTAGTCGTCGTAGTAGTTCTTGTAGCAACGGTTGCAGGTTTCCTCGGCGGTTTCTTCGCGCGTGATGGTGTGCTTCTTGCCCCTAGCGTCCGTGACCACCTGCTTGGTTCGGGGCTTCTTCGCAAAGCGGTTCTTGGGCGGCGGCACCAGGCCATGGTCGTCGTTCGCGTTCCACAGCTGAATCCAGCCGTACTGGCCCATGGCGCCGCTGTAAGTGTCCCCACCAGACTCCGCCGTGACGTCAAGCGAGGGCTGCACCAGCTTGCAGTTGGGCGAGATTTGCCCGAAGTGGTGCTTGCACACGGTTGGGAAGTGAAACTGCACTGGTTGGTCTTCTTTGGCATAGGACGGCCACTGAATTTGAAGCTTGCCGAGATGCGGAAGCATGACCTCAAGACGGTTGCCTATCTCGACTTCCTTGGGGGCTTTGATGTGGTAGCGCTGCATGCCCACGTTTTCTCGGCCCGTCAAGATGTACAGCTTTTCGTGCTCGGCCAAGCGCACCACTTTGGAGATCCGAAGCACTCGAACCACCTTGATGAGTTTGGCGAGGCGCACCACGCGGGCGCCCTTGGACGACTTCATGAACTTGAACGAATTGCTGTCGGTGGCCTGGCTCGCCGCAATCAAGATGGCCGTCGCCGCCACGTCGAGAACCACGGTGATCAAATCGATCATTCGAATCCAATCCTTCGTGAAGAAATCGAAGTCTGCACAGTCCAAGCCCTTGCCCCGGCTCAGGTACGCGTAGCAGCCGAATCGCAGGCCCAGCTCAAACGCGAAAAAGAAGGTCGCAAAGTAAGCCACAACCTCCGTAACCAAGGGCATTTCTTCGGCGAGCGCGAAAGTGAAAGTCATGTCGATTGCCACGAGCGCGAGCCCAAAGCACGTCATGGGGATCGACTCGAGGAAAATCAAGCAGCGGCTCTGCCAGCTCTTCATGCGCTGCACTCGCAGCCGGGCGGCTTTCCCCAACCACGCGCGTTGAATGCGCTCCACGGCCATGTCTCGGTTGGTCTTGAGATTCGCCTCCGTCGCAGTCAGGGCATGGTCGACTTGCTCGGCAGCGGACGAATCCGTCACTCCAGCCATGGTACCCAACATGAACCCGTCAGCAACTGCCGTTTTGGTGTGCTCTTCCGCCACGTGCCGCGGGTCCGAGATTTGCCGCACCCCGGCAATGTCAATGGTCTTCCATGCGCTCAGCGTTTGAAGCACGGCAGGCACCTCCAGCTGCACTTCGGGGACTTTTTTGGCCTGCAGGCCTTTCGGAAGCCGCACACGGTAGCTGAACACGTTCTTGATGCTGAGCCGCAGGTACTGCCAGTTTTCTTCCCACTCGTCGTACTTGCTGTGGTTC
>Ga0307931_1000225_pt1 | contig 33611 bp, 10 predicted proteins | sample OrgLakmetageno47_FD_201816 | JGI IMG/M metagenome (GOLD analysis project Ga0307931, IMG submission 201816) | Saline water microbial communities from Organic Lake, Antarctica - #47 | ecosystem: Environmental > Aquatic > Non-marine Saline and Alkaline > Saline | place: Antarctica: Organic Lake...
TCGTCTTCTTCTTCCTCGTCTTCTTCTTCCTCGTCTTCTTCTTCCTCGTCTTCTTCGCTGTCGGTGTCGTTGCTTTCGGCCGGCTCGAAACCTCCTCCACCGCCGTCAATGTCAATGGCGGTGCAGTTTTCAATCGCGTACTTGCACTTCGCCGTCATGGCCGCCAGCGAGGTGTATTCCGGCAAGTCAATGGTGAAGAAACAGGTGTGGCCCAATGGCAAGAGGTCGTTGGGCGACTGGCTCCCACTCCGAGGCGAAAGCTGAGTGATTTTGAAGTGGTTGCTGAAGTCTTCCGCCCGCAGCGGCAAGCGGTCGCGGGACCAGGTAAACTTCAGCATCATGCTGCGCTCCGCGTGGGTAAACGACTCCATCATCTCCCAGAACAGCACAATCGTCGGGTGGGTAGGGCTATACGGGGGTTCGTACACCGTTACCCGCTTCAAAAGCTCGAGGTCGATTTCTCGCCGTCCAGTCACCAACAATTCCACCTGGCTGGGGGTGAAGACCCGCAGCACCGCAATTGGCACCACGGTCGCCAGCCCGGCCGCGACCCAACGTGCTTGCGTATCGAATTCATGCAAGTGGTACTGAAACATGAGCCGCACGAAGTTTGAAGCGTTGCTCAAATTGAGCATCAGCTTGGAGCCTCCCGGCAGAAGTTCCACTTCCCGTGCACCGCAGGCTGACTTGGCCGTGAAGCAGCGCCCCCCATAGAGGTCTTCGAAGAGCTCCGGCGTCATGTGTGGGTCCTTGGCCGCTCGAGCCACCGCGTCCAAATAGTCCACCAAAAACTTGTCGATGCGCTTCAAGTCACTTCGCCCCACCGCCGCGCCCAAGAGGAGCTTGTAGAACAGCGGCGGGAACCGCAGCGGCAGAGCGGCGCCGGTGCGCATGGCTAAGCCCAGCAGTTTGCCCGCAAATTGGTACATTTCTGCGTGCAGCGGGGACTGCCTTGTGGGGTTGGGCACGAACTTGTCCATGTGTTGAATGCCCCCCATGCCCGACACGAACCCTTCCACTTCGGCGCGCTGATTGGCGCACGGCACAAAGAGTGCCAAGTGCGGCGCCATTAAGTCACCTGCGGCATCTGACAGCGACTCGCGGTACGGCCCCCCGGCGTCAATGCTCCCTTCCCCCGCGAAATTGACCCGCCAAGCCCGGTTGTCCTTGCTGGCTGAGAGCCGCAGGCAGCTCGGCGGCAAGCGGTGCACTTTTGTAAAAAGCTGCCCAAACACGGAGGCCAGCAACACGCGGTCCGAGCCGCTCCGTCGACCGATGACGTCCGCCGCATCGTGGCGGTTCAGGGAAAACTCGATGGATCTGCTGCCGCCACTCCCAATGGTAGCCTGCAGACCCGCGCGCCACAAGTTGAACTTGGTGGGCAGCCACAGCCGGGGCGCCGCTTGCACGAGCGCAGCGGCCAGGGTGTTTGGGGTAGTGGCTTCCCGCAAGTCCACGAGCGGCAACAGTTGAGCGATTTGAGTGTTGAAGTGCCGGGCAGCGAGCAGCCGCAAATTCAATTGTCCTTTGGCAGCGCACGCCTTGAGCTCGGGGTACGCCACGAGAGACACTTGTGGCCCAAACGAGAACTTGTCGTAGGCATCCAAACCACTGTTGTTGCTGTTGCTAGCATTGGCATTGGAAGCAGACGACGAAAAAGAAGCGTCGTTGGCGCAAGCGTTGTTGACCAACTCCACCAGAGCTTCGTCGACTCCTACTGGTTGGCCTTGGAGTGCCTCCAAAAAGCGGTGGAAATTCAAATGCCCAAACTGCGCCGCCAGCTCTGCCGAGGCCTGCGTTACCGTGTGCAACCTCAAGGAGCTCGCGAGTGGCGATGTGTCTACGCGAAGGAGCGCTCTGGCCTCAGGCGGCTCTGCTCCTGTCGTTGCTGCTTCGTCGTTCGTTGCTGCTGCTGCAGGGTCAGGTGTGAGCTGGCCAGAAGGCGACGACGGATCGAGTGGCAAATTCGATTCGGAAGAGGGAATGTCTGCTTGCGGCGATGCAGTCGGCACTGCAGCAGCAGTTGTTGCCCGAGCGTCTGCCAACGAGACAGTGCCATCTGGTGCTGCCCACCGCAGGCGTCTTGAAATGACAGCGACAGCACTGCTGCTGCTGCTGTCGTCGTTTTTGTCGTTACTGCCCAAGGCAGCCCAGCCGAGGTCTAGTGTGTTTACAGAGTCAGACGGACCAGTCAGAGGCAAGGCGACCATGAGGTTCTTGTCTGCGCCGTGCCGCAACTGGAACGACCGCGCCGTAGTCCCGAGCAGAGACGGGTGCGCGTGCTTGTGCCACCGGTACTGCGCGATGGCTTCCGAACTTCTCGCCGTGCGCCACACGCGCAACTCTTTCAAACAGCCACAAAAGGCTTGGTTGGTAATGGTATCTGTAGCAGTGGTGCCGGCAGCACCAGCAGCAGATGACGAGAGGGACGAGGGACGAGGAGATGGAGAAGGTAAAGCACGGCCGATGACTCCGGTAGCGCCACCCCAGCCGCCAGCGCCAACGCCTCCCTGAAGTAAAGCTTCTAATGCTTGCACGCAAGCGGAACCAGCTGCGCCGCCGTGGCAAGCAAGCTCGCCGTTGAAAACCAGGCTACAGCTGCTGTGTTCACTCCCACCAAACGCGCACACCACCGCGACATGCGCCCATGAGCCAGCCGACAGCTTTGACGATGCAGCCTCAAAGCTCACAAGTGTGGTGGTGGTGTTGCTGCTTTCGCCGGTAGTGGTGCTAGTAGCGTGCACGTCGTGGCTGTCGTCGTTCGATGACACGGCCAGTGTCAACGCACCGCTAGCACTCAAGCCCCACTGTACCGCTCCACCACCAGCCAACGCAATGGAGGCGATTTCCCCCTGTATCCCACTCCTGGTTGCTTCAGAAGGCCTCACCCAGCACTCGAGGGTGAAGCCAGCTGGCTCCAAGCTAAAAAGAGGTGGCACGGTCGGTGCTTTCCCGTCTTCGTTGTAGGCAGTAGGAGCTGGAGGACTTTCCGGTATTGGGCCGAAGCTCAGACCTCCACTGCTGTCAGGGATTTTGCTGGTGGTAGGCGCAGGGTCAGTGCCTCCTTGAATTGGAGGAATGCTCTCTTCGAGGAAGCATGCGGCGTGCCCGTCGTTCAGCGATGGCTCCACGGCCCCTAGGAATTCCACGCACTGCAGCGCCAAGTGCTCGCTTCCAAAGTTGCCCTCAAATTGGAGCCGCCAAAACCGCGCGGCAGACAGGAAGCCTACCACGTCTTGAGGTTCCTTGGTTTTCTCGAGGGGGAAAACCGACTCTTGCTCAGCGGCGAAGGCAGCACCAGCGCCAGCGGCTGTTGCACCGTCCAGACGAGCAGGTTCCCTGTGGCTGCCCTTGGTCGCCGCCTCGACGGCCATGTCGGTGGTCGCGGTGGTGTAGCAGGACTGGCACAGGCCCCAATCGCAAGAACGGCAACCATAGACGGTGGCGCACGCGCCGACAATCTCTTCTCGGTTGCACACGCTGCAAAGGCAGCCTTCGAAGGGAGTCAGCTGTGTGGCAGCGATCGGGTGCCCTGCCGGGCAGCAAGGCGGCGGAAGAGATGGCGTTGTCGCTCCGTCGAGATCGGGTGACGGCCCCGCAACGCCACAATCGACCGGTTGCCAAGGCCCTTGGGCGCTCACAGTACTGATTTCGAGGCGCAAGGCTTTGGGCTCCGCACCCGTCCATCCTTGGGCAGGGGTGTGCAGGCGCAGGCCGGACAGCTCGACGAGCACGCCAAAGTCCACCACCACTGCCTCACACCTGCCTCCACCACTGCCACTGCTGCTGCTCCCAGCCGCCGCGTTGCTCGTCGCCTCGAGGGAAGCAGTGAAGATCCCCTGTGGGGGAGCCGCCGCGCTGAGCCAGGGTTTGCCACTTTTGACCGTCAAATTGGCCGCGGCGTACGAGTCGTCGAACGACGACGAGGCTTGCCAGATGGCCTGGCGAAGCACGGGTGCTGGCAGCCAATCGTGGATTATGTTGCGCTCCATCCACATGGACTGCGCAAAGGCCACGGAATAGGCACTGCCGTTGGCACTGTTGCTGCTGCTGCTGCTGCTGCTGCTGCTCTTCACAGGGCTTCTCGGCACTAGCCCTTGCTGGCTTGAGCTGGCGGATTCGCGCGCGGCTTCGTCGACGAGATCGAGCGGAGGGTCGTCAGGGAGTGCAGCCGCAGCGTGCACGAATCCGTTGAACCAATCAGGCAAAGCTGCCGCGAAGCTGCTGCTCGTGCTAGGATCGAAGCTGCCGTCCGGGGGACCGCCGCTAGCAGACACTCGCTGTGGACTCGCTGCATTGTTGGAGGAGGTATTGCCGCCACTGCTGTTGCTCCTGCCAGAGTCTGGAGACGCGCTGCGCGGGTCAGGGTGGCAAGAAAAGCAATAGTCGTCGCGGCAGTGCCGGCACCACCACCGAAAGCCTGAAGTGTGCACACGGCAGCCGTTGCAGACGAAATGGCGGTAGCCGTTGTTGTCGCTCCCGTCGCTCACTGCCATGGGGTGCTGCGCGCTCGGGCAATTCGGCGGCGGCGGCGGGCTGCTACTGCCACTACTGCCACTGATGCCGCTTCCAGCTCGGGCCACAGTAACGGGGCGCAGCACAGCGACTGACGCTACATCTACCTCTGAACCTATAGCACCATTCAATCCTACTCTGTTCTTAGGAGCTTCTTCTTTGAATTCTTGTGCAGCCGAACTTTCTTCCTTGAACTCCTCTTCACCAGTGCCTTGGGAAGTTCCTGCGCTAGATCGACCTTTCACTATCTGGGATTGGGTGTCGTCGTTCTGCGCATCGATAGCTTTCGTGACACTGGCCATCACCTGCACCAGCGCCATCAAGTACGAGGAGTAGCCTTTCCCTTTCGCGGTCTCTTGGGTGTGCATCCAGGCCATGCGTTTGCCGAGGCGCTGCAGCGCCGACAAGTCAAACTGCGGCTTGCTCCAGCGGCCGCGACTAGACGAGGACACGTCAACAGCCGATGTCAACGACGAGGAAGACGCAGCTTCAAGGAAAGACGCCACACAGCGCAGTGCCGCAAGTTTGTGCAAGCCAGCGCGCTTGTTGAGCTCGTCCTGGTCCTTGCCATTGCTGCCACTGCTGTTGCTGCTGTCGTCGTCGTCGTCGCTGCTAGAGGCTTCAACGCAGGCAACAATCGCGTTCAAAACTTCCTGTCGCAGCACTTGCGACGACAACGCTTGGACCGTTTTCAACGAAGAAGCGTTGGCATTCGAATGAGCGCTGCTCAAGCTTTGGAGCAGAGCGTTGAGGAGAGCAAGGGCGAGCCCCGGGCGGGGCTGCACGAGTGCCTTCTGCTCGACAGTGCGCGGTAGCAACCAGGCCCAGGCCGAAGCATCGCTCGAAAGCGCGCCGGAGCTGCCACCCAACATCGGGCCGTCCCATTGGATTTTGTACTCGCCGTTCTCGTCGCTGTCGATCGCGGGGTACAGGGTTTCGGACTTGTCGATGGGGCATTCCCGCTCGCCGTGGACCGTGATGTAAGTGATGGTGCCTACGCGCATGTCGAGGCGGAAAATGCAGTAAGCCCCCACCTCACGGGTGCAATTGCGCTCGCCGCTGAAGTTGGAGAAGCCAATGCACGTGGAAGAGTCCACGAACGAGTCGTAAGTATTGAGGCGGCTCATTTTCGCCACTCCGACATACGCGCAGCACGGTTGTTTTACCACGGTCACCTTCCACTGCGCCACCTGCCCGGGGGCAACCCCAACCGCGCCGTAGCAGCAGCGGTGCGACGTGTTGTTCGAAAAGCACGCAATCGTGTTGTTGTCCCGGAACGACAGGTTGCTGGGCGTAGCGTTGTGGGTGACCTCGGGGTCCCACGCGCAAGGTTGCGCCATGAGCGATTTCGGACCCCCACCCCCGCCACCCCCGCCGCCGGAGCCCGCTCCGTGCATCATCGCACACCCCCCTCCGGGGGGAACCACCTGGCTCAGCTGCGGGCTGGAAGCCTGAAACAGAAGTTCACCCACGACGGAGCTCGCGAGAGCGCTCGCTCTTTTGGGGGCGGCAGTGGCAAGCGCAGTGGTCAGAGCACTCAGCGCAACGTCCAGTGCTGGGTTTCCGTTGCTGCTACTGCCGCTATTGGTGCCGCCGCTACTGTTTTCACCCGAACCGTCGCTGTCACTGCTGGTGCTCCTGCCACTGTTCGTAGCCGCGTGCACTGCCGCTAGAGCTGGTGGGAGCTCCAAGGGGCGCGCGTACAGCAGGCGCACGCAGGCAAAGAAGTCAGGGGTCATCAAGAGCGCGGCTAACGCATCAGCACTGTTGTTGTTGTTGTGGCGATGGCGGCGAGGTGCGCTCAGTTCCCGTCCCTTTAAGTCTACGAGCTGCGCGTCTTTGTGCATCGCACCAATATTGTTGGCCAAGTTTGTCGAGAGGCGGCTCACGGTGCCCAAGAACGCAATTCTCGCCGCGTTGGCGGCTTGCAACTTCAGCAGGGGCATCGCGAGGGCGGCGGCTACCAGCGTGCTTTCGCTGAGCCCTGGTGGCACGGCCTGCCCGGGGACTGGAAATGTGCTAACGTTGCTTTTGCCACCTTTACTACTACTGCTGCTGCTTGAAGACGAAGGCGAAGAAGAAGATGATGAAGAAGAGCCGTCGTTAACGGCAAAGGTGAAGTTCTCTGCAGGGTAGGGCTCCGCTTCGAAGGCCTTGGCTTCGGCCTCCGATATCGCGGTCATGTCCTCCGCTGCCAAGGCACCACCACCACCACTACTACTAGTGGCGGCACCACCTGACAAGGACAGGCTAGACGCCTCGGCGGAATCGTGCGCGGCCCAATCACCCCATAACCGAGGGTCCTCGTCTTCGTCGCTGTTGGCCAAGGCAGCAACCGAGGCCGCTGCGGGTGCTTCAACCGCTTTTGATTGGTCGAGAAGCAAGCGGGCCGCCCGCAACCCTCGGCAATGGCACCCGCCAAAGGTCGCTGCTGCCACTGCGGCCAATAGGGCACCGAGCATGATGGTTTCCGCACTCGTGCTGCCACCCGCCTTCGTGCTATCGACTGTTATTGCTGCAGGGCCAAATGCAAGAGGACGGTTCAGCACGTTCGCCAAGGCTGGTGCAACGGTTGCCAGCAGTGGCATTGTGCCTCGCTCAGAGCGCACGCGGTGCACGAAGGCACATGCGTCAGCAGCCCCAGCGGCCGCAGCTAGCACAGGGTTGTCGTACGATATCTCTGAATCCGCAGCCATTGCAAGGCTGCCGCTGCTGTCGCCGCTAGTGCTGCTACTGCTGTCCGCTGCGCTCGGATCCTCAACCCCCCCCCCTAGGTTCTCAGTTAGCGGCGCTTCCTCGATGCCCATGATCATCGGGAGCGGCGCAAAAGGAGGGGTGCCTGCCGCTGGTGCTGAGGATTCTGAGTCACTTCGGCTAGCTGAGTTGGGTGCAACGAGTTTCGCGCCTGTTTTGGAAGAAGAATGAAAAGAGAACAAAGCGATACATACGTGAAAAGAAGATATATACAAGCAGGCTATGATGCACACAAGCATGATGTAGGTGCGAATAGAAAACTGCAAATGTGAAGCTGATTGATCTTGAAACTTAAAAAAGAAGTAACTTACTGTCGACAGGCTGGCCGATAGAGCCAGTGCCAGCTGAAGTGACGCTGCTGCTGATCTCGCTTGACGAGCCAAACACGAAGGGCACCTCAGTGCTCAATGCAGGAGGAGCAGCAGGCGTAGGCGAAGTTTGACCGAACACAAATGGCGCAGGAGTCGGAGCAGCGGCCACTGTTGCCGGCGGCGACGATCCCACGGACGATGATGGCTCACCAAAGGTGAACGTTGTTGATGCTCCTCCTCCTCCTCCTCCTGCTGATGCTGCTGCTGACAGTGGTGGTGTTACCGCCAGTGTAGCGCCTCCGAAGGTGAATGGAACTGGTGACGCTGGTTGTTGCGCTGGCGCCGCTGGTGTTGCGGCGGGTGTTGCCTCGTTACCGAAAGTGAAAGGGTTGCTGCCGGAACCGTCAGTGACTGATGGTGCACCAGAAGCGGCGCCGTCCGCTGATGGTGCAGCGGAGGGCAACCCAGGCGACGGCGGTGGCGGCAACAGGGTTGCGAATTTCCCCTGTAAACCCACGATGGCGCAGCCTGGCGTAGCCGCCCACACGCATGTTTGCCAAGCGCGCCGACCAACGTGGTGTCGGTGGCTAGATTCCGTGACATTGCTGGCCTCATCTACTGCGGTACTATTTTGGCGCATGGACCCGGAGCGACTAGGCGTGACGTCCACAATCGCCCTGCCGGTGTTGGAGACCATGGTGAGGCCAACGCAGGCCTGAGTCGCTAAATCGTTGACGACACGCACTTCCGCGATCCACTCGCCCTCAGCTAATTCACCAGCGAAAGAAGATGCCTTGGTGGCATCGTTGGCAAGGCTGCTACTCCGGCTTCGTTTCCTGTCATCCAGAACACCAGGCGACGCCGGCAAGCGCGCTGATGACCCACGATTCAGGCTACTTCCGCTGCTGGAGCTGCTCACCTTGCGGCCACCAGAACTGGGCCCACTTTTCTTTTGAGCGCTGGTTTTGCGCACTAATTTCGAAGTTCTTACCAATTCGCCGCCGCCACCGCCATCGCTGCTGCTGCCGCAGTCGTGTGCACTTTTCGCCCCACGGCCATCCGCGCCACTGTACTCCACTACTTGCGCTCCTGCTGCTGCTGCAGAGGTGGTGGTAGCCGACTGTAATGGCACAGCACCAGGCACCGCACGGCCGGCAGAAAAGACGAACATGACGCAAGCCAGCTGCGGCGACTCCGAAGCGGTGGCAGTGCACGAGGTGAGGCGAACGGAGACGACGCGCGGCGGAGGTAGCACGAAGGTGAGAGCAGGAGGCGCCGCCGCATTGGAACTACGAGCAGAGCTGCTGCTGCTGCTGCTAATCTGGTTGCTTGTGCGGCCGATTGCTGTGCTCCACGCTTCCACTACTGTCCCACCAGGCGCACTGCGCAACACGCGGAGATGCATGGGTTCCTCGTCCTTTGAGGCAGCAGCAACGCTCGAGTTGGCAGAGGCCCCTGCCGCTGCCGCTGCCCCTGTCTTGGGCGCCACCTCTGCGTACGCCAGGAAACAGCCGGGATCGGAGCCTTGCACGAGCGCATGAGCTTCCCTCGGAGCTAAGAGCCCAGCGAACCAGGGTGCTCGAATTAACTTCACAAGTGCGTGCGCCTCGGCGACAGATGCACTCGTTGCGGCCTGCGCCAGAGATGGCACAGCCCTGTTGCTATCGCCATTGCTGCTACCGTCACTAGCACTACCAGAGCTGAGGGAGACATCGTCTACGCCACTCTGCTGAGTGGCTGCAGTGTTTTCCAACAGCAGAAGGCGCGAAAACGCTGCGCTTGGATGCCCGCGCGCGTTCGTGAAGGCCTCAGCCGCATTAGCCGCAGCGTCAACGGTATTCGAACTCGAGAAGCCCAAATGAGCCGCCGCACGCGCGAACCGCCGTTGCCCGACCAGCGCCGCGGCTGGGCCGTTGCTGTTGTTTTTCAACAAGGAAAGGAAAGCAGAGTGGCTGCTGCTGCCACTGCAGCTGCTGTTGTCGCTTCGCACGCAGCAGCTTGAAATTTGTTGCAAGGGAGCTTGGGCGAACACGAGCGCGCGCTGCACTGCTGTAAGTTGCGCCCTGGTGGTGGTGGTGGTGGTGGTGCTGGAGAGTTCCTGATCATGAGCTTGACGGAAAGAACGCCGCACTAATGCAGCTGCGAGCGAGCTTGGGAACGACGGAAGGTCTTCTTCTTCTTGCTTTGAGTTACCACCGGCATTCGGAGCACTCTTTTTGTTGGCCGTGGCGGCGGCAGTCTCACTCTCGTCGAGCACCTTCCACATAGCAGCCAGATCAAGCACCGGGGGCACTCGCCCTTCGCTCTCGAGCGAAATCTTCACGTTGGCAGCAGCACCATTAACAGCGCCAGAAGCGCCTTCAATGCTGCTGCCTGCCGTTGACTCGGGGGCACCACCACCAGCAACAGCGGCGGTACCACCACTACCACCATCAGCAGCGGCGGCGGCAGCAGGAGTGTGGGCGGTGTACGCCACAGCCGCGGCAGGTCGCAGAGATGAAATGGGCACGCCCGCGGCAGCGCAGGCTGGCAACACCGAGCCAGCTGAAATGAGTTCAGGGCGGCGGTACACCTGCCAGCAATTGGCGAATAGAACAATGAACGAGCGCTCAGGTGAAACAAGAAAAGCATGAGCGAGAGGAAGATGTCGTAAAGAATTGCACGTGAATAAGGAACTCAGTTCAAATTAAACAGTGCAACAACAAATGAATCAACTGAAAAGAATCAGTGCAACAACAATTTAAACGAACCGGCGTGCAGTCGCAGCAGAGGTAGTAATTGCACGGCCGGCAAAACATGACGGCTTCGCCTTGGTTGTTGGGTTGCTTGCAGCCGTCGCACGTGCCTCCATTCTGAGACCGGTACCACGTCAAAGGGTGGTCTTTTGGGCAGCACGCTGGTCGCGGCGGCACTTGCGCATCACCGATTCCATCACCAGCAGAACCAGCAGCAGCAGCAGCGAGAGGAGAAGAGCCGTGTCGTCGGTGTTGGAAGCGGTACTCCGGGTCCAAGCAGACGAGCGACCGTGGAGACAGGGCGTAAAAGAGGTGGCCAGAGACGAGGTCTAGCATCACTCCCACAGTAAGCGTACTGCTAGCAGTGCTGCCGTGGTTTCCTTGAGAACGATGGGAAGCACCGCCCGCACCGCCACCAGCACCAGCAGGACTGCTACCGCTGCCAATGAACTTCACGCCGCAGCCCTTGCGCCCTTCATCCCAGGGCACGCCCTGGACTGGTTGCGTGGCCGCGGGCGCACTCGCGCTGCTGCTGTTGTTCATTCTTCCAAAGACAGTGGGAGGTGGTGACGCGGCATGGTGGGGGTGTCGCAAGAGCACCGCGGGCGCGAAGGCGCTCCCGTCGCTCAGGAGGTCCACGGTGAGAGCAAAGCTCGAGCGGCCACCTAGCGGCTCCCGCACGTCGTGTTCCGGCAGAGCCACGCCGATTGCCACTGAAGCAAGCACGCTCATGGACGTTGGTGACACGCCATTTAGACCGCTGCCACTGTTTTTGACAGCAGCGCCGTCAGCGTCATTTTTACAGAGGAGGTTGGCAACGGCGGGGCTCTCGATGGCGACTTCCCAGTAAACCAGCCGATTTCCCCCTAGGTGGGGTGCTGGCAACGGCAAACGAGTTGCCACGGCGCCGTGCGTCTGGAAACACGCAGAGGGAAGAAAAGGAACAGTGAATCAATGGGGCGACGGATGGTAACAGGTGGACGATCCAAATACGGAAGAAAGATGACTACACATGTAAAGACATGAAATTACCGCCAAATTAATCTTTATCGTTTCCCTTGGTGCTTATCTACCACAATGTATTTACGTGTATTCATATGTACTCGAGCTTCTTCCGCACCTGGGTATGCCTCTGGCTGCTATTGGCAGAGCCTGGGGCTGCGGCTCCAATCGCTTCCACGGACAGAGGCGGCGCCTGCGAGCAGGTGAGTGTTCGGCCATGCCGAGTGGCGCGGAAGCAACCCACTGAGCGGGTCGGGTCAAACATGAAGGGTACCAAATCGACACCGTTACTACTGACGATGCCTTCGTTGGCACTGCTTCCACTGCCACTGCCACTGCTGCTGCTGCTGCTGCTTTTGTTGTGGTCCACGATTTTCGGTGGCCAGTGTGGCACCAGAGCAATTTGGGCGTTGCTGCTAGTAAGCGCACTGCGAGAAGTAGCCACAGAGTGGCTGGCGTTGCTTCCAAGTGCCACAGACGGTGGCGAGAAGGACGATGAAGACGAGGACGGCAACGATGAAGATGACGACGACAGCACCGCAGGAGGGAGCTGGAGAACTTGAGCAGCGCCGCCCAATCCTTCAGTCGCCCCCGCCGCCGTCGTCGTCGACGACGCAGTCACAGCGGGGGCAGCAGCCCGCAAGTCCGTTGGAGTGAGCGGCCAGTGGCCCATCAGCGCAAAGTCCAAAGGTCCACCCAGTGTAGGCAAACCCAGCAGAGGCAAACCACGCTCGGACAGTTGGTACACCACGAGGGAGAACGACGACACATTGGCACTGCCACCACCACTGCTACTGTTGCTATTGCTGTTGCTGTTATGGCGAGGCAAAGGTGCTTGTGTCACAGCAACCACATCCTTGGTGGCTACACTGGCAGACGAAAGCCACGCGTCAAGGGTAGCCGAATGGCCGCCACCGCTGCCGCCTGATGGGTGCAGAAACACCCAGCCGTAGCGGCGAGATGGGGCCGACGATGGCCGCACCCATATCCCTGCGGACGCCTGTGACTTACCAACAGAGGCAGAAGCAGCAGCAGCAGCAGCTGACGCTGAAGAAGCAGAAGAAGAGGACATTTCAGCCAAGTGTATGCCTCCAACAATTTCCAGAAATCCTGTGCTCGCAGGCGCGCTCGCTCCAGCTGCTGCTGCAGTTGATGCAGTTGTTCCGGACATCACCGCATTTTCTTTTGCAGCAGCAGCAGCAGCAGCCGCAGCCGCCGCTCGCTTGTTGTAACTATTAATCCACTGCATTGCAGCGGCGCAAGCAGCCCGGAAAGCATTGCAGGTGGAGTCGTTCGGGCCGTCGGGTGCAGAGCCGCCGGGTGCAGAAACTCCAGGTGCAGAACCGCCGGGTAAGCCGACGGCTTTGATCGGAGACTGGAACTCGACCCAGCGCGCTGCGGAGGGGCCACTTCCAGCGGAGCTTCCAACTCGCCCCGTAACATTGGTGGCGGCGGCAGGTTCAGGACGCGATGCTTGGGCAGCAGCTGCTGCTGCTCGTGCTGCTGTGGCTTCATCGTCGATGGCTTGGCGCCGCTGCTGCCAGCATCCTGGGCACAAGTCGAAATTGCACATGCGGCAGCCGTGCATGGCACTGTCCGTCGGCCACTTCGATTGACACTGGTCGCAGCTGAAGCTATCGTTGGGTGTTTGAAAGGACTTCAAGGAGTGGCCATCCGGACAGCACACTTCTGCCGGCGGTTCAACAACTGGTGCTGGTGCTGCGGCTGCTGGCACGCCTCCGCCAGAAGAAGAGTCGAATGGCGCCATCGTCGCTGCGAAATCCAGTACGGCCCCTGTAGGCTGCAGGCCTGCCAGGCCGTCGTCCACGTTGGACGTCGTTTCGGCGGCCACGGCAGCGGCACCTTCCGAGCTGCCCTGACCATTCGGTGCATTGATGGCAGGGCCGGAGATGGGCTGAAGGGGCGGTGGCGACGGGGGATTGCCTCCCCAGTCCAGCATGGTCATGACCGCGGTCTCGACATTGTTGCCGTTGCCGTTCAAGAGTTGCCGCACGTGCGCTAAGGTCGCGCCCGGCAGCATCAGCGCGAGTGCCGACGACTCCTGCTCGGTCATGGGCTCTGGTGGTGGCACCACGGGGGCTGGAGGCGTTGGCGTTGGCGCTGGTGCTGGTGGTGCTGGTGGCACTTCTGTAGCCTCAGCTGACTTTGCTGGCTTACGCTTTGGTTCTCCTTCGGACGCTGCACTAGCGCCCACAGCATGAGAGTCAGCTTCAGCTTCGTCGTCGTCGTCGTCAGCCCCAAGGCTCTCCGCGCTCAGGTCGTCACCGCACCACCACACCACTGTGATGCCGCTGCTCAGGGTAGTGGCTGCACCTGCAGTCGTAGAAGTAGTTCCGGCCACACCCGGTGCAGGAGCATCAACAGGAGCATCAACAGGAGCAGCAGCAGCTGGAGCAGCAGCAGGCGAAGTTCCAGCGCCACTACTAGGACCAAAGGAAAAGGCTCCGGCTGCTGGAGCAGCAGATGGAGAACCGAACGAGAAGGCTCCAGCTGCTGGAGCAGCAGATGGAGAACCGAACGAGAAGGCTCCAGCTGCTGGAGCAGCAGATGGAGAACCGAACGAGAAGGCTCCGGCTGCTGGAGCAGCAGATGGAGAACCGAACGAGAAGACTCCGGCTGCTGGAGCAGCTGGAGCACCTGAAGGAGCAGTAGCCGATGAAGTTGAAGCCGCAGCCGCAGCAGCGTGTGCGAGGCCCACGAGCGCATTCGAGGCTGAATCTTTCTGGAGCCCGCAGGTCGGTGGTGCTGCCGTAAGCTGAGGCAACGTCAAGAGAGTGGCCGGAGCACCCGCGCGCCGATTTGGACGCCAAGCAAAGGACCGCACCGTGCCTAAGCATCGTACAGAAGAAAGGGAGGCAATTGGGGCACGAGACATATATTTGAAATGGCATTTAGATAATCTTCGAATCCATTTTAAAAACAACAGGGAATCAGGTATCTGAGCGGCCACGACCATCATGAAGTAAGAGATGGGATATGCGTAAACATAGGAATAAAACAAGAGCGATGTTTTCTTTTCTGCGCAAGTACCTGGGCTGCTCTTGAACTTGCTGCTGTTACTTTGGTGGCACCAGAACCGAATTGAGCGTGGCTCTGAGCTCGTTGAGTTGCTGTTGTTGATCGTAGCAGACACAACTACACCACCGCAGCTCAGAACCTGAGCCTCGAGCACACTCGCCGCTTTTGCAGCGAGCGCTCGCCACCGTGCCAAGTCTAATGCCAATGCTGCTCGGTTTGACGACGATGACGAATGGGTTTCGTTCACTTGTTGAGGCTCCGCTGCTGCCTGTGGTGGCTGGGGTAATGTTTCTTCATCAAGCATCATCGCGTGTTCATCATCATCATCATTTGACGAGGACGCGACACTCGAACTGGGCTGCGTTCCTTCAGCAGCTGCCACAGCAGCTGCCACAGCAGCTGCCTCAGCAGCAGGTGAAGCAGGAGAAGCAAGACCCGGACTACTAGGAATAGCAGCTGGGGGCTCGAGGGGTTCTGGCAAGGAAGAAATGCATGAGTTTGCGTCTTCAAGAACGTCGATGGCGAACAAACAGCTTCCACTGGTGCCAACGTCATCATCTTCCACACCCATAATGGGCATCCGAGGGGATTTCACTTCCTCAGCAACAATCCTGGCTGCTTCTTCATTTTGCCCTCGATCTTCCACTGAATTTCTCTCGTTCACACCGACTCGAAAGTCTGCCAATTGACCAACCAGTGCGTCTCCCAAAACCCAGGCCCATGCAGAGGGATGGTTCACTGACGCAACCTTGCTAGCAACGGCATCGAAACTGATGCCGTTGCCCTTGGAGCAATCGAGTCTGCCATAGGCGCTGCTGGCCACCCTACTTGGGCACGGATCCTTGGCCGTGACAATGCCGTTGACACGAAGGCTCAATGAAGAATGGCTCCACACCACTGCCAAATCAAGCCAAGTGCCCAAGTCCGCTGGGTTCAGAGTGCACTGCACGCGCACAACCTCGGAAAGTGGGAGTGGATTCTCCTTCTTGTCGACGGTGGTTTGCGCTCCACTCTCGTTGTCATCAGCAGCAGCGGCACTTGCACCGAAGTGCGATGTGGCGGCACCATCGAGAGAGACACCGAGGGATGCTACCAAACGCCACACGGCGCTTGCGTTGTTGCTGTGGTTCTTGCACGGCTCCAGCGACAACGTCAAATTGTTGCTGTTGTTAGTGTCGACGCCATCTGGATGAACTCCAGGAGATGGTGCCCCTTGGCCGTGCACCAGGATGGCAGGCGAAGAAGCCGTGAAGAAAACACGCAACGACACGGCCAACCCACGAACGCGCTCTGCACTCGCCATCTGTAGGGCAGTCGCAGCAAGATTTCTCGCTTGCATCGATTGAGGCACGCCACTAGAGCTTGCAGGGCCAATGCTCAGTTGGCTCTGCCCAGTCAGTTGCAAAACGGCTCTTCCACCAACAGGAGCCACCGCGGGCCATTTCAGGACACGGCCATTGTCATCAGCGTGATTGTTGTGCCCACCACTGAAGGTGACGGTACCGTGAGCCACACAGGGGTCGCCAGGACGGCAGTGCGGCGGTAGCGCTAAACAAAGGGCTATTGTGTTGTTGTCGGCTGCAGCATCTGAACTGCTTTGAGTAACAGTAGTAATGGTGGTGGTGGTGGCCATTATATACAGGGCGTGCCCTGAGACAACGCCAGTAAAAGGCACCCACGATAGACTCCTGGTGGAATCCAGGTAGGTGTTGTTGCGATGAGGAGTCGAAGGCTGGCGCAGCAGAATCGACCCCTGTACTTGTTTTGTGCTTCCTATAGGAGGCAGCCCACTGGGGTTCTTGCCAGCAAGCGCTGGATTGCTCAAGGATTCAAAGCGAAGTGATGCTGTCCAGGTGCCCTCCGCAACGGCTGGCGGCACATGTCCTCCTTCGGAAGGGGAATCGGCATTTAGTGGCGCTGCTGTGCCAGAACCGCCACCACCACCGCTGCCGTTGTTGCTGTGCAGAGTAGGAGATGCTGTTGTTACTTCAAACGAAACGTCAAGGCTGGCTCCTGGCGCTGCCATGGTCGCTCCATGAGTAGGGTGCAAGTAAGGCAAGCACCGAGGATCGAACGCAAGCTTGGAGTGTTTGCGAACCCACTGGATTGACGAGAGCGGTATCGGAGTTGTACCCGCATCTCCCGCAGCCGCCACCGCGGTGTTGCCTGTAGCCTTGCGCGTCGCAAGGGCAGCCTGGAGCATCCCCACAAAGGGTATGTCACCACTACTGCTGCTGTTGCCGCCGGAGTTGCGGCCGCTGTTGTCCCCGAGTTGGGTTAAGTTGCCGAGCCAAGCACCGTTGAGGGTGAAGAAAGCCGACGCCGTGTGCAAGGACCGCCCCACGCCGACCACGTCGCCGCAACCGAAGGGAGGGCCATACGCGCGGCGCCGGCGGCCTACCACCAGGCTCCCGTCCTTTCCGTCGTACCACACCAGGGGCGGCTTGTTGGGAGCTCCATTGGCGGCGTGGCTACCGCTGCTGCCAGCGGCATCGTTCACGAAGGGCGCGCTGCTTGCCTCCATAGACTCATGGGCTTGTGGATCTTGGTTGCTGTTGCTGCTGCGGCTATTGTCGAACAGCGCTGCCATCTCAGCGCAAGGGCCAAGACCAAGCAAACACCGATCCGACGGGATGGCCACTTCCACGTAGTCGACGTGCTGGTCTCCGCCCAGAAGCTCTTGCACCAGCTTCAGGGGGCTCTTTTTGTCCTTGAGCATTTTTTTCATGCCTGTTTCGTCGGGTCGCGACCAGTCCATTGCCAGGAAGCTCTCGATGCCGGTGCCGGTGCCGTCTTCCAGGTCAAAGCCTGCGGCCAAACAGCGCGCTGCGCAAGCCGCAATTGCGGTTTTCGAGGGGAACGAGTGCGGAGCCGGCCTCAAGGCCAGGGGGTCACAGGTAAAAGGCACAAGGCCGCAGCGCACCATGCGAGAAAGCTGGAGGCGGCTCAAGGCCTCTTTGAAGAGGCCAATTTCAGCGAGCCCCCCAACAAAACCCGAGCAACCCACCTGCAAATCGCCCATCGCTGTGGCCAGGGACACGCTACCGCCGCTGCCGTGGCTGTGGCTGCTTTTCTTTTTGGATGGGCCTCCGCTTCGCTGCATGGCCTGCATGCTGCTCTTGCGCTGGGGGCTTCCTCCTCCTGCGCCGCCATTCGAGGAGGCATTGTCGTCACCACCTGCTGGGTGGTTGTGCGGCAGCCAGTGAGCTCCGCTGCAGCGGGGGCAACCGCTGACTCTTTCTTCGTCTTCAGCCATGATCACGGACGCGATGCTTGGGCTTGAGCTGTATGTAGTGCCGGTCTTCCTGCTCCTGGAAGACGACGCATTACTGCCACTGCCGTCCGCGGCGACCGTGTCCGTGTACACTTTATCAGCCTGCGTCACGACCAGCGTGACCACGTTGCCGTCAAAGGTGCCCGCGACGTGCTGCCATTCGCCAAAGCGCACGCGCGCGCAGGACAGCAGCACCACGGGCACTTGAGCGTCGCCCCGCACCACCAACAAACGCAGCATGAAGCGAGGCACAGCACCAGTAGCGCTGGCCGTGATGCCGCTGGCTTTTCGTTGGCTTTCTGGAGCAAGTGAAGGTTCCGCACCACCACCAGCAGCAGCTGCACCACCAGCAGCGCTGACATCCTTAGTGCCTTGAATGTTTACAACGGACCCACCTTCATTGGATAAGTCTGAATTAGAGGAGGAGGGTTCTGACGCCGCTGCACCTGACTGTGCAGCGCTTGTTGTCTTTTCCACGTCGCCATTTGCACTGGAAGGAGGAGGTGAAGAAGTATCGTCCCACACGAGCTCCAGCGAATAGGACTTGCCGGCAGGCGCACGACCGAGCAACACAATGGGCGCTGCTTCCTTTCTTGCGTCTGCAGAGGTACTCGAAGCACCACTGCTTGCTGCTGCGGAGGTGGTATTATTCGTTAGCATGGTTGAAAGCAGAGGTTTCTGAATTCCACCAGCACCAGAATCAGGAGCAGCAGCAGCTGCAGATGGAGGCTCTGCTGCCAAGGCTGGATCGGGCTGTATCCACAACGCGAGCGTAGCTTTCCGGTCCAAGTTGAGCGCATCGCAAGAAGCAACAGCTGCACCACCGCCACCACCACCACCGCGGCTATCGCCTGGCTCCGAAGCGGGATGGTGGAACGCCAGGGCCTTGGCGAACACGGGACCCTGTGTGGGAGTCGTACGCACCTGCATTGGCACAAAAAAGGAAAATCACGCGTGCCCCAAGCTAGACATCATGTACCGTGTGAAACAAGTGCGGGAAATCTCTCAGCAATGTTTAAAACAAACTACACGCACAATTTTACAAGGATTATGAAAAAATAACGAGCTACGAAAAGTTATCTGCGTCCCAGAAGACGAAGTACATCCACAACCACTGACCTTAGACGGATCAAATCGGAGGTTGAGGCCAGGCTGACCGAGTGCTTCTTTCAAATCAGACCAAGAAGGGATGCTTTCGCTTTCGCTCTTGTCCGAGGTAGCCAAGGCTGTGGTTTTGGCTGAGAAAAGGGGCCCGCACGCCCAGAGCCCCACTGCCGACGCATGGCCTTCGGGCAGCAACGCACTCCTGTTGCTGCTGCTGCTGCTGCTGCTGTTGTTGGCGGCGCTGTTGCTGCCGTTGACGCTTTCTTCTGCGACAGCAGCGACGTAAGACGACTGGCCCACCCAAAGCGTCGCACGCGATGCTTTCGCTGCACGGCGGCGGTTGCGGAGGCTGCGGCGAACGATTTGGGAGCTCTGAGCAGATTCCAAACCTTCCTTTGCTGTAGGTGCCGTGTGGCTGCGCTGCAGCGGCGGAGGTTGGTCAGAGCTTTTGCTTTCGTGGACTTCATCGACTTCATTGTCGTCGCCGTCAACACCAAGGTCGTGCTGTGGCGCCACAGTGGTGGTAGTTGCTTCGTAGAGCCGTTGCGAAAGTTCAATCGCGACACACGCGCGGCTCTTCGCACTGCCATTGGCCAGCCCGTCGGGCACGCACGGCTGCGCAGCGGCACGCGCCAGCGCTGAAAGAGGCAGTGCCGACAGAGGCAGAGAGGCAGCAGCGCTAGTGGCGGAAATGACAGCGGCGTCGCGAGCAGGCACGATATCACCTTCGGTCGAAAGAGTGCCAGCAGGACTCGTAGTAGCCGTTAAGCTGGGGCTGCTCACGGCGGTGGCCAAGACTGCGAGGGCGTCGGCGGCTAGCGCAGAGATCAAGAGCTCGGCCGGCGAAATTTCCCCTTCAGCCGCGTCTTCAAGAGCAGCATCGTGGGCATTTTCTTGGTGGCTCGAGTCGCTGCCGCTGTCTTTGCTGGTCTCGTGGCGTTGGTTTGCACTGATACGGTGTGCGCCTGGACTCAGCATCATTACTGCAGAGGCCAAAGCGTCGAGCGCTGACGGAGCTTTTCGCATTAGTTCGGCGCCGATTGCGGCGTTGGTACCCAGCTCGCTTCCTCCTGATGCTCCAGTCAAGGTTGCAAGGGAGGCTGCAGTGTCGACTTCAACTCCTTCGTCGGTGCCGATGTTACCAGTGCTGCTGTTGTCTCCCTCCCAACTGCTGGTGCTGCTACTGCTGTTGCCTGCAGAAACACTGGACTCAACTGCGTTGTTGGTGTGGCTACTCGAGGACGACGCACGTGGTCCGTCATGGTCATCCTCGTGTGCAGCAGGAGCCCCCGCGGGGGTGAGGCAATACAGGGGAACACCATGCACGATGCGCGTTCCCGGCCCTCCCCCTCCGCCGCTGCTGCTGCTCGCGTCGGAGGAGGACCCCATTGAGACGTGGTCAAAGACCACAGCAGCTTCGCCGTGCCACGGCTTCATCTCCACAACCACCCCTGTAGAGCCCACCCCGACGTTGTGGGCCAACTTGGCGGGCTGGTCCTTTGGCGGGGGTGGCAGTTCGGACACTACGCAACAGCGCCCCCCGAGGCGAAGGCAACGGTCCACCGCGACGGTGCCATTGGCGGTGCCACTGCAGCCCGAGGCACCAAGGAGGGATAGCGCAGCCGTTGCGCGGGCGACACAACTGCCCTGGATGCTGCTGTTGCTGGTGCTATCTTCATTGGAAGATGAAGATAACGTTGCCACCGCAGCTGGTAAATCAATCTACCACGAAATTGAAAGAGTGCACAATTTTAAGATTACGGCAATTTTTTTGAAGTCACTTATCAAGGTAAAAACGAAAGCGATGCACATTCTTCCAGTGTCCATATCGCAGAAGGTAACTCCAACGAAAAAAAAAGAAAAAAAGGAAGAAGAAAATACGAGCTCAAAGCGACGCGGATGCAATCTTACCGAAATGCCATCCGCGAGACGAGCGAGAATCATGCTCCGCCAGTCCGAGCCTCCTGATTGGTTCAGCGAAGCAGCCGAGCTCGTGCTGTTGTTGCTCGACGATCGATGCAAGGTGCCATCGTTCGTGCTGGTGCTGCGCTGCAGTTTCGGCGGCATTGAAGAAACGTCGTTTTCAGCGGAAGATACATCGTTTTCTGCGTGCGTCAACCCGCTGCTGCTCTCACCACTTCCCCCCCCCCCAGCCGGAGCTGATAGTTGGCGCTGCATGAGCCCAAGCGGTGGAGGAGGAGGAGGAGGAGCTCCAAGTGAATTCGAGCCATCGACACCGGAAGGCGGTGGCGGCGGCAGCGCAGTCGGTGTAGCTACATGTACTCCAGGGCGCGAGCCCAAGAGCAGCCGCAAGAGTGCGGTGGCTTCCGCAGCAGCGGTTACCGTGGCCTCGAAGGGCCTCCTCGCAACGAAACCACCACTCATCAAACCGCTGCCACTGCTGTGCACCCGTTGGCCGAGGCCAGCGCCGGACGCAAGCTGGCCGCTCGCCACCAGGCCAAAGAGCACGTCCAAAAAGTGGTCTGCATCCGAGGCACTTCCTTCTGCCCTGGGACCGGCGTGCGTGGATGCAACCGACGCGGCAAAAGCCCCACAAAACACCGAGGGATCCCGGTGCATCAACAGCACAGTCAAGACACGAGCAGCAGCCGCGACTTCTGCGGCCGCGCCATACGCCAGTTGCTTTACGAGCGCAGCCAACAGGCCGGGCTCACTACCAGCTGACGGGCTGTTGACGTTGCTGCTGCTGTAGTTGTTGCTGCCTGTGATGGGGTCCGAGAAAGCAAGGTGGTCTACGGCATTCGGAGGAGCGAGGGGCAAACAGGCAAGCAGCAAAGCGCAAGATTGCCGCCCCCGCTCTCGAGCTTCCGTAAGCAATTGCGCAGGCGGTAAAGTCAACGCGGAGGAAGAAGAGGACGATGACAGCAGCCGCGGCACCGGACTCTTCGCCTCGAGTGAAGGTTTCCACCAGGGTTTCACCGGAAGGGCTTTGATGTCGCTGCTGTTGCTCCTGCCGCTGTTGTTATTGTTGTGGCTAGCAGCAGTGGTGGCAGTAGCAGCGGCGAGAAGGGGCATTGACGCAAAGTCCTCTGATGCGACGCCCACGTGCGCAATCAAAGCCGCCATTTTCGTGGACACTTTCACGCTCTCGTTGCCGCCGCCTTTGGCTTTCCCCACCCGTTCGATCTTGTAAATGCCATTTTCGTCGCTGTCGATCACGGGGTACAGGAGCATCGACGAGTTGCACTCCAGGTCGCACTCCCGCTCGCCGTGGCGGGTGATGTAAGTCACTTTCCCGTTGTCGCAGTCCAGGCGAATGTTAATGGTGGTGCCGGCGTCGGAGCCTGCGTTTCGCTCACCGCTGAAATTGTTCATCCCCACGCAGGTGTTCTGTGGAGTGCACAGAGAAAGGACAGTGTCAGCAGTGTTGAGAAAGACAACAATCCAAATAAGTGACGTGTGCGAGGAATCCATCAAGAATGTCTCATACAAGATTAGATTGACGACAGCCTTCAAGGCTGTCGAGATCGATAAATATACACAAAAGAGGAAGTGTGCGGATTGAATAAATAAATAAATAGGTAAATAAATAAAGCAATGCAACGGGTGTGGCTACTTTCGAACTCACCGCGTCGTGAAACTTGTCTTGGGTGCCGCGGTTGTGCGGTTCTTCGATGTTGCGCGCGATGCCCGCGTACGCGCAGCACGGCCTTTTCTGCACCGTGATTTTCCACTCGTGGACCCCCTTGTTGAAGCCAATCGAGCCATACACGCACCGGTGCTGGCTGTTGCTGTTGAAAGTGGCCACGTCGCCCTCTTCGTTGAAATCAATGTTGCCGTTGCGCTGGTGGTGGTACTCGGGGTGCCACACGATGGGCCCTCGCTGATTTCTGCCACCGCTGCCACCACCGCTGCCGCCGCCGCCACTGTTCCAAGGGGACGGCCCCAGAAAGAGAGGGTCTTTGGTGGGGGGCACCACGATTCCTGGCGGCAGTTGGGAGTGCACGGCAAGGGCGCCGTTCACAAACACGCGCACCCAGGTGCTTTGGCCTGCTTTGTTGTCTGTGCCACTTCCGGAGGAGGATGGGCCGTTGCTTCCCTGGCCTCCACTAGCAGAAGCAGCTGCGACAGAGGGTGGGACGTCACCGCCGCCGCTGCTGCCGTCGGCATTTTTGTTGCCGTTGGTTCCTGGTCCGGGCGCAGGGCGGAGGTCAACCAGCACGTGCGCAGCCGTGAGCGGTGGCAGCGGCGACGACACCACCAAGGCCTTTTCTGGTTCGTCGTCGTTGGTGAGCAGCCGGAGCGTCAAACACCGGGAATCGTTGAGTGTCAACGACCACGCGGAGGTGGCCGCGCCCCGCTGCAGCAGCACCACTTCCCCCTGTAAATTGTCGTCGTTGTCAGCACCACTGCCTCCTCCAGCTCCTGCACCGCCATTCTTCTTGGCTGCTTCTGCTGCAGCAGCTGCGCGCTGCGCCAGCACCGCTGGAGGAAGCCCAAAGGTCCCACAAGGCGCGCGGCGCGGGTCACTGACGACGCCACTGCCACTGCCACCACCCCCGGTAAGGAGGGAATGACTGGCGCAGCCTTGCAGGGCAGCGCGCACGCCCGCATCGGTGGGGGTCTGCACGTGCCACTGCTGCCCACGGCGGGAGTCCACCGATGGCAGGGCGGCGCACTGCAGCAAGGGCTGCTGGTTGCCTCCTGCAAGGGCCACAGTGAGCACTAGGGGCTTTCGGTCGGGCTCAGCAGCATTGCTGTTGTTGTTCGGTGGCTTGCCTGCTACAATGAGGCCTGAAGGGTTGTGGTTGTTCAGTGGGTCGGTGGTTAAGCTCCAGCGCTGTTGCGCACTGCTCGGGTTGGTTTTAGCATTCTGGGGGTACACCTCTAAGCTCAAAGGGTCGCCCTGCGTGAGGGGAAACTGCAGGCACTGCTCGGGGAGCAAATACGGGATGAGCTGCCCGGTGTCGCGGCGGTGCCGCCACAGCTGCTTGAAGTCACGCGTGTTGAACGGCACAGCGGCCACGGTAGGCTTCACGTCTGTGTGGTCTGCTGTGTCAGCACCAACAAGGCCGCTGCTGTCACTGCCGCTGGATTCCTGCCCCGAAAAAGTGAGCGACAATGCTAGAGAAGGATTGTCCAAAATAATGTGCACCCATGAGCTGGTGTTGCTGCTGCCGCCGCCTTCGTCACTTTCATTCGCCGAAGGTGAACTGAGGTCTCCTCCAAGCAACAAAGACGCAGCAGGGCGCAGCGGCGGCACGCACTTGGGCAATGGCGTCACGTCTAAGGACACCGAAAACGCGAGCGCGGATGAGTTCGAGGCCTGCGACGGTGTAGTAGCCGTGAGGGGCACCGCTAAACTTCCTCCTGAAGTGTTCTCCCCATCAAGCAGGAGCGGGAGCTCGCCCAGAGCAGCGGCGAATCCATCTGGCACCCGCGCTATACCTCGGACTGCATCGCCATCGTCGTCCTCTCCGCCGTTCTCTTCAACACCATCTTTGTCTTGGGTGCCTGCAGAGGCGGCCACGAGATCTCGAGGCGAGCTACTGCTTTCAACCACAGCCACAGGCTCGGCCAAGGCCGCATATGCAGGGGCACTCATCGACTGCGCCACCATCTGCCCCACGAAGCTCAGCAGCTTGCTCTGCAGGGGCGCGACGGCTCCACCCCGAAGAGGCAACACCGCCCGCAACAGGTGCTCCAGTGTCAGCCAAGCCACGTCCCGCGCCGCGCACGCAATTGGGCCGTCCGATGAGCCCAAGAACGGCAGAAAGCTTGCCTCAACTCCACTCCCCGCAGCTGCAGTGACCATGCCACTTCCACCGCTGGTGCTGCTGCTAGAGGAGGTTTTCCCAGTTGGAGTGGGTGCGTTCATCGCTTGTGCGGCCGCAACTGCACTCGGAGCATGCGCTAGCATGGACGTAACAAAAGCCAACAGGCGGCTGTGAAGCAAGAAGGGCGCGTCCGACGGCCTCAGTTTCAGCGGGGGCAGGGCGAGCCCGAGGCAACTCAAGCGCTGAGATGGTGTTGGGGAGCCAGCCCCTTCCGTAGCAGCAGCAGACGAAAACGACGAAGTGGTTCCTGGCTTGCTTCCTCCAGAAGTAGCGGCTGCCGTCAATGGACCTGGCGATGCAGCATTACGGCACTCAAAGACACTCACGAGCGCATCGCTCAAAGCAGCGTGGCTCGACGCTACTCCTCGAAGGGCGTCAGCGCCACAACCGCTCAGGCCGTCGAGAGGGTGTGCGCCTACGCGCCGCCGCTCCTCAGCCACCCCTGCCCATCCTTCCAGCAACAGCCAAAAGGCTGCCGGTGGGCGGTGAAGCGCATTTCTGGGAAAGAAAAAAACAACGAAAAAAGACAGAAAAACGTCAGGCCACTGATTGGATTTTTTAAACATAATTAAGGATCAAGAAAGCAAAAGAGACGCCACTAATCTATTGAACCTATATCACAGCTGTCAGGAAATAATGTTCAGCTACTTGGGTACCTCTCGCTCGTGCCAGAGCGCACACTGTCCGTGAATTGCACCACGGCAGCGCGCACCGCGTCTAAGGCTTGCCGCCTCTGCGCTGCCAAAGCACCTCGGCCTCGAAGCAAGCTCTTCACTGCCGCCACCGACCCTGCACCCTCTTCGATGATGACTGAATCACCATCACCACCACTAGTGGTACTTTCATCACTGGCTTGAGGCTGCGCAGTCGACTCTCCGGATGTTGCGCTCGATCCTAGAGCAACAGCAGTAGCAGTGCCGGCACTGGTCGCCAGCACAAAGGCCACGAACTCGCCTTCGGCTGCGTCCCCAGCACGCGCCTGCTGAGCGGAGTGGGTGCGAAATTTCACCATGGCCCGAAAGCGCGAGGCCACTTTCACCACCCGTGACATCTTTTGCTGATAAAGCTCTTCTGACGACGTTTTCGTTGCAGTTGGCGGAAGAGCGTTGCTGTTGTCGGTGTTTGTTGCGCTCACGCTCACGCTGAGGCTAGACAGAGACACCGCAGGATTGGCCTTGTCTGCTGCAGCAGATGAAGAAGACGAAGCTCCAGGAAAGCGATCAACACTGCTGCGGCGGCGCGGGCTGCTTATCAAGGTGGACAAACGTGCCTCTCCGCTGCTGCTCTTGCTGTTTGAGTCAGTCGAAGTGCGTAACGGCAATTGTTGAGTGGAGCCATGGTCGTGGTCGTCAATGTGCACAGCTGCTCGCAGCAAGAATTGCGCTCGCTCCGCAAAGGCCAAAGCCAGTTGACGGTAGCTGATCCCGCTCGAGGCATGCCGCAGCACCAGCGCCGAGCGCATCTGGAGAGCCAGCACCCAGAGCCGCCGCACGCTCTCCGGAGGCGACGGCGGCTGCCCGCGGCTACTGCTGCTTGACCGTACCAGGGGGGGTGCCGCGGGCGGCGGGGCATCCTCCGTCCAAGCAGTGGCAGCATTAGTGGCGGCATTAGTGGCAGCAGCGCTGTCAGGGATCTCCGCAGCAGAGCTGCGTCGGCGCGGAGTACCGGGATGCGACCCGCTGCTGCCACTGCTGCTGCCTTGGCCTTGCGAATAGAACGAATGGCACTCGGCTGCCCAGTGTTCCGCGGCGTGTGTCTTGTGGAAGTACTTGAGCAGGCTCGCGAGCACCAGGCGGGTCAAGTTGGCCGCGTCGGCACCGCCCTGTTTCGACTTCATGCGCTGCAGGCGGTCTTTGCCCTCGAGCTCGTAAGCGACCATGCTCTCGAAGAAGAAGTCTCCAAGCTGCGACGAAGCGTCGTCCTCTTCGTTTTCGTGGTCTTCTCCTTGCGATGGCGTGTTGATATTGCTCAACGTAGCTGCTTGACCTTGATCAGCGCTGCTCTTGTCGCTAGCGTCGCTTTCGTAGCTGCCTGGGTTCAAGAATGGTCCAGCGAGAGCAACGAGAAAAGGCGAAAGCGGTTGGCTGTCTTCGACGGCCACTACCCTTGAAAAGAGCACGGACGAACACCAGTCTTCTGCCGACTTGTTCCCTGTTGATGGAGTCTTGTTAGGCCCTGAAACAGTGGCAGCAGTCTCCTTGGTGCCTACGGTCGAGCCTGCACCAGTGGCACCACCGGCAGCACTCTTGTTGCTGCTGTTGTTGCTAATGCCTTGTTTGATTGCCTCGTTCGCTGCTGTCGGTTGCTCGGCGCCCACAGAGAGCGCGCCCAGGCATCGCCCTTCGAGGTACCACAAGGACTCCTCGAGGAAAGGCAGCCAGGACGACACGTCAGCGCCAGCAGCCGTTGCCACGAAGGAGGCAGCCCCAGTAGAAGTAGAAGGAGAAGTAGCATTCTTCGGTGGCGCTTGCTCTGGCTTTTCTTCTTTGGACTCCCCGAGGTTCGACTCGTTTTCTTCCTTCGTTTCATCGCTTGCTAGATCAGAAGCAGAGGAGGCTGCTGCACCCTTGCTACTAAGAGCCGCGCCGAACTGTGAATCGACATTATTTGTTGTTTCCGGAACCACAAGGGCACGCCGTAGCTGAGCCAAAGTCCGCTGCAGAGGCGCCGCCGAGGCCAACACCGATTCCGCCAATTTCCCCTGTAGAACCGAGGGCCCGAACAGCACGAGCGCCGACGCTGCAAGCGGCACCAGCGAAGCCAGAGGTGAAGTGGCAAGCAAGCGCGCAGCAGTGAGCGGGGCCGTCTCCACAAAAGGCAGAGCTGCGTCGGCCACCGCGCAACCGTGCGCAAACAGAGAGGTCACGAGCTCCACGACAATGGGCTCCAGGCGCGGCGACAGCGCCCACACGCTCTTGGAGTCAGCCGCGAGCTCGAAGCTTTTCGTCGTGTTGCTCCGCACCTCCCCACCGCCTCCTGCGGTGGTTTCCGCTGCAGCGCCACCAGAACTGGTCATGGATTGGGTTTCCAAGCAATTCGAAAGCACTTCAGCGAGCAGCGCGGACAGCATTTTGGCGGTGTTGTTGCTAGGGCCGTCCCCATTGCCTTGAACCAACCCGCCATTGCCGCTCGCCTTCGATTCCGCCAGGATGTCGCCCACTTTTTCTTGGAGCGCTGCGACGGCCATCGCTGACGTCGAAGAACTTGAGGTCGTTGAAGAAGCAGTGGTCGACGACGAAGGACGAGTTGTTGAAGCCGCTTGTGTCTCGAGTTCAGAAGCACGTACCAAGTTGTGTCCTTGCACTTCTGCCAATTGGTTCGAAAGGTTAGCAAACAAAGCCTTCACCAGCGAACTCACTGCATTGCCCAAGTCCATTTCATTGTTCACAACTCCGCTACCACCACCACCACCACCAGCAACTCCAGCAGCAGCTGCCACAGCAGCAGGAGAAAGTTTGCTACGGGTCTTCAGTCCCTGAATCAGCGGTGTTAGCGTGGTCCGTTCCCCGAATCGCTCAAGCAAAGACTTCAAGAGTGTGTCTCGGTGTGGCGACGCGCTGTAATTTGCACTTACGAGACCGTCAGGGGCAGGGTCGGCAGCTACGGCAGAGGTCACTGCGTCCAACGATGAAGTGGTTGCAACGGTAGCCTTGGAGCTTCCATGGGCAGTAGTAGTCCCTGCTGTACCTGCTGGCGACGCACGGTCCGCGAGGAGGCCTAGCACCAGGGAGGCTTGGGCGAGAGGGTCCGGATAAAACACTTGGAACCCACTGCTGAGCAAGGCCTGCGCGTGGTGTTGCAAACGGTCCAAAGCCCTGGTGGATTCTTCGTTGGCCACCTTGACTTCAGCTGCAGCCTCATACACACTGACATCAGAGCCATCGCCGCTCACGCTGCTACCAGAGGCATTAGTAATGGGCAAAGGAGCCAATTTCAGATCCACCAAATTGAAAAGCTGATCGCGCAACGAACCAATCAATGACGACCCATTGCCATCATTACTACGACTGCCACCATCCTCGGCGGTCTTTTTGTTCTTCTCCTTTTTCTTCTTGAGAGCTTTCGCCTGCTTTTTGGACGAAGTAGGTCCAGCACTCTCATTTTCCGAAGAAGAAGTTGTGCCAGCGATGGTAGCTGCGAGCTGCGGGTTCTTGCTGAGGACAGCCACGTGAGCTTGGAGCAAATCCATCACGGCAACGCCCATGCGGGACGCTACCACCAGTTTTTGGCGCAAGGACAACGACACTTGATCGTCTTGACCCACCACACCCGCCGCATCTCCTGCGCTTCCAGCGTTTGAACTTTGGCGACGGTTGGTCTGCTCCGACAGAGCCATCAGTTCTTGTGCAGCACCCACCGCTACGCTAGTGTGCACTTTGAGAAGGCTGGTGAGCTGCGCGAGCACAGGGCGCGTCGGTTGCACGCACCATGGCAGCTTAGACGGCATACCCGCCTCGTTGGAAGCCGAGTAGCCGCCCGCAGGGAAGGCATTCTGCAGGGCTGCACCTGCTTCAAAGAGCGGATCCGCAGCGCTATCGAGCGCAATAGGAGCCGCCAGCCGGGCTAAGTTCTCCATGAGCCACGCAGCGGCGGCAGGTCCGGAGAGCGGAGCGTCTTTCTTCAATGCCGCTTTGCTGAAGCTGCTGCTGCTAGTGCCATTCTCTGCCGCAGCATTTTCGCTGCCATCGAGTTCGTCGTTGCCACTGTGAGCTGCAATTGCGTGATCGCCGAGGCCGAAGTTGACAAAACGGTCCAGCGTAAGCGCTAGTGGTGCTACGGTGGCAGCAGCAGTGGCGGAGGTGGACTCAATTCCAACCTTTCCTGGGCCATCGCTTGAGTTTGCCGGTGACACGTCCGACGACGTTGGTTGGTTCCCGTCTTGTTGCGCGTTGCTCTCACCTGCTGGTGTAGAGTCTGGTGACGGTACTCTTTCTAGAGCCAATGATCCGTCCGCTGTTCCAGTCGCTGTTGGTGATGGTGCTGATCCTGACGCAGAAGTTTCCAACGACCCACTCGGAGAGGGCTTAGCAGCGGTAGTCATGGTGCTCTTAGCTAACCACAGAGAATTCTCATGGAAGCAAGCTGTCGTCAAAGTGCAGTTACTTTTGCTGCTGTTGCTGCTAACATTGGCACCGGGATCAAATGCTGCTGCGAAATTGGGTGCTAATTCAACAGACATGAGCCGGCCGTCTGCGCGGCTGAACGTGAGCTGCAACGGTGCACTTTCTTTGGGAGCTGGTGCATTGGTAGTGGTGGCAGTGGACACCTCCGGCAAAAAGCGCGCGGCCACGGTAGTAGCGTCACGTGGCGGCAACAGCAGGGCGACATGCTGCGCGTTGGCGAAAGCAACACTCCGAGACAGGACACCCGCCGGCAGCACCCCGAGCTCAGGCGTCCACAAGTTTGCTTCGCTTTCGCTTTCAAAGTCGTCCTCCTCGCCGTCGTCGTCGCTGCTTTCGTCGCTATCGCTGTCGTCGTCGTCGTCATCAACGTCATCATCATCATCATCATCGTCGTCAGCTTTCAAATCCTTTTCTTCCCTGATAAAGGGGCTGGTCTGCAAGGCTGGCCGATCAGCGGGGCGGCGGAACACCACCAAAGCTGACACGCCAACGGCAAGTGCATTGCTGCTGCTGCTGCTGCTACCGCGGGGTGCTGGTGGCGCCTCAATTTCAACGACTACGCAGCCTGATTGGTTGGCGAAGGCTGGCAGGAGCCAGGTTACGGGTTCGCGATGGAGCACGGCTGGCTTGAGGGTCTGGCACACCAGGCGACCCGACACGTACACCTTGAAGGCCTCCAACGACGACGACGAAGAAGACGACGACGAAGCCGGTGACCCGGCGAGAGCGGTTCCGTCGGCAGGCGTAAACGCGACGAGCGTGAGGGCCAACATGAACCGCCCGCCGTCGGTGGGCACCGGCAAGCAGTAGGTCAGGGTGCGGCCGGCCTGCGGCGCCCGCGCCGAGCAGTGCAGCTCTTCGTCTGCCACGGGCGACTTGAGGGCGCCGTCCGCAGCGGCGAGCTTGCGCGAAGGCGGCGAGGAAGACGCTGCCGAGGACGACGAGGACGACGATGACTTGGCACCTCCGCTACCTCCTCCGCCTGGCTGGCTTCCGGCGTCACTGCGCGCAAAGTGCGCATCGCCTGCGTAACTGACGCCGTCGGCAGACTCGCAGGCGCTGCCGCCGCAGTTGACCGCGAGGGCCACACGGGCGCAGAGGCGAGGAGCCCAGGGGCGGCGGCAACGGAGGCGGCTGGTCGCCCAGTCGTTGCGCAAGGAGCCGCCTAGCAGCGCGAGTGGTGGCGGCGATGCTGGTGGTGGCAGTGTAGCCGCAGAGCTTGAACCACCACCGCTGTTGCTGCTGTTGCCTTCACAGCGCACGGCAAAGGAGTCAAGGCGCAAGCTACTGCCTGCGCCTTCAGCTTTTACCACGCGCAGTCCCCTTGCATCAACTGCCCCCTTGCTCCCTGAGGCATCCGCAAACAGCGGCGTGGCGTCGTAGGATAGTGCACTTTCAGAAACTGCATCACCGAAAAGAGATGACGAAGAACGAATGGACACCCCTTGCCCCAAAGGCCTCAGACGAGCGGTGTCAAAGGCCATGAATAGTGGGAGGCCATTGCTACCACTGCTCTTGCCATTGCTATCTGCCATCGCGACAAAGAGTACTTTACCGTTACCTGACAACAACAATCCCCCGGCATTTCCCTCGACCTGGCCTGCACCACCGCTGCTGCTCGTAGCCTTCAGTACAGCGGCGTCACTAGGGGCACGCACGCAGGCCACTTTCGCGTAGTCCTTGAAGGGTATGGTGCCGCAGGCGCCGGTGCCCACTTTCGTCACACCCCACGCGGTCTGCAGAAAGACACACCCTTTCGAGGCATCGGTTGCGACCGCGAGCCGCGGCGCCGGAGGCGACGGGAGCACGCTGAATGAGCCGCTCACTAACGCGGGTGGCGATATAAGGGAAATACTACTTGAAGAGGTCGCAGGGGCGCCATTCGGAGGCTGAGAAGAAGCCGATGCAAGAGGAACAGGAGGATGCTTGAAGTCCACCAGGAGCACCGCGGAAGGGTTAGGAGGTGCACACTTGAGAGGCAAGTGAGGCGCTGGCGTGGCGCGGCCGGGTTGCAAAGTCAGCTCCGCGGCCACTGGCACGGTCGAGAGCCGCTGCAGCCGTTTGCCACAGAGCGCGACGTCCATGAGCTCGAAAACCTTCTTTTTGTCCTTGTTCTTGTCCTTTTTGCTGTCTCGGTCTCCATCGTCGTTGGAAGACGTAGATGAAGAAGAGGCTGGCAAATGTGGTAGAGACGCAAGGGCATCCACGAGCGCCAGAAGATCCGGCAGAGACCCGCGGGCTAGGCCGAGGCCTAATAAAGCGTTTGCCGCTGCCGCCACCCACGATGTCGTCGACGACGACGATGATGACAGCGACGTAGAGGCAGAACCTGCAGAGGGGGCAGGGACACCCGATGAGGAAACGTCCGCCACCTTAGCTCGATATAGCGCGTCAAGCAAGAAAGAGGACGCTTGGTCCAAGGCGCGCTGGGTGGTGGGGCTCGCGAAGCGCAGAGAGTTGAGGCCGCCCCCACTTGGGGGTAGAAGCTGCCCCAGCTCCAGGAGGGCCCCCGGCAACAGGCACGGGTCTTGCCGCATCATCGACCTGCATCCACACAGGACAACCCCATTTTATTGGTTGAACACAGCATACGGCACAAGTGTAAGAAATTTGTTGAGACAAAGCATACTAGTGATAGATTCATATGCAAAACTTGGAGCAATGTTCTTCTCAAAACAGGAGCAAAAACAAGAAGGTAAAAGCAAAGCATGCATCATAAACCAATGCACAATAGTTATAGACAAAAAGAAGTGAGTGCAGAAGCAAAGCACTTACTGCAGGAGGCAAAGCAGCACTTTCACGCCAGCTGCCACTGCCAAGTCATCGCCTCCAGCAAAATCTCGGCGCTGCCCTCGGCTGCTACTGCTGCTGCCATAGTCGCCACCTTGCTCGCTTGCCGCGGAGTCCATATCGCCCGAGGCATTCCCACTGAGGTGGTTGCTCTGGGCGAGATCGTGATGGCTGGTGTTGATGTTGTTGGCGTTTGCAGCAGCTACTGCTGCATCGCCGAGGGGTGCCATTGGTGTGGACGTGCGCTGCAACGCAACGCCAACGCGGTGAAGCACTTTGAGGCGGGCGCCGAGCAAGGAAGTTTGCAGAGGCCCTCCACGCGCAGTGGACGCAAACGGCGACAAACCTGATGGTTGAATTGGTGCGCAAGAGGTTTGAGCCGGCATTATTATTGGCGAGGGAATTCGTGGAGTAGTATATTCGAATGAATTGCATGTTTCAGTATTGGTCCCAATCATTACAGGTTGAAGAAGTTACCTTGCTTATCGCCCATCAACGCGAGGCATCGTGCCGAGAGCGCAGCTAGTGCGGAAGCTCCTTCGTTGCTTGCAGCCCCTTCCTCATCGCCAGAGCTGCTCCCACCCGCGCCTTGGGCGAGGAGGGCAACCCCACTCGCCGAGCCCTACACAGAAGGAGCAGCAATTTTAGGGACAGAACGAGAATCTTTCACGAGAGAAAATCACACAGGACCGAAAAAAGATAATACCAATGAAGCAAGATGACGTGAACAATATTAGAGATGATTCGCGTAGCAATTTGGAGCTGGCGGGAGTGTAAAGCATGTCCGAAATGAAGTGCACTGGCTGTACCTTGGCGAGAGAGGCCTGGACTGCAGGGTGCTTTTTCGCCAGCGCCGCAACTTCGGCGTGGAGCGCATGCCGCGCCACTACTAGGGCAGCGGCGTGGGAATCATCTTCCAAGCCAGCGGCGTTCACAGTGCTGAATGCAGGGGAGAGTGCTGTGAGGGCGTTCACGGTGGCCCAGACAGTGTCGCCGTGTTGCACTCCTGCTGCGCTCGAAGCTTGAGCACCCATGATGGACTAAGACAAATCAAATGTTGAAAATGATAAAGCGGTTGGTATCGAGGCAAAGTATTGCACTCTATCTTGAACGATGGATAGCAATGTGCTTCAACCTTCGAAGGTGTCTTCGGCCTCAGGAGGGAT